>JACCDR010233872.1_pt1 | contig 10330 bp, 10 predicted proteins | sample 7446431 | NCBI WGS metagenome assembly JACCDR01 (sample SAMN15323443, study PRJNA562643) | freshwater metagenome | isolation source: river surface water | place: USA:Blue River Watershed | collected 2017-08-17 | reverse complement strand
GGTAGTCGAAGCTGGTTTCGCCGGTTGACGGGAGGATGGTCAGGTTGTTGATGTGGAAGTTTGTGACTGTGGCGTAACTGGTGCCGTCGTCTGTGCGGATGTACAGGTTGCCGGTGGAGTGGGCTGTGGTTTGCGCCGATTTGTCCACGCATCCGGACAGGGTGATGTTGCGTAGGTAGATTTGTGGGATCCAGTTGAACAAATACGACGGCTGAATAGTTTTCGCAGCCGACACTATTTGCCAGCCGGTCACACTCTGCGCCACCGTGTCCGTACATTTGGCGTAGGCCCGCATGTCGATGTCGGCGAACACGGTGCCCGGATCCACCCGTTGCAACCCAAGCCCCACGAGGACACATGTCAGCTCAGTACGGGTGGAGCCGGTGTCAGCCACATCGACCCGAACATTGGAGCAGCCGCGGGAGGTGCCGGTGCCGGTGTACGAGTCTGTGAGGAGGACGACGGTGGTGGCGATCCACTGATTCCGGTTACGGACCCGAACGTCGACGTTTTCACAGCCAGCCAGGTAGGTGGCGCGGTGCACGTCGACGGATTCAATGTCTGCGCGGATGCCGTCAGCGAGGTAATGGGCTTGGGGATAGGCGCAAAACGCGGTCTTCAACCGGATCTGGAAGCCGCCGTTGTAGCCGTCCGCAGCCGTGGGATAGGAGCCCGACTGGACGCCGTAACGCAAGTTGGTGAGGGTGGCGTCGACGGTGACGCCACGGGTGGCGTTCGCGGCCCGTACGAAGGTGGCGCCGCGGTAGCCGTGCGCGGTTTCCGGGGACGGAATGGTCGGGCCGTAATAGTTGACGCCGCGCACTGTCACATTCGTGCAAGCGTCGAAGTAGAGGACGGGGGTGTATGGGTTGAACGGGCTGACCGTGTAGGTGGACGTGTCGCACAGAGTTGCGCCGTTACCTTCGACACTGACCCCGTTGGCGGCGGTCCATGTGAGGAACGGGGTGCCTTCGGTCCATTGGATGCGGTAGCCCTTGGCTCCGAACCACAGCCGCTTCGCCCCGGCGGTGACCAGGGCGCGGATGGCTGCGGTGTCGTCGGTGGCCAGGACTGTGTGGGTGTTGTCGGTGTACCAGAGGCCGTCGGTGTGCCGGTAGTTGGCGTTCCCGACCGCGTAGTTTTCGACGTTGACAGCCAACTCGTCGCGGACCATTTTCCCGGCCAACGCCGCCACCAGGCCCGAAATTTTGGACTGGGCAACGTTGGCGGAGGCGTTGACGTCGGCGTCGACAATGGCGCCGGCCGCGATCTGTGGGGCGGTGGCCGTGCCAGCCAGGTCCCCGGCCAACTGGATGACACCGACGGCGGTGTCGGTGGCCCCGGCCACGGTCAGGGTACGGTTGGCGCCAAGGTCACCACCCCCGGAGAGGGGGGCAGTGGTGGCGATGGTGCGGCTGGTTGGTGGCGCCCCGACGTCGGCGGGGGCTAACACGACGGCACCGGATTGTCCGTTGACGGTGACGACGGCCCCAGCGGCGGTGATCTCCACCCAGTCCGCGAGGGTGGTTGGCGAGTCCGATGTGAGGATGTACAGCCGGGTCGGGGTCTGGTCGGTGCGCACAGCGACGTCGCCCCGCTGCGCGGTCAGGGCGAGCATGGCGGCCTGGGACGCGGCGGTGAACGTGTCGTTGATCGCTAGTGGGGGGAGTTGCGCCGTCGGGATGACCCCGCCAACCAGGTCGGCCTTGGTGGCGAGAACTCCGGTCAGGCCCGAGATTTTCGACTGGGCGATCGATGCGCCGCTGGAGATGTCGCCGTCGACAATGGTCCCATCGGCAATCTTCGCGCTTGTGACCGCGCCGGCTGCGATGGTAGGTGTGGTGGCGGTGCCGCCCAGGTCCCCGGCGAGTTGGACGACGCCGACACTGCCCGTGGTGGCGTTCGCCACCGTCAAGGTCCGGTTCGCGGACAGGTCCCCACCCCCGGCCAGGGGGGCGGTGGTGGCTATCTGCCGGGACGGCTGCACCGCGCTCACGATGCGGGAGTCGTCGCCGGCGGCCAGGGTGCCGGCCGTGGTGCCGACCGACGCCGAAATGGTCCGGTTGGCGCCAAGGTCACCACCACCGGTCAGGTACGACCCGGCTGACACGGTACGGGAGGTGGGGACCGCCCCCACGTCCGCGGCGCCCAACACGACGGCACCGGATTGTCCGTTGACCGATATGACAGCACCGGCGAGGGTGATTTGTACCCACGAATCAATGTCGGACGGGTCAGACGCGGCCAAAATGTATGTTTCGACCGGGTCCAGGTCGGTGCGGATGGCCAGGTCACCAACCCCGGCGGCCAACGCCAACATTTCCGCTTCCGACTCGACCGGAAACGTCGCGTTGATGACCAGCTCGGGGAGCTGACTGGTCGGCACGAGACCACCGACCAGGTCTGCTTTGCCAGCCAACGTGGCGGTGAGACCAGTGACCTGGGATTGGGCGACGGTAACCGGATCCGACCCGGCGGCGCCGTGGGAAGCGGCGTGGCCAACAGGGGTGCGGGCGTCGGTGAACCGGCCGTCGTTGCCGGCGGCGACCGTGCCGGCGGCGTCACCGACGTCGAGGAGGGCCGCCCCGCCGAGGTCAAGGTTGTCGCGGGCGGTCGCCACGTCCGCCACGTCGCCCAGGTTCGCGGCCCGCTGCATCGCCGCGGCAGCCGCAGCAGTCACCTTGGCCTGCGCACCGGCCGTCGTCTCCAGAAGGGCCGTGTTGGCAATACCATGCACGTCGGTCGTGTCGGCTGCGTGGTCCGCGAGGATGGTGTTGGCGTAGACCCGGTCCGCGTGCGGATCATCCGTGGTTAGGTGGGCGGCAACTTTTTCCGCCGCCCCACCAGTCGTCTCGAGGAGGGCCGTGTTGGGAATGCCGTGCACGTCGATCGTGTCCTCGGCATGAATGTCGACCTTGGATTGCGCCCCGACCGTGGTTTCCAACACGGCGGTGTTGGCAATGCCATGCACGTCGGTCGTGTCGGCGATATGGGCGGCCAGGCCCGCCCCATCACCACCCCCGCCACCGCCCCCACTGGTTTCGAGGGTAGTGACCCTTGAGGTGAGCGCGTCGACACGGCTGTCGTAGTCCGCGTTGACCGGCCACACGGGGCCGGAGTTGACGGACACCCACAGTTTGTCCACCCCTGAGGTGGGTCCCCAAAATGGGGGGAGGAACCCGTAGGCGTCGGTGGTCAGCCGCGACGCGGCGATCAGCGCGCCAGGGGTGCCGTTGTTGTCGGCGTAAATTTCGGCCCGGGTGGTGCCGGCCGTGTCCGCGTACACGATGGCGGTCCGGTTGGTGGCGGGCCGCCCGGTGGCGTCTTCGGCCCGCCGCGAACCGGCGTCAGCGAATAGGAGGCTGGGCACAGGTCACCGCCCCCTCGTAGGGTCGAAAATTCGCCGCAGCGGATCCGGTCACGAAAGTGCGGCCCACCAGTACGACAAAAATGATGTTTGGGTGCCAAGGGTGCCTGGCGCGGTCGTTGTCAAACCGGTGTTGGCGGTGGCCGCGGCCAGGTTCGGGGCCGACAAACCCACGTTGGTGGGGGTGACTGATCCGGACGAGTTGGCGTAACGGGTCCAGGTGGGTCCGGTGGTGCCGTTGTGCCAGATCCCCACGTAGTAGTCCCCGGCGGCCACGGTGTACGGCCCCGCCGCCAGCGCCATCGTTTTCACCCCGGACGCCGCCCACGCCGTCGACTGGTCCGCGGTCTGCGCGACGAGGACACCAGCAGCGGTGTACAAGGCGGCGAAGCATTGGCCGGTGGTCAGTCCGGATCCGGCACCCACACTGGCCATGACGATGTTGGTGACGGATCCGGCTGGTACCCGGTAGATGCGGGCCAGGGACAGGGTGCCGGCGGATGGGGCTGCGGCTGCGGCTGCCGCCCATGGGGGCATTGTCCAGGCGAGGTAGCCGCGGTCGGCGGGGATGGACGCCGCGGACGCGAACCGGGTGTCGTTTCCTGCGGCGAAGGTCCCGCTGCTGGTGCCGGACTTTGGGTAGAACGCGCGGCTTGAGGTCACCTGGTCACCACGCCCGCACCTGGACTTGCGGGGTGCCGGCGGAGATGAGTTTCACCGCGACGTCCCCGGAGATTTCCTCGGCGACTTCGACGGAAGAAATGGCGGCGGGGAGTCCGACACAGTTGTCGCCGGCCACGCTGGGGGTTGATCCGTCGGTGGTGAACCAGGCTGCTGCGGCGCCGTCCATGTTGGTGACTTCGCACCGGGAGGCGTTGAATCCGGTGATGGTGACGGTGGACACCTGGTTAGCTGTCAGGGTTACGGTCCGAACTTTCGCCACGCCCCTTACCTGCCCTTCGTCAGATGGAGAGATATGGGGTGATTCGGCTGCGGCCCTGCCCTGAACAGGGCCGCAGCCGAATTGGTGGGGTCAGGCGTGAAGAATGTTCGCGGCCCGTAGTGCTGCCAGTAGCGCATTGACCTTCGTCCGTAACGCAGCCACATCCGCCTGGACCGCGTTGTGCTCCGCCTCCGTCGGGGATTCGCCACCGGTGATGGCCGCCGACGTGAGCGCCCCCAGATCCGTTACCGCTGCGGCCTGGGTCAGATTCCCAGCCGCGTCCAGACGGGCATCCACATCGGCGTGAATCTTGTGGACCCCGGCGCGGCCCGCCACCCGAACGTAGAGAGTGTCCGACCCGTCAGGGAACCAGAACTGCGGAATCAGCGACTCGCCGTCGACGGTCACCGCCGACCCCGTGATCGCCGCACCCGGGGTACTGGTCCCGTCATACACGTTGATGGTGGCCAGCACGTTCGCCGCCGACGTGGTGTACACCGTGGCGGCGCGGCCGTGCGCAGACTGACCCAGGCCCAGCGTGACGGTGCGGCAGCTGGCGTCCGGGCCCAACATCTGCGCCATCAGCCCCTACCCCCGGCCAACGCCCGGCGAAGCTCATCCTTCGACGACTTCTCGACCTCTTCGCGGGACATCCCCCGCGACACGGCGTACTCGACCCAGACGTCGAACGAGGCACGCCCGTCGGGGGTGCCGCCCATCTCGGCAAGCCGGGCACGGGCCGCGGCCCGCTTCTGTTCCACCTCGGCGTCACCGAGGTCGGGCTTGCCAGCTTCGGTGTTGACGGTTCCGTTGTCGAGTTCCGGCGAATCGACCGAACCAGGGTCGCCGACCGTGACCGGGTCGCCGGCCTTGCCGGTATCGGTGTCGGCGGCCAACTTCCAACCCTCACCGTCGGGCACCACCCATTCCAGGTGGCCTTCGGCGACGAGCCGGTCCCGGTCCGCGTCCTCCACCAGTTCCGGATCCACGACGGAGCCGCGGTAGATGTAGCCACCGGGGCCGTTGTTGCCGCGGTACATGGTGAGTGGGGACCGGCCGCGGAGCCGCTTCTTGTCGTCAGCCATGGTTCAGCCCCCCGCTCACGTGCTCGTGATCTTGATTGCGGCGCCGGGTTCCTGGACGATCGGCACCCCGATGCGGCGGCCCTGGATCTTCCAGCCGTCGTTCTCCTCGAGTCGGATCCGCTTCGACTGGACCCCGTTCGCCGGGCCCATGTAGCCGCCGCCTTGGTCCTCCCAGCCAATCGAACCCAACTGGCGGGAGTCGAGCAGCATGACATCCACACCGGACGGCATGTTGGTCGTCTTCCACACGTCGAGGCCGGCGATGCGGGCCAGCCGGCCAGTGAGGAGCAGGCTGTCACCGGATTCCCGCGGCGCCCGTTCGATGATCTTCGCGGCGGAGATGAGGCGCGCCCACCGGTTCGGCGTGGCCAGCACGGTGTCGATTTCGTAGCCCTGGTTGAGGGAGTCGACGACGCTGGCGCCGAGGGTGATGTCGGCGAACGGGTCCGCCGACGACGTCGACCAGGCGGCCACCGCGGCGGAGGTTTGCGTGACGGCGGTCGCCACTGCGGAGATGGTCAGGGCATCGAACCCGAATGCGATTCGGTTCGCCAACTTGATCATTTTGCGGTTGACGATGTCGATACGGTTCCGGGCCACCAACTTGTCACTGATACTGGTCGACAGGCCCCACTTATCCGTCGACGCAATCGCCGACGTCGCGGTGCCTTCCTGCGTCTCCGGGTACTCCATCAGGTCGTCGATCCGCTCCGCGAGCGACGTCGCCATGATGGCTTCGGACACCTCGTAGTTGACCGCACCCGTGCCGGTGAGATTAACCTCCCCGGACAGGATCTTGTCGCCGACGAGGCGCTGCTGGACCAGCGTGCGCAACGCCCGCTGAATCATGACGGGGCTGTTGACCAACCGGGAAACGGTAAGGGTATCGCCGGAAACCGTCGGGGCCGGCGGTGCGTAGGTAGGCATCTGTCAGGTCTCCTCTACCGCACCATCACGCAGGCGATGACGTCACCGTCGGCGGCGGCAGCCTCCAACGCGATGGCGACGAGTCGCAACTGGGCATCGGTGCCGTCGACGTAGGTAACGATCTTCCCGGCTGCGGCACACTTGACCGGTGCCCCGGCCGAGATGGCGGCCGATGCGGTCAGGTACTGCACCCCTCCGCGGTAGACGCCGACCAGGTCACCGGACACAGCATCCTTGTCGACAACACCGAGCCATGTCGTCGAGTCGGCGGCGGCGTGTGCGCCAGCGACGGTGACGACGCGGCCGGAGGTGACGGTGGCCGTCATCGTCCGGCTGAGGGCCTGACCGGGCTTGAACTTGGGACGGTAGTCAGCCACGGGTCAGCTCCTCCGCGTCGATGCCGAGCTGCTTCGCCCATGCGTTGATGTCGGCATCGTCGAATCCGTGCAGGTCCGCCTGCTCGTCGCCGGTGCCGGTGTAGCCCTGCGGCTGCACCGGCACCTTCGTGCCCGGGGCGATCGACGCCAGAACCCGGGTGACCGCGTTCGGGGCCTCGTCGTAGTCCGCATCCCACTGGCCACGTTCGGCCGGGGCGAACTTGCCCAACTTCTGCGCCTCATCCAGGACGGACGCCTTGACGTCGGCGGCGGCCTTCGCCTTCGCCGCCGCCAGCTCGGTTGTCACCTGCTGCATCTGGGAGGCGAGGACGGACACCTCCTTGCGGAGTTCGTCCCGCTCCTGCACGGTCGCCGCAGACGCGGCAACCTGGTCAGGGGTCGGCTCGGCCGGCTTCTCCGCCTGCTGCTTGAGGCCGTCCAACGCCGCCAAAATGGCAGCGTCGTCGGCGTCGTCGGGCAGGCCGAGCCGCGAGCGCATGTCAGCGCTGAGAGTGGACACGTGGTCCTCCTCGCTCTCGGAATGGGTGTTGTGCTCAACCAGCTCGGCGCTGGTGGTCTGGTCGGCGGGAACGGAAACGCCGCCCGAGTCGGGCGGCGTCTCGGGTTCCTCGTCCGTGGATGGCGGCTCCGGGTCGGGTGGGCCGGCGGGGGTGGCCGGTTCGGCCGGGGGGGGCGGATCCGGCGGCGGATCGAACACCGTCGCCGCCACATCCGGCCGCGACTCGGCGCGGGACGCGAACACCACCCGGTGGACCGGGGCGGACGCGGCCACCTCGACGAAGCCGGGCGTCACCGGAACCGGGTCGCCGAACTCGATGCCGTCGCCGACCAGGACCGGAACACGCCGGAACGACCGGTCGGTCTCGTCGGTGACGATGAGGTAGTCCTCGGCGATTTCGACGATCCACTGCGAATGCGGGGCGGTGGAGTTCCACGCAGCCCGCACATCCTGATCGATACTCGGTACGGGGTCAGTCATCGGCCCTCCCGGTGGGGTCAATTGTTAGTGCCGGTCACCGGGAAGCGACTAGTTGTCCTCAGGCCGCAGCGGCCCTCTCCTGCGCAAGGATGGCGCGGATGGCGGCCAGTGAGCGGTGACGTTTACGGCTATTGCAGGACAGGTGGACAGCCGCCAAGTTGGCGGCAATATGGCCTGGATAGGCGGCGTCCACGATCGGCACGATGTGGTCAAGGGTTGCCATCATCGGGTGGTAGTCGCCGAGTGTTGGGTCGATGGCGTCATCGCAGATTCGGCAGGTCCAGCGGTCCCGCTCGAAGATCTCCTGCGGCACAACCAGCTCGTACGGAGCACCAGCCTTGCGCGCTCGCCGACGTGCTTCGACAACCGTGCGGCGACAGGCGCGAGAACAGTACCGCTGGCTCAGCTTCACCCGCGCAAACGGTGCATAGCAGCGGCCGCAGCGCTCACGAGGCGAAGTTCCCGGATAGAGGTAGGCCCAGCGGGTGCATTCACGCGAGCAGGTCTGGCGTGGGTGACTCTCGAATTGCTTGCCGCACACCGAGCAGTCCCTGACCGTAGTGGCGCCTGCGGCAACACCCCCGCCGCATGTCCGCGAGCAGGTTTGCTGCTGCTTGGACCGAGTTGTGAACTCTGATCCACAGTTGCGGCAATCCAGTCGGTACAGGGTTCGCTTCGTTTTGAACGTCGGCGACGAGGAGGAGCACGCAGTCGAGCAGTAGGTTCGCCGGGCGTCCACTACCGCGAAGGCCGTGTTGCAGCCCGCGCAGAACTTGATCACTGCTTGCCTTGTGTCGCGGGCGCGCTGGGTGCCCGGTCGAGACCTGCACGGTTCGCACTGCCTGCGGGGGCGGCCGGCGGCAACAGTGAAGGTGAAGGCGGCGCCACAGCGCTCGCAGGGAAGGGTACGCTCGGCCATGTCGACTCCTAGAAAGTCGGCCACAGCCCGGGGGTGTTACCAGCACCCGCCGGGCCTTTACGTTCTACATCTTAGCAGGTCAGAGCCGGTGCCCAGTACTCCGGGTCAACCCTTACGCTTCGACCCGGGGCGATGCCCCTTGACTTCGAAGTACCACTGACTAGCGACCCGTTTGGCCATCTCGTCCGGCATATGGTGCTTGAGGTGTTTATAGAGGGCCGTCCATGGATGGACGTGACCGACCGCCCACTTGGCCAAGCCTTCGGGCTCCTTCGTCCAGTACCGCTTCAACCGGTCCCGGTCGACTTCGCCTTCGCCCTTGGCCGCAGACAGAAACGTCGCCGCAACCGGCTGACCTGTCACCCCGTACAGGGCGCCCACGTCGTCGATGGACCGCAGCGTGCCGACGCCCGGCGCGGTAACGCCGAGCAAGGCGAGGCCGGTCAGGACGAACGGGTGGGTGTGGCCCAGCGAGCAGACATGCCCGTACACGCCTTCGACGGACCGGTCCGGGTAGGCAGCGTTGACCACCTGCGGCAACCAGCCCGGCACCTTGGCCAGGTCGCCGATGAGGGAATGCCCGCCGGCCTCTACCCGCAGGTTCCCGACATGCCCGACGGCCGGTTCGCCGTCAAAGCGGGGGTCGACGTGACCCAGGCGGATCCGGGCCGGCTTCACCGCAGGACAGTTCAGGGCGGCGACGGCGGCGGCGAAGTCCTCAGCCTTCGGGTTCCACCGGCCGGTCGATAACGCCCACGACCCGGTGCGGGCCAGCTCGACATTCGGGATGGTCGCCAGGTCAGGCATGTGTTGCCTCCCGCCGTACCCGGAACGTTTGGCAGCCACACGCTCGGCCCGTCGGGGAGGTGCCGCCGCAATGGGCGCCGGAATGCCAGACACGTTGGTGGCCGCAGCGGCAGACGGTGCCGCCGTAGTCACGGTGCTGCGGGGAGGCGGGCATCGGTCACCGCCCGATCTGGTTGGTGGCAACCGCACCGGCATCGGGCGTCGCACCATTTGCAGGTGTGCGGCTTCTTGCCGCCGACGATGCCGACGTCGTTGGCGCAGTAGTCGTGCCGGCCGTGCAGGCAGGCCGTCGACAGGTAGTCGTGGCCGCCGGTTACGACCAGATTGGTGCGATCTGCCCGCGGCATCTGGAGCCACCCTCGCAACGCGAATTTTGCAGACCGTTCGGGTAGTCGCGTAGAGCGTCAGCCAACGTCGGGTATATCCGATTGTCCGCCTCTGCGCATACGGCACACCGCGATCTGTCGTTGGTTTCTACCGCCATGTACCGGGCCGCCGGCACAGCGGCCAACACCGCGAGGCGGCCGTGGCCTTGCGCCACAGACAGGGCCGCCCCCAACTGGTCAGCGACCGTGCCACGCCGCGCGGTCGACATGTCACCCAACGCGGCCCGCACCAGGTCGGCAACACCGCCGGCCGGTGCGAGCAAAGCCCGGCGTGCCGCAGCGCTGGCGTACGCCGCCCCAATCAATACCGCCGCGACGGCGGCAAGCTCGGCCAGCCGCCCCTCATCCGGTGCAACCGGTGGCACGTCCACACCCTGCGTGTGGGCTGATGCGGCCACTTGACTACTCGCCTCGGCGGCAAGGTTGGCCATCGACGTCAGCAGCGCGGCCGAAATTCCGTCCACCGGCGCAGCAGACGCGGCAAGACCGGCCAGGGCGGCCACATTGCCCGCAGACGTC
>JACCDR010470963.1_pt1 | contig 10331 bp, 17 predicted proteins | sample 7446431 | NCBI WGS metagenome assembly JACCDR01 (sample SAMN15323443, study PRJNA562643) | freshwater metagenome | isolation source: river surface water | place: USA:Blue River Watershed | collected 2017-08-17 | reverse complement strand
CGCGGCCACCATGCCGCCCAACACGCTCAACGTCTCCGCCATCCGGCGGCGCATGGCCGGCGGATCGCCCGAGTGGCAGGCCGGGGACAGGCTGATGGACATCTCGAAGCTCGGCACCATGGGCATCCTCATGCAGCAGGCGGCGCACGTCAGTCGGCGGCAGGAGCGCAATCCCATGGCGGAGAATCCCACGGCCTTCCTCGGGGATCTGCTCACTGAAACCACTCTTGGCGCGGCGCAATACGGGCTCCAGCAGAGTTTCCTGCGGAACATGGAAAGCGTGCTCAGCGCCATCAGCAGCGGCCAGGACAACGCCCTGGACGCCTGGGCGCAGGCATTCACGGAAACGGCCATGTCCGTGCCGTTCCCGAACACGCTCACGGCCTGGAGCCGGGCCAGCCGGGATTGGAAACCGGATGTCCGGGCGGATTCCATGGCCGAACGGTTGGACAAGTTGATCAAGAACCGGCTGGACGCCGTTTCGCCCGGGCCGGCGGACCTGCCCCTGCGCCGGGGTATCTGGGGCGAGCCCATCCCGGAGACGCCGCCCGGGGCCTTGCCCTACCTGCACCAGTTCCTCGATGTCAGCCGCAGCCAGCAGGTGCCCGAGGACCCGGTCAACCTGACGCTCTACACCCTGTGGCGCCGCACGGGTGACGCCGCGGTGATTCCCACCCCGCCAAGCCGGCGGTTCGTGGTTGAGGGCCAGGTGTTTGACCTGACCCGCGAGCAGGCCAGCCGGCTCCAGGAACTGGTCGGCCAAGCCCGGCGTTCCCTGGCCATGGAGGTTGTCACCAGCCCGGAATTCCTGCGCATGGACGCCGAGGACAAGCTGGCCGAGCTGCAAGACTTGTGGCGCGAAGGCGCCGACGATGGCCGGGCGCAGTTCCTCGACGAGCGCGAGGCCGAACTGAAGCGCAAACCCAAGCCGGCCGCGCTGCCGGTGGGGGCAAAGGAGGTGAGCACCCGATGAAGAAAGGCAAAGGAAAGCGGAAGGGCTGCAAGTAGGGCCCGCCGGGCTTGGATACTTGGATACCGGCATGGATACGGGCGGGGATACTAAAATATGTGACCGTGGTTGACCGCAGTTGACCGTGGTTGAACAGGGCGGAAACGCTCAGATAACCACGCGACCCGTTACCAGCCAAGCCGTTCCACGTGGAACCCGTTGAAAGCAAGGCACCGGCCGGATCACGTCCGGCCGGTGCCTTTTCTCATCCTTCACCAACGCGAACCAGTGGCGATTGTGTTACTGCGCAATGGGTTGCGTGGTAGGCTCGGAAGCGGATACAGGCGGGGATACCAGCGTCAGGCGCGGGGTGGTGTCCACGGGCGGAGCGCCGGCTGGCGCGGTAGTCGGGGGCAGGTTCAAGGGGGCGTCGGGGGCGGTGTTGCTGAAGTACCGGCCGTAATGCTTTTCGGTGACGGCGCGGCTGCCGTGTCGGGCCCAGCCGCGCATGGTTTCCAAGGGGTCCAGGCCGGCGGCCTGGGCGGCGTAGCCAACCTGGCAGATGGCCCATGAGCGGAGTTCGTGCATGGTCTTCTGGCTGGTCCACCCAAGTCCACGCATCCAGGTGGCCATGTCGCGGGCGAGGTAGTCGAGGCGGTCGGCAAGGTGTTCGCCCACCAGGATGTAATCGTCGCCGGGGCGGCCTTCGACGTAGGGCAGGAGGCGGGGCCAGGCGCCGTTGGCGACGGGGATCTTGGGGGCGGTGTCCCGATTCTTGGTGACGGTGCAGACGTGGCCCTTGGGCCAGGTTTCGCAGATGACCGCGTGGGCCCGGCCGCCGATCATTTCGATGTCACGGACGCGCAGGCCGGCAATCTCGCCCCGGCGCAGGCCAAAGCCGATGATGAGCCACACGGCCACGTAGAGGTTTCGGTTGGCCTGGCGCAGGCGCTCGAGGTCGGCCAGGGTGGCGGCAATGATGGCGTCGCTGGGGAGGTTGTAGGCTGTCCTCGGGATGCGCCCGAACAGGGGCTCGACCCGAAAGCGCCCGACGGCGTCGGCGTCGAGGGCCAGGCCGGCGTCCCGGTAGCGGGCGAGCATGGCGGGGCTGAACATGGCGCGGGCGTGGTTCAGGGTGGCGGCGGCGGTGCGGCGCATCTGCTGGGCGCGGCTCTCGGTGGCGCTGGTAGCCAGTATCGCGGCCTCGATGGCGGCGCGGTAGCTTTTGACGAGCGGAGCGTCCAGGAGGCTGCCAGGGGCCTTGTCGGCGTCGGGCGTGCCGGTCTTGTTCAGGATGTTCCTGAGCTGCTGGCGGAAGCCGTGGGCGGTGTCGGCTTTGCCCTGGCCAAGGCGTTCGTGGGCCTCGAGGATTTCGCCGATGGTGGCCAGCGCGGCGGGCTTGGCGCCGGCCCGGAGGCGAAAGCGGGCGTCGGCGTCGGTAGCCAGGCCGCCCTCGAGGTCGCGCAGGTGGGCGACGGCTTGCTTGCGCGCGGCGCGCTCGGCGGCCTGGGCGCCCCCGGCGTTGGCGAACATCTCGGCGGTGTAGTTGGTGCGGCGAAGGATTTGCCGTCCCCGCCAGGTGAATTTGTAGGACCAGAACGGGGAAGCGGTGCCTCCCCGTTGGCGCTGGAAGACGGAGATGGGGATCATTCGTCCTCCGGTTGGCCGGTGGCGGCGCGGATGGCAAAGCGCGCATTGGCAATTTCAAAGGCGGCGTCCTCGCCGCTATGCTCCAGCCTGGCCAGAGCCTGGCGGAGGGAGACAAGGAGCGTTGGCGCCGCGGCCATAAGCCGGCCGTTGGCGTGCATCTCGTCCGGGGTCAGGATGGGCCCGCCGTCGCCGCCGGGCTGCATCACGGCCAGGAGGGTTCCGGCATCGGACTCAACGCGGCCGTCGTTGGCGTCGTAGTGCCACGGGCCCGGCGTGGCGGGCTGGTGGGCGGCGCCAATGGCGGAAAAGCCGGGCGCCTTGTGTTCGGTGGTGGTGGTGGGTGTGCTCATGGTGTGGTCGGGGGTGTTGTGAGTGCGGCATCTCATTCTGCCGCAACGGAAAAGATGAGGTATCCAGCTTCGTCCGCGTCGTCGCGCGCATCGCGCACCCAGGATTCCAGGTGTTCGATTTCCGCGTCACGTTGCGCTTCCGGCAGCACGGAACTGAGGTTTGAGCAGCACGCCTTCATGTCGGTGACGTGATCGGCGAGGTTCACGTAGTGGCTGCCGGGGATATGCTGTCGTGCATCTTTGACCGATGCAAACGGTCCTCGCACGTTGTTGTTCGGTGTGATGACGTAGTATGATTTCATGATGTGGTCGGGGGTTGCTGCAATCGCCGTGTGAGGGTTTCGAGTGCCAGGGAACGGGGCACGGCGCGGCCCTGTTCCCAGTTTTCAACGGCGCGCTTGCTGACGCCGAGGGCCGCCGCGGCGCCGGCCTGGCTCAGGCCATGCCGACGCCGCCAGCGGCGCAAGAGTTCGGGGAGGTGCATGGGCTATTCGGGGCGCGTACCGCAATTGGGGGTCATGTTGCAACACAGGCTCCAAAGGCCGTTTTGTCGGTCCTCATCGTCGGCGGGGCGCCCATACAGGGCCAAAAATGCTGCCTCCAGTTGGTCCTGATCAACTTCTCCGTGCTCGTCTTGGTCATAGACCCACTCGATCGCCTGGGCTTCTGTCATCTTGATCGTGCTCATGGTGCTTGTGGTGCTTGTGGTGCGGGCGGCCTTACTGGGGCCGCCTCGTAGGCTGCGCCCGGGGTGCGCCCGGACGCAGGTGACGAGGCGGGCGAGGGGTCAGATCAGCCGGTAACCGCCGCGGCTGGTGCAATAGCTGTCCCAGATCCAGACGCGGCAGCCATCGCGGCAAGCGGCCTTGGCCCCTTTGAGGGTGCGATGCGCGCTCACGATCTCGCTGTCGTAGTCGTGCCTAGCGCCGCGGGCGACCAGGCAGGCAATGTGTCCCGTGCGCGCGGATGTGCCTTTCCGCCGCGGAATGCGGGCATCCAGATCTGCGATTGTGATTCCGGTGATGGTGGTGGTTGGTGTGCTCATAACGCAACCACTGTGTCACATCGGAGGGGACAGCGCAACGAATTTCTCCAACTATTTTCAACTTTCGCGCTGACCCTGTAAATTCAGGGGTTTTTGGACAGTTGGACAGTCAATGTCCTATGGCTGCTCGGGGTCGTGATGGTAGGCGAGGAGGACGCCGGCCAGGGTGAGCGCGGCCTGGATCGCGTGATAGGCGGCGAGGCTCCAATGGCTGCCGTTGGCGATATGCCAAAGGATGGTGCGTCCGGCCAGAGCTGCCGTGACGCATCCGAGCAGGACGGCCGCCGGGCGCGGACTGGGGGCCAGGTGGCGACAGGCGAGGATGGGCAACTGCACAGTCAGGTTGTCCAGATGCCAAGGAGGCTGAGCCCGACGCCCAGCATGAGGAGGGCCAGCATCAGCCCGGCGAGTGTCGGGCGCACATCCCATCCAGCGGCGATGGTCCACAGGTATATCGGAGCGATCTCGATGAGCCAGAGCGCGGCCACGGTGAGCGGGAGAAACGCGATCCAGCGCAGGACGCGCATGGCGGGTGTGGTCCAGGTCATGGGGCGGAGTCCCTATTGAGGCCGGCGGCCGGGCCGATGTCGCGGTGGCGGCCTCCGTTCCGCCAGCGCACACCGACGATCACCCGGCCCGCTGTTTTGGGGGCGGCTTGGGCTTGTAGGGTGGCGGGTCTGCGTGCAACGCCTGAGCGGTGAGGCGCTCGAAATTCGCCACTGCGGCCTCATGGCTGGAGAGAATCTCCTGTACCACGGCGCGTATGCTCATGGTGAGGCAGCGGCGCAACAACTCGCTGCGCTGGCGCCCGGTCGCGGCCTCGGCGGCCAGGAGTAGTTCCTCCTCTTCGCTGGTAGGTCGAAATCCGGCGGTCTCGATGCGGCGCTTCTGAGTCATCCGTTCCAATGGATGCGCCCCGTCACAACTTTTTGCAAGTTGTGAACACCCCACAGAAATTGCCGAAAATGACATTTTGTAAACCTAGGAACCTCCTTGGTCCTAAACAGGTATTGACGAATACCGATAAACAGGTAAACGGATGCACGCACAAAGTCAATTATGAATCCACGCTTCAGTCGGGACACTCAGGAGGTGCCGAGCACGATCTCGGTCAAAACGGCCGAGCTGCGGCCGTTGCTGGCTTCGTGGCGCCGCCGTAATGCGCGGGTGCCGTGGGCCTACTTGCTGCGCGATGCGCTGGCCGCGCATCTGGCGCCGGTGGCCGGCAAGCGCGGTGCGCATCTGGTGCGCACCGGCAAGAATGAGGTGGCCGCGTGAATGCCTGGGTGTGCCGCGTGTGCGGCCAGCCTGGCCGGCCGGCGTTCCGGCTCGCGCATTCGTGCGGGTCGTGCTGGAGCGCCTGGGAGGCGCGGATTGATGCAACGCTTTCGCCGGTGGGCCCCCCCACCTCCCACCCACCGGCAGCCGAGCCCCGGGACATGGATTGTCCCGGGGTTCCGGCTCTATTTCCCCGGCCGCTGTCGCGGCCTGACTTCTTGACCGCGTGCGCGGTGGAGCTTCAGCGGCTGCGGGAGGTGTGCCCGTGAGCCCGACCCCAATCCTGTCCGCGGTGCTGGTGGTGCTGGTGGTGCTGGTGGTGCTGGTGGTGTGCGTGGTGGTCATGGTGGGTTGTGTCGCGCTGTCGGTGCGCGACCATCGCGCGCTGGTGCGTCGGTTGCGCGGGAGACGCGGGCCCGTGCTGGTCGGCGTGGGGCGTGCGCTCCGGCACTCGCTGGAGCGCGGGGAAATCCTCAACTGACGCGCCCACCATGCCGGCTACCTGGGAGACATACCACGATCTCGCGGACATCGCCGCGCGGCTCGGGCGCTCCAGGCTGACCGTGCGCCGGCTGATTGAGCGGGAGCCCGCATTGCGCGCCTCGGCGCGGTGCTTGGGTGGCACGGTGTGGGTGCCGGCGTCGGTGCTGGCGTCGTGGTGGGAGTCGTTGCCCGGGCTGGATGCGCCGCCGCTGCGCGTGGCTGCCCGCAGGAGCGTTCGGGGCGTTTTTTCTGGCTCGGGAGAGCAGGAGCGCGGACGGGCCGTCCTGGCGCGGTCGGAGGGCGAAGCGCGGAGGGCTGCGAGTGAGTGACCAAGCACGAGAGCAGCAGTGGGAGCTAATTACGCCCGAGTCACACCCGGAGCGGCTGGACGTGCTCGATTACATCGCCAACCGGCCGAAATCCACCGTTCCCACACTTTACCGACACACCGGCCGCCGTTTTTTTCGACGGATCCAGCAGTGTCCAGCGCTCGCGGAAATGGTCATCACCGGCCTACGTATGGGGATGAGTGTCAGGCTGTTAGCTCTGAGGATTGGCGTTGCCCCGAAGACGCTGGCGGCGGCTCGGCGCCTACTGACTGAGCGGGGCGAACTGCCCCCAGTAAGGCGCCGGGTGGACAGGCTGCTGGATGAATTCGTGGAGGAGGGACTGGAATACGCGCTCGATGGGATCCGCTCGGGCAAGACTCACCCCGGCCAGATACCCATTCCGGCCCTCGCAGGCTTCGACAAAATGGCCCAGCGGGACGCCGGAATCGTGGTCGGGACGGACCGGACGCAGGAGGAGACCGCGCTCGCCAGGCTCGAGGCTGCGGCCCAGGCGCTGGGCCTGGTGCAGGGCGCCGACGACGCGCCAACTGATTTGGCATCAGTCGGACAAATGCGGATTTGCGTGGATTGCGCCGCGTCTGAGGCGCTGGATACGGTGCCGGATACCGCCAGCGAGCGGGCCGAGGCGGTCCTGGAGCGGGCCGCCCTGCCGGCGACCACGAGCCCGGCCGACCCCGCGGGCGCCCGGGTGGCGCCCGAAGGGGGGGAGGGGGTTGGCGACCGGCGGCCGGCCCGGACACCGATGGGCTTACCCGGCGAAAATTTGGCCTGAAAGCGACCTGTTTCACACATGAGCACCCTGAAATTCCCCCACCCTAAAGACCCTCCGGGTCACACCCGCGTGCTGGCCGTGAAAAACGGCGCGCGCGGGGTCGAGATCAGCCTCGAATGCGCCTGCGGCTGCGTGATGCACCGGGGCACGTTCGGGAGCGACGACCTGAAAAATCGGTCCGCCGTCTTCGCCGTTGGCCGGGAGCGGCACCGGCAGCACGTCCAGGCGCTGGCGGTGTGCGGCAAGGAATCCTGAGCCCGACCATGGAACACTTCTACGTTCACTCCAGCACGATCGACAGCGAGGAATTTGTTGACGCCACGCCGGCCCAGCGCGGCACCTGGCTGTGCCTGCTGCGCTACTGCTGCGGCCAGGAAAACGGCGGGCGCATCCCGATGGCGTCCGAGTTCCACGACCGCAAGTGGCAGCAACTCACCGGGGTGACGCTGGCGGAGGTGCAGGAAGACTGCCGCTTGTGGGAATGGGTAGGCAGTGACCTGGTGCTGAACTTCTACCCGCACGAAAAAGAGGCCATCGTGCAGCATCGGCGGGCAGTTGGACGCACCGGAGGCAAAGCATCTGCTCAAGCAAAAGCTCAAGCAAAAGCTCAAGCACATGCTTACCACGATGCTGATACCACCCAGCGCCCGCTTGCTTGCGTTGATGCTTCGACCACTGCGCAAGCACATGGGTCAACAGAAGAGAAGAGAAGAGAAGAGATCAAAGAGAAGAGAGAGCACGCGCGCGGGGGGGATGTAGTTCCCCAGATCCCGTCGTGGGAGGAGTTCCAGGCCGTCTTCATGGCCGATGGGATCCCCGATCCGTACCTCCGCCGGCAGTGGGAACGGTTCGAAGAACGCCGGGACTGGCTGAACGGCCGCGGCGAGCTGGTGGACTGGCAGCGCACCGTCCGCAACCGCTGGTCGAAGGACCGCGCCACCTGGCGCCCCGACAAGGCCGCGACCGGCCCGGTCACGGCCGCCATGAGCCCGAGCGTGCGCCGCATCGCCGTCCAGAAGGAACTGAGCGAGGTGACCGCCGAGCTGAACCATCAGCACTCCACCGGCCAGCCGTTGGACGAAAAATTGCGCGCCCGGGAGAAGGCCCTGCGCATGACGCTGGATCGCCTGGATGCCGAGGCGGAAGGGGGTGCCAAGTGAAAAACGGCGACCTGCGCGGCGAATACTTCGGCGATCAACCGTCCCGGGGGCGCAAGTCCAAGGCGAGAACGGCCGCCGCCCGCAACGGCGAGCGTGTGCCGCCTCATTCCGTCGAGGCCGAGCGCGGCGTGCTGGGCTGCATCCTGCTTTCCCCCGAGGATTGCCTGAACACCTGCATCGAGCGCCTGAAGGCCGGCAGCCTGGCGTTCCATGACGAGCGCCACCGGGCCATCTACGGCGCCATGCTGGCCCTGCACAACGACCGCAAGCTCGTGGACGCCATCACGCTCTACCAGCGCCTGCGCGACCTTGGGCAGGCGGAAGGCGTGGGCGGAGTGGCTTACTTGGCCGAACTCCAGAACTGCACGCCCAATGCGTCGCACTTGGTCCACTACCTCGAAATTGTCCGCGAAAAATTCGCGCTTCGGCGCGTGGTGAACCTGTTCACGGATGCCGTCGAGCGCATCCACGAGGTGGACGCCGAGAAGGACCCGGTGGCGGCGCAGAAGGTCCTCACGGACATTGCGACCGGGGTCGAGGAACTGACCGAAACGGAGTCCGTGGCGCAGGAGGAAACGCTGAAGCAGGTGCTCGGGCGCGTGCTGGACGAGGTGCAGAGCCGCCATTACCAGCGCGGCGCCCAGCAACTGCGCGGCCTGCCGCTCATGCCCCCGGGTTCCTACCTCGACAAAATGATTCGCGGCGTGCGGCCGTGTCACAACGTGGTCCTGGCAGCTCGGCCGGGCGGCGGCAAGACCTCGCTGGCCATGCAGATCGCCGAATACCTGGCCACGGACTACGAGTGGTGGCATGACACCGGCGTTATGCGCCCGCCGGCTGACGGCGAGGAGGGCGAGCAACCCGTCCTGGAGAAGCGCAAAGGCATCCCGGTGGGCGTGTTCAGCATCGAGATGGACAGCGATTCGCTGGCCGAGCGGATGCTGTTCTCGCGCGCGGGAGTGGACAGCGCCACGTTCAGTCAGGGCTTCGCCAAGAAGGACGATTACGACAAGCTGACGCGGACTTGCAAGGAGTTGGCCAAGGCGAACATTTACATCGACGCGAGCCCGGCGCAGACCGCCGGCCAGATTGCCGCCAAGGCCCGGCGCATGGCCAAGCAGCATGGAATCAAGCTGTTCGTGCTCGACTACATCCAGCTTGTCGAGATCGAGGACGGCAACGGCTTCGACCGCGTGCGCGAGATCACCAAGATTTCCCGGAAGCTCATGGCGTTGAAGAAGCAGCTTGGCATCCCGTGGATTGTCCTGGCGCAGATGAACCGCAACATCGAGACCAGCGAACGCGAGCGCGAGCCGGTCCTGAGCGACCTCAAGGACTGCGGCGCCCTTGAGCAGGATGCTGACGTGGTGTTGTTCGTGCACAAGACCCCGCGCAAGGACGTGGAGAAGCAGCGCGACGGCGGCAGCGACGAGGAACTGATTGACCGCGCCTGTGAATCCAACGGCTGGGAATGGAGCCGCCGGCCCTACCGCGTGGACATCATCGTAGCCAAGAACCGGTTCGGGCCCATGGGCCGTTGCGAAATGGTGTTCGCCAAGAACCTGCAACGCTTCGAGGACTGGCACGCTTTCAAAGTGCGGCACGGGCTGGAGTCGATGAAAGCCGGCGAACGCTCGGCCGTGATGGCGCCCAACCAAAGCGAGGAAATGCTGTGAACTATCGACTCAATCCAATCCAACCACCCGAAGACCTGAGCCACCTGAACCCCAAGCACGGCCGGCGCATCGCCGCCAAGCTGAGCGCCGCCGCGCGCAACCGCACGGAGGAAGAACGCCGCATCGTGCGGGAACGGAGCTCCGCGGCGGCCAAGGCCAAGGCCGGCAGCCATTACATGAAACGCGCATGAGCACATCCCGAGAACCATTGCCCGCAAGGCTGCCTCCCATGCGCCCGGAGCGCATGACCCAGTTGATCGCCTGGGCCGACCATCAAGACGCCTTGCCGTGGCTGCTCCAGCGCAGCGCGGCCTACTGGCAGAAGTTTCATCCCGAGGCCGAAGGGTGGAACGGCGCCCCGCCCGAGCGGGACGAGTTACACCGGCACTGCGATGCGGCGGCGGCCTTGGACCTGTTGCGCGAGCGCACGGGCGCGGTGACGAATCGCCAGGCGGTGGACATCCTGGACGCCAAGCAGGCCGGCTGCGCCGAGGTGGCGGAAACCGTTGGGGTGCGGCGATGAGTGCGAATGGAAAAGCGACGGCAAAAATCGAATGGATGGATGCGGCCCGCGAATTACCGGATGACGAAATCACGGTCATAATTGCGCTGTCGGAT
>JACCDR012194101.1_pt1 | contig 10332 bp, 8 predicted proteins | sample 7446431 | NCBI WGS metagenome assembly JACCDR01 (sample SAMN15323443, study PRJNA562643) | freshwater metagenome | isolation source: river surface water | place: USA:Blue River Watershed | collected 2017-08-17 | reverse complement strand
CGCGTCGATGACCTCGGCTTGCTGCAGGAAATGGTGCGCCATGGCCATGGCGTCGGCCTGGCGCGCGCGCACTTCGCGCGCGAACTGATCGAGGCCGGCGAGCTGGTTCGCCTGTTCGACGTGCAGATGTCTTCGCCGCCGCACGCTTATTACGCGGTCTACGAAAAGCCGGTGCTGGAGCGCCCCGAGGTGGCGGTGTTCCTGCAGTGGATGCGGGATACGTTCAAGAGCGCCTGACCCGAGCCGGTCCGGGCTGCCCTCCGGTGGCCCGGTTGATTGCTTGGCAAAAACTTTCATCTTTCCCGCCAAAGCTTTTCAGGCCAAAACGCACTGATTCCCGGTCGCGAGGCAGGGCGTTTCGCTACACTATGAGCCTTTCTCATTCGGCTGCGCGAATTGCGGCAGCCGGCCCAGGATTGCCTGAAATGAACGCCCCCACTGAACCGGCCTTCGCGCTTGCGCGCCAGCAGGAAGTCGTCGCTGCATTGCGCGCCGTCTTGCCTGCGCAGGCCGTGCTGTACAGCGAAGAAGATACCCGCCCCTACGAATGCGATGGCCTGTCGGCCTACCGGCAGCTGCCGATGGTCGTCGTATTGCCAGAAAACGAAGCGCAGGTGGTCGCGGCGCTGAAGACTTGCTGCCGCCTGCAGGTGCAGATCGTGCCGCGAGGATCGGGTACCGGCCTGTCCGGCGGCGCGACGCCGATCGCCGACGGCGTGGTGCTGTCGACTGCGCGCCTGAACCGCATCCTCAAGCTCGATCCGTATGCGCGCACGGCGGTCGTGCAGCCGGGTGTGCGCAACCTGGCGATCTCGGAAGCGGCCAACCCGCACGGGCTGTACTACGCGCCGGATCCGTCATCGCAGATCGCCTGCTCGATCGGCGGCAATGTCGCGGAAAACTCCGGCGGCGTGCACTGCCTGAAATACGGCCTCACCGTGCACAACGTGCTGCGCGTGCGCATGGTCACCATCGAAGGCGAGGTGGTCGAGCTCGGCAACGAGGGACTCGATGCGCCGGGCCTCGACCTGCTGGCCGTTTTCATCGGCTCCGAAGGCATGCTCGGCGTGGTCACCGAAGTGACCGTGAAACTGGTGCCGAAGCCGCAGCAGGCGCGCGTGATCATGGCGTCGTTCGACGACGTCGTGAAGGGCGGCAATGCAGTGGCGAACGTGATCGCCGCCGGCATCATTCCGGCCGGCCTCGAGATGATGGACAAGACCAGCTCGCGCATGGTCGAGCCTTTCGTGAAGGCCGGTTACGACACCGATGCCGAAGCGATCCTGCTGTGCGAATCGGATGGCACGGTCGAGGAAGTCGAGGAAGAGATCGCGCGCATGAGCGAGGTGCTGAAGACCTCCGGCGCGACCGCCATTGCCGTGTCCACCAGCGAAGCCGAGCGCCTCAAATTCTGGTCGGGCCGCAAGAACGCGTTCCCGGCGGCCGGCCGCATCTCGCCCGACTACTACTGCATGGACGGCACGATCCCGCGCAAGCATCTCGCGCAGGTACTGCTCGGCATCGCCGAGATGGAAAAGACCTATGGCCTGCGCTGCGCGAACGTGTTCCACGCGGGCGACGGCAACCTGCATCCGCTGATCCTGTTCGATGCGAACATGCCCGGCGAATTCGATCGCGCCGAGAAGTTTGGTGCGGCCATCCTCGAGCTGTGCGTCGAGGTCGGCGGCACGATCACCGGCGAACACGGTGTCGGCATCGAGAAGATCAATTCGATGTGCGTGCAGTTCTCGCAGGAAGAGCGCGAGGCGTTCTTCGCGGTCAAGCGCGCATTCGATACCGCCTTCCTGCTGAACCCGGACAAGGGGATACCGACGCTGCATCGCTGCGCCGAATACGGAAAGATGCACGTCAAGCGCGGCGAGCTGAAGTTCGCCGACCTGCCGCGCTTCTGAACAAAGAAAACGTCAACAATGAATCAGGTTTTGCAGGAATTCCGCGACCGCATCGCATCGGCCACTGCGTCGAAATCGGCGCTGCGCATTCGCGGCAACGGTACCAAGGACTGGTACGGCCAGTCGCTCGATGGCGACGTGCTCGACACGACGGCCTACAGCGGCATCGTGTCGTATGACCCGACCGAGCTGGTGATCACGGCGCGCGCCGGCACCCCGCTGCGCGAGATTGGCGCAGCGCTGTCCGAGAATAAGCAGATGCTGGCCTTCGAGCCGCCGCGCTTCGACGGGCTGGCCACGATCGGCGGCATCGTCGCCAGCGGCCTGTCCGGCCCGCGCCGGCAAGCGGTCGGCTCGGTGCGTGATTTCGTGCTCGGCAGTGCGCTGATGGATGGCAAGGGGGACGTGCTGAACTTCGGCGGCGAGGTGATGAAGAACGTCGCCGGCTACGATGTGTCGCGCCTCCTGGCCGGCTCGCTCGGTACCCTCGGGCTGATCCTCGAGGTGTCGCTGAAGGTGCTGCCGCGCCCGTTCGCGCAGCATTCGCTGCAGTTCGCGATGAGCGAGGAAGAGGCGCTGCATCAGGTCAACGTCTGGGGCGGTCAGCCGCTGCCGGTGTCGGCTACCTGCTGGCATGACGGCCAGCTGGCGGTGCGCCTGTCCGGCGCGCAGGCAGCTGTCGACGCGGCGATCGCGAAGATGGGCGGCACCGAGCTGCCCGACGCTGACGCCTTCTGGGACAGACTGCGCGAGCAGCAGCATGCGTTCTTCGCCGATGCGCCGCAGGGGCTCTGGCGCGTGTCGGTGCCGACCGTCGCGCCGGCATTGAACCTGCCCGGCCAGCAGCTGATCGAATGGGGTGGTGCGCAGCGCTGGCTGAAGACGAGCGCGGACGCCGCGACGATCCGTGCCGCGGCCATCGCGGCCGGCGGCCATGCGACGCTGTACAAAGGCGGCGACAAGTCGGTCGGCGTATTCCAGCCGCTCGCGCCTGCGGTCGCGCGCATCCACCGCAACCTGAAAAACGCCTTCGACCCGGCCGGCATCTTCAACCCGCGCCGCATGTATAACGATTTCTGACGATGCAAACCAATCTCGCCGACTTCATCAAGCACACGCCCGAAGGGCAGGAGGCCGACGCCATCCTGCGCAAATGCGTGCATTGCGGCTTCTGCACGGCGACCTGCCCGACCTACCAATTGCTCGGCGACGAGCTCGACGGGCCGCGCGGACGCATCTACCTGATCAAGCAGGTCCTCGAAGGCAAGCCCGCGACCGAAAAGACGCAGCTGCACCTGGACCGCTGCCTGACCTGCCGCAACTGCGAAAGCACCTGTCCGTCGGGCGTGACCTACGGCCGGCTGGTCGACATCGGCCGCGGCATCGTCGAAAAGCAGGTCAAGCGCCCGTTCGCGCAGCAGCTGGTGCGCACCGCGCTGAAGGAAGTCTTGCCGCGCAAGGCGGTGTTCACGCCGGCGATGAAGGTCGGCCAGCTGGTGCGGCCGCTGCTGCCGCAATCGCTGAAGAACAAGGTGCCGGTCGCGCGCGATGCGGGCGTCTGGCCGTCGCGTGCGCATGCGCGCAAGATGCTGCTGCTGGATGGCTGCGTGCAGCCGGCAATGTCGCCGAACATCAACGCAGCGACTGCGCGCGTGCTGGACAAGCTCGGCATCGAGCTGGTGGTGGCGCCGAAGGCCGGCTGCTGCGGCGCGATCCGCTATCACATGAACGACCAGGACGGCGGCCTCGATGACATGCGTCGCAACATCGACGCGTGGTGGCCGTATCTCGAAGCCGGCGCCGAGGCGATCGTGATGACCGCGTCGGGCTGCGGCGCGACCGTCAAGGAATATGGCCACCTGCTCGCGCAGGACCCGGCGTATGCGGAGCGTGCGCAGCGCATCTCCGAGCTGACGAAGGACCTGTCGGAGATCATGCCGGCGTTCGAGAAGGAGCTCGAGCAGAAGCTGGCCGGCAAGATCGGCAAGCGCGTTGCTTATCATCCGCCGTGCACGCTGCAGCACGGCCAGCAGATCCGCGGCAAGGTCGAATCCGTGCTGCGCGCCTGCGGCGTCGATGTGAAGCTCTGTGCCGACAGCCACCTGTGCTGCGGCTCGGCCGGCACCTATTCGGTGACGCAGCCGGAGCTGTCCTACCGTCTGCGCGACAACAAGCTGAAGAACCTGGAAGCGACCGATCCGGAGATGATCGTGTCGGCCAACATCGGCTGCCTGACGCACCTGCAGTCCGGCACTGACACGCCGGTCAGGCACTGGATCGAGCTGATCGATCAGGCGCTGTAAAAAAACAGGCGCATGCGAGTCGCATGCGCCTGCTTGCCTTCTGTTTTCCTCCTGCGGCAGTGCGTTCGTGCCGCCTCCACTTACCAGTCGAATTCCCGGTCGCGGTCGGTCGGGTTGCCGTGCCAGCCCTCGTCGTCATCGCTGTCGGTCGATGAACCGTCAATGATGGTGCTCTCGTCGCCCTGATCGGACAGGGAAACGGCGTCCGGCGTCGCGGTCGAACTCGATGGCTGCGGCCCCCTGACTTGTCCGGGTGCCGTGGTCCGGGTGTCTTTTTCGGTGAGCCCGGCCTGCATCAGCGCGCGCAGCAAGCCGCTGTACAACGGCCGCGCCGTGAACCCCGGGGGCATGATCAGCAGCAATGCCTGCAGCGCGTGTGCCGCCGAGGTCAGCCAGAAGTTTCCGCTGTTTCGCCAGACTCCGAGGAACTCGCCCAGCACCGCGACCGGCGCCAGCGAGATCGTGCGTCCGAGGGATTCGGACAACGTGTCGGCAACCGCCTCTTTCGTCGCAAACTGTGCGGTGAATTCATGGGCGAACGTGCCGAGGAATTCCGATTTCCTGCGAGCGACCGCCAGCGCCTTTTCGGTTTTGCGGATGGCCTTCAGCAGGTCGCGTTCGGTCGGGTCGGTGGGATCCTTCGGCAGCTGAGCGCGCGAAGCCGCCAGCCCTTGCTGCAGATCGTTCAGCAGCGACTGCAATGCGTTAGCCTCGGCGGCCGACGTCGCCCGGTTCGGCAGCACGGCCTGTGAAGCGCCGGGGATCTGGCTGCGCGCCGCTTGCATCGAGACGACATACTCGGCGCCGGACATCCAGCCCATCACGCCGTGCATGGCCCATTCGGCTGCCCTGAATGTCGAGCCCTTCGGATCCATCGCCGTGGCCAGCGCGCCGGCGGCCAGTGCCTTGAATCCATAGTTCATGGTGTACGCGTAGTAGCCGACTTCCTCGGTCTTGTAGCGATCCCACAGCATGGCCCAGAAGCCGCGTTCTTCGGCGAGTCTTTCACCGATGGTCAGCTTTTCCTTCAGGTCAGGATTTTTGCTGGCGTACTTGCGGACGTTTTCTTCGCCGTTCGCGCGGTCGGCCCAGGAGGCGCCCAGCAGCTTGAAATAGTTGTTGAACTCGACCAGCACCGGAGCGCTCCAGGTGCGGTTCAGCACCTGTTTGACGATCGGCCCACCGACCATGACGTGCAGGAAGGCGGCCACCGGCATGGACACGACGCTGCCGACGACGGGAATCGCGAGCGCGCGGGCAATGGAATTGCCGATGAAGAAGGAGCCGAAATTCGCGGTGAAGCCGGCCAGCGACTGCAGTCCCCATTCGGCGCAACCGGACGCCCATTCCTTCGCCTGCTGCGCCAGCTGTTCCGCATGTTTTTTTTCAAGCCCGCGGGTCTTCTCGGATTTGTAGCGGTCGAGGAAAGCCTTGTACTGCGCCGCCTGCTCTTTCGCGGTCAATCCCGGTTTGGCCGGAAGCACTTTGCTTTCCAGCTTTTCGCGCTGCTCGATCAGCTTGCCCAGCCTGAGGTTGCTTTTCAGGATGCGCTTGTCCAGCGCCTGCAGGTTGTCCTGCCGTTCTTCAGGACCGTCCGCCTGCCCGTCCGGTCCGGTTGGCCGCTGCTGTCGACGGCGGGTTTCCAGCATCAGGTCGACATTGTCGGCAATGTTCTCGATTTCCTGATCGAGTACCTCGATTTCCTCCAGTGCCGCCTTGCTGAAATACTGCTTCACGTCTTCCGGCATCAACAGCGTGCTGTTTCGCGTCTTGTCGTGCAGGTTTTTCAGCGGCGTGACGGTGTCGTTCTCCGACAGTGTGGGTGAGCGCGGCGGCAGCACATGCCGCCGACGATGCGCGGTGGCAGTGCGAACCATTTTCGACAGCGACGACACTCGTTCCGGCGGCGCCGGGGAGGTCGACACCGATTGAACTTCTTCGCTGGCAGCGCCTTGCTGCTGGTTTTCGAGGAAGTTCAACACGGTCTTCAGGTGGCCGACTTCTTCTTCGAGCGCCTGCTTTTCCTTCTGCTGCTCGAGAGCGTCAACGGGGGCCGGGCGGTGCCGCTTCGGCGAGGCGAGCTGCTGATCCAGCTTGCCGATTTTTTTCATCCGCTCATCGATTTGCTTCCTGACCGTGGCCAGCGGATCAAGGGTAGTTGGCGATGACGCTTCGCTGGCCGATTCCGTCACGGACACGGCTTCACTCTTGCTTTGCGTCGAGGAGGACGCCAGTTCCCGGGCCAGCTGCTGGCGTTCGGACCGAAGTTTTTTGAGTTCGCTGGTCAGTTCGGCCACTTGCACGGCGTTGCCGCGTTTCGTCGCGCGCGAAAGGGTCGCCTCGCACTGCCTGATGTCCCGGTCGATCTCGTCAAGATCGCGCTGAAGTTCGACGGAGCCAGTCGTGTGGCTTGCTTCGCTGCCGGACGCGTTCAGCAAGGATTCCAGCTGCTGGTGCTGTCGGATCAGCCCTTTCAGCTTGCTTTCAAGGCGTGAAATTTGCTTTTCATTGTCGGCCTTTCTTGCACTTTTCAACTCGGTCTTGCAGTCGCTGATTTCCGAAAGCACGTCGGAGAGCTGCGCGCCGGGCGCTTTCGCAGCGGACGACGATGCCGTGCTGCTCCCGGTGCTGCCGGATTCGGAAGACCGATGCGCATGTCGGGGTGGCGCGATCCTGTCGATGAGCGAGGATTTCTGCTTGTTCAGCTGATGCAGTTCCCTTTTCAGGTGGCCCGCTGTTTTCGTGTCTCCCTGTTTCTCGGCCTTCTTCCGCGCTTGCCGGGTTTTGCTGATCTGGATTTCCAGCCGCCCGATATCTTGCATCGTTGCCTGTTTGCGCAGGTTCCCCTCCTTTTCCGCCGCGGCATGGGAAGCGCCGGGGAAGCTTGCTGCATTCGCCGAGGCCAGGTCGTGCAGTCGCTGCAAAGGCGTCGCCGGCCCGGAAGCGGGCGTGGGTTCGGTGGTCGGCAGTGTCGACGTCCGTTCAGCCGTGGTGCTCGGCGGGGCAATCCGGGACGGAGATATCGCGGGTAGCGGCAGATTCGTCGGCCCGGAAGGCGGGTCGAAGGTCGGGAAGTTGCCGGGACCGGTGCTGTTGGTTCGTTGCATGGCAACTCCTACGCGAGGCTGGCATGAGCTGGCTCGAATGAGCGGGCAAGTAGTTCGGGCAAAGGCGTCGTGTCCGACGCATCCAACAGCGTTTTCCTCGCAGTGACTGCGTGCCGGCTGTACGCCTGCAGGATGTCGGCAAGTGACTCGCCGGTCAGCATGTCGGGATACAGGAAATGCTGGACGAAGACGATGTGATCCCGTTGCGGATCGAGCCCGTAGACGCCGGCCGTTTTCGTGCCGGTCAGCAGGTTGATGGCAAGCATGCGCGCGAGGATGTCTTCGCGGCCGCCTTCCGGCACTTCGCCGATATCGATATAGCAGACGATGCGATCGGCCGCATCGAATTCATCGAAGAAGATGCCGATGTCGACACCGTCGAGGGTGATCTGCTGTCGCGAAACGAGCGCATCCGGTTCGGAGTGATGCAGCGCTGTGGCGGTATCGCGACAGAGCTGTTCGAAGCTGGCCTGGTCCATGATGTCTCCCTGATGGTTGTCGGAAGCGCCGCGTCGCAGGAGCGACGAGGGCGGGGACTGTGTAACCAGCGGGAAGACGGGGTTTCAGTATGGGATTTTTACCGATCCGGGGCGGGAAATGGCAGGGTGCAGGGCTTGCGCAGGCCGTCAGCGAGCGTTCAGCGCACGGACAATGTCACGCTCGATCTTCTCCGGTGAGGTCAGCGACCCATAGCGGGTGATCTTGCCGCTTTCACGATCAACCAGGAATTTTGTGAAATTCCACTTGATGCGCTGGCTGCCGAATATCCCGGGCGCACGCTGCTTCAGCGCAATGAACAGCGGATGCGCGTTCGGGCCGTTGACCTCTACCCTGGAAAACATCGGGAAACTGACGCCGTAGCTGTTTTTGCAGAATGCGGCGATCTGATCGTCATCGCCCGGTTCCTGCGCACCGAACTGGTTGCACGGGAAGCCGAGCACGACGAAGCCCCGGCCCTGGTATTTTCGGTACAAGGCCTCCAGCGCCGCATATTGCGGTGTGAAGCCGCACTGGCTGGCGGTGTTGACGATCAGCAGGACCTTGTCCTGGTACGCGTCCAGCGTCGTCGGGGTGCCGTCGATGCGGGTCAGTGCAATGTCATGAAGGCGGTTCATGGGCGGTGTGCAGGAATGAAGGGCATGAACCGTACAGAGAACCTGGCGTATTTTCAAGCAATCTGCCGATAAGCGATAATCTCGCCCCATGTCTATTTCAGCAAACCTTCAGCAAGTCTGGCAAGCGATCGCCGCTGCCGCCGCGCAGGCAGGCCGCGATCCGGCCACGGTGTTGCTGCTGGCCGTGTCGAAGACCTTCGGCACGGAGGCGGTGATCGAGGCCGCCGGCGCCGGCCAGCGAGCATTCGGCGAGAACTACCTGCAGGAAGCAATCGACAAGCAGCAGGCGGTCAGGGCGCTGCGGCCGGACCTGGTGCTCGAATGGCATTTCATCGGGCCGATCCAGAGCAACAAGACGCGGCCTGTCGCCGAGCATTTCGACTGGGTACATTCGGTCGACCGCGAAAAGATCGCGCGCCGCCTGTCGGAGCAACGGCCGGCCAACCTGCCGCCGCTGAACATCTGCCTGCAGGTGAACGTCAGCGGTGAAGAGAGCAAGAGCGGTGTCGCGCCGGCCGAACTGCCGGCACTGGCGCGCGCGGTGGCGGACTTGCCGAACCTGAAGCTGCGCGGGCTGATGGCCATACCCGAGCCTGCCGATGACCCGGACCAGCAGCGCAAGCCATTCGCGCAATTGCGCGCGCTGCAGTCGCAGCTGCACGAACTGGGCATCGCCACGGACACCCTGTCGATGGGCATGTCAGCCGACATGCCTGCAGCCATTGCCGAGGGCGCGACGATCGTGCGCATCGGCACGGCCATTTTCGGAAAGAGAGATTATGCAAAATGATTTGAAGATCGCCTTCGTCGGCGGCGGCAACATGGCACAGGCGCTGATCGGCGGCCTCGCCGGCAAGCTCACGGCGGCCGGCAACATCCATGTGATCGACGTCGTGCCGGAGGCTTTGACCGCCGTGGCGCAGCGCTTCGGCGTGACGACCGCGCCGGCGCCGAACGACGCCCTCGCCGCGGCCGACGTGATCGTGTTTTCGGTCAAGCCGCAGCAGATGCGCGAAGTCGTTGCCGCCGTGCGGCCGTACCTGAAGTCGCAGCTGGTGCTGTCGATTGCCGCCGGCATCCGCGCGGCCGACCTGTCGCGCTGGCTCGGCGGGCACCAGGCGATCGTGCGCACGATGCCGAATACGCCGGCGTTGGTCAGCAAGGGCATCACCGGCGCGGTGGCGATGCCGGGCGTGTCGGCGCAGCAGAAGGACATCGCCGATGCGATCCTGCGCGCCGTCGGCGAGACGGTGTGGATTCCGGACGAGGCGCAGATCGACGCGGTCACGGCGCTGTCCGGCAGCGGCCCGGCCTACGTGTTTTACTTCATCGAAGCGATGCAGCAGGCCGCGGTCGAGCTGGGCCTGACGGAAGCACAGGGCCGCCAGCTCGCGCAGGCCACTTTCGCCGGCGCGGCCGAACTGGCGGTGCGCTCGGATGAGCCGGTGTCATTGCTGCGCGAACGCGTCACGTCGAAGGGCGGCACCACCTATGCGGCGCTGACCTCGATGGACGCCAGCGGCATGAAGGCCGCGTTCGTGAAGGCGCTGCATGCGGCCGCGGCACGCGGCAAGGAGCTCGGCGAAGAATTCGGCAAGGACTGATCCTTTGTCGAGGCCCGGCCTGCAGGCCGGGCCGGTTCGCCGTCGGTTTTATCCCTGCTGCGCCAGCTGGCCGAGGTCCCACAGCGGCAGGAAGATGCCCAGCATCAGCACCAGCACCAGCCCGCCCATCACCGCGAGCAGGATGGGCTCGATCGCATCGCCGAGCCGGCTGACTTCGTACTGCAGCTCTTCCTGATACATCTGCGCCACCTGTTCCATCATCTTTTCCATTTCGCCGGTCGCTTCGCCGACCGCGATCATCTGCAGCTCCATCGGCTGGAAGATGCCTG
>JACCDR011210874.1_pt1 | contig 10333 bp, 4 predicted proteins | sample 7446431 | NCBI WGS metagenome assembly JACCDR01 (sample SAMN15323443, study PRJNA562643) | freshwater metagenome | isolation source: river surface water | place: USA:Blue River Watershed | collected 2017-08-17 | reverse complement strand
GCTGCTACTGTGGGCACGGTCACCAAAACTGGTAACGTACAGTTCTCCGTTGTTGGTCCTACCGACGATGTTGGCACTGTAGAGATTATCGGTGACGATAGCATTCAGGAAGGCTCCGTATCTGGTGACTACGCTGTTCGCGTTACTCGGCTGTCTGGTGCGCAATTCGAATACACTGCAACCGTACCGAACTGGTCACTGCCGCAGGGTGCGTCCTATGCGACTATCCAGAACGGCAGTACCACGAACCGTAAGAAGCTGTCTGTGGCTGCTAACTCCATCACGCAGAACCAGACTGCAACGCTCCGTGCTGCTAACATCGTGATTGATGGTAAGACGTACACGCCTGAGAAAGTCATTCAGATTATCAACCAGGCTGCAACGATCACCAAACGCGAACTGATCGGCCCGACTGCTGTAAACAAAGGAGAGATTGGTACCTATGTGCTGCGTCTCACCCTGTCTGACGGCACCACTGTTGACCTGACTCCTGTTGTTACTCGCAGCTCTGGTTCAACTACGGCCTTCACGTTCAACAGCAACAACACCATCACGGGTAACACTGTGACTGCGGTGCAAACTACCATCATCACTGGTACTGCATCGTACAATGGTCAAGCGCAGACCGCCAACCTGACTGTGACGAACACGCCTGCTCCTGCAACGCCTGATTCGGTAACTATCGTTGGCCCAGCGTCAATCATTGGTGGTGTGAACACGCAGTACACTGCAACCGCTACGCTGTCTGATGGTACCACGCCTGATGTGACTGCTGATGCTGGTACTACGTGGGCTGTAGCTGTTAAGTCAGGCACTGTTACTGGCCTGAGCGTTGTAGGCGGTCTGCTGAAATCTGCGAAGGTTACGGCTAACGCGGTTGTGACCATCACGGTTACTTACGTCAAGAACGGCAAGACGGTTAATGCCACCAAAGACGTTACCATCAAGCCAGAGCAGGTTGCTGATTTGGGTGCGCGTTTCGGGTTCCACTCGAAGGTGAAATCCCTCAGTGGTTACGATGCGCAGTTTGTGCAGTCACTGACTACGCAACTGACCACTACAGGCCAGCAGCTCCTGAACTGTCCTGCGAACACCAGTACCGCCTCTAACGGCACATTCTTCTACGTTGCTTGGCCGAAGTCACTTGGCTATGGTTACTTCGTAGAGTCCGTGCAGGGCTTTGCTGGTTCATGGGATGGCGCGTTGGAGTTTGACGACTTCAACTTTGCAGGTCCTGCCGAAGTTCAGATTAACGGCGTTGATTACGTTATCTATCGTAACGACTTCCCGTTTGATAATCTGGCGTACACGTTTAAACTGACCTACGGTTCTTCTAACCCGGGTTCAGGTATCGCGTAAGGAGAATGAGATGCCGGTTAACATGACTTCGTTCCTGTTACCAGCATCCACAGCGCTTCCATACCTCCTCGAGGATAAGTATCTTCGTGGGGGTATGCGTTGCCTTGCCACTATTGCTGATCGTGATGCACTGCATGTAGGCGTTAAAAAGCCAGGCATGTTGTGCTACGTCACCGAGACGGAAAAGATCTATCAGCTTGGCAAGGACAACACAACGTGGAAAGAGGCGAATCTTGGAGGCTCTAACTATAAATTTGAGTCTCCATTCGTCACTGCTGTGGATAGTACTGGTATCACGGTTGTTGGAATTGACCCAAGCAAGCAGGTGCCTGAACCTGACCAAGCTGGCTTGACACTCATGTCTGGACCTAACGGTGTTATGATGTGGGTGGATATGAACGGCAACGCCAATATGGGTGTGCGTAAGATCATCGAGTATGAGTCACAGGACTACCTGCGTCCTGGTCAAGCGATTGACTTTACTCTGCCGATGACTCGCACTCTGATGCTGTTGCGTGTGGAACTGAATGCCTTTGATATCGAAGTCTCCGCGTTCGAATCCGACCTGCGAGACGACCGAAATCCGTATTTATTCCGCTCGGCTAATAATTTCATGGTAGATGATGGCGTATTCTACGACGAGGATGCTAATGGCAATCCAATTCTACGAAAACTGCGTCGATTTAGCTTCCTGTCTAACAAAGACAACTTGCCCACAATTGCGTGGCGCATGAAGAATATCGGCACATCACCTGCTAAACCTAAACTCACTATAACCTATCTGGTATTGGAGTGATAACCATATGGCTATTAAACATTTGACTGCCAGCAAGATCGTGGGTCTGGAGAACATGACCCGCGACCTCGTGGCCAAGATGATTACGGCGGTCTTTAGCCTGGTTGCCGTTGACGGGAAAGCTGGTACTCAGATCTCAGTCGCTTCTAAATCGTTTTATCTGAAAGCAGGTAACACTATCGACCCGCTTTACGATAATCAGAAGTGGGGTATCATTCTGAATGCCGACGACGACAAAAAACAACTGTCGGTAAACGTGCTGCCTGAAAACCAAGTGGACACCACTGACTATACGCCTGCACAACGCGCTGCAAACGTAGAAGTCGGCCGTCTGTCTAAGTCTGGTGCTCAGGACAAGTTCTTCATCCAGCTGGTAGAAGACTGGAAGATGGACCCGACTGCCGACCTTTCCGCTATGCCGCTGACTTACGATTTCGTAACGACTGACCACGGTGTGGCTCTGCATGTAAATGCTGAAAGTTTTGACAACACTGGCACCGCTTTCTCCTGGTTCGTAGTTCAGCGCGGCGTTCAATTGAACGACGTTAAGCCTGGCGATCATAGCCCGCTGTTCTGCATCTTCTCCTGCGGCGGCGGCCTGAAAGGTGACCCTGATGTTATTCAGGCGGATGCCATTCAGCGCTTTACCGTTATCGAAGACGGCGTGAACGCTGCAACTGTTCCGCTGTCTGCTGTACAGCCGACTCCTGACTCTGCTCCGATCATCAACCCGCTCCAACAGGTTATGATTGCAGAAGGTAACCGCGCTATCGTGCTGTTCCCGCAGATGATCAACACGCAGCGTTATGTTTACTTCGCAACGCTGGACATGCTGGGTTACACCTCTGCTGACGTGCTGTCCGCTGGTTCGGTGGTTCAACTGAATCCGCTGAACGCAGAGAACAAAACCAAGTATAAGGGCATGAACGCAAACGGCCGCGATAACCGTGGTATGCGTCTGATGCTTCCGATCGATATTGGTGACGCGGTTTAATTTTAGGGGATCTACCAAATGAACAAACTGATTTTTAAATCTGGCTTCACCAGCAACGTTAAAATGTGGAAGTCAATCCTCCAGGATCTGGTGGACAACGGCTTCGGTCTGGTTAGTGTGAACGGCACAACTGCGTCCACTATTCCCGCTACCGACATTCAGTCATTCGTACTGGAAGCCACCAGCGCTATTGACCCGCTGATCACTTCGGGTTCGAGTAGCCAACGCTGGCGTCTCGCTGGTAAAGTCACTGCTTCCCGCACCAACCTGTATTGTGCGGCTCCTGAGCAGATCTCTGACACTGGCGTTATCTCCAAAGTTGGTCTGCTGAACCTGGGCTCCAGCCAGAGTCCTGAGTATGCTGGTCAGATTGGTGCTCGCTGGAACGGCAACACTGGTGGCGGTGCTGGTGATAACGACGTATGCTTCTGGCATCGTGGTATCCCGTCTGGTACTGCTGGCGCTGTTACCTACTCTGGTACTATGGCTTATCCGCCGAACCCGATCACTGCGCCGACCCAGCAAAGCAACCCTGACAGCCTGATCTTCGCTGACCCGGAAGCTACTCCGTTCACGTACCACATCGCGGTATCTGATCACGGTGTTGCGATTCACATTCAGGTTGAAGGTCGTGACTCTGACGGCTGCCGCGCTGCATGGCTCGTTATTCAACGTGCTATCAACTCGGACGGCACCGTTGTTACTGACGGTAAAGCTCCGCTGTTCTGCATGTTCTCTGTTAACGGCGGCGGTTCTGCTGATAACGAAACCGAAGTGCGTAGCGTACCGGGCAGCCCGGGCTCCTACCAGATCATGCGCTTCACCGTGCGTGAAACTGATGTGAACGCTCCGACTCGTCCTGCTCCGGCGCACACGCATAGCACCGACTCGTTCGCTGTGCTGAATCCGTATCAGATGGTTCCGTTCTCCGAAGATAACCACTTCGACTTCCGTCTGCCTGCTGGCTTCAACACGCAGCGCTACAGCTACCCGTACGAAATGGATATGGTTGGTTATGCGTCTGCTGACGTTATCTCCAACGGTACCCTGATCGACGTGCAGGTGTACAACGAGCAAGAGAACGGTCAGCCGAAGAAACGTACCTATAAGGCTCTCAGCTCTAACAGCCCGAACAACACCGGTATGCGTATCTTCTTCCTGCAGGGTTACAAAACTGCCCAGCAAGGCTCCTGAGCCTAATCCTCACAGGGTGCCTTCGGGCGCCCTTTTTAGTTTTCGCACGTGAGGTGAACAATGGCTGAATTGATTCCTATTGTCGAGCAGACAGGCAGTGTGTCTTGGCAATCTACAGTCACTCTTCCTGGTAACGTTGGCGCCGTATCGTTCCAAGTTTTAGGCGGTACGTTCGACGATGGTTCTACCGAGAAGGATATCACGCCTACCGCAGATTCTGATTACGATGTGTCGCTCAAGGCCGTTGTAGATATCGGTGATGCGGAGACGAAGCCTGTCCTTCTTTACTACACGAATGGGGATAAATGGTTCATCGTGCATTCGGCGAGCCGTATCTTTGTTCGGGCCCAAAAGAAAGAGCTGGACTATCGACTGATCGTCCGTGGCATGGATGCTCTGCCGCTCAATGCTACTGTTAACCCAACATTTGGTGGACTTGTGTTGGGTGGTGGTGTGCGTGTTCCTACAGCGCAAGCCATGCAGCAAGCAGATGTGGCTCGTTTCCGCGATCTGGAAACATCTTTCTTTGACCCAGACCTGCCAGTGTCCGTTGTGTATGACAGAGCGGGTCAGGTGCTGTATTACCTTGGCACTACTGATCAAGTTTCTAAAACGAAAATTCTGGGTACGCTGCGTAACGTTGACTTGGCTGGGTATAAAGTTACCTATGCTAATGGCACACGAACAACCACCATCTTCCGTGTGTCTGGACATGTAGAGCAGTTTGATGAAACGCTTAATCCTATCGGTAATAGTATCGATCTTGGTTACGAGCTTAATCGTGTTGTCTGTCGTCGTGCTGGTGTTGGTGCATTCACAGTAGATAGCTACGTAGCCTTTGATAAGCGGGGCCGTGCCCACTACCTGGATGCGGCGTTTAAAGAAACCAAAGTGCTGTCCGATAAGTTCTATGTGAATGGTTCGGATAGTTATGATGTGCTGTCTACGTTGGACGGCAAGCTGGTGGGCAGCACAATTACAACTCCACCAGCAGATGTGTTCTGGTATCAGTTTGTGCCGAGTTCATTGCTGGCATACGGCCATGATGGTACGAACATCTATGAGTATAACATCCGCGATGACAAGATGTTTGCAGGGCCTCGCGCTCTGGTGCAAAACGACATGGTGGTGTACAACTCAACGGCGTCCTGGACCGAGACAGGTGGTAAACTTGTTGCTGGTATGGACACCAACGGTACCGATGCGCTGTTCTCGTTCAGTGATAACGAAGTGCCTGTTGCGAAGCGTGGTGGCTGGCCGTACATTGAATTGCTCACTCCTCCTTACGGTGCGAGCGATACATACGACCGCCTGTTCTTCTATGCTGCGCGACCCACTACGAATCTCAAGCATCTCGCCATTCGTAACTACAAAGCAACGTGGCCTGATTTGAGTGACACGGAGCTTGGTCCTACAGTTCACTTTGAAATGACAGTTGAGGCTGAGGACCCTGACCTCACTCTGCCTATCACTGCACCAGAAGGCATGACAGTTACTGCCGAAGTTAATGGCAAGCCTGTTACCGAAGTGCGCGATGGTGATTACGTTAGCTTTACGCTGAGTCACTCGTTTGCTACTGGCACATCGTTCCCTCTGTCTATCGGCCGATCTGTTTATCAGTTCGAGACTAAGGCAGACAGCATCCCTGATCAGTTTGAATGGAAAAACATTCTTGGTGCTGAGAACGATACTTGGCAGCGAACCGAAGATGTTCCTATCACGGGCATCAACGTTCCTACTGAGATTGAAGTGCTTATCGACGGTAAGGCGCAAGACAACCGCGTTAAAATCCTGATCGATGGTGTTGAGACACAGGCTCCTGCCACAATCAACAACGGCCAGAAGCTGGGATTCGAGATCCTCCACAAGGACAATACCACACGCGTGAGCGTGCAGGTTGGTTCGGAGCTATCGGTGTTTGGTGTGTACACTTTAACGGAACAGCTTATCAATGTAGGCCGTCACTTTGCGTACATGCCTGTCGGTAAAGAAGTTCACTCCGACGAGTTCGAGAACACCAACTCAGTCCCTATCACGTTAACCATCGATTCGACGGATGCAATCTTTGCTCAGGGTGGTCAGCGTGTTGTTCTTGACCCAGGCCAAAAGACTCACATCATCTTTATCCCTCGTGATGGACGCCACTCCACTATCAGTTTTAGCTCCGAGCAACACCAGTATGAATGGTATGTTTGGTCTGACTTTGAATGGTTAGGTGATCAGCCAGAGACTAAGCGCGCCGAGCGTTATGTCATGGCCGATACTGGCGAGCTTCTGTTTGGCGATATCCCGCAGAACTTCTGGACGTACATCAAAGTTCCTGCTGGTGTGCTGGTGGATATCGACGGTGTGCGTGTAGAGCTACCGCTTGATGTGCGTGGCGTGTACAAGGAACAGGATACCATTCTTGGTCCTTTCGAGTGTGCAGAAACCATTATCAAGATGTATGGCTACCCTTCACACGAACAGCCGCATACCTTGATGTTGGGTGATGCTCCTCTGTCTTGGCTGTATGACCTGACAGAAGATCCCACATATGAAGCACACGGTACTCATGCTGCTACGTTTGGTCCTGTGTTTGCGTATGATCAAGCGTTTGCTCATGCTGCCGATACGATTGAAGCCAAGACATACACTGAGGCTGGTACTCATGTTGTCATTGTAGCTGATAACGGACACCAGGTACTGGGCTATCCGCCTGAATGGTTTACGTTCGAAGCGCAACAGGTACCGACTGTTACCGATACTGCTATGCCTGACCTTGTTGTTGGTCAAAGCATTCAGTCTGATTCGTTCCGTATGGCGGATTTGATTGCTGCATCGGATATCAAGTTTGACCGTTTTGATTTGTTCACGCCAGAGACTGGCTCCACCCTAGTGTCAGATTTTATCGATGAGCGTAAGTTTATCGGTACCAACAAGCTGGCCACAGTAGACTCGTTTGCCTTGTTTGAAATGCTGATTGGCAATGCTGTTACTTCGGATAGCTTTACCGCCGAGTTCGTAACAGAGACCGCTATCAAGAGTGACACATTCGCCAACAACTTTGTTGCACGTCTGCTGGATGCTCCGCAGTATTTCGATTTGTTCCGTGCTAGGACACGCAGTCAGGTGCAGGCTCGTTCTGACCAGATTCGTCCTCGTCACCGAGCAGCAGGCAGTCAGGCAAAAGCAGATCAGGTAACGGTCAAAGCGGTTAAGAGCAAGCAACGTCATTTGGTAGAAACTGTCAGACCTAAGCACCAATCAGTGTCTGATGTGTATGCCGCTGACCTGATCGCTTCTCGGCATCGCAGTGCGTTCAAGGCCTACCACCAGCAGACAGCTCCAGCCTCGTTTGTACAGAACGCTGTTCGCTATCAGGTGGAATGGGCACGACCTCTCTGGCGTCCGAATGTTGTCTCGTATAAATCAAAGGCAATGGCTCCGCGCTATGTGGATCCTATCTATCATCCGATAGTATTGTTCCTGCCTGAGATTCCATTCGTTAGGCATCATATCTCGCCAGTTGTGTGGAAGCATGAACATCTGGAAGCGATGCAGGTCTTGCCTGTGGCCGCGTATGAACTCAATCCATCCGAGCCTTCATTCGCCTACACTGCTTTGGCTGTCCGTGCTGAGGAACTGCCTGGCTCTCATCTGTCTGTTCGTCCTCTCGATAAAGCAGATATGGCAACTGCGGTCAAGGTGGATGATTCGCCTGTTATCGCTGTAGCTACAAGCCAGAGTCGTACCATTGCGCGTACTGTCATTCGTGCCGATGTGCATACCGTTCGCAAAGCAGAAAACAACGTGTACGGTATCGAACTGCCTGTTATCGATACATGGTTAGCTCCACCGAATCATGGTGACATTAAGGAGCCTTTGAAAGAAGGTTACTTTGCTACTGAGCTGGATGCTCTGCGTAATGCAACTGACGTATGGGGATTCGACCCATCTATGGTGTACGGGATTCAGCAGCCTAATGGTTACTGGACGTGGGCACAAGTTACTGTGTGCGATGAATCTTGTGGTTCTATGTCGTGTTCTGCAAGGGGTTATCTGAGCGGGGGTTAAGCCCCGCTTTTCCTTACGCAAGCTAAGAAAGCTAATTTCAATCAGTGTTCGTACAACATAGAGACAATAACATGGTACTCTCCGAATCCGCATCTTATGATGATGCCGTATCGAAGTACGCGTGGATGAAATATACAGGTTCACGTGGAAAAGAAGTATCTCAACGAACTCATAAACGTATGATTCGTGAAGGGGATACTTTTGGTATTCTTCCGCTGCGTAATGGCGGACGTTACACACTGATTTTTCCTGATATGCCTCACGTTGACTTTCCACTCGATAAAGCAACAGGTTTGTTTTTGATTGAGCGTAGCTCCAAGCTGCGTAAAGTCCCTGATGTTGTCAATCGTGATAAGCGCACAAAGGTGGCTGGTGCTCAAACGCTGCAACGCCAGCTCGCTCGCACTCAATTTGATGCGGCTCGATTTTCTCCGAAGTCGGTCAAGTCAGAGGCGGTGTATGGCGTTAACTTTGACAACTACCAATGGCGCATGGTGGCCGATGTTCAATACCCTGTTAAGACCACGAAAGGTATCACCAAGCTGTATAAGAACGACATGATTGGTGTGCGTTATCTGCGTCAGGGTAAAGGCGGTATCATCGTTAACACCGAAGGTATGTATTTGAAGGTCGATGATGCGCAGTTCGATCTGATTGTGCATGATACCAACATTCTGCCTTTCAACGATTGGCCGAAAGGTGAGTTGGACGTTGATACCGTAAAAGCATATCGCCGTCTGGTTCGTCGTGCGCGTCGTCGTAGTCAGGAGGAGCAGGAAGAAGCCGCACGCCTGGCTCAAAATGCTCGCGTCCTGGAGCAGAAGCAACAGCGTAAAGAACTCCAGAAACAGGCTCGCAAGACGCAGGCGGAACGTGCTGCTGAAATGCGTGACCTGCGCAACAAGGTTAAGTCTGGTGAGATTGAAGCGCCTCAAGCAGAAGTGCGTACCGTGTATGCGGATATGCCTGAACGTGCCAAGCGTGTTCGTATCATTGAGCATGAAGATCTCGACGACGCAATCGAAGAAGATCTGGACCTGAACTTTGACGAGCAGAAGATGGAAGAGGTGTTAACGCGCAGCCCGTTTGCTGGTGACGTGGTAAACATCGAAGACACCATCGGTAGCCTGTTTGGCGGGGATGACAGTTCAGATGCAGACGTCGATCCCGAGCTTGATCTGTCTGACATTGACGAACCAGAAGACGATGAGGAGCAAACACCGCCTCCGCCTAAGGTCCGCAAGAAAGCAGAGAAGGCCGCTAAGCCTGAGGCAGAAGATGACTCCTCTGAGGATGACGCTGACGCTGATGCCGAAGACGACTCTGAGGAAGATACATCCGAAGACGAAGACACTGGTGAAGAAGAAGATGCGGAAGATGCCGATTCAGAAGAGGAAGAAGATACCTCTGACGATGAGGACGCAGACGCAGAAGAAGAGGACGATGCCGATGTGGAAGAAGACGCTGACGATAGCGATTCAGATGAGTCTGATGAATCTGACGAAGGAGATGACTCCGACGCCGAATCCGTGGATGATGCCGAGGATGACGACGGAACAGATGATTCAGAAGCTGAGGACGAAGACGCAGACGCAGACACGTCCGACGCCGTAGACGAAACTGAGGCCGATGAAGATGGCGACTCGGATGTGGCTGTAGCAGAACGCGAAGCGGCTAAGACTGCCAAGAAGATTGCTGCTGCTAACGAATCGACTCCAGGCAAACGTGCTGACGAAGCCGAAGAAGGTGACGTGCTGCTGTTCAAGGCAGACGCCAAACTTCGCCGCGATTGGCTTGTGTTGAAAGTCAGTACGCACACGGCATCGGATAACATCGTTATCTACACGCTGTACGATATCACCAACAGCCCTGATGAAGTCCGTCAGGTACGTGTGAACCGTGCGCGTAAACAGAACATCTTTGATTATGCCGAG
>JACCDR012446328.1_pt1 | contig 10336 bp, 11 predicted proteins | sample 7446431 | NCBI WGS metagenome assembly JACCDR01 (sample SAMN15323443, study PRJNA562643) | freshwater metagenome | isolation source: river surface water | place: USA:Blue River Watershed | collected 2017-08-17 | reverse complement strand
TTCCTCTTGATTCGACAACTTCGAACTCCAGCCATTCCACTTCGTGAGTAGTCATGAGCTAACTCCATTTGGTTACCTGGTGATGTGAAGGGTACTTTATTATGTTATGTTTTGCAATTAATTTCCTTTAAAGAAAAACATCCAGCTTAATCACTGGATGTTTTTCTTTAAACGCGTGACCTTACGGGGAATCGAACCCCGGTTTGTAGGATGAGAACCTACTGTCCTAGCCGCTAGACGATAAGGCCAATTAACTTGTCTTTGATACCTTCGTGTGTCGCCCAAACAAGTCGCATATTTATAGCAGAAAAAAGGAAATCCGTGAAGGGGGAAGGTTATTTTGAAGTTAAAAAGTTGAAATTTATTTTTCTTCTGTCAATCGACTTTTCTACTGGGTTATCGCCAGGGTTATACCTAACTGATACACAGAGTTATGCTAAGGCTTTTACACAGGTTTATACACAGAGCCTTATTTTATAAGGCTTGATTAGGGAATAGTAATTTCGTTGACTCTTTATCTGAGTGTGAGAAGCTAGGTATAGGTTTGCGCGGTGGTGAACTATCCCCATACAACGCTCGAGGCTACGAGCAAAGCGCGCAAGCCAAAGCTCTACGTTGTACAAAACAAAAAACGCCTTGGAGGAGGCGTTTTTTGTTTGTCTCATTTTGTTACGTTAGCGGGCGCGAACAGTCACATAGATATCTTCAAGAGCGCGGACAGCATCGCCGGCAGCGATATTGTTTTGATGGTAGAGGACGTTTGTGCAGTCTCCAGCGGCCCAGATGCCTGGTACGCTCGTCTTTTGTGTCCAGGGGTCGATTACCACTCGACCATATGGATCAAGAGGGACGAGTTCTTTGAGGTAGTCCGTATTAGGGATCATGCCGATTTCGACAAAGATACCGTTAACAGAGAGTGTTGATTCTGCTCCGGTTTTCGCGTCTTTAATACGAAGTCCAGAAGCAAATTTGTCGCCAAGCACTTCGAGTACTTCGGTGTTAAGCATCCCGCGCATGTTAGGGTGCGAGAGTACTTTTTCGACAGTCACCGGATCAGCTTTGTATGCGTCGCTTCTTTGTAGGAGGACAACATTTTGCGCGTACGCAAGGAGTTGTGCAGCGGTTTCAAATGCAGCGTTACCACCACCGATGACGGCAACTGGTTGTCCAGAGAAGATTGGGCCGTCACAACTTGCGCAATAGGTGAGTCCTTTATGCTCAAATTTTTCTGCATTTAACGCGGGGAGTTGGCGACGCTTTGAACCGGAGGCGATCAGGATGTTTTTTGCCTCAACGGTCTCACCAGAACTCAGTGTGATGGTGAAATAGTCACCGTGCTTGGTGACATTACTTGCCAGCACGTTTTCTTTAACGGTGATTAATTCGTTCGCGTAGGTAAGCAGATGCTTCTTGAGATCCTCCGCTAGTTGCTGACCACTGATTGACGGGGTACCGATCCAGTTTTGGATGTCAGTAGAGACGGTACTCTGCCCACCCCAGTCTTTAGTGATAAAAATCGTCGAGAGTTTCTTTCGAGATGCGTAGACACCTGCTGCAACGCCGGCTGGTCCTCCGCCTATAATTGCCAATTCGTACATAACTTAAATGATGAAGTTTACCTATCGTTAGATTGGTGCGATACAGCATACCATATCCATACTTGTACAGTATACCCCTATGGGGTATACTGTACAAGTATGGATAATGTTACCGTGCGCTTAAAGCGCCTTGAAGGTCAGTTGGCTAAGGTGAGGCAGCAGATCGACGATGGAGCAGATTGTGCTGAGGTTATTACTCAGTTTTTAGCGGTTCGAGGTGCGCTCAATGCGAGTTTGCAACTCTATACTGAGGCAGCACTACAGTCATGTGTTGGTAGTAAGTCGGCAGCAGAGCAGTCGATACTCATCAAAACTTTACTTACAAAGCTCTAATTCCTTTATGCAGTATGTTCAAAATTAAAATCCCACTTGGACAGGTCGGTGTAGTAATTCCAGGTTTGATGCTTCACGGTAAGCCTGCACCTTATCCGGTGCTTAATGAGCGTGCGATTCGAGCGGGGGCTGGTATCACCTTTGCGTTTGGCTTATTTTCTTTTTTTCAAGCCTTTTATCTTGCGGACTTTTTCTATCTGCAGATACTCGTTCCGATATTGTTCTTTGATTTCTTTGCTAAGGTTGTTATCGGTACTCGGTACTCTCCGTTGTCAGTAGTGTCGAATTGGATCGTTCGAACACAGGTTCCGGAGTACGTTGGGGCTATCCAGAAGCGCTTTGCTTGGACGATAGGACTTTTCTTATCTGGCATCATGATGCTCTTGTTGTTTGTTTTTGAAGTCACTGGTATACCCAATCTTCTAATCTGCAGTCTCTGCCTCACGTTTATGTTTGCTGAAAGTGCGTTCGGTATTTGTGTTGGATGTAAGGTGTACAGTTGGTTACTTACCCGAGACTTCATTACTGCACCAGAGTATCGTCCGGTGTGTCCAGGAAATGTATGTGCTCTTGAATAAAAATCACCCGGGATTACCCGGGTGATTTTTAAAGAGCTTCAAGTACTAGTATTTGAGACGTGCCTAAACTGAGCTATCTTCTATTTAAGTTTTGATCGGCGTAAGAAGGCGGGAACTGCACCCCAATCACCGTCGTCGTCTTCATCCATCGGATCAACTGGTTTTGGGTCTCGCTTTGGAATATCAGCTGGGCGTGGCGGGGTGGCGACCACTGGTTCAGCTGGGGTTGGAGTGAGTTCTGGTTCTGGGCGCTTCGGGATCGAGAGGGAATTGAAGATGCGGCCCTTATTTTCAGTTACTACTACCTCTTCTTCAGGTTCAACAGGACGAGGGCTTGGCATCGCGGCTGGTGCTCGGCGAGCAATTGTGGTCTGAGGATTGGCATGTTCCTCAGGAAAGCCAGTCGCGATCACGGTCACTTTAATCTCGTTTTTCTTGAGCTTGTCATCTTTGATAGCTCCGAAGATAACCTTGGCATGTGGGTCAATTGACTCAGTAATAATTCGGGCAGCGTCCTGGACTTCGAGCATTGCAAGATCATCGCCACCAGCAATAGCAAAGAGTACACCCTTGGCACCGGTGATTGACACTTCAAGAAGCGGTGAATTGATAGCTGCTCGTGCTGCTTCCTCGGCTCGTTTTTCACCGGCTGAGATACCAACACCCATGAGTGCTGAACCAGCATTTTCCATAACACTCCGAATATCAGCGAAGTCAACGTTGATGATACCAGGCATGGTGATCAGGTCAGAGATACCTTCGACTGCTTGCTTGAGTACGTTATCGCATTGCTCGAAGGCGTTGCGGATGGTGGTCTCGCGATCAACAATCGCAAGAAGGCGATCGTTTGGAATCGTGATGAGCGCATCGACTTCCTTCTTAAGTTCTTCAATACCTTGAAGTGCGAGACGCATACGCTCCTGGCCTTCAAAGAGGAAAGGTTTGGTAACGACACCAACGGTCAGTGCGCCACTTTCGCGAGCGATCTTCGCTACTACTGGTGCCGCACCGGTACCGGTACCACCACCCATGCCGCCGGTGATGAAGATCATGTCTGATCCCTTGATGGCGTTTGCAATCTCTTCCCGTGTCTCTTCAGCCGCACGACGTCCCATATCAGGATTGCCACCAGCGCCAAGGCCACGAGTAAGATTCTTACCAATGTGAATTTTCTTTTTCGCTAGTGAGTGATGGAGATCCTGCGCATCACTATTGATCGCAATGAACTCAACTCCCTTCACCTTTGCGGCCACCATGTGGTTTACGGCGTTCCCTCCAGAACCACCGACACCAACGACACGGATGCGTGCGAAGGATTCTACGTCTGATTTAATTTGTTCCATACACGTTATCGTTACGCTCGTTACCCACCCCTGAGTATCGAAATTAATAAGGCTCTGTAATCATACAGGCTGTGCATGCTTCTGTCACGATATTGACTTTACTGCGAATCGTGTGATTGAAAAGGAGAAAAAACTATGGCAAAAATTGCTGTAACCAGGTAATAACACTGTGCTTAGTTTGCTTTACGACACCAATCGTTGAGGTCTCAGTGGTGTCACTTGCTCCCCACATACAGAGTCCATAGGCTACGGCCCAAGAAGCATCCTTCACCTTCGTATTCTTGCCAATCTCGAGCGTAGCAGTGCGGGCAGGGAGGGAAAGTACAGTCTTTGCTATTTCGGTGATGTTATGAATATTTGAGCCACCACCGGTGAGTATGATACCGGCAGGTAAAAGACCATCACGCTTGATTTTCTTTAGTTGGGCATCGATGAGTGTAAAGATGGTCGTGAGTCGCCCCTGAATGATCTCATCGAGACGTTTCTTAGAGAAGGTAGCGCTCGTCATGCCACCACGCTTAATCTTCTCAGCCTCTTCGATTGGTACTTTAAGACCGAGAGCAATATCGTTGGTGATATCGTTTGAGCCAGTTGGAAAAATCTTGAGCGAGATCGGAGTGGAGTCCTCAAAAACTACCATTGAAGTAGTTTCAGCACCGATGTTCGCTAATACACAGCCGGCGCGCTTTTGGGTCTTTGAGAGCATCACAAAGCTCGCTGCGAGCGGGGAAGCGATCACGTCTTCAACGTAGACACCAATACTTTCGATGGTGGCGATAAGGTCGTTGACGTGCTGCTCGTAGGTGGTGATGAAGAGAGAGTCCACTTCGAGCTTGGTGCCGTGCATACCTTGGGGTCGCCCTAAGACATCATGACCATCGATGAGGTAGCGGAGGGGGATACTGTGAAGAATTCGTCGATTAGGGATATGGTCGATAATACGGTCTTCACTGTCTTGCATTACTTTATCTAGATCAGCGAGCATGATTTCGGAATCCGCTCGAGTCGGGATTATTTCCCCGCGGGAGTATGATTCTTCTAGTCCGATACTACCAATCGCAACGTGAGCTCGCTTCACAATGACTCCTGCACTTTTTTCGGCTTGAACGATCGCACTTTTAATACTACGAGCAACATCTGCTTCTTGCATGATGTATCCACTCTTAAGACCTCGACTCTCAGCAAATCCTGTTCCGATGATTTCTGGCAGGGACCGCTCCCCTTTACCACGGGGAATACGAGCTATCGCCACCTTTACTTGATAGGTGCCTACGTCGATACCGGTAATGATGTGATCAGCCATAGATGCAAAAGTACAGAGCTACACAATCCTGAAACGCTTCAGGTAGCGCTGTTCTAATGCTTCCATTGTATCGCCATGATCATGCCCTTTCAAATGGAGGCAACCGTGGATAAACAAGAATGCAATATAACCATCGCGACTCAGATTAAATTCTTTAGCTTCTGGGTACGCAATCTCAGGACAGAGATACAATTCCCCGTGAGCGGTATCAAGTGGGAAGGAGAGTACATTTGGTACGTAGTCCTTGTGACGATATGTCTGGTTAAGTCGTCGGGCTCGTGCTGTGCCGACAAAGGCAACTGAAAGGGTGTATGAGCTACCAAGAATAGCCTTCTTAATCTCTTCGTATGGAAAATCAGGATATCGCGCGATAGTACTTGAAAGTGTGAACTGAGCTGTCTTCATTACCCCAGTATGACATCACCCCAACATAAAACAAAACCCCTCATGGGTGTAGAGGGGTTTTGTGTATTCTAACGACGGAAACTCTTTTGTTCTTTGACTTTTCCGAGCTTCAGGAGTTTTTCGTATGCTTCCTTCTTTGCGAGCTTCTTGAGGCGAGACATGCGGTCAACATTTCGACTCTTGAGACGGGTATAGTAACGGCTGTTACGGACTTTCTGTAAGATGCCTGCACCCTGAACGCGCTTCTGGAAGCGACGAATAACGTTCGCGCTACTCTCGTTATTATTCTTTTCGACTTGGACGTTTATTGCCATATGTGGCCAAGAGAATACCATTTAGCGTCTCGTTACGCAAGTGGCTAGACTTTGGAGGCTAGATTTTGACGCTTGAGCTTTTTGACCATTTGGTCAATCGGAATTTGTTCCTGACTACGCTCGTGAAGGTCTCTCAGAATAACATTACGTTCAACAAATTCCTTTTGTCCGATGATGATGGTGTAGCGCATGCCGCGAGCCTCTGCGTTGCGAAGCTGTGTAGAGAGGGAATCGCTCGCAAGATCGTGTTCAACGGCAATTCCAGCTTTACGGAGCTCGTCAATAATCATGAGACTGCGCATCTTTGGTCCAAATCCAAGTTGTACGACGTAAATCGAAGATGGGGTGACGGTAGCTCTAGGGAGGCGGCTGACCGGCTTTTGATTTCGAAGCGTGATTACAGCCCCGACGGCTGGAATACGTTCGCGAGTCTTTCGGTAGACGTACTCATCAAATCGACCACCGCGAACGGTAAGGATTGAGTCGGTGGGATTGGCATCGGCTGGAATATCGGTTCGTTCAATCGAAAATAGAGCGTCACTGTAGAGCTCATGATGACCAATCATTTTGGGATCTATCTCATAGAGAGCCTCACTCATATCGAGATATTCAACGATCTCACGAAAATGCTTTCGACTCTGGTCACTGAGGTACTCAAGTGGGTTAGGGCTCTTGTATGCTAAATCGTGTCCTCCCTCAACGAGGTGCATGAGCGCAAGGAGGGGGTGTTGCTTCATCAGTTCTCGGGCCTCGTCAGGCATGAGGTCAAGCCGCTTACGAAGGTATGTGGTGAGTTCGCGGATATATCGAGTACTTGATTCTGAGTCACCAAGGGAATTAATTTTTACCAAATGTTCTTCATGGCCTAATTCCGACAGCAACGCTCGACTCGCTTGGATGAGGAGTGCTTCGGCGATACTCTTTTGGACGTTAAAAACATTGAGGGTTAGAGAGGTTTCGTTTGTGGCGTCATTGGTATCAAGTGAATAGAGGAGAACGGGGCTTTTGAGGGCGTGAAGTTTTTCGTCACAAAAACTTACGATACCACTCGCACGTACGCCACGATGTGAATCGTTATCTAGATCAGTAGTGGTGAAGGTGTGTGGGAGCGGGTCGGGACAGGTTTTGCATGCGGGGTCTTTACGAAGTCGATCAACCGACTTAAATCCAAAGTGCTCCGCAGTGGTGGTGGCTGTTCTTAGAAAATCGGTGGTCGAGTATTTCATATGATATGCCGTTATTTGTTGGTAGTGGTTGATTCGATTGCGCCCGGGAGAACATCGACCACGTCTAGTGGGAAGAGGCGAAGAAAGGCGCGGCCGATGATACGCTCTTCTTGAAGTACGCCCCACATTCGAGAATCAGAACTTTCGTCTCGATTGTCACCCATCACGAAATATTCCCGTTCACCGAGTTCCTCCTCCATAGTTCCGGTAGGTCGCATAGAGCGTATGTACGGCTCATCAAGGACGAGGCCTTCAGGGTTAGCTTCATTGACGATGGTTACCGTTGATCCTTCAATTCGAACGGTGTCACCTGGTACGCCGATAATCCGCTTAATGAAATATTTTGAGGGGTCTCGGGGGTACCGGAAGATGACGACATCACCGCGAGCAGGCTGATGGAAAAAATAGCTCAGTTGATCGACAATGAGATATTCTCCCGTATGGAATGTTTCTGCCATAGAGGCACCTGAGACAATAAATGGTTGCGCAATAAACATTCGAATCGGCACTACGATGAGTAAAGCAATGATGGAGAAACGGACGATCTCAAGAAAGGCATTTTCTCTCACGGGTGCATCCTCAGAATTATTTGAACGAGATGATTCTGGTGTGATGGAGGTGTCGAGTGGTTCGTGAGACATGTTTATCGTGCTACGTTGTCACGTATTATACGTGAACAAAAGTGAAAGACAAATTTTCTCATCACGAGTATGAAAGAGTGTTTCGCATCACGCTTTATTCTAAATAGAAATTACATAAAGTGCGTGAGTGGGACGTTCAATCATGTACAATAGATTCATGGTATACATCCTTGCGCTTGGCAATCCTGGTTCTGAATATAGTGATACTCGACATAATGCTGGATGGATTATTGCAGATTATTTTTGTACGCATTTTAATTTTCCTGAACCTGTCTTCAGTGCGAAGTATCAGGGTCGGGTGACTGAGGGGGTTGTTGGTACTGAGTCTGTCACGGTGTTGTACCCTGACTCTTTCATGAATCATTCAGGAGTTGCTGCTAAAAAACTCGTACCAGCGGGCTTTGAGAATCGTCTCGTTGTAATTTATGACGAAGTGATGCTTCCTTTGGGTGAGCATAAGGTTTCTTTTGGTCGCGGGGATGGAGGTCATAATGGTATCCGTTCCGTTGTGGCTGCGCTTGGGACGAAAGATTTTGCACGAGTACGTATTGGTATTGCACCGCGCCAATTTCTAACCGGAAAATTAAAGGTAATCACGGGCGAGCAGCTACCACGGTTTGTACTCGGGCGTTTTTCAAAACGAGAATTGGCAGAACTTGAAAAGGGAATGCCGACGGTTATGAACCTGCTTGAAACCATTATTCAACACGGCGTAACGGTGACGATGAATCGGTTTAATTGAGGGTGAAGAAGTGTCCCTCACAAAAAAGCACCCAGGAGGGTGCTTTTTTGTGAGGGGTTATAGCTACTTCGCTTCGTTTGCTGACTTGTATGAGAGTGTCATGCGTTGCTCTGTTGGTTCAAAGAGAGTGATCTTGAACTTGTAGACATTACCAAGTGATAGGGTGGCCTTAAGGTTCTCTTCTTTCTCAAACTCTGAGATGTGGACAAGACCGGCAACACCTTCTTCAATTGAAGCAAGGGCGCCATGGCGGTTGTACTTGATGACGACAGCATCAACGACTTGATCTTTCTTATATTTCTTTGCTGCTTCAACCCATGGGTTTTCTTTGAGTTGCTTGATTGAGAGAGAGATCTTGTCATCTTTTACTTCAATGACCTTAACCTTAACTGAATCACCAACCTTGTAAAGCGCTCGAGTATCTTCAACGAGTCCCCAGTCGAGTTCAGAAATATGGACGAGGCCTTCAAGACCCTGTTCAACCTTAACGAAGATACCAAAGTCGACAGCACCAGTGACTTCACCGGTAAGGACATCACCGATCTCATACTTACCAACCTTCTCTTCCTTCTCTTGTTTTTCTTCGAGACCTTTCTCCGAGAAGATAAGCTTATGCTCTTTCTGGTCGGCAGTGATCATTACTACGTTGAGATGCTTCCCGATAAGCTCATTGAGCGCAGATAGAATTTTATCTTTATCACCATCAGCGACGCGTGGGTAGTTGTCTGCTGAGAGTTGAGAAGCAGGAAGAAAGCCTTGGATACCCTGCCATTCGATGATAAGGCCTCCCTTGTTGGCTTCTTTTACAGCCAAACTCATGATGGTGCCACGCTTTACCGCTTCCTCGGCGTCAGCCCAGATCAGTGCCTGACGAGCCTCCTTGAGTGAAAGCTCAATATACCCATCTTCGTTTTCTGGGGTAACTACTTTTGCGGCAATCATGTCGCCGACTGATACCTTGCGAAGGATATCACGAGCGTTCATGTACTCGCGGCCATAGATGAGACCGGTTCCAAAAGGAGCGATATCTACATAGACGCGGGCGCGTCCGAGGGCTGATACCGTACCTTCGACGAGCTGACCCTCCTTGGGTGCTGAAGGGATACTGTTGATAAAGTTTGACATGACGCTATTTGCGACGTCGTGTGTTGCTTCTGACATTATATTGAATGTTATTCCGACGACACGCGCTGGACTCGCGTTTCTCATGGCCGTATCCATGAGTCCAGGGTTAACGTGTGCCGCTAGGAAACTAATAATTTACCTATTCGGTCAAAGGACTATAGCATAAAAGAGCCATCTGTCGAGTTACTGTTTAGAACGACAGGCGAGGTTGTGTCGTGTCCGACGATAGCTATACCGCCTAAGGTTTTAGTTGATTGTATAGACGTGAACCGCGGGATAGGCTTGACTCTCATATTGAAGTCTTAGAAATGGGTACTGATCGAGGTTTTTGATGCGTTCCGCTTCTTTGTCGTTAAAGTCAATAAGCAAATGAGTAATGTTTTTTTGTTTGAAAAACGATGCTAGTGATGCAATGGTGGCTGGGTTGATTTCTGCTGGGGGAGTTTTTGTTTCTTGGATAGATAGAAAGAAAGAGTCCAGCTCAGCATGGTGTTCTGAGTCAAAAAAGTATTGCATACGGGGATCCATCCCGTTCGCGTAGTAATTAGTAGTGCCATATAAGATTGCCTGTGGGTACATATCAAAAGAACCCAAGACAATCATCCCTCGATTTGCGTCACTGGCAATAAATTCCGCAGCTTCTTTGAGGCGATCATGCTCATATGTTGCTCCGTGAAGGTTGCTATAAGTAATTCCTATAAAAAGCAGTCCTAGTAAAAATAGACTAC
>JACCDR011934632.1_pt1 | contig 10336 bp, 11 predicted proteins | sample 7446431 | NCBI WGS metagenome assembly JACCDR01 (sample SAMN15323443, study PRJNA562643) | freshwater metagenome | isolation source: river surface water | place: USA:Blue River Watershed | collected 2017-08-17 | reverse complement strand
TTGCTGCCGGGAAGGCTCCGATTGATGTGTGGCAATCGGTCGAGACCGCTAAGGGCAAGGTACCCCATGCCATCGAGGAGCAGCGAGGGATCGCGGCAGCCAAGTTCCCGTATGAGGCCGGTGAGCATGGGTTCAAGACGGGCGACATGCTGCTGTCTCAGGGCGTTCCGTCCAGTCCAACGCAAATGGGCATCGAGGCGGTCAAGCGCGTCCTGTCCTCTGGCTTGCCGCTCGGTACGGCCCCTTCTGCAACTCCTGCCCCACAGCCGGGCGCTGGCGGCGTTCCTCCGCAGTCGAGCCCAGGCAGCCTTGGTGAGGCGGCTCGATCCGTTCTGTCCATTCCGGAGGGGCCGCAGCGCACACAGGCGTGGAACCAGCATATCGCTGACCTATTCGGATCCGGTCGTATTGATGAGAATCAGTACAATCAGTACCTCGATAATGCCAACAACAAAACGATGCAGCGGCTGGTCCGCGATGCTGGTTCCGCAAAGGGTTATGATCGCCGAACTGGCGTGATAAATCCGCGGACTCCGGAGGAGATCGAGGAAGGCAAGCGGGAGGCGGAGCAGCTTGGGAAGATGCGCCAGACGTATCGCGATGATGCGGAGTTTGCTTCCGGTCAAAACACCTTGCTTGATGAGATGCGTCTGGAGTCCGAAAGCTGGCGCATGGGCAAGTGGGCGACGCAGGAGGGTGCGGCTCGGGCATCGCTGTTGGCGGTTGTGAATAGCCTTGCTGGCGAGAAGGGTGAGCGCATGCCTTCTCTTCGAAAGTGGGCCGATGAAAACCTCACCAAGCCAGTTGCGGATTTCGAGGCGTTTGGCAAGAATGCCATGGAACTGACGCGGGTGGCAACGCGCGCCACAAGCTCAAGGGCGGCCGTGCAGGAGATGCAGATGATTCAACAGTCTCTGCCGGGAGTGGAGATGTCCAAGGGTGGGTTCCTTAAGATCGCGGATCAACTTCAGGGCATCAACGACTACAGCATCTCACGCGCCGTGGCAGCCACACGATGGGCGCAAAAGCATGGATCTCTGCAAAACTTTCAGGAGTCGTGGAATTCGCAGATTACTCCAGGAGTGTTTGTCTTGAAGCGCATTGAGGCGACCGATCCTAGCGCTCTTCCGGAATTGAAGAAGAACATGGAGGCTACGTCGCAAGGGAGGGCTGTCTGGAAGAGTCTGACGAAGCAAATGCGTTGGGCGTATGACAATGGCGTGTTTGAATAATGGCCGGAGTTCTTGACATGCTGATGTTTGGCGACAATGCGGACTCCGTGCCCAGCAGGGCAGGGCCTGCACCTCAGCCGGGCTCAGCCGCCCCTCCCTCGCAGGAGGACATTGATCGCGGACCGCTCTATGACCTTATGATAAAGGGCACTAGCGAGCCATATACGTCATCCACCCTCCCCACCAAAGGTCGACCGGCGGCCTCCCCGGAGATTCCGGAGGACAAGCGGGTGTCCGCTGGTCAGGCTGCGCTTGAGGGTGCCCTGAAGGGGGCCAGCTTCAACTTCCGGGATGAGTGGGCCGGCATGTCCAAGGCATCCGGGCTCCCTTCGTGGCTCGGCGGGTTCCGGGCTCCGGTGGGCGCGGCCAAGGTGGCGTGGGAGGAGGCGACCGGGGATCCCGAGCGCGAGGCGATTGGCGCCTATGTTGAGGGTCGGAATGAGGCGCAGGACTTGCAGCGGCGAGCTGCGGAGCAGAACCCTACCGCTTTCCATGGGGCGGAACTCGGCGCCCAGCTTGCCATGCCTCAGGGAGCCGCTGCGCGGGGCGCTAGTGCGGGTGTGAACGCCCTGCGCTATGGAGCTACCCAGGGTCTCTACGCGGGGCTGGCGGGCGCCGGAGAAGGCGAGTCGGGCGGGGATCGGATCGACCGGGCTGTGACAGGCGCGGTGGTTGGAGTTCCCATCGGAGCTGCCGGCGGAGCCATGTTCGGAAAAGGCCCAGATACTGGCAATATGCGCGAGCTGGTGCGGGCGGCAACCAATACGGGCGTTCGTATTCCGCTTGGGGCTGCCTCGGATAGCCGAGCGGTGAATGCGGCCACGATGGCCCTGGCGCAAGCCCCCGGCATTGGCCCCGCCACGATATCCAAGAGCATGAGCCGGGCTCGTGAGGATCTTGGCACGGCCACGGATCGAGCGGCCCAAATGCTGGTGGGTGGTGGTGCGGTTCCGGATCGGGCAGTTGTCGGGGCCGGCGCGCGAGATGCCCTGGAGAACGTTGTATCCTCGAATGATCGAATGATCGACACGTGGTTCAATAACCTTCGCAAGGTGATTGACGCGGATGCCAAAGTGGCGCTGTCGAATGATGTTGTCGCCCCGCTCACCAGGATTGTGGACTCGCGTGCTGCGGCTGGCTCGACAAGCAAGTATGACATCAGTGGTCTGGAGAAGGTTGCCAACGTCCTCACGGATCCTGAGGGAGCCACTTTCAATGGTCTCCAGCGTGCCAGGACGGAGCTGGCGAAGCTGAAGGATTGGGACAATAAGCATGGGGGCTTTCTGTCTCACGACATCAGCGATGCTTATGCTGGACTCTCCAAGGCCATGGAGGAGTCTGTTCGCGGTACCGCCAAGATTAACCCAAACATGGCGGTTGATATTTGGCGGACTGCGAATGACACGTTTGCGGAAAACGTCACAAAGAACCGTGAGATCCAGCGGTTCCTAAGGCATGGCAGCGACGAGCAGATTGTTGATCGCATTGTGCGGTGGGGGTCAAATCAGCCGGGGGCTGGTGACATTCAGAGAATGCTGCAAATGCGCAATGACATCCCCAAGTCACAGTGGGACAATATTGCCGCTTACACAGTACAGCGGCTAAGCACAAGTTCGGACGGTAGTTCATCGCCGCAATATTTCGTCAAGCGGTATGAACAGCTTTCGGATCAGGCGAAGGATCTTCTTTTTGGCCCTGGCGGAACTCGGACTCGGCAGTTTATTGATGACATCAATACGGTGTCAAACAAGCTGAAGAACTCCGAGCGGTACATCAATACGTCCAATACCGCTGGTGGGTTTGCCACGCTTGGCATGCTTGGGCTGACCGGAGCATCGACAGGTTACTTCGATCCGCGGGAGCATGTTGGTGAGCTTCTTGGTGGCGGGGCTGTGGCGGTGATCTTGTCTCGCCCGGCTACGGCCGCCTCCTATGCCGCGTGGACCAACAGCGTATCCCGCTTGATCCGAGCCCCGAGTGCGGTGGCCCTGGCATCCTTCAACTTGGCCTCGCGCAACTTTGCGAACAATATCGGCGACGCCCTGGGTGTCAAGGATCAGGTCGCCGAGCTGCGCAAGGGGCTCATGAATCTCGGTTCATCTGCAAAAGCTGGCGCCCAAGAGGGAGCAGAGCCCATCGCAGGAGTACCGTGAGGGCAATAAGCGGCAGCCCGATTACGCCTAGCCCAACCAGGGCGCCCTGGGCATTGCCGCCGGTGGCAAACAGGCCAAAGAGGGCCGATCCGATCGTGATCAGGCGGATAAGAGTCCAAAACATCTAGCCTTCCCCTCTAGTAGGTTGCACGCTTGATATATACCACTCTTCATCGCTCATTGCGAGTCCTAAATGGCTAATCGATTTTCATCGCCGAATCAACAGTTTGCGAATAGCGCGGGTGTGCCCTATGCCGGGGGGAAGCTCTACTTCTACGCCTCTGGCACCTCCACCCCGCTGGCCACATACACGAATCAGGCCCTTTCCACCCCGAACGCCAACCCGGTTATCCTTGATTCCGCTGGTCGAGCTGGGAACATCTTTCTCCAGGATCTGGCATACAAGGTCACGCTTACTGACTCGGCGGATGTCCAGGTCTGGACGGCGGATCCCGTTTATTCGAGTGACTTTAGCACCATCGCGCAATTCACGACCACCGCCGGAAGCCCCAACGGACAACTAGCTGGTACCGCGGGCTCGTCTGGTGTTCCGGCGGATGCTTGCTGGGATCGAACCAACAACATCCTCTATGTCTGCACTACGACTGGCACATCTTCGACGGCGGTGTGGACCGCGGTAAACGCCGGTGCCACTCAAAATATCATCCCGACTCCGCAGGGGTACCTTACTCCTGTCAGCGGCACTCCGGTCATCGTAAGCGATTCCGCATCTGCCACGTCGGTCTTCTATACTCCGTATGTCGGCTCTCTGATTCCGATCTATAACGGCTCCTCGTTTGTGCCCTTCTCTTTCAGCGAGCTAACTATGACCCTATCGGCTTCACAAGCCGCAAACGCCATATACGATCTGTTTGTCTTCTCCAATGCCGGCGTCCCCACGCTTGCGGTCGGACCTGCGTGGACAACAGCAACGGCTGGGTCTGGGGCTCGTGGCACTGGGGCAGGAACCACCCAGCTTACTCGAATTTCCGGGATCTGGGTCAACGCGGTATCCATGACTGGGCGCAACGGCGCCACTACCTACTCTATCTCCGCAAATCAGGCCACATATGTTGGTTCGATTTTTATGGATAGTGTCGCTGGCCAAGTGACATGCCACCGGTCGTATGGGCAATCGCGAAAATGGGGCATTTGGAACGCCTACAATAGGGTGCCGCTTTACCTTAAGGCTGGGGATGCAACGGCGAGTTGGACGTACTCAACCAACACGGTTCGCCCATCAAACAATAATACAGCGAACTCCCTGAGTGTTTTTTGTGGACTGGCTGAGGAGCCATTCAATCTAGTGCAATCTCAACTGATATATGCACAGACAGCCGCTTCGGCCGTAGGTGGATCCACCCAGATTCGTAGTGGGCTTGGCTGGAACTCCACTACTGCATACTCGGGTCATGTGAACGAAAACTCAGTCCTTGCTACCACCAACTTTGGCACGCCAACGATCCTTATCGGTGCCGGCTCCGGAGCCCCCGCAAGACTCCTTCAGGTGCCGGCGCTTGGTGTAAATGTTGTGACTTCTCTTGAGAGTACGCCTAGTGTTGCTGGTGGCAGCGGAATTTTCACTGGCACGGAGGCGTCAATGGTGCTTTCGGCGCAATGGCGGGGATAGGAAATGTTGGTTGCAGTAGCAGTGCTGTTCTCTCTTTTCACCTTTATGGCATCAGCATGGGCGCATGATTCAACCAGCCACGCTGAGCTAAGCCCAGAGATTCGCAATTGGATCAATGGACTCAAGGATGCTGGCGGGACATCGTGCTGCTCAACGGCCGATGGTTATCAGCCGGAAGAGGTGGATTGGGACGCGGATGCCAAGGGCTACCGTGTCCGCTGGAAGGGTGAGTGGTTCCGTGTTCCGGATTCGGCCGTGATCAAGGAGCCAAATAGGTTGGGATACCCAGTCGTATGGATTGGGCATAGTGACGGGAAGCCGTTTGTTCGTTGTTTCCTGCCGGGAGGCGGGGCGTAAGTGGAGAAGTGTTATGGAAGGGTTTCTGATTGGCGTACTCATTGGTGGGGCGCTGTACTGGCTGGTAACCAAGAGGGTATGGCCAAAGATTGTAGCGAAGCTCGAAGCGCTCAGGTCGTAACGTGGCTGCGGCGAACTATGAGCGAGCCCTTTCTCGTCTCCTAAAGCATGAGGGTGGGTACACAAATCATCCGAAAGACCCTGGTGGACCAACAAACTACGGCATTACAATCATTGACTACCGCAAGTATGTAATGTCGAATGCTACCGCTGAAGACGTAAAGAACATGAAACTCAGCGAGGCAAAGGCGATATACAGGGCGAAATATTGGGATGCCCTGTGCTGCGATGATCTCCCCTCCGGGGTTGACGATGTGGTCTTTGACTACGGCGTGAACTCCGGGATCGGCCGCTCGGGGAAGGTTCTTCGGCGGTGCCTCCGCATGAACGATTCCACCTGGAAGGTGACCGCGGAGGTGCTGGCCAAAGCCAGAGATGCCAACCCCAAGCAACTGGTGACCGACATCTGCGACGAGCGAATGCGCTTTCTCCGGGGCCTCTCAACTTGGGGGACTTTCGGCAAGGGGTGGTCCGCTCGCGTCAGGGATGTGAAGGCAATCGGCCTCGCCCTTGTGGATGGGCCAGCGGCCCCCGCCAAACCCGAGCCTACCGCTGAGGGGGCAGGGAAGGGCAGGGTGGCTATCCCGGATGGCTCCAGGCCGGTTACTGGGACCACCATCGGCGCAATCGGGGCTGCCATCTCCCAGCGGATTTACGAGGCTGGGTACGGCCCGGAGATGGTGGTGGCGGCAATCGTCGGCACGGCTCTCGCGGTCGGGTTTGGCGTCGCCATGTGGCACTGGTGGGCAAGGCAGAAGCAGGAGGCCCCGGCGTGACGGGTTGTGATCGGTGCGGCTCCCCTCCGGGGGAGTCCCATCTGTGCCCCTACCGGGCTGACATCTACCATGATGATGCCTCTTGCAACTGCTGTCAGAACTGTGAGTGCGTCTGCTTGGCGGATGCCGAAAATGTGGGAAGGGCTCGTATCGACGGCAAGGATACACCGGACTGTAAATCCGGCCCCTTATAGGGCGGAGGTTCGACTCCTCCCCGACCCACCAATGCTCCCAGATCGTTCAACGGCAGGACGCCCGGCTGTTAACCGGGGAATCCAGGTTCGAATCCTGGTCAGGGAGCCAAGTCTGATTTGACATTGACAGCGACATATGAACCGGCCGCTATATAGGCATCGTGCGTATGTCCGCATTACCCGGCTAGATATTTCCCGATGGTGCAATTCACAAAGCAGTGGTTCCTTAACTCGCTCACAATTCTCTGGGCGCGCGTTCTTTCGTTTGCTGGCCTGTTTCTTGAGGTGGCGTATCAAGCGGCTGACATTCTAGAGATGCCGGCAATCAAGTTGCAGATACAGACAATCTTCCCGCAAAAGTACTGGCCCGTGTATCTGATCATAATCGGTGTCACAACGGAGCTGGCGCGAAGGCGGACGCTGAAATGATCAGCTTTCTTCTCGGGTTGGTCAACCCGTTGTCACAGGTAATCACGGAGATCGCAAAGGCAAAGATCGCCGCCGAGAACGCCAAGACCGATCAAGAGCGCATTCATTCGGAAGAGCGGATCCGGGCTCTCCAAGGTCGCCGCGATGTGTTGGTTGCGGAAGCTCCTGGCAGCCACATTAACGCCTACATGCGAGCAGGGTTCGCTCTTCCGTTCCTGATCTACAACGCAAAACTCATCCTATGGGACAAGCTCCTGATGGCCGGAACCACCTCCACCGACCCACTCTCAACCGAACTCTACCAAGTTGAGATGGCCTGCATTGGCTTCTATTTCCTCTACGAGGCTACGGCCCGACTGCTCAGGGGCAAATAAATGGATGTGTGGGGGCGCGATGAGGCGACCTTTCGGGCGCCAGCCAGCAGCGGGTGGACATTCCAGCGAACGATCTCCATCGGAGTCGTGATCGGACTGCTGGCAAACGTGGCCGGATGGGTATGGTGGGCATCGAGTCTTACCGCCGCATCCAATGTAGCCAACCAGCAAATCTCTACCTTGGTTGTATTGCCGGAGCGCGTGGCTCGTATCGAGGAACGTGTTGCGGCAATGCAGAGGGATGTAGCGGAGATCAAGGCTGGGCTCTTGACCACCACCAAGAGGTAAGTCATGCGGCGTATCCTTGCAATTATCGCTTCCGTCATCTTCATTTTCGCCATGCATGTCTACTTTCTTCCGGCGGGATCTGGGGTTGCGCCGGCGGCAAGTGAGGAAGCTGAATGCATCCCGATTGATGCTATGGGGGAGATTATCAAATCTCTTCCATCATTTGGCAGTATGCGACTGGTCCCTGAAGAGAAGTTTCCGCTCGCTTTGCGCATCTATCAAAAGGGAACGCAGGATCCGCGGCCGTGGACGCTGATCTATCTCATCGACTCGACCGCCGATGGTGATGGCGGGATCATGCTGGTCGGAACGGAGGGTGTCATTTGCCAGTGGGTGGTGGTTCCTTCTCGGTCATGGAAGGTCATCAACCGACTACTGAGTGATGATCCCGCATAACAAGCGAGGAATTTGTGTCAGATAGTGGCGACTTCAGAGTAGCAATTGAGCAATGTCTTGTGGAGGGATTCTATCCTCCAGGTAAGCGAGTTCCGGGAGCCCTTGGGTCCGCGGTCAGGGAGGCGGCCAAGCGCTTATTGATGCCAGCAAGCACCCTGGGATCTTGGGTTGAGATCCAGCAGAGAAGGGCGGCCAAGGACGAGGTTAACTATCTTCCTAACTGGTCGCTATTCCGCGTTCCTGTTTATGAACTTCCCGAGCACAAGCCGGCCGAGATCCGCCTCGATAGCTTGCCGATCGGGAGCCCTGACGGACGATCCCCGTTCACCCTGGTGTCTCACAAAGACAATACCTATTGCTTCGGTGCGTTTGGTGACCTTCACGCCGGCAGCAAATATACCCGCTGGGATGTTCGGGAGGATTTGACTCGCAAGGCCGAGGAGGCTGGAGCCCAGCTCATCTTCGATACCGGCAACTGGATTGATGGCGAGATGCGCTTTAATCGCCACGACCTGGAAGCTCATGGCCTCGACAATCAGGTGCGGCTCCTGGCGGAGCGATATCCCAAGACCGATCTCGCCACCCTGGCGGTCACCGGGGCTGATCACGAGGGCTGGTACGTCAAGTCCGAAGGCATCGATGTCGGCCGCTATTGTGAATCCATCATGACCGAAGCCGGTCACAAGTGGATCAATCTCGGGTACATGCAAGCCGATGTGGTATTGCGCAATGCCAACACGGGAAAAACCGCGATCCTTCGTGTTATGCATCCGGGTGGCGGCACAGGATATGCCCTCTCTTATCGACCTCAGCGCATCATAGAATCGATGGAGGGAGGAGAAAAGCCGGCTATTCTGCTTCTTGGCCACTATCACAAGCTGGACCCCGGCCTTGTTCGGAATTCCTGGTATTGCCAAACCGGGTGCTCGCAAGATCAGACACCGTTCATGGCCCAAAAGGCTATCGAGGCCCATGTTGGTGGCGCCATTATCTCCCTTGAGCAAGATCCCGAGACGGGCGCCATAACCCGGTTCCGCCCCGATTGCATCCGCTACTTCAACAAGCGCTACTACTTCCAGACCGGCCTTGGCAACAATCGTTGGTCCGGTTCCGGCAAGCCAGATCTGGTTCCCAGAATGGCGAATGCCGCCTAAGACAATTAGACGTGAAACATGGGAGAAAGCCATGGCTTCGATGAAATGTCCAAACTGCGGCGCATTGTATCCATGGGGTACAAAAAATTGCACCGAGGTGGGGTGTGATGGCTGGGTTACGGATCCGGCAACAGCTACTGGCACCCTTGTTCCTCCTTCTCGCAGTATTCCTCGGCACCAGCCTACGTGGCCAGCCGATTCCAACTTGCAGCGCGAGTGACAGCCATGGACACGTTGCGGCTCGGACATCTGATTGAGGGTGAGCAATATCGGGATGCCGTGCATATCGCGGTGGCGCCCGTGGTTGCGAAGCGAAGGCTGAGGCCGGGAGCACTCATCCAATTCGCGGATGAGGACAATAAATATGTGGTGGAGGCTGTCCCCGCCACGGCTATTGGAATTGCCGATCCGTTTCTTTTGAAGGAGATCCGGGGCGGCGAGCGCTTTTGGATGTTCCTGTACCCCGGATCAATCACATCTCTCCGGCACGACTGGACGCACCCAGCCTTCCGCCGAGACGAGAAGCGCTCCCCCCTCACTGTCGCCGAAGCTTCTCGCCTGTGGATCGATGACTGGGCGTCCCAGTATGGCCTGACTGGCCAGGAAATGATTGACCGGGCCTGGGACTATATCGAGCACGACAACTATCTCGACATGGGCGGCCGCCTTGAGGGCGAATCGGTCCCCGAAGAGTTCTGGGGCCATTTCGAGCGAGTTACCGGACGGAATGTGAGCAAGCGTGGCTCCTTCTTCACCTGTTCTTGCTGAGGCGCCCCGCATGTATCATGTGTACCTTGCTGGACCGATCCGCGGCCTTACCTACGGCGACGCAACGACTTGGCGCACTCTTGCTTCCACATGGCTCTGGGAGCAATCCGCCGGCCAGATCAAGTGCCTTTCTCCGATGCGACAGGAGAAGTCCTTGGCTAAGATCGACGGTCCACTGAATGATGCTTACGAGGGTGAGCTGCTCTCAAGCCAACGCGGCATTACCGTATGCGACCGCTTTGACTGCATGCGAGCGGACCTCGTGCTGGCCAACTTTCTCTCAGCAAAGAGCGTGTCAATCGGATCGGTAATCGAGATCGCTTGGGCGGATGCAAATCGAATCCCGATTGTTCTTTCGATTGAAAACAGTGGCAACCCGCACGATCACGCCATGCTTCGTGAATTGTGCCCGCTGAGGGTTGAGACGCTCCGTAACGCCTGTAATGTTGCCTGCAAGGTGCTCTT
>JACCDR010164461.1_pt1 | contig 10336 bp, 19 predicted proteins | sample 7446431 | NCBI WGS metagenome assembly JACCDR01 (sample SAMN15323443, study PRJNA562643) | freshwater metagenome | isolation source: river surface water | place: USA:Blue River Watershed | collected 2017-08-17 | reverse complement strand
TACATGCCCCCTACATGCCCCCTACAACCCCCTACATTCTATGCGCCTAACCAAACTTGAAATCATACTTCTAGAATCTTCCTGGGAACTCCGAGTCTATCTAGACGATGGAACTTCTGAGCCCTATGTGAAGGAAATAAACCCCGATGATCTTCTACTAGAGCTAAACGACCTCCTCGGTGGGCTGGCGGAAATTCTTAAAGGCTACAAACACAATTAAGAATTCCACCAGTACCGTCCACCGTAGCATTTCAATCAGCCAATTCATATTCCTCCTTCCAGTACCCCGCAGGGCGTCCACGGAGTACTTCGTCAGTCCACGCCATGGCGGATATACAGAGTCCCCATGGCGTGTTCGGCAGATATTGAACGACCCAACCACCCCCAATCCGTGTGATGTGTGGCTTCTTCCACAGTTGCAGATAATGCGTTCGTGGCCTTATCTGCTTTTCCACAATTCTACTCCCACCCGCACAGTGCCGGTCAGCTCAGGTCCATAGAATCCAGCCTCTCGAAGCTTGTATCCAGTCCCAAGCTCCACATACCCGCGTCCCATGGAACATCTCCCCACCGTCCCAATCGTGTGGAGGGCATCTTCCTCATCTTTCGCCCCAAAGGGGAATCCGGCGAATGGGTGGGACACGTGCTCGTACTCTCCGCGCAAAGACATTTCGTCGCAGACATGCCCCGCTCCCGCGCAGCCACCCAGCCCTAGCATCATACCGACAATTAGTATTCTGTTCACGGCAACTCTTCCATCGTATAGTAAACCTGCAACATAGAGGTCCCTTCTTCCGTTTCCATGGGTTCAGGAGGTTCATCTGGCACCCAGGGCGACAGCTTGCCCATCACCAAATCCATAAGCCTGTTTGCTTCGTGCATCGTGTCAGCTTCTACTGTCAGCCATACGGTCTTCATGTCACCCTGCCTGCCGCAGCGCATGCGGATTGTGATATATTGTCCACCAGTGGTATTCGTACCAGAATTCCACCCGGTCCTCATCGCCCCATGCTTCCACTACTTCCATGTCATTCTCCCTGGTATTCACGAGGCAAGTGCTTCGCAAACATCACAAGCTTGTCCACGTAGCCATGCCAGTCCGGTCCGCGCGTGGGCACCAGAATATGCGCACCCCACAGGATTCTCAGCACTGTGGCCATGTCGGGGTTAACCTGAGCCAGTCCGAGAATCTCCCTCTGCTCGCGGATGGCCTGTGCGTGCTTAAGATTCATGCTCATTTCGCACCGCACACATGCTGGAACAGGCGGCCAGCTGACAGCATATCTCCACATCCCGGGCAGACTGCCATGACGCGGTGCGTGTTGTTCTTGCGGCCATCCGCATGCTGTGGGGCGGGGGTCACCAGTACAGTGATCTGCACGTCGCTAACAACGCCGTCAATGCGCTGCTTGCCCGGTATCGGTCCCGGAGCAATACCAGCAGCGGGCAGCTTCGTCCTGCCGCCGGTCAGCAGCTTGACCATGTCATAGCTTTGCATGTTCAAATCAGCGCGGTATTTGCCAGGGAACCAGTATTTCGTTTTCATCGCAACTCTCCTTTCCTTCGTTCGTTTTGTTACCACGCGCTACACGTGGCCCAGGTGGTAGTATGCCTACACGTGCAAGGATTACAACTGATCTCTCAAGTCTTTTGGTCGTCCTCCTTTTTGAGGTATGCGCCGTCAGGCTGGACTTCGTATATGCCCATGTGAATGAACTTCGTGCCTGTCAAGGAATACGCAACCCGGTAAAGATCGTACCCAGCGCCATTCGGCCACCAGATAATAAGATCATCTCCAATCGCAATCGTGTGATCCACAATTCACCCTCCTACTGTTGCGTCCTGGCGCCCCGCTTGGCGCCCCCTACCAAGCACATTATATAAGTATACAGCTTACGGCCGCCTTACACAGACGGTTATGGACCACCCACTGATCCATAACTAGTCCCTATTAGCCGTCCGCCCATTTCAGGCCCATACTGGCCCCCGCTGGTGTAGCGCCAGCAGCACAAGAACGACTAACAGGACGGAGGCAATATGACGAAGCATTTTGCACGACCACAGTTCCCCCCGCGCCCGACCAAGGGTGCGTTGGTGGCAGCCGCGAAAGAACAGGTAAAGGCCAACGAAGAGAAAGTCAAGGAAGAGCGCATTGGTGAACTCTTCGGGCAGGCGCTGGAAATTGTCAAGGCCATAAAGACCGATGACGCAGCAACGGCCAGCGCAACGAAGCCGGACGCAACGCCCCCGGCGGAAACGGCCGCCGTTGCTGCGTCGCCTGCGCCTACGCCGCCCGCCCGGGCCCCCAAGGGCACGAACGATGGGCTGTACGCGCTGGGCAAGCGCTACGCCCCCAAGACTGACCGCAATGCGGAAACTTGGGGCAAGCTGACCAAGGCGCTGACCGAAGGGCCCAAGACAATGAAGGAGCTGGCTGAGTTGGTCAAAGGCCACACAGATTTCCTTGGGTACATGACGCGCGGCGGGCACATCGTCCCTGCCAAGCCAGCGGAGGTTTCGGGCTAATCCCCGACAGGCCAGCGGGCGTCACACCCTGCCGCGAGCAACTCCGCGACATCTTGCCCGCTGGCCGATTTAACCTATGTTTTTATTCTTCGCATTTGTGCTGGGACTGGCCATGGCGTTCTTTTTGGATGACGCACTGCCGGAACACCATAAAATGATTGTCACTGCCTGTGCGGCAGCGGCCTATGTCGTTACAACCATTCTGTGGACTGTCTAGATAGAGAGATTATCGGAGTATGAGAAGCAATGAGCAGACTCAAAGCAATGTGGTCTCGATTACAAGCGCACGCGCACGCACATCACAAAATGTATCACAGAATTCATCACGGGATGCATCTGTCGTACTTGGGGATGGTGGCGACGCATATGAACTACAGTCTGGCAGCAGCGGGGCTTTTCGTACTCATACTGCTCGGATTGGCGCTACATTTAGAAGATGTTTGACCACGCGGTTCAAACATCACATCACTGTAACGGCGGCTGTCGGGAGTGCTACGGCCGCGCATTACATCCTCCAGGCATTTGCGCCTGATTTTCTAGCACTATCGCCCCTCGCTGGCTTCGCCGCCAGCCTTTACTGGATTTGGAAGGATTGATATGAGCATGCAAGACAGAATCAATGACGGAATGAAGTTATTGGATCGAGAATTCCCTGGCTGGGAAAAGAAGATCGACTTGGGTACCTTGAATGTGAATAGATTCAGCAGCTGTGTATTGGCGCAGCTCTACGGTAGCTATTATGAAGGAATTTGGACTCTATTTCCTTCCAATACGGGCTTCTTCTCAAGAGATGATATGGCCGTACGATATGGATTCTACCCAGGGGGTGATTGGTACGACCACACTGATGAGGATGTAACCTTCCTTTGGAAAGAATCGATTAGTTCACATCTTCAGCAAGAGACCGTCTAACCATGTGGATCTTATCTATCTTCTTGTGTTTCGACCACGGTGATCACGGCCACTGCCAGTGGAAAGAGGTATTCTCTTTCACTAACAGAACTGACTGCATCGTGGCACTGCATGATCAAAACAACATGGTGAAAATCGGGCAGCATTTCGGCGCTGCCCGGTGTGCCATGAAAGCCACCAATGTGGAAAAATGAATGAATCTGCTGCCTTGCCCATTCTGCGGATCGAATGATATAGCATTGGGCTCGGTCCAAGGGGCCTTCTACAACTACTGTACGAAGTGTTGCGTAGAAGGCCCTTGGGTTAACTCAGTTCCAGAAGCTGATAAGATCTGGAATACTAGATGGGTTCCCGGACAGGAAACACCCACCAATCGCGCGGGCTGCCCCCTTGCGGCCCGCGATCACTCTTTTTCTGTTCACCCCCTAGCTGACGCAGCGCAGCCGCCAGCTCCCGAGGATTAGGGCGGTAACCGAGGTGATCTACGATGGAGGAATACTGGCAATACATCAATCCACCCTTGTGATAAGCGGTGGAGTTTCCGAGTGCATCCAAGAATTGGTGAATCTTACCTTCCAACTCTGAGGGCACCACGTACTTTTCCGCTTCCTTACTGGCCGTGCGAACCTGCACGAATTCTTCCCCCATGGAGTATCTAGCCCATGCCTCAGCCCATAATTGATCGCGACTTTGTTGCAGCGCTGCAAAATCTAGTATCCTATCAACTTCCACAATTGCATATCGGCGATACCCCGAAGGGTCGCTTTGTAGGAATTCATGACGATTTCCACACCCATATAGAGTGCAACGACGATCAAACACTTCGACTGACGATCCGTAGGGTGGGCGGAAATGATCCTGGCTAGTAGTAATCATCGCCTTTAAGAAGCTGCTCTCCTTCTTCCCGAAGGAGTCTAATTCGTCGAAGCCAATCACAAGCGCGCTGTGAATTTTCATGTGCAAGTCCTTGTCGTTGGATTCTCCGTACAATGTAAGCGAGTTGCCGTTGAATATCACCGAGGGCATAGATGTTTTGCCAGTACCCTGCGGTCCAACAACTATCATCATCCAATCCACCTTGGTGCCCGGCTTCTCCATCCGAGCACATGCTCCGATCAACCACTTGCTCGCTACTTCCCGCACATACGGACTGTCCACCACTCCCCAATGCTCCGTCAGCCACAGATCCAGACGCGGCACCCCATCCCAGCTCAGCCCCTTGATCCAATCCAGCATGGGGCTCTTCTGATTCTGCTTCGCCAGTGCTTGAATACATGGGTAGACAATCCTGTGAGATATCTTTTCAAATCCGAGATTGTGCTGAAAGTAATTGGCGATTTGCATTTCGGTCAGGTCGGGGGTGGCTTGTTCATCCCCCACGTGGACCCTATTAGTGTCGAGATTTCTCCAGATTTTGGGGAAGGCCGGGTGCTCTTCCAACAGCTTCATGACGTTGCTGCTGGTTTGGTGAACTGTGATGGCTCCTTTATCACTTTGGCGGAAAGCAAGATTGTACCGTCGGGCAAGGAAAGAATGACTTTGGACGAGGTCATCGAGAGAAACTCGTGGCAGATCTGCGAAGCTGTCACTTGGGCTTGTCCAAGTGATGAGAAGATCATCAATTTTGTCGGGAGGGTTGAGCATTTCAACCTGTACGCCCGCTTCCCGGAGCGCGTGTGCAAACGTGCCATAAGCATTGCAGATATCATATCTAAGTAAATCCCCATCTGGAACGATAAGGAGTTTCTTGTAGCCTCCTTGTTCGATGAGTCGTTTAATCCATGGATGGAGGCTACCAGAACCATCCGGGTTTCGCCACATCTGACACCCACCGATGCCAAAGGCGGGGAGTCCGAGATACTTGACGATGGCAGCGGTTTTCTTTTCTCCTTCTGCACAGATGAGCACCTCTGATTCTAATTTGAGACTGACAGGGTGAACGTATGGGATATGCCCTGGCAATCCGTGCCGCCCTAGTTCCTCAGTTGTGGGCTGTGTATACTTTCCAAGTTTGCTATATTCTGGCCTACGAACTCGCGTGCGGTACATGTACACGAGCTTACCGTCCAATCCGCAATACGGAATATGATATGCCGCATCGCAGTCCTTCGGAATTATAGGCGTGACATACGAATTCATGTGTAGAGGCTTCAGACCAGACTTGGTCAGGTCCTCTTCCATGAACGTTCGGTATATCGGAGTGTTATCGCCTAGAAAACCAGAGGAGAACGATGGAATATCAATCACACCCGCTTGCGACCATGCATCAATAAACAATTGGTCGTCTAACATATCAATCCTCGCAGGTTATTCCTGGCTTATTATAAGCCCGCTACAGCTGCGCCAGGGGCGGCCATACTACGCCAGCCCCACGGGGGCGCAAGTAGCTCCTGCGCCTCCCTATTGCGTCCTACCGCGACTACTGCCACAGTGCCTGCAACGGCCGTAGCGGGCCCAACAAGGAGAGTAGGAACATGCGAAAGTATGAGGTCCAGCAGACGTATTTGGGCATACAGGAAAACCTGGGCAAGCTCATAGCAGAAGCCAGTCCAAAGGATCAACAAACTTTGCAGAATATAAGCCTTCTGCTACTTCGCGTGAAGCGGAATATGATTGGGGCTTTTGATGAAGTTGACACTGAGAACATCCCGCTTTAACTGGCCGTGGAATAGCGAACCTGAAGAAGATGAAGAAGAGGAGGATTTGTGGATTTAATTGAAGTCCTGTACCCATTTGCGAAGCAGGTAGAAAAGGCTCTGAACGAAGGTGGCGTTGCGCCGCCGGGCGGTGACTACATTGGAGCGATTCTGCTGATGGTGGGAAATGATAAGGACAGGCGAATTCCGCCGCTGGGTGGGTCATTCAACTACGATCGCAAGACTGGCAAGTGGGAGTGGGCGGAACAGCTGTCGCAGGCCACCCCCATTGTGGTGGAGGACGAACAGGGGTAGCATATACGGTCCGCGCCTGTTGGCGGACTTAGTTAACCAATCAGAGAGTCAACATGTCAACCAATCTACCTGTAAACTGGCAAGAAGAGATGGCGAAGGAGGCGGCAGCGGTCTCCAAAGCGTTCCGCCCGACCGTTGGGCAGATCAGCACGAAGTCCGGCATCCTGGCTTACATGGACCAGCCGATTCCGCAGAACAAGCTGCGCTGTATCGTACTGGCTTCTATCTTCGAAAACAACTATTTCGAAGGAAAATTCGACCCCAAGAATCCACGTAATCCAGTCTGCTATGCGTTTGGTAAGGCGTCGCCCGACGGCGAAGTACCGTTTATGTCACCTCCGGAGTATGTTAAGGAGCCTCACCGTAAGGCAGCGGATTGCGTGGCATGCCCGTGGAGTAAGTGGAGTTCGGACCCGGATAGTCCTTCGGGGAAGGGGAAGCGCTGCAAAGAAATCTATAAGCTTGCACTCGTTCCTGCAGCTACAGCGGACGTCGACGTTTCGAAGACGGAGATTGCAATCTTACGCGTCCCGGTTACGTCAAGGAAGAATTTCGAGCTTTACGTTAATGAAGCTGCGTCGATCTTTAGACGCCCTACGTGGGGCATGGTGACAGAGATTTCTCTGGTGCCGCACATGCGGAATCAGTTTGAAATGAAGTTTGCTCCCATTGATCCTATTCCGGAAGCGAACCTGGGCAACATTTATCCTCGGATTGGCGGAGGATTCGACGTACTGATGCAGAAGTACGAAGAGAATGCGGAGCAGAAGGAGGAAGAAGCTCCCAAGGGCAAGCGCAAGTTCTAAGATCCCCCCTTAAGGGGCGCTGGGTGAAAAGTCCGTATTCGGTCCCCTCGACGCCCCTTCTTTTTCTATGGTGAACGTGGTGTATTGGCAGCACGTGAGGTTGTGTCCCTCCAGGACTGAGTTCGATTCTCAGCGTTCACACCACCTATAAGGAGAATCCATGGACCTAAAGTCCATCATTACGCTTGACTACGAAACGAAGAAGATTAACGGCAACGTTATATCTAGACCGCCGGACCCGGTTGGATTGGCGGTCTGGGTTCAGGGAAGTGAACCACAGTATCTGGCTTGGGGACATCCATACAACAATAACATCAGTAGACAGAAGGGGCTTGAATATGCTCGTAAAGTTATCACTTCTAATCGCCCTCTTCTTTTTCACAATGCTCCTTTTGATCTTAGTGTCACCAATGGCGCACTTGGAACGACGTGGGCTTATAGCGATTGGCATCGCATGCACGATACTCAGTATCTTGTGTTCCTTGACGATCCTTATGCTTCTACTCTATCGCTGAAACCATCAGCTCACCGCTATCTAGGGATGCCTCCAGATGAGCAAACTGAACTCAAAAACTGGATTCTCCTCAATGTACAGTACGCCACAGAATCTGATTGGGGGGCGTATATCTCTGAAGCTCCTGGCGATCTTGTTGGGCGCTATGCTATCGGCGATGTCGTGCGCACTTATAAGCTCTTCGAACATCTTTACCCAAAGATCGTCGAACGTGGCATGCAAGGTGCCTACGATAGAGAACGTCGTCTCATGCCCATCCTCTATGAAAGCAGCAGGAAGGGAATTCGAGTAAATCGGGAGAAACTAAATGACGACTTTAAGAGATATTCCGCTGAATTACTTAGAGCAGATGACGTCCTTCGAGGAAGGCTTGGCACTCCTAACCTGGACTTTGGAAAGAGAGGAGATCTTGCAGAAGCTCTTGAAGCAAGCGGATATGTCACCGAATGGGCACTTACTAAGACAGGTCGCAAATCGACTTCAAAAAAGACACTCAGAATTAATGACCCAACTGTTGAGTCACTGGTTAAATACCGTGGAGCCCTGAACACCTGTCTGTCCACATTCATGGGCCCGTGGCTGGAGCTGAGTTATGAAGACGGTAGATTACATACTTCTTGGAACCAAGTCCGTACTGTTGAGCGGGATAGCGCAGGGACTCAAACGGGCAGGCTATCAAGTGCACACCCTAACTTCCAGAACGTTCCCACAGAATTCGATCTGGTTATTCCGGAAGGATTCCTGGCCCTCCCACTTATGCGCGTTTATCTCCTCCCCGAAGTGGGACACGTCTGGCTCAAGAGAGACTTTAGTAGCCAGGAAGTACGTATCCTCGCTCATTTCGAAGATGGACAACTTCTCCGATCCTACGTTTCTGATCCAAATTTCGATCCCCACCAAGCAAATCGCGAACGGGCGCTCGAGGTCACTGGAGTCGATTACGCCAGAAAGTATATTAAGATTACCGGATTCTCCCTTATTTATGGCGCCGGAGTACCTGGCGTTATGCGTCAAACAGGTATTGAGGAATATGAAGTAGCGCAATCACTGCGCAACGCCGTGCTCAATGCCATGCCGGATGTGAAACAACTTATTCGTGAGGTGCAAAATGCCGGACGTAGAGGTGAAGCTATTAGGACATGGGGTGGACGAGAGTACTTTGTCGAGCCTCCAAAAATCATTGATGGCAGAATGCGCTCGTTTGAATATAAGTTGCTCAATTATCTCGTTCAAGGATCTGCGGCTGACCAGACAAAGCAATCCATCATCGATTGGGACGATACCCGAAGTTGGGAAACAACTTTCCTTGCCACTGTTCACGATGAAATAAACACCAGCGCTCCCAAAGAAGAAGCGCCGCAGCACATGGCAGTACTGAAGGCAGCCATGGATAAGGATAGGTTTGACGTACCGTTTAAGAGCGAAGGCTTCATGGGCCCCAATTGGGAGGAGATAGAACCATGTACCTGAGAATTAGAAGGATTAGTCCAGATAAAGTTGAGCGGGGATCGTGGGTTGTTGCGGTTGCTAAGCAACTTGAAGGAAAAGCCATCGCTATGCAGCCTGGACAAATGGAGTGGTGGGATGGGCTACAGTGGAATGTAGTAGAAATCGTAAGTGAAGACGCAGGTGATGAAAGTCCGTGGAGACATTCATGAGACATTCATACACCAAAATCTCCATGTATATGGAGTGTCCAGCCAGTAAGAGGTACCGGTATGATGAGCGAAGAACAGTGGAGCCGTCTCCGGCAGCAGCCCGTGGAACACGCTATCATGCAGCTGTTGAGTCACATGTTGCTGGATCTACAGAAATATCCTCAGAATTCCCCGAGCTGGAATTCTATCACAGTTACCTTCAGAGACTACGAAATCTCGGTGCGAAGCCGGAATTTGCCTTCGCCCTTCGGAGAGACTGGACGGTAACGACTTGGGATGCAGACGATGTATGGATTCTCGGCAAAGCAGATATATGGTTAGAGTCCACTCCCACAGCCCACGTACAGGATTGGAAGACAGGAAAGATGTATGATTCACACGAGAAGCAAGGTGAATTCTATGCTACAAGTCTTTTCAGTTACGTCCCATCAGCCTATGAGGTCAAGGCTACGTTCATTTACACAGACCTGCGTAAAGAGCGAAATTGGACCTATCACCGTGACAGCTTGGAAGCTTTACGATCCAGATGGACTGCTAGGATCGAAAGGATGGAAAGGGATACAGAATGTTCTCCGACACCGTCCTTCAAATGCCGCAGCTGTCCGTACAGCAAATTCAAAGGAGGACCGTGCCGCTTTTGAATACGATCCTATGGACTGGTGGGACTGGTAATGGGCGCCCCACTTGAGAAACTCCTGGAGGATAAGGCCGTGACCTACGCGATTGGCCTTAACTACCTTCATTGGAAAATGAACGCCCTAGGAAATAAGGGAAAGCCAGACCAGCTTTTCCTATCGCCCTTGGGCACGTACATTTGGATTGAATTCAAACGTGCAGGTGAAGATCCAGAGCTCCTACAACGATTCTGGGCCAAGCATATCACCATGCACAGAGGCTTAGTTTATGGATGCGACAACTTCAATCACGCAAAAGCAATCTTCGACAATCACCTGGACTCCGCAGCCGTAC
>JACCDR010144303.1_pt1 | contig 10336 bp, 12 predicted proteins | sample 7446431 | NCBI WGS metagenome assembly JACCDR01 (sample SAMN15323443, study PRJNA562643) | freshwater metagenome | isolation source: river surface water | place: USA:Blue River Watershed | collected 2017-08-17 | reverse complement strand
TGTTCACCATGACCCACGGGTTATCGCGACCGTAGAGTGCGATCTGCTCGCGCGCGTGCTGGATGGAGATCCGCGGGCTGCGTTTCGGATCGTCCGGGTCGCCCGTGATCGTGATGACCTTCCAGAGATGTCGCTCGACCGTGCATGCACGATAGAGCGGTCCGGTCGTGTGCGTCGGGTTGCCGGCCTGGACGACCTTCGTCTCGCGCCCGCTCGCGAGGACCGCCTCCGCCGTGACCATGACCGGCTGAGGGATGCCGCCCGACTCGTCGAGGACCGCCATCGCATAGTCGGCGTGCAGGCCGGCGAGCGCGTCCGCCTGCCGGTCCGGGTCCGCCTGCCGCTGGAACGTCCGGGCCTGTGCCCACCATGTAGGAGCAAATCGAGGATTGCGGTGTGCGACCTCGCTCTTCGTCCAGATGAAGGTCGCGGAGAAGAATCGGCTCTTGCCCATCCAGAGCGCCAGCTCCGGCCAGAGGTTGCTCGCGAGGTTGGCGCCGGTGACTGAGACGGCGCCGATCCGGCAATGCGGACGGGTCGCGAGGAAATTCAGGATCAGCCACGCGAGGACCGCGGTCTTGCCGGGACCCTTGCAGGCCTTCATCGCGAGCCGTGAGTTGTGCGGGAAGAGACGGAGCGCCTCGAGCTGCCATGCGTCCGGCTCGACGCCGAACTCCTCGCGGACCATCGTCTCAGGATGCCAGCGCCAGCGACGGAACCGCTCGCGGACCGCCGCGTCGAGCGTTGCGTCTGTCACTGGCGCCGGCCTTCGTCGACTACTTCGGGATCTCCGGCACTGTCGGGATCTTGAGCGGCGTCCCCGCCGGCTCCGCGAGCGGAGGATACTCCACGAACCACGGACAGGCTCCGCAGTAGGGCGGAGTGAAATGACAATCCGCCCTCGCCGGCTGAAGGATCTCGATCTTGAAGGCCGGCGCCTTCGCTGCTTCCGCTTGTCGCGCCTGCTCCTGCGCAAGCACAATCACGAGCGCTATCACTGGCAACATACAGCTCACCTCCGTGCGGCATTCGAGCCGCGTATCGCGTCAGCAGCTCCTCGAGGTCCAGCCCCGCGAGCGCCGCGCGAGCGTCCCCGTCGGCGAGTCGAGCCAGGATGAGCGCGCGTAGCTCCTGCCGGATGTCCTCGCGCATGCTCAGCCCTGCTCGTCGTCGACGTCGCCGGCGTCCGGGTCGTCGTCGATGACCTCCCGGTGCGCCTCGTCGATGCGGGCCCGGTCCTTCCCGTTGAGGACGTCCTCGATCGACGTGCTTTCCGTGTCCGGCTCGCGCTCGTCACCCATGGAGCCCTCCCGACTGGCGACGCATGCGCTCCCGCTCCTCGTCAGCTTGCCGGCGAACCTCGACGCACGCCGGATGCTGGCAGTTGAGCGGCGTCCCGTTGTGGCCTTCGTTTAGGTTGGCCCATACCCGTTTTGAGACGTAGTCGCTCCAGAACGTCCAATGCGCGTCGAGCGCGCGCTGCGCCCTCACTGCTGCGGCTCCGGATGCCCATACTCACGCGCGAACCGGCAGGCAGCGCAGCCGGCGCCCGGGCAGACGTGCGGAAACCAGACGGACCGCAGGCTCGAGCGCCCGCGATCGATGAACTCCCGGTAGATCCAGCCGGCGCTCGCGGGCTGTGTCGCCGGCCCGTGAGCGATCGAGCCTTTTCCTAACGATTCTGCGGGTTGGCTGTTTTCCAAGGATCCCCCCTTCGAGGTCGCGGAGTCGAGAGGTCTGTCTTACCTTCTGACGGTGGCGGTCCGAACTTCCGCCCGAGATAGGTCCCGCGCTGCGTGTCGAGGATTGCGTCGATCTCGTCGGCCGCCCAATAGATGCCGCGGTCCCGGAGCCGTTGCGCGAAGACCCGGAACTCCCGGCGCTCCGCTCGCAGCTCCGCCCGGCAGGCCTCCAGCTCCTCCCCAATGACGACCGTCTCTGCTGCCGGGTCCTCGAGGTAGATCTGGACAGCATTCGGGTCGAGCCCGAGCGCCACGCATGCGGCCCGGTCCCGCGGATCGTCGAATCGGACGACTCGCCTGCGACTCTCACGCTTTGCCATTCGGGCCCTCCTCCGGCGGCTCGTCGAGCCCGGCGAGATACTTCGCATGGTCGAAATGATGGACGTCGACCGTCGCCCGGAGCCGGCCCGTCGCGACCGCCATCAGCTCCCGGGCCTTCCGCGGGTCCTGCGGGATGACGGTCCCGTCCGGCTTTATGCCCTTTACCGCGAGCCGGAGCGCCTCCGGCCATTGCCAGAACGGGAGCTGCTGCCCGTCCTCGTCGTAGGCCTGCGCGAGGTCCGCTCGAGCGGTCAGTGAGAGCAGCGCGATTGCCTCGTCGCCCTTCATCTCGAGCCGCTTGAATCGTTCCGTCGTGGCTGCGTCGACGGCCGCGCGAACTTTAGGGTCCTTTAGGAGCCGGCAGGCCTCGACGCCCGCGGTTGTGACCTTGACGGTGTCGCCGGACGCGGAGAGGTAGGCCCGGGTCGCGTTGCCGCCGTTGGCGACATACTCCGCGACGAACAGCTCCCGGAAGGCGGTCAGCTCCGCCTCGCGTTGTTTGGCTGCGAGAGCGACTCGAGCGGCTGCGGCTCGCGCCTGCTGCTTCTGCTTGGTCGTCATGGGAAGGATTGGCGCGCCCGGGAGTCGCTCGCTGCGTGTCGCGGTCGCTCTCTTGGAGCCGGCCGATCGCTAGAGGTCGCTCGAGCGCGCCGCCCTATTGTTAGCCAGAACTACCGCGAACGCAACTGCAGGCTCCGGAGCGTCGAGGAGGTCACCCATGTATTCGAGGGATAGAACCCCCTGAACTGCGAGGGAGCATCCGCGAACGTGTTGCCCTCGAGGACCATCGCGAAGACCTTATTCTCGGAGCCGGCCGGCGGAGGTCCGCCGTAGAGGATCCCGTTATTGAAGATCGCGTAGCGCCCGGTCCGCATCTGCGACTCCCGCATGGTCAGCGGACCCTGCGGCGTCGAGCTTTCCGCCTGGATGATCGCGTTACCGTTGAAAGTAGCGGACACCCGCTCGATCGTCCAGTCCTGCGTCCCGTTGGTCACGAGCGCGAGGATGCCGCGCCCGCCGTAGGTTGCGCTGTTGATGCTGAAGGAGCTATCGCGGAGGACGACCTTCGATGTCGGTCGCGGCGTATCGTTCGCCGGCAGGTTGATCCCCATCAGGTTGACGCCGGCGCCGACCCGCTCGACCGTGAGATGCTCGAGGACGACGTCCTCGATGTATTGCGCGTTGCGCGGCGTGATGACGATCGCGTAGCCGTCCTGTGCTGCCTTCCACGATCCGGAGAGCTTCGCGTTGCGGAGCTTGACCCGCTTCCCCGCCTTCAGCTCGTAGAGGTTTTTCACGCCACGATTGACCCCGTCGGTCCGCCACTCCTCCGGCTTGGTCAGTGTGATCTCGTCGAAGAGCAGATCGGCCGCGACGCGCTCCGGGCAGTCCGTGATCTTGAGCGTGTCGCCCCCGACCATGATGTTCTCTGACCCTGCGACGAAGGTCCCGCCGATGACTGTCACGGGCCCGCAGGTATTCGAGACGTTGATCGCCTGCGAGTCGGCGAGCGCTGTGCTCCAGAGGTCGAGGACCGTCGAGCCGAGGATGGTCGCGCTGCAATTCAGCTCGAAACCGCGCTTACCTCGATGCGTCGGGATCGTGATCTCGCGGAACGTGATCCGCGCCGGCTGCTGCGCGACCGTGGTCTGCCCGGGTCCGTTCTGCCCGCATTCGATGACCGCGCCGGGATAGTTGCTCGTCGCCGAGAGCTGCGCGATGTCGACGTCGACGACGCCCGGGCGAATGCGGAGCGCCGGCGCCGCGACCCCGACGAGCGTCGCGCGATTGCCGACGATCTTTGTCCCGCTCTTGCTGACCGCGAATGCGCCGGAGAAGGTCGTATCGGCCTGGAGCCAGATCTCCCCGCCCTCGAGGAGCGCCGCGGTCAGCTCCGCGGACGTGGTCACGGTTTTGGTTTTCGGGATGGACTCGATGACCTGCAGCAGGGCGCGCGAGATAGCCTCGAGCTGCTCGCGGACCTGTTGCAGTGTTGGCGGAGCCGTGGCTTGCGCCACGAGGAGGAGCGTCAGGATGAGGTTTCGCATGCCCGACAGTTTACGGTAGGACCTTGACCGCCGGACCGAAGACCTGCCAATCGAGCCCGCCGTCGCTCGCGCGGAACTCGACCCGATCGCCGCGGAGCCCCCACGAGACGAAGACGGCCCACTCCGGAACCGGGATGTCGAGCTGCCGGCCCTGGAAGTCCAGCACGCGATAGATGGTCGCGCCCGGCGTCATCAGGACCGGCTCGTGAAATCCGAGCGCGCTCACCGTCGCCTCGTTGGCCGGTTCACGGGATGCACCTCGAGCCGCGTCGCGCCGTGCGCCTCGAAATGCCCGACGATGTCCTCGACGTCCTTCGGCTCGTAGCCACAGGCGCAAGTGAACTTCGGGAGCCGGCCGGCGAAGTCGAGCCCGAGGACGACCGTCTCGAGCTGCGCGAGGATCTGCGGGCCCGTCTCGATCGTGATCGTCAGTCCGCCGGTGTCGACCGGCCCGAGATTCCGCATCATCGTGAAGACCGCGCCGGTGACCGCGGCGCGCGGGTCGTCGACATACTCGTCGACCGGGATCTGCGTTGAGACTTTCCTCATGCTGTCGCCGCCTCCTCCGCGGCCTGCTGCGCCCATCGCTGAGGATCCCGCCCGAAGACACTCCAGCCGTCGACGGCCTCGAGCCCGAATAGCTCGAGGTATGGTCCCCGTTGATACATCCGCTCGATTTGCTTTCGGATCTCCTTTGGCTTGTCGACGCGCTCCGCGGCGCGCCGCTCCGTATAGACGCTCTTCGGCCGATAGTCGGGAGCATCGGGTTGACAGTTGCCGCGGGTCGCAAGGACGAGGTCCTCGTGCGTCATCGCGAAGTAATCGCCGAAGGCCTCGAGGACCCGGTCCCACACCCCGTGTGTTTTGTAAGCGAACCCCCAAGCCTTCAGGACCTCCCGCGGGCCCGGGTCCGCGAGCATGAGCCGCGGAGGAACCCACATCAGCAGGACCGCCTCCGCCGCGGCGTGCGCTGCGACCGGGAGCGCCGCGATCTCCGCGATCGAGAGCCGGGTCCAGTCCGGCGCCGCATAGATGACCCGATACATCCCCTCGAGGACGGCCTGCCCCTCGAGGACCTTCGGGCGCCGGACGTTGCGGACGGCCGCCTGCAGCTCGCGGACCGTCCACTCCTTCGCGCGGGCCTGCTCGAGGAGCTTCGTCTGCTGCGGGCGCTCGAGCGCCGCGACCTGCGCGGCGTGCGCGAGAGACGGCGCGAGCTGTCGCTCCGGCTCCTCGATGTGCCGGGCGATATAGGTCCGGTTGTGGATGGTCTGCCGGGCGAGCCCGGTCATGCTGACGATCTGATCGATCTTGTCGGTCAGATCGTTGCGAGTCTCGACGTGCGCGAGGATGTCGCCGATCCAATACGGAGACGCCTCCTCCGCCGCACGCGCGAACGTGAGCGCGTTGATGATCTGTGCGGCGCCCGGCTTGCCGATAACCTTGACCGACCGAGCCCGGAGTTGAAACCCCGGCAGCTCGATCGGTCGCTCATCGAACAAGTCCAGACTACCCTCAGCGGTAGCGACCTGGACGATCTTCGCCATCAATCAGCCTCGAGCGCGTCCTGCCGGTCCTCGCCGAACTCCCCGCCGGCGATCGGATTCTCGTCTGAACCTTCCCCCTGGACCTCCGCGCTCGCGCCCTGCGACGTCCGCCGGGCCCGGAGCTTCTCCTCCCCAGGAACGCGCGCCAGCTCCATGCCGGCGTGCCGATAGGAGGTCCGCCCGTTGGGGAACTCCTTCGTCGCGATCCGCATCCGCTTCAGCGCGGCCTGGAGGTCCGCCTGCTCGTCGATCCGGAGCTGCGCCTGCCGGTCGCGCGTGTCACCCAAGGATTCGCACAACCGATCGAGGACGACGTCGCGGACCTCCTCCAGTCCCGGGAGCGGATCCTGCCTCCCGGCGCTCTTTGGCCGTGAGGAGCCGCTCTTCGGCGCGCGCGTGCGCTTCGCACTCTTCGGCTTGGAGCTGCTCGAGCCCTCGAGCGCTTTCCGCTTCGAGCTGTTGCCCGACGGTTTCCTGCTTTTCTTCGCCATGCGTTGACTCCCGCGGAGAGCTGCTCGAGCGGTTGATCCGCCGGCAGTATTCGGCCAGCAGCAGCGCGTCCGCGATCGCGTGCGTGACCTTGACGGACGGGAAGAGCTGCTGCGCCCGTCGCTTCGAGACGTTTTTATCGCCGCCGGTTTTGCACTGCAGGAGCGCCTGCCATGTGCCCGGCGCGATCTGATCGAACGGGATCCGGCTCGCCGTGAGTGCCATCGTCAGCCGGCCGATCCCGACTCCGAACGTGAACGCGGAGACGACGCCCATGCGCTGCCCGAATTTGCGCGCGCCAAAGACGCCGGCATTGACCTTCTCGAGGACGGCCCGGCTGCTGCCTGCAAGGTCTACACCCGTCCCGTAGCCTTCGAGGATGTCGAGCAGGTCGCGCTCTGTATCGGGCATTTTGTGAGTCTCGATCGGATGCCCGTAGTGATCGACGACCGCAATCCCACCCGCGACGCCGGGATCTATTCCGATGAAATGGAGCATTGAGTCCTCCGAATTGTAGCTAAGAAGTCCTGCGGCGTCGCGTTTGTTTTGGCTCCGCCGGCGGAGGAGGAGTCTCTTCGCCTCCGTCTGTGAATGTGACGATGTCCCGGTCGAGCGTGAGGTTGACGGTCCCGGTCGCGCCGTTGCGCTGCTTCTCGAGGATGAAGTTTGTCACCCCGCCGTCGCGATGATTGCGACGATGGAGGAATGCGACGATGTCCGCGACCTGCTCGAGCGCGCCCGACTCGCGGAGGTCCCGGAGCTTTGGCTTCGGGTCCGGTCGGTCCTCGTTCCCGCGATTGAGCTGCGACAGGACGACGATCGCCGCCGGTAGTTCGTGCGCGAGCTGCTGCAGCCGATGGCTGATATCCGTAATCTCGTCGTTCCGGCTCGCGCCGCGCCGGTCGAGCGATCCTGGAATGAGCTGGACGTAGTCGACGAGGACGAAGTCGAGCCCGCCCTCCGCCTTCAGGCGCCGGCAGGAGGACCGGATCTCCTGGACGGTCTGCCCGGCCCGGTCGTCGATATGGATGTCGAGCTGCGTCAGCAGCTCCATGGCCGCGCTCATCTTCGGCATGTCGACGTCCCCGAGGTAGCCGTTCAAGATCCGCGTGAGCGGAACGCCGGAGAGCTGCGCGAGCAGTCGATACTCGAGCTGCCGGCGCCGCATCTCGAAGGAGAAGACCGCGCCGCGCCGCTTGCGCCCGTCCTTCCCGACGGTTTGCGCGGAGTGCACCGCACTATTCATCGCGAATGTTGTCTTCCCGATCGACGGCCGCGCGCCGATGATGATCAGCTCCCCCGGCTGCCAGCCGAGCGTCAGCTCGTTGATGGACGGATAGCCCGTGTCGATCCCGGTGACCTCCCCTCGATGCTCCATGCGCCAATCCAGATCGGCGGAGAGGTCATGGATCCCGCTCGCGACGGACCGCATGCGGCTGTCGAAGTGCCCGGCCTGGAGGTCCATCAGCCGGCGATCGGCGTCGCTGAGGATCGCGCTCGAGGAATGCGCGCCGGTCGCGACGAGGTCGATCGCCCGCTGCGCATAGTGGACGATCGCCCGGCGCCCGTGCAGGTCCCGGAGGATCCCTGCATAGTGCGGGACGTTGACCGACGTTGGCAGACCATCGCTCAGCCCGGACAGGTAGGACGGCCCGCCGATGTCCTCGAGCTTGCCCATCCGCGCGAGCTGCTCCTTGAGCGTGATGAAGTCGACGCCGGTCCGCCGGTCGCGGAGCGCGACGATCGCCTCGTAGATCACCTGATGCGCCCGTCGGAAGTAGGCTGCCGGCGTGAGCTTGTCGACGATGTAGTCCGCGGAGTGCGGATTGACCATTGCGGCGCCGAGCGTCGCGCGCTCCGCCTCGAGGTTATGAGGGAGGACGAACGTCTCCGGATCTGCATGCGGAGGAGCCGGGAGCGCCGCCGTGGCCGCGGCCGTCATCGCGCCTGAGCCCTCATGTCCGCCATCCGCCGGCGCGTGTGCTCTTGATCCGATCGGCACGGGGGAACGTGCTTGCAGCCCGAGCCATTCGGCTGCTCGAGCGCGTAGTCCGCCGGCGCGTCACGGCCCGTCGTCCATTCGTTGATCGACCGGACGAAGAGCCGGAAGGGATGCCGCTGTCGGACGTAAAAGGTATCGTCGGATTTGATGTAGCGGAGCGCGCGATCGGCGAGGTCCTCGACCTCGAGCTTCAGGAGGAGCCGCTTCATGTTCGCCCGGTCCTCCGACCACGTCCAGACGTAGGCCCGCGTCTGTGTTGGCGCGTAGCGTGCGCACCATGCGGCGTCGAAGGCCCCTTCGAGCGCCTTCATCTTCGCGCCGATCCCGAGCTTGCCCTCGAGGAGCGCGTCCAGCTCCGCGAGGAGCGCTCCGTGTTTCTCGTGCAGGTCATGCGCCGCGGCAATCAGCTTCAGCAGCTTGCCCGCGTCGACCTTCGCCCCTTCTGCCATCTCTGCCCCCTGTTGAATGTAGACGCGCTCGCCCGCGCCTGTTGCTGATAACCCGGTAGTAGTTAGTAAGAATTACAGAAACCCACTTCTCAGATCCGATCTCCGGTTTGGTTTTGAAAACCGGAGACACTGCTCCCCAAGGGAGCAGCCGGTTGCGTCCGCTCGAGCGCGATACGGCACGCCCGGGCAAGGTTCAGACTGTCGTCCGGCGCCGATCGCCGGTCCCCTGCGCGCTCTGAACCTTCCGGCTCCACGCTGCCCGCTTTGCAGCTCCCGGTCGCGGGCTTTGACCCTGCCGGCCCGGTGGCGTCGCATGGCTCCCGCCGGCAGAGGATCTCCGCGGGTTGCCGAGCTTTCTGGAAAGGGAGTTGTGAGCTAGAATTGCAGCCGGAACGCCCGATCCGTGTGGGTCGACACGGGTCGCGGTTAGAGCCGGGAGGAGGGATCAGCCCCTCAGCCCGGCTCGTTCTGTTTGTGCCGAAGATCCTACGGCTCCGGCTCCGCTGACCGCAAGGCCCAAGATGTTGTGGTTTCCCTCCTCCTGGACCGCGCGAGGTCCATCAGGTCGGATGCCTCGCCGGCCGATATGCTCTCCCCGACCGGGACCCGCCACTTGCGCAGCAGATCGAGCTGCTTCACGGACGCCGGCCGCGATCGCCATGGTGCGTCGCTCGCGCGGAGCCGCATGACCGAGCGGCGCTCCTGCGAGATGTATTGCTCCGCCATCCGGAGCGCGGTCGCGGCGTCCGGGAGGTCCGTCGCGACGGTCCGCTGCCGGGTCTGAACCTGATAGCCCCCGCTGCCGCTCGCGACCGCCTCGCGGAAGGTTGCCGAGATCTCGAATTTGCCGATCATGTTCGCTTCGACCTTGAGCGTCTCCGTCCCCTCCTGCCATGGGTAGGAGAGCTTGAAGGAGTCGCCGGCGCCGCGGAGCCAATTCAGCGTAACGACCTCGCGGTAGACGCCGAGGTCCGGAACCTTCCAGATATCGAACGTCGAGGCCTTCGCCTGGAGCGCCTCGAGCGTGAGCCTGCCGGCCGCCAGGAGCGCGTCGACGTCGAGGGACGGATACTTGTCCCGGAACTCCTCGAGCGCCGCCTGGAGCTGCTCGAGGTCCTGCCCCTTCGCGACGAGCCCGGGCGGGAGCCCGTAGAGGACCGGCGAGGTCTGCAGACTATGCCGGCGCGCGACGTCGACGATGTCGATAACGACGCAGTCCTCCTTCCCCTCGAAGAGCCGGAGCCCGCGTCCGGTCATCTGCTCGTAGAGCGTCGCGCTCTTCGTTGGCTTCGCGTGTAGGATGCAGCGCGTCCGCGGGAGGTCGGTCCCCTCCGTCAGGACCATGCAATTCGAGAGGACCTCGATCGTCCCCTCCTGGTAGTTGCGGAGGTAGATCCGCCGGTCGTCCTTCGGCGTCTCCCCGCTGATCGCTTGCGCCCGGTGCCCGCCCTTCCGGAACGTCTCCGCCATCGCATGCGCGTGCGCGACGTCGACCGTGAACGCGATCGTCGAGAGCCCCTCCGCGTGCTCCCGCCATGCTGCGAGCGCGAGGTCGTTCCGGACCTCCTGATTGACCGCGCGCGCGAGGTCCCGCTGATTGAAGTCGCCGGCCGTGATCTTGACGTCCTCGAGCGAGACGTCCGACTCGATGACCCACGGCGTGATCGGCACGAGATAGCCGTCGTCGATCGCCGCCTTGAGCGCGTAGTTGTAGGCAATGGTCTGAAAGACACAGCCG
>JACCDR010806581.1_pt1 | contig 10337 bp, 9 predicted proteins | sample 7446431 | NCBI WGS metagenome assembly JACCDR01 (sample SAMN15323443, study PRJNA562643) | freshwater metagenome | isolation source: river surface water | place: USA:Blue River Watershed | collected 2017-08-17 | reverse complement strand
TTCATTCCATTGCTTCCTTGTACGCTGCTTCGATGTCGTCAACTCTCTCCCACACCATGTATGCAGCGAGTGCAATTGCAGCCGCAGAGTTGTGATCCTTTGGAGTAGGTTGATCGTGTATCTCGTAACTAGTCCACTTGTTGTGTGCGGACCCCTGCAACGCTTCCAGCTTCTGTCCTGTGAGAGGCTTCTTGACGTGTGCAACGATCTCATCGAACAGTGCACGATCCTTCTCGAAGACGATAGACGACACATCTTCGAGCATCTTCTGTCTGCTGATAGCCATATATGTGTTCCTTATGGGTCTGGTGAATTGTCAAGTTCAGTCACCGCTGCAAGACGCATCTGCTCACGTATCTGTGCGAGAAGAATGACCTTCTGTCCTGCATCAGGAATTGCGTCGAGGGCGTGGACGATGCACACGTCAGCTTCTTCTGTGTAGTCACCACCAACACGGCCCAAAACGGCAATTGGATTGCGGCCACTACCTACATCGTGACCACCTGTCATTGTAGTTCCAGTAGGCGTGTTGTTCACACTGTCACCACTCCAGTTCTCGACAGAGAGAAGTCCACCGGGGCCACTAGTGAGTTTGAGGCAGTAGATGCGCCACTTCTGATAGGAGTTCGATCCGGGGATTGTGAGGTCCGCAGTCACTGCACCGAGTGTTGTGTCGTATGCGATGGCGCGTATCTGTGTAGGACCGTTGAAGATGAGCCCTGTACCACGAAGAAGTGCGTTACCGAAGTTACCAATGATCTGCGCACGTGCACTGGAGTTGGCAGCGAGATTGGTAGACTTGCTCCTTGCTACCACAATCCAACACAATGTAGCTGTCTCGACCACATCTGTGACCATGGGTGACTGCAGGCCGCTGTCATAGTTCGCACGCCAGAAACTCGTGAAGCAGTCAGGTCGGTTGTCTGGAAACAGTCGTGCTTCTGGACCTTGATTAGCACCCGGAGAGCGGTTCTTCCCTGCGCGCTCTTGTGCTGTAGTGTTATTCTCTCCATTTACACTGTCTTTGTTCAGCAGGAGAATGAGTTTGTGGTTCGAGAGCATCGTCTTCGGACGTGTGTCAAACACTGTGCTGGCCACCCTGTTAGGACGACCACCGAATTTAAGCATTACCGCACTTTGAACAGCCATGATGCCACCTTATGAGAGAACTTCGCCGTTGATGATGCCACGAGCGAATGGATTACCGAGATTGAATGGTTGATCGAAGTAGCCAGTGATCGCGTCCGCAAATCTACCTAGTCCAGTGAGTGCGAGGGTCTCGTAGTAGCCATCACTTGCATCTGGTAGCGACGGATTGTAACTTGGATTGTGGAAGCGACGACGACGATCCAACCAATCAGGAGTGAACGGCTGCTTGATTGTGAACTTGTCTCTGAAGTACACCTGTGCGGTCTGATCACCGAGCGTCAGCAAGTTGGAGCCACTGAATGTGGTGTTGTTCGGTCCTGCGATCAGTTGCGGATCAGTTCCCCACGTGTTAAGCAACTTGGCTTCAATGAGGTAACGAGTACCGGGTACACGCCTCACGAATAGTACTGGGTTCTCAGTTCCACCATTATGTGTAAACTTGAGACCTCGATGTATCGGCATCTGCAACACAGATGTAGCAGGCATCGGGCTTTCGTCCAATGCACCCACCATGTTAGGAGCCACCAACAGTGCAGTGTCACCAACGTATCCAAACTTGTGGAAGTGCGGGAGGAAGTACGGCTCACGTCGCACAAAGATGTAGTGAGCAGCAATCCCCCATCGTATGCCTTGTAGGATGCGTGACGCATACTCCTGATGTGCGTTATTGGCTTCTGGATGTCCTGTTGCACTGCCTTTCACATAGTCCAAGTCCCAAAGAGAGGCGATCTCACTATCACTGGCAACAAGAAATACGTCCTTGTTGCCACCTGTGACATCAAGCATCTCATCGAGTTGATGTTGTGCACACACCATTGCACTGTTGCCATACCGAGGACCAGCAACTTGTGACTGCAACCAAGGAGGACGTAGTGTTTGTCCTAGTGTAGCCTGAATGAATGTCCAGATGTCATCACGTGCAGCCTGATACGCAGTGTCGTAGTTGTAGTCGTCATCTGCGAACGCTTCATCATGCTGCCCATGCAACATGCCTGTGAACAGTACCTGTTTCGGACCACTTGCGAAAGTGTTGAACTTCGTGATCATGTCCTTGTAACGGAGCAAACCATTACCTTGCAGGATTTCAGACAGTCGGCCTTCATTCTTCGCCTTGTTCATGGAGAAGATTTTCTTCGCAGGACGGAAGCCTGTTTCATCCCAATAGATTTGGTTGAGGTAGTTGAACACATACGCAGCGATAGGTCCAAGTGCACCAGTACGTGCATTCGAAGGATACCTACCGAGTTCAGACCTCAACTCTGAGTATGCAGTTGCAGGCTCAGGAGAGATGACTCTCTCGCGAAGCTGTTGAATGGTTGCACTACCGATGATGTCGAATGTTGCACCACTGCTGGCACACCGTTCATCATCACCGATCTGGAAGAAGTTGCTGAAGTCAAGGCCGAGTTGTAGTATGCGTGCCTCCGTAAGGAAGCGACCTGCTACACCGTCTTGCCCTGCGAACGATTGACCTTCCCATCCGATGAGATTGTTCCCGTCGATGTACTCAGGAATGAGTGACATGTCCTGACTACCAAGACGTATACTTTCGATGAGACCGTAGTTGTCCCACTCAGCATATGTCTCCCAATCGAACAGATATGGTGCATCACCTGTAGATGCCGTGCCGCCATCATCACCAAAATCGAGTGGAGTGATGAAGCGTCTGTTACCAGCACTGTCTTCGAGCCAGTTCTTCTCCTCCGTTCCACTGTCTTCAGTGTCTTCGAAGTCGATGATCATCCCTTCCATCGTGATTACACGTGTAGAAGTGTCGAATGTGATGTCGTTGATGCCAACACGGTTGCCAGCAGTATCTTCCCACCACATCGTGGAGCCACGGACTTTTGGATAGTCTTCGAACTGCTCCGCTGACATGAAGTCGAGGCGATCGACAATAGTTGGGAAGTCTGCTGCTGCATCAATCAGCATCTGGACACTAGGATAACCTGACAAGAAGACAGCTACGTCACCTGTGTCATGCAGATAGATTTCGATCTCGTATGGATCGGTCCCCGGAATGGCGAAGTTCTCACCAATTGATGTTCCAGAGAGGCCGAGAGCTTCTGATGTGAAGAAGTTGTTGAGTGACCACACTGTAGTAGCGGCCAACTCTGCTCGATCGGCATCATCTTCTGCGTTCGCCTCTGATGTTGCGGCGTTCGTCTCAGACGTTGCAGCAGCAGCAGCATGAGCAACACTGTCCGCTGCGGCTGCTGCAGAACTGACAGCACTGTTCTCGGATGCTGTCGCAGATGCATCAGATGCAGTAGCACTGTTTGCAGCATTGGTCGCACTTGTTGCAGCAGCAGTAGCACTGGACGCTGCTGCTGTCTGACTTGTACCTGCTGCTGTTGCTGATGCTGCCGCTGCATCGGCAGAGCCTTCAGCAGCTTCCTCCGATCCTGCTGCCGCATCCGCAGACGCTTGTGTAGCAGCAACTACAGCTGTCCCATCGAATATGACGACGAAACGCTGTGCAGTGATGTCAGCTGCGAGTGAGGCTCCTGAGATGAATTGCTTGTTCGCAATAGCCCATACATACTCATCGAAGACGACATCGTTTGGATAGTATTGCGTATTCGTCACCCATTGTCCACGACCTGTGACAACAATAGAGTATGGAGCCCAATACGAAGGGTGGTCACTGCGATCTTGTGCAAACGTACCACTAGCACGTGATACATGCTCAACTAGTGCACGATACAATTCGTTTGTAACGGCATCTAGAACGATCGTACCTACGATGTACGTAGTCGCATTCTTCCACTCACCTGAAAAGGAGAAGCCGAAGTTAGCCAACGCTGCATCGATGATGGTCATGTTCGCGTTCGCGTCATCACCCCAATTGGGAAACGCGAAGTTGAGTAGGTTCAATCCGAGGTATGGAGTCTTCTCTTTGACCGCGCTACTGCTCATGTGAGTGCCTTTGACAAATGGTAGTACAATGTCACCGCATTCACTCGGAGCGGGTAGATGGACGAACCAGAGAACCGGAACCGAAACAGTTTACCCTCTGATGGCATGGAATGCAACCACTCTTGTTTAGTGTTTCGACCTCCTCCCCAAGGTTGATCACCAGCACCAAAGCCGGGTCTATCTTCTCCAATGAAGCGTGTAGTGCGTACAGGTGACAATTCAGCAGTCACAAGATCGTACCGAATGCTGTTGGTGAAGATAGAGAAGTCGAACTCCGCAGTGCCACGTGTATCAAAAGACACAAACTCAACTTGTTTGTTGAGCTTCCTCTTGTTGAAGTCTGTCCACGGAGTTTCGAGTTCCCATGTGATTGGGAAGCCGAGGAACTCAACCCAATCGTCTTCATGTAGTCCTCGCTCGAATTCGAAGTCGTTCACATCATGTGAGGTGTGTGCAACGATGCACTCGTAGACTTTACCATTCTCACTATCGAGTACGCGATCACCTACCTCGTAATCGAAAGAGTTTTCGTACACTCGGTGTGTGTAGTCTCCAATCTTGTCTGCGGAGTATGGAGCAGCGACCTCTCCGAAACGGTAGACACGTCCTTGCCACCCATAGAACATTGAATTGAACTGTGAACGGACACCCCATCGAAACTGTAGACCCCGATACCTAGTCCAGCGTCTGATCTTGAGACGTGAATTGTACTCATAGATGTATCCAATCGTCTCGTCGTTGACTGTGTTGACAGTGATGTTGTCTCCACCGAATGCACGGTTGTTGGCAGGGTACTCATCCACCTCTATAAGGAGTGTGTCTTCATCGATGACACGTCGAATGCGTCTCCGTCCATTGAAGAGGTCTCCGGTGATGTACTCGTTGAAGTCTTCAATACCTGCGATGTCGATGTAGTCACCATCATCGAAGACGTGCTTACGGATGGTCAAGAGAGCGAGATTGTAAGGTTGGAGAGTGGTGGTGATGGTAACTGCATCAGGGAGAAGCTCGAACTCTTCCTCACTGTACTTCGGTACATACATGATGTACGATCGTGCCGTATTGTCGAAGATGGAGAACACCTTCGTGCGTCGATCTTCCTCACTAAGTCTCATGAGGTGCCTCAAGAGGACTGGATGAATGAAATCGGATACTGTGGTAGGGACGAACTGATCACTCCCTCTACTCAACTCCAATGAGTTTACACCATTGACACCAACGCAGAACAGGTCGTTACCAAGGCTTACAATCGAACGGTGTGAGAAGGTTCCGAACTCGGCCATGTTGTCATTGAAGTCAGGCTCGTGGAGTTCAACTGCTCCAACTGTGTTGTAGATGCCTACGATACCGAGCATGGTGCGGTCTGCGAAACCGAGGAACACTTTCGACCTGATGACTGATGCACCAAGGATTGCACTCTCAGCGGATTGCGTCATCATGCCTACATCGTATTCGATAGCATCACCGGGATCGACTTCCCGACTGCATGTCATGACGGTGTTTTTGGCACCGATTTCGAGCATGGTTGTTCCATATTCGGTACTGACGAGGATGACGTACTGATCGACTGCAATGACGAAATCAGCTCTGGGAATAGCTCCATTTGAAAGGGTGGATGCGTCCACGAGATAGTTAACTGTTCCATCATCCTCAATGGCAATTGGTTTGTCATTGAGGCGCCCATTGACTGCGATGAGTCGTCCTTTGATGATTTCTGCTGACACATGTGAACATTCTCCCCACGGTTCGAGAGTTAGCCCATCCGCAATAGTGTAGTTCCACACCTGTTCAACTACACCATCCACTAACAAGCGGACGATCTCTCCGGTATTCGAGAATACAATGATGGAGTTGTTGAAGTAGCGACCGAAGATGTCTTCACCACCAAGTAGGTGTGTGTCGTGAGTGAAAGTCATATCTACTGTGCTGTCGTCAGCCGCAGTCGAAACTTGTCGAGTGTAGATGGCGAAGTTGTCGGCATCGATAACACTCACTCCAAAAGTGTGACCCTCGAAGTTTGTAGCAAGTTGGCCTGTGATAGTGCCATCGATACTTGTGATGGTGATATGATCTCCATCAGTGAAGCCATGTGCTGTCAACTCGATTTCAATGCGTCCATTACTGTTGACAGTAGTGATGACAACTTCCTCAGCAGTGTAAACAGTCTCTACACCCTGCTTCATGTCCCAATAGAGCTTCGTGCCGTAGCGGACAGAGAAGTTTCCATCCGTCCCACGGTTCACGTTGTCACTCACTGGTTGATAGCGAGGGGATAGCGATTTGTCACTATCAGAGACGTTCCATCCACCACCAAAATCTCGTAGTGTAGTCTCTTTGAGGTCACTCATTTACCCACCATTCAGTTGGGAAGCTACCGCGTGTAGGATTGAGTTGATACGTGTCTTGCAACTCATTCACTCGATGAGTGTTCACAAGGTCCATGTACTGTCCACGGAGCGTCTGTGTGAGTTCCTTGTTGACATCCGACTTCACAGCCAGCATCCAAGCTACACCTAGTGCAAGGATGTCTCTGTAAAAAGGCACATCGTCATTCATAGCGATGTCATCTTCTGTGAACACACGCGAGATAAGGATGATGTTGCGCTCTTGCTTCGGCCAGATGACGAAGACCTTCTCATCACCACTCGGCACTACAGCAGGTCGCTTCAACTGTGCAGGATTGCTGACTACAGGAGCGACAGGCAGAGGAACACTCTCATCCTCCAAGTAGATGGCGATGATGTTGCTGAACTTTGTTAGGATGTCAGTCAATGATGCTGTTGGCTTCCCTGTAGTAGCGTCGATGACTAATGGAGTGGAGATGTAGTAGTCTCTCCACACGTATTGTTTCATAAGAGTACGATACAAACGGGAAATGTTCTTTCGGATGCCGTTCTGCAAGTGGATTTGAACGTCCTGCCCGCTTCCGAAGCGCAATTCATCAAGTACGTCAGTAACGATGTCACTCATCAGCGCCATGATAACCTCCAATGACGGAAAGGGGAGCAGCGGCGGCTACTCCCCTCCCCTTCACACGACATGCAAGGAACCAATCACGCCGTGAAGTGTTGCAGCCCGTAGTAGTCACCCTCTATTGCATAACCAACGATCACGTAGTCACGTGAACCGTTCGGCAGTGCAGACGAGTGCGGAGTGTACGTGCCGCGAGGATCACCAGTAGTCGCGGTCTGCGTCACGAGGATTGCAATGGTCTTTGTCCCTGCTGTGGGAGCAACACCGTTGACGTATTCCTCTACAAGTGCGCCACACGCAAACGGCAGTCCGAGTGCATTGCCCCAACCGATGTCGATGGTTGTTGCAGCGACGGCATCTGAGGACCAACCAGTGACTTCCTTGAACGCTTTCAGTCCCAACACCGGAGTTGTACCGGAACCTGTCAGCGTCTCCGACATCGGCTGTCCCAAGTAATCGAGACCGTAGATGATGACGGAAGGAGTGCCAGCACCGGATAGAACAATCGTCACGTTGCGACCGTATTCTCCCATGTTGTCGCGATGATCGGCAATGATGCCAGTTCCCGGCTTGGCAACAGCACTGTTGATGGACGCACCATCAACAATGCCATCTGCATCAAGTGCAGGAGGCTGTCCGAGTTCCATGCGTGTGCGGCCTTCGAGATTGACCTCTGCTGCATACGACATGCCTGCAAACCACAAGTTCGCTCGACGCGGAAAGTGAGTTGCAGTATTGTGAGTGTCTTGTGTCGTCATCTGACAACTCCTTAAGCTGCCGCCTCATTGATGACGAAGCCCGGAGCCTGTTCTCCAGAGTTCTCATCAACGAGAGGAATGTACTTCAAGTCTGCACCGAGTGCCTTGAGATGCTCTTCATCGTAAGCACGGATGCTGTGTCCCTTTGGAAACTTCACGAGGTATCCAGCGTCTACCTCGATCACCTTCGAAAGGATTTTGCGTTCTTTGGGGTCGAAGAGGTGCACAGTGCGCTTCACCTTCCCCTGCAACTTCTCCACAGTGAAGATCGGAACGATTGCAGTCTGCTGTGGAACTGCTGCGTATGTTGCATTCGCCATGATTACATCTCCACGACTGCGTGAGTGCGGAACATCTTCCACATGCACCATTGTCCCTGCCACTGGATGCGACGACCGATTGCGTCAACGTTCCACGGAGCAGAGAGTTCCTTGACCTTCATGTTCACACCCTTGAGGATGTGCAGACGAAGGTACTTGGAGTTGATGAAGTACGCACGATCGACAGGGCAGTTCTCGTCATACACAATGGGGATGCCGTCATGTGACACACCACCAAAACCGAGGTCCACCATCGCACTGCCACCCTTCTTGAGTTCACTCAAGTTGATGACAACTTTGTCACGCACTGCTGCACGGTATGCACGAATGAAGTTGCGACCTGCAAGGATGATGTCCGGCTTGTCAGTTCCCATTGTCAGGTCGAGAAGCACATCATCGATTGCTTCTTCGATGTTGGTAGCATTGAGCGTACCATTGAAGTCATACGATGAAGTGCGAAGCTGCGTCTCTGCACGCGACAGTCCACCGATTGTTCCGGTTGTCGGATCAAGAGGAATGAGAGCCTCAAGTCCGAGAGGATCAAGTCCTGCACCGGGACCGTAGAGGTAATCGGAGAACTTCTCCTTGATGCTCTCTTCCAAGACTTCCATCTTGGCTTTGAGCAGCTTAAAGATCATCGCATCTCCCTTGTTCTCATCCTGCTCCTGATCGGAGATGATGACAGTACCGACGACGCGCGACCACGTGTACTCAAGTGTGTCGAACTCGTCAGTCTGCGAGACGGGAACGGTGTTGTAGTACTGAGTGGAAGTCACATTCGGATTGCGACCGAGTGTGATTGGATTGGTGATGTTGCGACCACCATCCTCCGTTTCGACGCGCTTCGTTGCGAATGCCCACGCCATAAGAGCGTGAGACTGCAACGAGGCCATGATCAGCTTCTTACGGCTCTTGGTGAGAACCGAGTGAAGCACCGTGTTTAGAACGGCCATCTTCTAACCTCATCCTGTTCGGCCCATTACACTCGACAAGATGTCACCCCATGTGTCATCTGCGTGTGCAACGTCCTGTTGCGTTGCGAGTTGCTGTGCGTTTCCACGACCTCCACCATTAACAAGTGGTGCACGCTGCTGTTGCTGCGTCTGCTGGCCGGTGTTCACACGCTGGTTCTGTTGTTGCAAAAACGCAATCTGAGGGCCAAGCGGTTGAGTGAAGTCAAGACCGTTCTCTAGTGCGAACGTCTTCACTGCGAAGTATGCATCTACAGCAGGCATCCGTTGCTGCGTCATCAGGTTTGCAATTGCGTCCTGATGAATAGTGGCGTCTGGATAACGACCAATGAAGTCGTTATACGCACGCTCTGCTGCAACGTTCTGTTCGGTTTGACGTGCACTCACTTCCTGCTGTTGACGAAGTGGTGCAGTGGACTGGTTGATGAGATGTTGGATTGCCTTCATCTCAAGTGCATCACCGGCTGATTTGCCGAGGATGTCGGATGCATTATGCCCCAAAGCGAGGGTTCGTGCAACTAAATCCCGCGCCACACCGAGCGGATCGGTCTTCCAGCGCGACATCATTTGTAGTCCCTCGTTGTACTCGTCACGAGAGATGCCTAGACGAGTAGGGAGTTCTGCAAGCTCTCTAGCACTACCAATAAGGCGTTCGTTCTCCTGTACTCTACGGTTTGCAGCCTCCAACTGTGTGGTGAGGTTCTTCACCTGTGCAGTTGAGCGTTGTGCTTCCATCCAGAGGCGTGTTTGTGCACCACTTTGTGCGATGATCTTCCCTGTTTTGTCTACAACGTTTCCTTTGGCGTCAACAAATTGTCCGTAAGCGGGCCGAAGACCGGCAGCGGGTTGTTGCGGTACAATTGGTCCTGTGGAACGTTGTGCAATAGCGCCTTCGGGAGTGAATTGAGAAGTGGTGGTCTCTTGTTGAGACGCTTTGTCACCATCTCCCTGTTGATCTGCTTCATTATTCTCTTGGACCTGCACATTGTCGTCATCTCCAAGTGTGTTTACGTCACGATCACCATAGTCAGTGTCGTCACCAGCCAATGCAGCGTCGATTAGATCGATGTCATTCTTACCGGGCATGTGTTTTATCTCCGTGTTACGGGTGGTTGTAGATCAGTTATGCAGTGACGTGTTTCACAGCCCACATGACTGCTTCTTCAATCTTCGTCTTCGCAATCGAGAGTTCTCTACTGGCTCCGAGAGAAGACAAGTAGTCATGAAATGCAAGCCCATCATCCTTG
>JACCDR012462992.1_pt1 | contig 10338 bp, 4 predicted proteins | sample 7446431 | NCBI WGS metagenome assembly JACCDR01 (sample SAMN15323443, study PRJNA562643) | freshwater metagenome | isolation source: river surface water | place: USA:Blue River Watershed | collected 2017-08-17 | reverse complement strand
CCGTTGGTAAGGCTCTCCAAGCCGGCCAGCGTGGGCAGCATGAGCGCGCCGTAGCGCTTGCCCAGGTTGGTGGTCTCCGAAGACACCAACCGGCTGAGCAACTCTTCTTTGAACGCAATGAGAGATCGCAGTGTGACGTAACGATCGTTGATGTCCGCGCCGAGTTTGAAGTTATCACGAGCAGCCCATGCGCCTTCGCCTTCGCCGGCGATTGGCATGTTAACCACCTTTCCCAAGCCTACACTTTCTTTACTGAAGTGTTTCTTGTAGTCGTTGAGATACTCCACCAGCTCAGTATCGAGCCGGTATTTGGCGAGAGCGTGAATGCCGTTGAGCGCTTGGCGTACTTTCTCTTGTAGGCCAAAAATAACAGGTGCATCAGCCCAAATCATCGCTGAACGCAACCGCTCTAGCGCAAAGACCAAGAACTCAAAGCCTTGACCGTCGCCCAAGTCATGGATGTGTGGCTGGGGGACCATCGAAGTCGGGCGGTTGATGATGTCCAGATACGAATCGCTCGTATCGGTACCTGTCTGGGTATTCAAAAGAGCCACCAGTGCATCGATGTTGCCTGAGTAATCACCACCCAATGCTTGATAGGTGATTTTCACGTTGGCCGAGACATTGGGGTTGGTCACAATGATCAACCCGACAATCTCCTTGCCGTACTTAATCGTGGCCGACTGGTACAGCTCAGCGAAGACGTAATCGGTTTCACGAGTGAGGATGCGATCGTTGGCCGTGTCGACCACAATACAGCCGTCTACATAGAAAGCACCTTGCTCCGGTGCGATCGCGCGAAAGCGACGCTCCGAGAGGGTGTGGGGCTCGTTGCGTACGAGGTTATCGGGATTGACGCCGGTGGTATCCAGCGGGTACCGAACGAGTGTCTGAGGCATGAGGTATTCGTGCTCCGAAAGATTGAAAAGGCAACAGCGATCTTTGCCCGTCGCCGGGTAGCGCCATACACAAAAGGGAAGAGAGGGCGCTTTTATCACCCAGTGTCATAGTTATTTTTGATCGCACCGCAGGCAGAGCCGGCATAAAAGAGAGAGCCCTTGGGAGGTGCTCTCTCTTTATGTCGTTAGACGAAGTAGCGGTTGAAACGGGTACTTGTGATACCGACCTCTACCACACGCGCCCAGCAGATGTAGGTTCCTTTCGGAAGACCGCCATCGTTGTAGACCGAGAACTGCGTCGAGGCTGCGCCCGAAGCATTCGTTCTCATGTTCAGTGTGGAGCCCGCGTAACTGTAGTAGCCACGGGAGTCGCGAGTCAGGCCGAAACGTGAAAGATCCGCCGTCGTCTCAAACCAGCACTGCACGGTGTAGTTGGTGTTGGGCGACATGCCTGAGAGCGACACGTACTGCGTCTCGGTGGTACCCACCGGGATGCTGCTGTGGCTGCTATAGTACGTCACCTTGGGGTTGTACGGTGGCGCAGTCGGCGCGGGCGTACCCACGAACGTGCGAACCACTTGCGGTGATGCCAGGTTGTTGAGCGCGGGGCAAACCGCCCAGCTCGTGTAGGCTCCTCGGGGTACCGTACCGTCGTCGATGATGTTCCAGGAGAAAACCCCGGAACCACTGGAGTTGGTGTTCACCGTGACGTTACCCGCCTTGCGGGTTTGTGGCGACGGCAATGCTGTCGAGTAGATCCACAGATCCACACTGAATGCCGTGTTTGGTGTTGCGTTGGTAAGAGTCACGCGCACAGTTTCGGTCTGACCCACGCTAATTGTCGAGAGATTACTCGAGAACGTCAGCGATGGTTTCACTGGCGCAGGCGTTGGAGCGGGCGTTCCAATGAACGAACGAACTACCGATGCTGAAGTCTTACCCAACACAGGACAGGTTACCCAGCTGGTGTACTGACCGCGCGGGATGGAGACCCCGTCGTCTGGAGTTCCCGTCACAGAGAAAGTACCATTACCCAGCGAGTTGGTCGTAATCGTTCCAGTCCCCGACAAACGTGTCTGTGGTGGCGGCACCGCCGTTGACGTAAACCAGAATTCAATCTGGTACGTTGTGCTAGGCGCTGCGTTGGTCAACGTCGCCGTAATCGTCTCGACTGTGCCAGGCGAGATCGTGGTGTGTGTTGTTGAGAACACAATGTTAGCGTTCACAGGCGCCGGTGTGGGTGGCGACGTTGGCGCTGGTGTATTGCCTGCAATGTAGGTGCGGTCAATCTTTGTCGACTCGATGGCAAGTGTTGGGATCTTCGCCCAGGAAGTGTAAACACCCCGAGGAATCGAGACACCGTCATCCACAGCCGTTACGATCGAGTGACTGCCATTACCCTGAGCATTGGTCGTGATGCTGCCAGTGCCACCAATGCGCGTTTGCGGCGCCGGAATGGATGAGGAGAACAGCCAGTACTCAACGGGGTACGTAGTGTTTGGCGCTGCACCTGTCAAAGTGGCCGTGATGGTTTCCGTCACACCCGGAGAGATCGTGGTGTGCGTGGTCGAGTAGACCAGCTTGGGCGTTCCACCGCTGGTGCCGCCGGCGTAAGTGCGCGTGACCTTTTCCGATTCGATATTGAGCTCAACAATTTTCGCCCAGGAATGGTATTCGCCACGAGGGATGCTCACACCGTCATCCATGGCTGTCACGATTGAGTGAGAACCTGAGCCCTGTGAGTTCGTGGTGATGGTGCCTGTACCGCCCTTTCGGGTTTTGGGCTCTGGAACGGCGTCTGACGTGAACCAGTACTCCACGTTGTAAGTGGTGTTCGGTGCCGCGTTGGTCAATGTTGCCGTAATCGTCTCGACTGTGCCGGGTGTGATGAGCGTATGCGTGGTTGCATAGATTACCGATGCCCCTCCGCTGGTCGCGCCAGTGAATGTACGATCGACCGTGTTGGAGATCGCCTCAAACTGAGGGCAAGAAACCCAGGAGGTGTAGACGCCGCGTGGAATCGTGCCATCGTCCAAGACCTGCAAAACGTACACACCCATGCCTTGGGCATCGGTAGTGATTGTAGCGTCGCCTGCCTTGTATTTGCCGCCCACCACGGTGGAGTCATGCCAGAACTCGATGGGGTAGGTCGTGTTGGGTTGAGCGCCGCGCATCGTGGCGGTGATGGTCTCCAAGGTGCCTGGAGTGATCGTCGTGTGGCTGGTTGCAAACTCCATGGTGACCGAGCCAGGAGCTGGTGTCGCCGTGGGGTCTGGCGTTCCGGAGTTGTCCGGTGGTGTGGGGTAGATCGAGCCACCGCACAGGTACGTGTTGATCATGCTAGGCATGTCGTAGTAACCGCCATGACCGTCAGCATAACGCACCATCTGGTTCACACCCGAGCAGAACGTAGCGATCACTTCGCCGGCTGCTGGATGGCCAGTGAAGCCGCAATCCGGGTCGTTGACCTTGAGTACTTCCGTGGTCGAGCCGCCCTTGCCGTCGGCATACTTGACCTTCTTGTCGTAGCCTTCGCAGAACTCGGCGATCTTCTCGCCTTGCTTGGGGAAGTACACGTACTTGCAGTCATCGCTGTCGGTGGCAGCGAGCTTGTCCACATGTCCACCCTTGCCATCGGTCCAGCGCACGTACTTGTCCGTGCCGTCGCAAAACGAGCTGATGAACTGACCGGCGGGTGGATAGGGTTGACCATCCGGGCCGTAACCATCGGCCGCGCCGTCTTTGCAGGGCGCGAAGATGATCTTGGCATCGTTCATCGGGTTGGCTTCGAGATCGACCAGCCCGTCATCACCCCGCACAAGTTCAATGCCCTCCATGTGCGCGCGCATGTGATAGAGCAATGCGTCGAGCGTCACGAGCTTGCGCGTGGCAGTGCGAGAAAGAATATCGTCAACCGTCACCACGGGCAGGTTCTCCATGTTGGAGAGCTTCACATCTTCTTTAGAGACGTCGTGGGGATTGTTGTTGGCTTTGATGTGGTCTTCCACCAGCTGCTGTAGATCGAGGGAGTCGCCCTCGAAGTAGTAGCGGTGCCAGGTGAGTGCGGCGTTGCAGCGCGCTTCCACCAAAATCCCGATGTAGTTCTCACCCGTGCGTGGGTTGAAGCCTTTCAGAAAGCAGCCTGTGCCCGCGCTGTCTGCGGCGATCTTGGTGATGATGAACTGATCGCCCAAGGGGTAGCCCGTGGGGTACATGTTCTCCGACTGCTTGATGGTGGCTGCGGCCACGCTGGGCGCCGGCAACGTAAAGACCGTACCGATGCGCGCCACGTAGATGCTGCCGCGCTGGGGGTCCTCGATTTGGCCGTAACCCTCACCCAGGTGCATCATGTTGTTTTGCAGGACACGATCCACCAACGAGGCAGCAAAATACCCCAGACCGCGTAAGTTCACATAGCGGTCGTCTTCGTAGGCAGGGGGTGCAAAGTCGGAACCCGCGGCAGCGCCTGCGTATTCGTCTGCTAAGCTGTAATTCTTGAGCAGGTCCAATCCGAACTGAAAGAGCGATAGTGTGTTCTTCCATTCGTTGAATTTGTCGAGCACCAAGCTCTCTACAATGAACTCGGCGTTGTTGCGCAGGCTCTCCAAGCTGGAGTTGATACCGTGCAAGGCGTCGTCCCACGATGCGGCCGAGCCAATTTCTACCGCTTCGCGCACATGCTCGAATGCCTTGACAACACGCTCCCAACCGTAGACGTGGGCGAGAAGGTGATAGTGGTCAGAAGGCTTGAAACGTTCTGGGATGTCACTGAGTTCTTCCCAAGCGTGAACGCCGGCCGATTCCTCGCGGCGTTGGATCAACCAGTTGACCAACTCTGCGGAGTTGCGTGAATGTGGACCACCGTAGGCTTGGTAGGTAATAGCGATCTCAGCAGATGCGGCTGGGTCAGTCACAATGATCGTGTTGAAGACCGCTTTACCGCTGCGTTCGGAGGCTTCTGCCCACAGATCCACCACAGTGAACTGATCGTCTGTGAGGTCCGTGTCGGTGTCGGGGTCAAAGACACGCAAGTTGTCTTTGAAGAAAGCGCCGTAGCGCGGGATGATCATGCGGCGCGTCCCCGGCAATGGCGAGTGGCGTTCGCCCTCGACCAGGTTGACAGGAGAAAGGCCCGTGACATCCAGTGGAAGGACAGCAATGGGGGATGGCATAGAAAGAAATCAAGAGGTTCAAACGGACATAAAGCCAAGGCACCCCAAAGGCTCATCACGGCCGTGATCGTTGTTTCACGGTTGGTGAGAAGTCTTCAGAGTGCCTTGTTTTATGCGGGTGCCTTTTTACAGGCACACGTGCTTAAGTGCGGTAGCCAAGGAAGTAACGGCTCACGCGGGCCGAGACCTTGCCCGTGATCTTCTCACGTGCCCAGCTGTGGTATACACCAACAGGGATGATTGGTTCAGCAATCACAGTCCTGCGTGTCGAGCCGTTGCCGGAAGCATCCGTAACCACTACCATCTCACCGCCGATACGCTCTTGCGGATGCGGGAGCGCTGGTGCGTAGAACCACAGCTCGATCTCGTAGCTGCGGTTGGGCTCCCAGCCTGTGAGAACAGTGGTGAGAATTTCCGAGTCACCATACCACAGCTGTGTATTGGTGGTCGAGTACTGGATATTGCGTGGCAGTGTCGGAGACGAAGTTGGCGCGGGTGTGTTTTGATAACCGCACTCGGTGGAGTTCACGGTCACAGTCACCGCGTAAGTACCGCCCGAGCCATTGGCGCGGATTTCTTGGCGGTTGTAGCCTTGGCAAGAGTAGCCGAGCACCGTGCCTGCAGGCGGGTGTGTCTGCGTGGGTGGTGTGGTCGGTGCCACATAACCGCAATCAGGGCTGTTGCGTGTGAGGATGGCGTCGTAAGTGCCGCCAGAGCCGTCGGTGTACGTACCCCACTGATCGAAGCCGCGGCATTCGTAGTCGATGAGCGAGCCTGCGGGAGGGTGAACCACCACCTGGCATTGAGAAGAATTCTCAGTGCGGTCAAGCGTTACGCCACCAGAGCCATTGGCGATCGTACGAACCAGTGTAGTGCCTTCGCAAACCGACGACAACACGGTGCCGGCTGGTGGGTGCTCTGAGCTTGACTTACATTGCGGTGCATCCGTTTGGATGATCTCGGAGTACACGCCGCCGAAGCCATCGGCCTTGAGACCCATGAGAACAGTGCCCGAGCAGTACTGCGTGAGCACTTCACCCTTGGGCGGGTGAGCGATAGGTGTCGTGGTCTGGTAGCCGCAAGTGATGTCCTTGGGTTGGATGATCGACTCGTAAGTGCCGCCCTTGCCGTCAGCGTAGGTGCCCACCCGGTCGTAGTGCACGTTACAGTACGTGTGCAGCAGCGCGCCTTGCGGAATGGGGGGTGCTGTCGTAGACTGCGCGCCACAACCGTGGATCGACATGTAGTCGATGAGGTTGTCCATCGTCACGTACTTTTCAACGCGGGAATTGCGAAGAATGTCATCGCGATTGGCTGTCGGCAGATTGCGAACAGATCCCAGTCCCACGGTCTCTTTGGTGGCCCGATGAATTGTATCATCAGCCATATGTGCTGCGAACAGCTGAATCAGCTCGCTCAGGTTGAGTACGCCAAGTGCATCGAGCACCGCCCGCAGTGTGGCAGGTGTGATGAGAGTGTCGTTGCTCTCACCGGCAACCGCGTCGATGGGTGAAGCCGGGCCAAAGTCTTGCACCTTGCCAAGACCGACTTGCTCTTTGGTAACCTGGTGAGGGTTGAGCAAATTTCGGACGTGGTTGTACTGGTCGTCGCTAGAGCGACTCAAAATGGCTGTCGCTATCGAGATGACTGCGTTGACCAATTCGGTTTGACCTACCATGTCTTCGAAATCCCACGGATGGTCCGTAGGTGTGAACATGGCTGGCAGATTCGCAATCTGCTCCCAGGTCAGTGCCCGGGGGTTTTTCACAATGTCTGCAATCGCAGTGGTCATTGCCGCCGTGTCGAGAGTCCACTGACCACCAAGGGTCTGATATTCCAGAATAAATTCGGTATCTTCCGAGACACTCAAAGGAACAATCGCTGAGTAAATATCAGCAGCCACCGACAAAGAAGCACCAACGAAATGCAGTCCAAAGTGGAAGTCCACTCCGGGTGTCATTGGCAGCAGCGAGGCACCAGCGCGCTTGAACACGCGCATCGAATCCGCAAAGAAAGGAGCGAACTTGGGGATCAGGAAGTGGTAGTCGCGGGTATTGTCGTAGGTGACAACCTGCGCCTCCGACGTCACGCGGTTGGCTGGTGCCGACCCCGTGCGATCTTCTGGGTAGGTAAATGTGGTCATAAGGCCCTAAGGGAACAAGAAGAAACAACGAGAGGTATTCGTCGCAAAGTCAGAACGGAAGTGACCAACATGCTATAGACGTGGGCTCATACAACCCACCCTCCAGCAAAGCGCTAAAAACAGGTCTTCTCAGACAGTTTAAAGTCTCCAGTTCGAGTAACTATAGTATTTTCAAAGAAGGATTGTACTCGCTATGTACAGTATCGACAGCGCCTATGGCGTGACACGCACCCAAGGTGCTCAGTGGCAAGACCATGACGTCGGGGCTTTGACGGCCGTTGAAGTCTACAGCACGTTCCGCCAGCTCTACCTGACCCTGTCTTCTCAGTTTCTGGCTGAGCCTATTTTCGTGGACTTCACTTCGCTGCAGCCGAGCCTGGGTACCGATACCCGGACTTTGGAAGAGATCTTCACTGACTGGGGTAATGAAACACCCCCCACGGTCGATGAGATCCCTGAGTACGAAACCGTGCGTGCTGTCTTCACCGACGCCATTCGGGCTGGCTACAAACTGCAAGTGGCGCGCCCTGGCAGCCACTGGACTTCTTCGGCCACACCGCAAGAGCGCACTGAAGTGCAGATCTCCCGGCCTGGCACCAACATGGAGTACTTTGTCAAACGCTGCATGGTGAGCATCAACGGCTACTTCTACCCCATTGAAACCGACGGGGTTCTCACCTTCGTGCCCAATGCCGGCAAGAACAGCTACGCCACACGCCGCAACCAGTGCGGCATTCTCTCTTTTGAGAAGGTGGGTGAACTCACACAAGTGCCCATCGTTCCGGCCAATGTGCGCCCCGCCGCTGTGGGTGGTCAACTGCGTTACCGCTGCCACATCGACCTGCCTGGGATCGATTTGACCAACAAGAGCGTGATCTTGGTCATGGCGGGACACATCCACTTCATCGGCGATGGCGTCTTCTGGCCTGTCTCGAACAACACGTTCTGTGTGGACATGGAGAAGATCCCTACCTTGGATCGTTTCTACGAAAGCCGCAAGTTCCTCGACTATTCCAAGATGAACCTGGTGGACTGGATTGATAAGGAAGTCGTGAACATCGAAGACTTCTACTCAGACGCCAAGTTCATGCACTACATCGCCCACGAGCAATCGTACTTCGTGGTGGTGGACACTCCGCGCCTGACCAAAGCCAAGATGCACATTCGTGGCTTCCAAATGCCAGGTCTTTTCATAACTTACAAAGAACCCAACGAGCTCTTGGTGACCGGCACAGGCCGTGTGGCCGAATACTGGAAGGTTCACGAGGACGGCGAATGGCGCGTGACGGTGGCAGACAGCTACCGGGCCAACCGGGTCTTCTCCTCCACCCCCACCGACAATCCCAACGCCGTGGTCTCCAGCAACAACCTACCCTACCGCACGTACTTCAACAGCCGTGCCCACTTGCTCGACATCATCGGCGACAAGCTCAAGACACCTTGAGTTAAAGACGAGACGGCATAAAACCCCCTGCCTCCTGGCCAGCTCCTATAACGGACGCCGCGCCAGAGGCAGGGGGTTATGCTGCTTGTGCCTTCCAAGCAGCCTTCTAGGGGCTAGGAAGGTTGTTCTTGACCCATGCTTCGAGCTGCTGGAGCTTCGACTGGGTCAGCGTGAGCGCAGAGAGCGCTTGCTGCAGTTTCGAGTAATCACTTTCGTTGTCGGTGATTGCAGCTTGACGAACGGCTTCGAGCCGCTCGCTTTCTTCGTAGGAGATCAAGGCAGGCTGGCTGATGAGCATGCCTTTGATCGTTGGCTTGATGCCGATGGTGGCTTGCACCATGCTCTCGATGCGAGAAATCAATCCGTCGAGCTGGTAGGTGTCGGGAATGGCACCCAAGCTGACCCCGAGCACAACGGGCGAGTACAACACACCGTTGATGTCGGGCGCTTTGACAATGAAGCTTGAGGGCACGTACACCCATTCGCCCGTGCCTGCGTGCAAGCCGACAATACAGACGTTGTCTTCGAGGTCTTGCTGGTAAGCTTCTTGACTGACTCCCAGGGGCTCGTAGTAACGCTCCCAGATGGTCTCGCCGGCAGCGGCGATGTCCGAGAGCTCGCGCAAGCTGCGGCAGGTGTAGGCGACTTGCGGCGTGAGTTGTGAGTCGTAGGGTGCGGCCAGGGTGTAGACCCCAACCGCCCCAATTTGAGGAACGAAACCGGCCATGGTCTATATCACACCGGAGCGTAGTTGAAACGGGCTGCGACCATGTACTCGATGTTGTCGAGCTTTTGGCTCACAAACGTGATGCCGTTGCGCTCCACCACCCGCATGCCTGCGGGTACATCCAGTGACGTGGTGAGATTCTCGGCCGCGCGCAGCAAATTCCCCATCATGGTCACCCATTGCTTGGTCAGCTCACTTTGGCGGTTGAAGTCCTCGTGGGTGGACTCCACACCGATGTAATCAATGACCACATCCGAGAGTTTGAAGAGGTTGTTGCGGTTGTCCGGCCCACCTACAACGACCAACCCCACCGAGCGGTAAGGGTGGTGCGTGACTTGCAGCGCCGTGGTGACGTGCGCGAGTGTCCAGTCAGGCAGCTTGCTTTTGGCAAACAGCAGGCTTTCTTCGCCCGAGAGGATGGGCGAGTAGATCCCTGCGATCGAGGTGCGGTTGGGAATCGCGTATTTGTCCCAACGGGGGAAGACCACGAAGTGGGTGTTGCGAAACAGATCAGGAAGAATGATCTTCCAGCTCTCCACCGATTCCTGGGAATGCGAGGAAATGTAGTCCGTGATTGCGACGTTGATGAGGTCGGTCGTGTTGCCCTTGGGGCCGTAGACGACAGCAAACCAATTGAGCGTGATGAAGTTGTTCAGTTGCGCCGGATTATACCACTTGACAGTTTGTGCCACCGTCACCGTAGCGGGTTTTTTCGCCTTTGCTTCTTCGACCAACTGCATGACTTTGTCCATGGGACGGTTATCCAGCAGGTTTTGAACTTGACCAGCCGCGAGCAGTAAGTCGTCCAAGCGATCCACAGGGGGAACAACAACGATGTCGTATTCATCGTACTGTGCTTCAAAGGCACTGTTGCGTGTCCAGAGCTTCACTGAGACTTCGGGCGAACCATTGAGCGTCATACGAAACTTGATCCACTCCGGCATGCGGCGTGT
>JACCDR010801917.1_pt1 | contig 10338 bp, 14 predicted proteins | sample 7446431 | NCBI WGS metagenome assembly JACCDR01 (sample SAMN15323443, study PRJNA562643) | freshwater metagenome | isolation source: river surface water | place: USA:Blue River Watershed | collected 2017-08-17 | reverse complement strand
GCCGCGCCCGCCATCGCGGCCCCGGCCTTGATGCCGTTCCAGGCCATCGCCGACAGGCTGACCACCATCTGGGCGGACGCCTTGATGCCGGTGGCCATGGTGGAGGCGAAGGTCCGCACCGCCCCGCCCGCGCGGGCGGCGGCGCTCGCGTTCTGTCCCAGGGCGGCCGTGCCCTTGGCGATGCCGCCGACGAAGCCGACCGCGCCCTTGGCCACGGTGAAGATGCCCTTGCCGAAGCCGAACAGCAGCTTGCCGACCATGAGCAGCTTGCCGCCCAGCAGGCTGACCACCAGGCCGATGGCGATGACCTTGGCGACGGTCTCGCCCGCCGGGGCGGGAATCATGCCCAGGACCTTGGCGATGGCGCCCAGTGGGCCGACGACCAGCGGCAGGATCACGCCCAGCTGGGTGAACACCTCGCGCAGCGTGGCGAAGACGTTGGCGATCTTCTCCTGGCCCTGGGACGACTGCACCCAGGCGTTCGCCTTGGCGGTCAGCCCTTCGAGGGTGACCAGCAGGCCGTCACCGGCGCCACCGGCGTTCTTGAAGACGCCGAACAGGATCTTGCCGATGTTCCCGGCGATGCGCCCGAGGGTGGCCAGGGTGTCCCCGGCGCCCTTGATGGCGTTCTTGAGGAAGTCGGCGCCCTTCTTGGACTTCAGGAAGGCGGCGCCCGCCTTGATGCCGCTGACGGCCCATTGCGCCATGCGCTTGGCCAGCGGCAGGCTGGCGGCGCCGAGGCGGAGGACGGACATCACCAGGGGGCGTACGGCGCCGGACAGCGTCTTGACGATGCCGGTGGTGCCCTTGAAGACCTTGCCCAGCTCGCCCTTGAACGCCTTGGAGTTGGCGACCTTCAGGCCCTCCTTGGCCATCTGGTTCAGGCCACCGGCGACGCCGACCATGCCCTTCTTGATGGTGGGCAGCAGGTTGCCGCTGACCTTGCCCATCTGGCCCGCCAGGCCGTCGAAGAGCCGGTCCTGGACGGCCTGCTGGACGGGCTTGAACGCCTTGAGGAAGCCGCCCGCCTCCTTGACGAAGGCGCGGGCGTTCGGGGAGAGCTTCTTCAGCGCCTCGTCCAGGGCCTTCGCGTCGCCCTCGGCCACGGCCGACATGGCCTCGCCGACGCCCATCAGGCCGACCTTCAGGGTGCCCGAGGCAACCTTGGCCGCGAGCATCGCGGCGGGCATCGCCGCCACGGCCGCCGCCGCCGGGGCCGCCGCCGCACCGAGGGCCGTCATGCCACCGGCCAGGGTCGCGAGACCCGTGGCCTTCTTGGTGATGTTGTTCAGCTTCTCGACGCGGACGGCCAGCTTGTCGGAGTTCGCGGAGACCTTGGCGAAGGTCTTGGAGATCCGGTCCCGGGCGATCAGGGCAAGCGCGACGGTACGACCGGCCACCTAGGTCTCCTTAATGCCTGGACGCGGGAAGGGCTTGGGCGCCTTGGGTGGTCGCTTGCTGTGGGCGGACACGTAGCTGTGGTGCAGGCCGGTCACGGCGTCGTGGAGGGCGGCCAGGAGGTGCATCTGGGGCGTCCAGACGGCCCGGTTCAGGCCCTCGCCGGGCAGCTGCATCACGTGGGCCTGCGTGGCCGACTCGGGCGGGAGCCGGGAGACCAGCACCCACAGCCGCCGGACGGTCATCCGGCCGGTCAGGAACGCCTCGAACTGGTCAGCGTCGCGCGGGTATCGCCAGGCCAGGTCAGCCTCGACGTCTTCGGAGTGCTCGCAGATCAGCTCTGCGAGCTGTCCGAGTTTCCCTGCTCGACGCCCATGACCTTGGCCATCTGCTCGTTCAGGGTCTCCAGGTCCTCGTCGGTCATCTCCAGCTCTTCGAGCCGTTCCATCTGCTCGACGCCCAGCAGGACCTCCATCGCGCCGAACTCGTCACCGGCGTTCATCCGGCGCAGCAGCTTGAAGTACTTGATCTTCTTGGGGATCTCGAAGGTCTCCCCGGCGATGGTGAACGTGCGGTCGGCCGTGCCGTTGGCCTCGCCCTCGGCGGCGTCCAGAGCGGCGGTGTCCTTCTTGGTCATCCTTTTTCAACCTCTCTCGCGATGCGCTCGACCACGTCTTGCATGGCGCGCACGGCCTGCTCTTGAGCAGGGCGAACGGCCTTGTAGAAGAAGGGATGAGCGCTCTGGGATTTCCAGTCGCCGGGGCCCGTCCGGCCCCAGCTGGGGTGACGCCAGTCCGTGTATCCGGGCTCGCCCTCCACGTAGGCGGGCAGGTTCCGCATCCCGGCGGGCATGGCGGTGTGCTCGACGCGCAGCACAACACCGGCGTCCTTGCCGCCGGTCTTGGCCTGGAGCTTGGTGGCCTTCTGCATGCGCCTGCGCAGCGTCGTACGGCCGTGCGCAGCGTTGTAGCCCTTGGACGGCAGGGCGCCGATAGCGGTCCGGACGGCCGGGACGAAGGGCTTGGCCAGCTTGCGCAGCTCTTGGCGCAGCTCCTTGACCAGGCGCTTGCCGTCGGCGTGCTTGCGCAGATCCTTGGACAGCTTCCGCAGATCGCTGCCCTTGATCTCGATGTCCGGATCAGCCATCAGGAGACGGCGCGCGTCCAGGGGCCCGCGACCGGCCAGGAGACCGACCGGGTGGCCAGGTCGCCCACGGAGCCGTCGATCGGGGTCATCTCGTTGACCAGGACGTTGCCGGAGTACTCGGCGTTGTTCGCGCTGACCGCGCCCGCGTCCGGCCGGATGGTGATGTTGACGACCTGGCCCCAGAGCGCCCACAGGCTCTCGTCCAGGCTGTTGTCGTCGAAGTCGTTGACGAACTCGATGTCCACCGAGCCGTCCTTCAGGCCCATGATCCGGCTACGGAAACCGTTGCCGCCGAAGGTCGTGGTCTCGACGTCTTCGCCTTCGAGGTTCAACGTGACGCTGGTGGCCTTGTTCGACCAGTCCACGGCGTTGATCTCGATGTAAGCGTTCGTGAAGACGATGGCCGCCATGCGTCTCTCCTCATGACAAAGGCCGCCCCGAAGGACGGCCTGATGTGCCGAAATGAAAAAAGCCGCCTGGTGGCGGCGGGTGGTGCTACTGGACGGCGATGGCCCCGGCGACCTCAAAGGTGCCGGTGATCGCGGAGACGTTGAGGCGCCAGTGCGTCTCACCGACGAACGGCCCGGCAACCCGGGCCATCCAGGTGCCGCCCTCGGTGGTGATCGGGCCGATGGTGCCCCGCGTGGTCGGCGAGGCGAACGTCCCGTCAACGTCGGACTGAACCTGGACGGTGATCGTGGTTCCGGCGTCGAAGACGTGCAGGCTGGCGTACACGTACTGGCCGGAGGTGGGGGCTCCCAGCTCGACGACGCTGCCCAGTGCGCCCGTGGCGGACACGGTGCCCTTGGCCTTGGCGAGCTTGCCGCGCACCACGCCGAGGGTGTTGGAACTCATCATCGAGATCGTGAACGGGATCAGCTCGCCGACGTTGCCGCCGAACTCGTAGGAGAACTGGCCCGCCTGGTAGAAGTAGGCCGGGCCGCCTTGCGCGCCGGTCGGGGTGAGCGTGACGACGCGGTTGGTCTTGCCGAAGCCCTCCCACATCGCCTCGTCCACCGGGCCGTCCCAGAACCCGCCGTGCTCGCTGGACACCTCGCGCAGACCCATCACGCGCTGGCGGAAGCCGTTGCCACCGAAGGTGGTGGCGTCCAGGTCCTCGCCCTCAGCGTTGAGCGTGATGCTGTTGGTCTTCGTCGTGTAGTCGAAGCCGTGGATGTAGGTCGTGGCGTCCTTGAAGACCAGGGCGGCCATCAGCTCTTGGCCTTCCGCCCGCCGGTGGTCTTGGCGGTGTCGTCGCTGTCGGGCTCGGGCAGCTTGTCGATCGCCTCGACCTGTCCGGTTTCGACCAGGATGGGGATGTTGTACTTGTCGGGGTCCAGCTCGACGGTGTTGGGCGCCTCGACACCCGCGACCGCGTTGGGCCCCACGACCTTGACCTTCACGGTGTCCTTGGACTTGGCCACGGGATAACTCCTCACATTCCGGGCGCGTGGATGAGCAGCGAGAACTCGCCGACGTAGAGCTGGGCGCCGTTGATGTCCTGGCGCCCGAAGGGGCGGAAGCCGGTGACGACGCAGCTCGACGCGGCGCCGCCCAGCCGCTTGTCGGCCTCGATGGCGGTCACCACGGAGCGCTCGCCGCCCGCGCTGGCGTACGCGCCGAGGGCGGCCTGGCCGGTACGGTCGTCCACGCCGGGGACGAACAGGACGACGGCCAGCGTCATCTCGCACAGGCCGCGCCCCATCGTGGAGTGGTAGTTGGTGACCTCGGGCATGCCGACGGCCGCGTGGGGCGGGTTGACCTGGTCGGGGGTGAAGAACGAGACCCGCAGGCCGGTGATGGTGCGCAGCCGTTCGGCGACGCCCTCCATGACGTCGGAGACGATGAAGCCCGCCATCACGCCACCAGGACCGACGCCGAGGCCAGCACGTACGGCTCCAGCAGGGCGACCACCACGGCGTTCTCCCGGACCCGCATCGGGGCGGCGAACTCGCCGGTGCCGCCGGAGATGCCGAACGCGGCGTCCTTGAGCTTGTACAGGTCGGTGGCGAGCGCCAGGCACGCGCTCTTGACCGGCTCGGGAACGGCCGCCCAGCCGTACTTGGCGGTGACCCGCACGCGGGCCTTGTAGCGGTCGCACGGCAGGGCGTAGGTGGTGGCGACCAGCTCGGAGTAGGGCCAGCCCTCCACGCCGTCCTTGATGCCGTTCAGCGGCTCCAGGACGTAGTCGGCGGTGGTCCAGGCCGTCGAGAACGAGGCGTCGCCGACGGTGTCCACCTCGACCTCCAGGTCATCGGTGGACCAGATATCGGAGATGTTCAGGTGCCGCTTCCGGGTGGGCCGATACAGCTGCGGCACTGCGATATCGACGCGGTTGAACTGGCGGTGACACCAGTTCTCGATGTGCCGGGACGCGGCCGTAAGCGCCCTGGTCAGCTCGGCGTCGTTGCGCGAGTCGTCGAGCGACAGGGACGCCTTCAGCTCGTCCAGGTCGGCGTACGGGTCGCCCAGGGCCACCGCGTCCTCCTCGTTGCAGCCAGAAGCCCCGGGGACTCTGGGTCTCCCGGGGCTTCCTGGCGTCTATGGGGTTACTTGTCGCCGCCGCGCTTGGCCGCCTTGTCGGCGGGCTTGTCGGCCTGCTTGACGGTGGACTGCTCGTCCTCGACGGCCGGGGCGTCCCGCTTGAGCAGGGCGCTGACCGCCTCGGAGTCCTGGGGCTTGACCTCGTCGCCCGGCGCGTAGGCCAGCGTCGCGGCGTCGGGGTCCTCGGCCAGCACCAGGCGGCCGTCCTTGGTCTTCCAGACGTGCACCTGCACTACTGCCATTGCTCAGGTCTCCGATCAGGGAACGACGACGTACAGGACGACCAGGTCGAACACCCCGGCCGTCAGGGCGGCCGTGGCGATCGTGGCCTGGAGCTTGCGCGCGGCCGTGGTCTTGACGCTGGTCGCGCCGGTGCCGACCGGGATGATGCTCTTGCGGCCGGTGGTGGACCACGGCGAGCTTCCGAACGCCGTGGCGGCCAGCAGGTCGGCCGCACCCTCGACCTTCAGGGCGACCGTGGCCGAACCGCCGGAGTCGAGCGCGGTCTCCACCTCGATGAAGCCCGCCAGGATGTAGGCGTTGGCCGGGATGGACGCGCTGCTGGTCAGGTCGATGTCGCCGACCGCGCCGCCGTCCACGGCGAAGTCGTAGCGACCCCGGGCCACCTTGACGCTGGCCGTCGGGTATCCGCCGGAGTAAGGCATGACGTTGTCTCCTTGATCAGATGCCGGTCACGGTGGCGAACGCGGCGGGCCGGTAGATCACCAGCGCGACGCGGACATCCGCGCGGATCGCCTGCTGACCGTTGGTGAAGAAGTCCGCGTGGCTGTTGGAGATCTGCACGTCGATGCCGCGCCGGGTGGCCAGCTCGCTGAAGTTCTGGAAGTCGCCGACCAGGGCGGTGTTCTCGGTGAGCGCCTGGGCCTCGACCACGGGCAGGCCCCACATGCGCGGGGTTCCGGCCTCGGAGGGCGAGCCGTAGATGTAGATGCCGTCCGTGGTGCGCAGGAGGCGGACGTCCTGCCAGTCCATCGGGTTCATCACGATGGCGTTCGGCACGGCCTGGCCGGTGACGCGGACCTTCACCAGGGCCTTGTAGACGGCGTTCGGGACGGTGTCGCCGCCGAGGGCCTGGGTCTGGATGCCCGAGGTGTTCAGGATGCCGCGCAGGTTCGGCGCGGTGCCGGACCCGGTGAGGATCTGGGCGTCGAGGCGCTGGCGGACCATGAACGGAAGCCGGTTGTTGATGACGCCCCGGATCTGGGGGACGTCCTCCAGCTGCTCGTCGGTGACCGGGAGCCACACGCCGATCTTGCGGACCGGGCTGGTCTTCTCGGTGAAGGCCAGGGCCGCCTCGGGGTACGCGCCGCCTTCCGCGATGGCGGCGGCGTTGTTCGTGAAGCCGGTCTCCTCCATGTAGGTGACGGCGGTCTGCGTGGTGGTCGTGGACGGGATGATGTCCGCGACCTGGAGGGGCGTGGTGACGAAGTCCACGACGCGGGGGCCGCGCGTGGTCTCCGGGGTCCAGCCCGAACCGGTCTCCAGCAGGGTCTTCAGCTCGATGTCCAGGTGGGACTCGGGGCCCACGGGGCCCTGCTTGCCCTTGAACGCCTTGGACTCGATGAAGTAGTCACCGAGGGTCTTGTGGCCCCGGTTGGCACCATCGGCGCCGTGCTCGGCAGCCGGGGAGCGCTCGCCGAGGTCACGCACGCGCCCGGCGGCCTTGGCGACGCCTTCGAGGCTCTGAACCTCGGCGGCCAGGTCGTCGATCTCGGCGTTCTTCGCCTGAATCCACTCGACCTTGGCCTTGCTGTCGCCGTCGAGGGACTTGACCTTGGACATGTCGTACTCGGGCCCGGCCTCGGCGAAGACGTCCGCGAGGGACTTCTGGGCGTGGGCGAGCTTGCCCTGGGCCTCTTCCAGGGCAGGGAAAGTTGCCGTCATGGCGGACTTCTCCTGGTGAATGGCGCGGTCAGGCCGCGCGGCGGGAAGCGAGGAAGCGCAGGAACTCGCGCTCGACCTCGCGGGTGATGTCGGGGCCTTCGGGAGCGGGGGTCAGCACGCCCGCGAGCCGCTTCAGCTCGGCGTTGACCAGCTCCAGCAGGGCAGCCGAGTCGGCGCCCAGCCCCTTGCCCTTCTCCGCGCGCTTCGCCATGACGTCCGCAGCACGGTCAGCGAGGGCAGCAACGGCGGCCACGACCGCCTGAGCTTCCTCGCTGAACTTCAGGGTCTCGTCGGCACCCTTGACCGCGAGGGTCCGGGTGCCTACCCCGGCGCCGAGAAGCACCGGGGAAACTTCGTGGACTCGGGACTTCTCCAGGATGCGGACGCGGGTGTCGCCCCGGTCCTCGTAGGAGTGCTCCTCGATGTCGAACCCGTAGGACCACTCCTGAAGGCCGCCCAGCTCCTTGACCACCTCGAACGTGTCGCGTCCGGCGGCGGTCTGAAGGAAGAAGCGGCCCTCCAGGATGGCCTCGGTGTCGGTGGTGCGGATGACGCCCTTGCCGACGGGCAGGGCGCCCTCCCAGCTCTTGTGCTGGTAGGCGCTGATCCGCACGGGGGCGCCGTCCTCGAACGCGCCGGGCATCGTGACGTCGCCGTCCTTGTCCACCACGCCAAACGTGGAGAAGACGGCGGACACCTCACCCTTGGCGGCGTCCTTGATCTCGACCTGACCCAGGCTCTTGGTGATCATTCGCTCTGCTCCGTTGCGGGCTCGATGGGTTGCTCGTCGGGGCCCGCGTCGGCCGGAGCCGGGGCCTGGGCGTTCTCCTGGAGCTGGACCGACCGGACACCGGAATCGACCAGCAGGGACTCGTCATCAGCCGCCACGGCGTCCCGCGCGGAGTCGAGCGTGTAGCCGATCTCGGCGTACTGGCGGATGGTCTGGGCTCTGGTGAAGGCGATCTCGGCGGCGTCGCCCCGGTCCTCACGCAGGAACTCGATGTCGCGCTCGTCGAACCACAGCCGCGCGCCGTCCGGGACGTCCACGAGGGTGGCCAGCGAGCCGGAGACGTTGCCCCACAGGAAGCGCATGGTCGCGTCGGCGAACACCCGGCGGGCGGCCTTGAAGTTGCCCTCGTTGAGGGAGGACCCCTGAAGGCCCTCGGAGAAGCCGACCAGTTGGGGCGGCACCCCGGCCGCCGAGGCCAGGCGGGTCTCTCCGCCGCCCTGGAGGGCCTTGAAGTCCAGGTCCCGGAAGTTGAAGGTCAGCGGCTTGACGTCGGCGCCGCCGCCGATGATGAGCGGCCGGTGGGCGTTGCGGACGCCCTGGTGGGCCTCCAGGAACTTGTCCACGAACTCGGCGAACTTGTCCGGCGTTACCGAGGCGTCCATGGAGATCGCCAGGTGGGGCGTGGCGGCGTTCTCGAAGAACTTCAGCTTGTGCTTGGTCGTGGCGTTGTCGGCGGTGACCTCGCGCAGCACGGGCGTCAGCCACGACATGCCGCGCCAGTTGAACTCTGGGTCCGGGATGGGCGCGAAGTGGGCGACCTGCTCGGGCAGCAGGATGACCGGCTTGCCGCCGCCCGCCACGCGCGGCTCGTAGACGTAGGCGACGATGCGGGCGTCCAGGGCAGCGCCGTACAGCTCGGGGTCGCCGTCGGACTCGGCGATGATGGTCACCCAGTCCGGCCGCAGCAGGCGCAGGCGCTCGCCGTGGCGGTCGCGGACCTTCGTCACGTAGGCGTTCCCGGCCAAATCTGCGTGGAGAAGCATCCTGGCGAGCAGGTCGCCGGTCGTGCCGTTGGGCCAGGGCCTCTCAAGGACGCTCAGCGAAGGCGTGCCGAACAGCTTGCCGGGGCGGCCGTTGGCGAGCTGCTGGAACTGGAACCGGGCGTCGGCGAACACCTGGAGCCGGAACCGCATCAGCGAGAACACCGGGCCGTTGCTCTTGAACGCCCCGGCCAGGTAGCCCTCGAAGTCGTTCTCGATAACCTCTTCGTTGAAGGCCAGCGAGCCGGAGGACGCCCAGTTCCAGCGGGCCCTCTCCAGGTCCCAGAACGGCGTGTCCAGCCACGGGCCGGAGGAGGTGTGCCCGTCGATGCTCAGGCCCTTCCGGCCGCGCCGGAGGCTCTTGAGGAGGTTCACAGGCGGGGCTCCTCATCCGGTGGGGTCGGCGGCGGCGGTTCCTCGGCGACGGGGGCGAACAGCAGGAACGAGGCGGCGATGATGACGCCGGTCACGATCAGGGCCCAGGCCAGGCCGAACAGCAGGAACACGCCGACGACGACGAGGGCGCAGCCGATGGCGAAGCCCAGCGAGGCACCGGTCTTGGACAGCGGGATCACCTGGTCTCAGAGGTCGAAGAAGGCGAACCCAGGCACGCCGGGCTCTTCGGTGACGGGGTCGGGGGCGGCGATCCGCCACAGCGCGATGACCAGGGCAACGCAGCCGTCGATCTTGCGCTTGGACTTGCCCTTGGAGAGCGTGAAGCCGCGCTCGTTGGGCCTGGTGGCGGCCGTCTTGACGTGCGCGCCCAGCTCGGGGTCGCCGTCGTGGACGACGTCGCCGCCGACGATGGCTTCCAGGGCGTGTCCGCAGGCCGGGGTCATCCGCTCGGGCGACTGCGGGAACTCGACCATGTTGAAGCCCTCGTCCTCCAGGTCCCGGGCAGGGACCTCGAAGAAGCGGGGGTCGTAGGTGACCTCGACGACCGTGTAGGCGTTGGCCAGGTCGAAGCGGATGTAGTCCACGACGGCGCGGTGGTCCAGCTTGCCGGTGCCGTCGGGCTCCCAGATCTTGGACTTGACCGCGACCTTGCCGTCCGGACGCTTCCAGGCGACCAGCACGGCGACGGAGTCCCGGCGCAGGGCCATGTCCACGGCCACCACGACGTCGGCCTTGTCGGGGATCGTGGCGTCACCGGCGCACTTGTCCCAGGCGCCCGGGTAGTCCTTCAGCCAGGAGTCTTCGGCGATGTCCACCCAGCGGTTGGCGTAGTAGCGCAGCCACTCGTGACGCGGCATCGACGGCTTGCCCCAGTCGTTGACCCGGTCGGCCACGTTCCACAGCACCCCGGCGGCCTTGGACCCGGCGCGCACGGCGAGGGCGCGCTGGTCGGGGTCCTCGTAGTCCAGGTCCTCGGGGGCTTCCTGCCAGTCGAACAGCAGGCGCGGCGCAAGCTTTGGGTTCTTCAGGACCTTCAGGCCGCGCTTGTACATGGCACCGAGCAGGGAGTGGTCCACGTCGAACCCGGCCGTGGACAGGTTCAGCACCCGACCGGCGCCGCGCCGCGTGTTGCGCTTCCTGGTCGACTTGGAGATCACGGTGTGGACACGGGCCTTGTTG
>JACCDR010261524.1_pt1 | contig 10340 bp, 15 predicted proteins | sample 7446431 | NCBI WGS metagenome assembly JACCDR01 (sample SAMN15323443, study PRJNA562643) | freshwater metagenome | isolation source: river surface water | place: USA:Blue River Watershed | collected 2017-08-17 | reverse complement strand
TTGCGGCGAGCCTGAGCGAACTTCATCATTGGGTAAGAGATCGACACGCGCCGAATCTCGAAAGCTTCATCCCGAACGGTGAGGTAGATTCCACCCTCACCATCGATCACTTCACCGGTAACCGCTTCGTTCTCATTCATGGGAGCCATTCCCTATCTTGGGGTGGTGGGTGGACACTCGCCATGAGTGCCCACCCTCAACGGACTTACTGATTCCTTGCGATTGCTGCGTTTGTCCAGAACATGACTTCTTCCAACTTGGTCAGAGCGACTGAGCGCTCTCGGCTAGATGGAAGACTCTCGATGAATTCACACATCGACGCGCATCGTTCGCGAGTCTCAGTGTGAAGATCGATCGTGTTCTGATCCTTCGGTGGGTGATGCTTCCAACGGCTGTCCACTTACTACGCCGTTTCGAGAATCGAAGTCCACGGAAGGACACCAGGCGAAGGCACGACGAGACGGAACTCCATCGGAATCAATGCCTTGTTGGGAGACTTCCGACGCGCGATGGAAACCGCTCCAACCTGGATGCACTTACGGAACACCCAACGTTCCTCACCATCGTTGGACTCCCACCCGAGCATCAGGTAGATATCCTCATCGTCCACATCGGGACGCTCGAAGCGAACGACGGTACCTGAGAGGGTGGTCACCGTTCCGCCATTGAAAGCACGGGTCAGGTTATTGACCGTCATCTCAGCGGCAGAGAACGCTAGCGTCTCTTCCTGAGAGTTCTTGTCATACCGAATCGGAAGCTTCTCTTCGGCTACCTCGATCGGCTCAAAGGAAGGTTCAGAGGTGAACTCGTGACCTTCCTCTGTGTACCCGACAGGTACCCAGTCAGCATCGACGGTTGCCCACGGCGTAGTCAGGTTGGTTGGTTCAACGGTGCCAATGGGTCCGGCATAGAGCAGACCCGCACCAACCTTGACCTTATTCGGATCAGGCATGGTCACTTACCTCTCTTCATCACAGCACGTGCCGCATCGATTGCGGGTCGCACGAACGGTTGCGCCGGAACCCATGTACCGGCCTCAGTCTCATGACCGAGTTCTACGGGAGCAGCGTAATCGAGCCATGATCCAACGTGCCGACCACGACCCACCCGACGCTTCTCAATGGACTTGGAAAGCTTGCCAGTGTCCACAGGACAGATAGACACCATCATGTCTTGAGCGGCATCGGCTACTTCGTCAACCTTGCGCTGAGCCTCAGCGTTATCTAGCTCAGCATCAAGTTGCCCGCTATCGATATCGATGCGGGACACTTTGACGAAATAGCCGTTGGTCACTTGACCTTGCCCTCAAACGTGTATTCAGCCGACTTGCCTACACGATGATTGACAGCGATGAGTCGAAGGGAATTCGGATCGATCGTTACGCCGTTCTTCTTTGCAGCGGCGATGAACGTCTTACCCGCTTCCTCGATCAGACTCGGCTTGCTCACATCGAAAGCACCAGTCAGGACAGTGACAGTTTCCTCATAGAAGGAACCGGACTTCGGTCCACTGTCAACCTTCTCAGCCTCAGCAGGCTTGGCAGTCTCAGCCATGACTTTCATCCTTTGCCGTAAAGGGTGCCTTCGATGGCTACGCCGTGAGCCATTGACCCCACTCTATCTCACACAACCCGCATGTGAAACGTCGTGTCGAGTCGCGTTCGCTTTGCCCACTTAGTACCGTCAACAGGCACCATGCTATTAACCTGTGCACTGCAAATCCGCACCCCATCAATGACAGGGTGACGACCATTTTCGAGAGCGATCATTTCGCCAGCGATCAGCCTAGCCAGATCATCAGCGTCTTTCTGATTCACTCCCCAACACTCAATGACGAAATCGGGGTAGTCCTGCCACATGTCATCGACTGTGCCACCCACCCTGTAATGAACCGTGAACGGCGTTTGTGGACGATCCTGTTCCGGCATCGCAAAGTAAGTGCGAGTATCCACAACAGAGAAGATGGGAGCCGTAGCGCGAAGCCAGCTACGAAGCACAGCCTTAGAGTCGGGAAGTTCCATCGTCCGCACCCCCGCTCTTGAGACCACGAACAACCTTGATGTAAGCGACAGTGTGAGTCAACCCGAACGTTTCATTGGGTGACGGACCAGCGCTATCTACTTCGTACTCTTGCCCTGTCTTCTCATCGATGATTGTGTCGTGTCGTGTGATCTCGAAAGGGTCTGTCCGGAGTGCATAGATGTCTACCTGATCGGCAGGCACTTGACGTTTAAACGCGGGCAGAGAGATGGTCGCGCGTAGTCCCGTGATGAGATCGACGGGTGTCGGTTGCGGGTCGTACCCCTCAGCGCCAGGATCAACCGCCGATTGTGGACGTACGCCACGCACAGTGACAGTTGTCGTTGCGATGGGGATCACAGCTCTGTCACCTCATTGACAGGGATGATCAGATCAGGATCAACTTCGTGCACACCGCGACCACGGAACGGCTCATAGTCCGTACGGTGCATGAGGGGGGTCGATGCCTTCGCACGCGATCGGAAGTATCGAGCCTTAGCCATGAATGCAGCCTGACTCGCGAGGCGACTCGACATGTTGTCACCGATCAATGCCTCATCGGCGTACGTGATCGAGATACCATCCTGGCTTACGGACTTAACCGCTCTGTCCTCTGTGGGGGTGGTAGGCACATCGTCAGGTGTCGTGTCGATTGCCATCGCTGCTTCTTCCCACAGGTCAGCACACGCGGCGTACAGATCACCCGTGAGCGCGTACCTATCGGCAGCCGCTTGGAGTTCTTCACCGTTAGTGCCAGGGGGAGCGAGCTTTGCAAGTCGAGACCAAGGGACCAATGTCATATCGACTGCCATCACTCACTCCCCCTAGCTTCCCTAACCACCCCAGGTAGGGGTCTTATCACTCCACAGCGTACAGAGTGAGTTCAGCGTGAGCCACGTCGATCAGTAGCTCTTGCCCATAGTCGCTGACATCGAACGGACCGAATACCTGAGTCTCACCCGCAGGGATCGACTTGGTCCGATTGGTGACCGTCTGGTTGTCCACAGTGCGCGCAAAGCGGAACGTCACGATACGCGGAGTGGCACCAGTGTTCTTGACATAGACCTTCGTCTTGCCAGTGTTGGTCACCTTGTGGTTGTCAGTGGCGTTGCCAGTGGTGGGAGTCGGCAGAGCGACACCATCACGGGTACTGACTACAGTAGCGATAGCGCCGCGTGCCATTACTCGTCACCACCATTCTTGGCACTGTCCTTCTTCAATGCCTTGATGAGAGCCTGGTTCGCCTGGTGGTCAGACACCAAAGTGTCCTGACCTTCTTCGGCGTACTTGTGCCAGGAACCATCGCCACGCTGAACGGGCGGACGACTGAGAAGATTCTCGGCACGCTCAGCCGTGACTTCAATCTCCGTCCCGTTCGGACTCGTGAGGAAGACAGTACGCGGCTGCTTCCGACGCTCACGGTCCACCTTGACACCAGCCATCAGATGCGCTCCCCTTCAATGAAGTTGAGATCGTTGGTGCCGACCACGGCAGGCTCAGCATAGACGACCATGACACGATTCTTGTTGGCAGTACCCTTGTTGGCTCGCACGGCGTAACCCACAACGGACGTGCCAGCTTCCCAGTTCTTCGCACGGGTCGGAGGGGTACCGTCCGCATTGATGGTATAGACACCATCCTCAGCGCCGGTAGTCTGTCCACACAGGGCAACCTTCATGCCCGCAGTGAGAACGACACCATCCACGGTCTGACCCGCATCCATGCTCGCAACAGTGACGTTCGTGAGGGAGGTGGCATCAACCTTCTCCCAGTAGAACACACCCTTGAGCTGAACCCGCTTGCTAAAGTTAGGCATTTCGATTCCTCTCTAACCGAGAACTTGCACCAGTGTGGGGGTGACCCGATTAGCCACCCTCCACAGAGAACCCAGAATCAGGCAACCATCACAGCGAACGGGTACCCACCAGCACCAGACTCAAAGGTGATCGGGTCAGCAACCTGGAACCCGATACGCATCTTGAATCGAAGCGCGATTGCATCCTGCTCAGCCAGCGAGAGCAGAACCTTACCGTTACCATCGGTCAGAGTGGCCTGATCGAGGAACTTGAATTCGATGTCCTGACGGATACCGAGAATCGCCTTCGATCGATCACCCGCGATGGCAAGGGTGTTCGCATCCTGGTTGAGTGCGCCATTCTCCACAAAGTCCATGTCAACACCCCAGATGGAGGGAGCCTGCTCAGCACCCTTGAGACCATCGCTGTAGATCAGGTCACCATTGAGGTTACGGAGATTGCGGAGAAGACGACGCTGAGACTTCTTGGTCCACGCAATGTTCGTCGTGAATCCGTCGTCTTCGACCAGGCCAAACAGTTCATTGTAGGCACCACCCAGGTCCACACCGTCATCCTGAGTACCCGTGCCAAGGTAAGTGCTGAGATCCAGCACGTTACCCGCCGCAAGCGCTCCCTCAGCCAGACTGTCAGGGAACGAAGCGGGAGCATTGATCCCGAGGAATACAGCAAGGTCCACGTGGTAGCCGACATACTCAGCGATGCGCGGACGAACCTCACCCCAGATGTCCATGTCCGCATCGTCAAGCACGTTCTCAGGGATCGGCACGATACCCGCGATCTCTTCGGCCACAATGTACTTGTTGGCCCAAGACATATCGAGAGTTGGCTTCGTACCGGTATCGCCGTTCACCCATGCGCCACCAGACGGAGCGGCCGGAAGCGTGTCGAGCACACGCACCTTTGCCTGCTTCTTCGTCATGCGAATGGTGCGGAATGTGGACATTGCAGCCGACGACTTCTCAGCCTCTTCCCACATCTCGCCCATGTCCTGCTCACTGATGAGTGCGAGTGCATCAGCGCGAGAAATTTCAGCCACGGTCTCTTACCTTCCTAAGTGGTGGCTGTCATCGAGCGGTGCGACCAGCGGCACGACGGAACAACTCATTCATGTCAGGCTTTCCAGCCGGACCGTTGCTCTTGCCATCGTTGGTCTTCGCTTTGTTGACAGCGTCTTTGTCCCTGGTGGACTTCCCACCAGTGGACTTGTCATCGTCATCGACACGGATCTCTTTCAGCAGATCGGCGGCATCGCTGCGCATCTCTGCCTCAGTGTCACCGGTAATCCGCTTCGCGACTGACCACTTGAGACCAAGCTCAAGACCGATCTTCATCTTCGTGTTTTCCAAAGTCAACTTCTCGTTTTCCTTGGCGAGCCGTTCACTCTCGGACTTGAATCTCTCAAGCTCCGGAAGCTTCGCTAGCTCCTGTTCACGAAGTGCCTTTTCGGCAGCCTCAGCGCGCTTGCGTTCCTTCTGCAATGCGCTCTTGAGTCCACTGTCATCAGTCTTGTTACCGTCGGTATCCGTTGACTTGCCAGCGTCCTTTACGTCGTCCTTGGTGCTTCCCGCTCCGTTGGACGTATCGGTCGTTGTCGAGTTCTTCGGATCGGTCTCGGTCCCTGTCGGTGCAGTCATCGCTAGATGTCTCCGTTTCGATTGGCTGAGAATCACTCTCAGACCGTGCATCCCGCACTGGTCCCAAATGTATCACGCGATAGACGTTCATCGAACCCCCGGAAAGTCTCGGCCACGTGGAAACTCGCCACGCTTAATAGCAGTGCGTGCATAGTCCTTAACAGACTTGGGCAAATTGGTCCCACGTGCCAGCAACTTTCGAGCGGCATCGATTCTTACACGCTGACTCTCTGACGGTTGTGACCACCCTCTCAAGATGGAGCGCTCAGCCTCACGCACGATCGATCGAGCAATGACGATACCTGTCTCCCGTTCCAACACCCTCAGACGGCATCGACAGAACGGGTGCTCTGGTGGCAATGCATCAGGGTCGATATCGCCAGCTCTGTTTAAACAACGTATGCAAGCGTCGCGCTCAGGCTGCCACACTGCGATCAGTCCATCATCGAGACTGGCACTGAAAGCTAGACCCTCATTGCTAGCTTGGTTCGCAACGGTTCTCGCTACCCGAGCAACATCATTGATGGACTTCGCAGCTACGGCTATCGCTGCCTCTGCGTCGTCTTTCGTTTCCGCTGTGGAGAGTGCAGCGCGAGCCACACGTACACGCTGAACGACAGTCGCCGGTACAGCCCTGACAGCTTTGACGATTCCACTAGAGAGCGACGTTCGGAACTTCTCAGCAACGGCTACCCCAATCTCTTGCGCTTCCTCTAATCCCGACGTGTATCCCTCAGCGAGCGCACGCTCAGCACCATCGAGCAACTTCTCAACGATGCCTTGCGATTGCTTGTTGAAATTCTCGAGATTGATCTTCTTCAATGCCGCTTGCTTTTTCGCAAGTGGAGCATCATCACCAGGCCACACAGCCTCAAGCTGCAACAGCAACTCAACATAGACAGCCTTCATCGGCTTAGTTGCCTGACGCTCTAGGCTTTCCTCAATATCGAGCAACCTAGCTGTGCTGTCCTCTGCCACGGTCATCGGCGTACACCAATTCCTCTAGCGCGACGTTTAAACGCAAGTCGAGCAACGTATCGACATACTCACGCACGTCAGGATCAGCGGACCAATCCGGGTGGAGTCGGCTTAACGCTTCGTCCACTTGCGCCACTGTTGTTGGTGGGTGGTTCATCGTTTTGCGGGATATCAGCATCGGCCAATCCTCCACCAGCAATCATTGCAGCCATAGCCGCTTTCTGTTGATCGGCAGGACTCAATGGCTGTTCATCGAGTTCCTTCAACTCGTCTTCATCCCATCCGGCATACTTGCGCAATGCGAGGTTGAGCGGCACACCCGCATCTGTGAATGTCTTGGTCGTGTCGGCTTCATCCTTGTCACTCTTCACATGCGGATTCTTCCACTGAGGAATCACATCTTCGATGTCGCACAACTCAAGGAAGTCAACCCACGAATAACCAAGGGTCTTATTCATGTCGAGAATCATCTCAGTGAATGGACCCTCATCAGCCTCATAGCTGGCACCCGACGGAACCTCACGTGTGGACTTGACTTGCATGTGACCAGGAAGACCAGCCATTGTGAACAGCTTATCGATCTCTTTGCCTGTACTGTCATCATAGATCGCTAGATCAGTGGGGCTCGATTCCCAAATGGACGTGTGCCCATCCTCAGCCGAACCAGGGTGCAACTTGAGGAATCGATCAGGCCGAATCTTAAGATCCCCATCTTCGATCTCTTGACTCGTCATCAGGATGGTCTTACCCCAAGCGTTGAACTCTGCTGTCACCATCTTGTTTGCCACTAGCTTATTGATCTTGTCTTGCACGTGACGGATCGAAGCAATGACACCCTTACGCCTACGCTGCATAGCGAAGCGAATGACAGGCACCTTCTCAAACCCGTGCGCTCCACCAGGATCGACATCATCCACAATGAAGTAGCGAGCCTCTGGGATCGACTTAGCCTGATTCGTCTTCGGCCCGATCAACCGCACAACGACATAGCGATAGTAGACAGTGGCTCGCCATAGATCAGCGTCTTCATCGATCCACACCTTTACCACACGGTCAGGATCGTTGCGCTTTCCGTTCTTCGGCCACCACACATTGCGGGCATCGTTAACCGTCGCATCGATCCCGTACTCTGTATCTTCGTCCTTCCATACAAACAAGAACGATTCACCAACAGCGCGGACCTGACGGTAAATCTCCTTCTGTTCCAGCTCCAGATCGTTCTCAGTGAATACGTTCTCAGCCGCTTGAATGTACACTGTGTTCTTCGTCTTGCTAATCCACCCCGTGACATCGAGCCTTTTCACTGGAGCTTCGACAGCCACCTCACACCAGTTCTCAGACATGTTCTCAGCCAGCTCAGGATCGAACGTCTCAGCCATCGTGTCTGTCAGCCAGAACCGAGGATGAATCCCATCGTAGTATTTCCAATCGAGATCCATCTCTGGAACCTTCGTCTTGAGATCATCGAGCGCTGTCTTTAGATGCTTGCGCCACTCGTAGATATCAGGGTTGAACGATCCCTCTAGCGGCCTGTCCTCTGGCCGAACATTAGGCTGAGTCATTATTTCCTCACTGTCCTAGCGGGAGCAACAATCTTCGTCTTGGGAAGCATCAGGTGAGTGAAGCCCCATACAACGCTGTCCATCACATCGGGGGATTCATCGCTACCAATGTCGTTCCCATCGTCATCCTTCGTTCCCTTGGGAAGCCATGATGTCCACTCTTCCTCAAGGTGCGCGAACATATGAGGCTTGCCGACATGATGAATCCTACCCTGTTGATAGAGCATTGCGACAGGCTCAGCGCGTGCAGTCTTTCCAACACTCGCGTGCACAGTCCTGATGGGAATGTCGTCACGAATCTGATTGAGGACTGTCTTTACGTAGTCCCCTCCATTGTTGACCTCAGCCACGACATAGTTAGCGTTGTGCATATCGTAGAGCATCGCTGCTCGACTCATCGAATCAGATGGTGTGCCCTTAAATCGCTCGCTATAAAGGACATAACCGTGTCGCCTCTCGCTGTCAACGGCTGTGACAGAAAGGCCAGTATAGTCTGACTTAGTTGTGGAAGTGACTGCGGGATCAACATTGACTGTGATCTTTGAAATGTCGGGTACCGAATCCAATCGAAATTCCGTCTGTTCAAATACTTCATAAGATAAGAGCGCACCCAACACATCGAGCAGTAACTCTCCGTTAAGCTCCTGACGACCAACGCGGGTGCCCTCATATTGACTGATGACAGTGTCTCGGAACACATCAGCCAAGTTCGATAGATTGTCATACGTCGTCCCTCTGATGACTACGAAACGCGGATTGTTGACTAGCTTCTTGACTTCCTTCGATGGCCTAGGTGTGCCAGTCAGGATCATTCGCGGGTCTTGACCCAGACGCAAACCCATCAACGCATTTGAAAGTACCGCTTTGAGATGAAGCCACGTACTGAACTCATCACCCCAAATGACTTCGTGCTGTGGACCACGAAGCAAGTCAGGCTCTTGACTGGAATAGCAGAAAGCAACCGCGCCATTGTGGAACACAACGCGCCGCTTCGATGGTTGGTAGTCAGGTCGCTCCCACTTGGGAAAGACATTGAGAAGACCCGATTCACCCTCGATCATAACGTCGCGAACATCTGCCGCTGTCCGTCCGATGAGACCGAAACGTTGATGAGTCTTGATGAGTGACCTGACACCCTCAGCGCCAATGCGGGTCTTACCGTACCCGCGACCAGCCATCCACAGAGCACCAGCCTTACCGTCGCCACGTTTAAACGGCAACCGCTGATTGGCTCTGGCATGACGGGTAGGCATCGACTTGTGTGGTGACCCGTCGCATCGATCGTTGGCACACAACCATGCCGTACGCCGCTGCTCTTTCTCATGCGCGACCCGTGCGCGTAGCTGTTGGAATTGTGCGGGAGACAGGTTGCGGATATCAGCTTCTATCTCTTCCCGAGTCCTCATTGGTCCTCCACCAGAATCTCATCGGGACCACTCAACAGGTTGCCACCACCCAACAACTCAGAGGTGAGCGCTTCCACCTGTTCATCGTAGGTCACGCGCACGTCTACATTGTGGTTCACTTGCACTGGCTTATTCGCACCAGTGAGCAACGCGCGGTTACGACGAATGTCGATGAGTTGGCTATTCAAGTCTCTCAATAGCGCAATGCGCTTGTCATTGAGTGGCTTACCCTCACGGGTGTCTTCATCGATAGCCTTCGTCACAAGCTCAATGCTGTGCAACGTCAGACGCTCACTGTTGTCATAGCCATCAATGTCACGCGCACGAATCTCATCGACTTCTTCCGTTGGTATGAGCACAACGGACATTTCAAGGTAGTACGCGCGCACAGTGGGAATGCTCAGCTCAAGCGCATCGGCAATCGCTCTATATGAATATGCCGCTTGACGCATGTCAAAGACTGCCCGCTTTTTGCGAGCAGTCTCGACACGTTCCACTTCGTTGATAGCACCCATTACCCCAGTATTACATGCAACTACCTCGATGCGTGATCGGCAGGGCAACCATCTTCGCTGAGCGGGTGACCAACGTTCGGGCAGGCATTCACACGACAGACAGGCTCAGTCTTGTGTTTGTCCGCTACAGCCTTCACCTTCTCAACGTCACACGAACCACTGTGCACTTTGCCCTGACTGTAGTACGCCTGACTACAGCACCCGAACTCGCTGGTCTTCTGAGGCATAGGCGCATCGGCAACCTTCTTTATCCGCACCTTTCCATCCTGGCGGAACTGTTCACCCCCGAACACAGTCTCACTCATGCCCTCATCGGTGTATCCCAATGTAATCCAGCCATGACACAGACACATACCCGCACAGTTGTCTACACACTGTGCACAGTGCCCACCGAATCGACCCTCACTGAC
>JACCDR010566267.1_pt1 | contig 10341 bp, 19 predicted proteins | sample 7446431 | NCBI WGS metagenome assembly JACCDR01 (sample SAMN15323443, study PRJNA562643) | freshwater metagenome | isolation source: river surface water | place: USA:Blue River Watershed | collected 2017-08-17 | reverse complement strand
GTCGGCTTGATACTGCGGGTGGCCACATACCGAACACGGCGTGCCGGTCGATGCGGGGTCTTCTTCATGTTGAACGGTCTCCGGGATGAGGCAGCCTGACTGGCAGTAGTCCTGTTCGCACTGTGCACAGCGCGAATGCCAGTGGTTTAGGCCGATAGGGCAGAGCTGGTAGAAGATGTCCGAGCCACAGGTGCAATACATCGAGTGGGCATCGAACGTCTGCCCGTTGCTGGTGTCATAGATCTCTTCTTCGTAACGAAGCGCCACGACGTCTCCTGGGCAAAGGTCCGGTACTCTAGACTCTTATCCCCGTAAAGACGAGCACTTAGCGCGTGGTGAGCAGACCCTTAGGCAGGACTGGGTTGAACACCAGAATCTCGCCAGTGCCCTTGCAGGTCGTGCAACGGACGTAGCGTGTTCGCCCTCGGGGGTCGTCTACACTCTGCCGACCATGGCAGGTGCGACATGAGTTTGAGCGCGAGCCTGTACCCGACAAGTGAAAGCTGGTGCCATTGCAAGCGAAGCATTCACCGACGTCTCGACCGTCTCGCTTGAACCGGCCGGTGCCTGAGCACTTGCGGCACTTGTAGGCCCAGGCACGCTGGAAGATGTTGACGAATACCTCACGACAGTCGGGACAGGGCACCCGATCGGCCTTGTAGCCCCGATAGCCGCGGGCGTCGCAGAACTCGCACGGCCGGCCGTTGGTCTTGGGTCCAAGACCCTTTCCGAGGTCGGCCAAGAGAAAGCCCTCCTCGGTCATCAACTTCCGGGCCGCCTCCTTGGTGAACTCGAGGGCGGTAGGGTCCTTGAGCAGGAGATTGTACGCCTCGTTGAGGCGGGCGAAGCGTGAGGTCGCCTCGGGGTGTTTCGAGACGTCGGGGTGCTCTTCTCGCGACCGCCGACGGAACGTCGTCTTGAGCGTGTTGAGCGGGATGGGCAGGGTGATGCCCAGCAGGGTGGACGCTTCGGTCAAGTCCACTATGGGTCTTTCTTCTCGGCCCCCGCGGCGAGGGCCCAGCACTTGTCGAGAATGGCGTTGCGGGCGAAGTCCGACACAGTCATGCCGGTATGCTTCGCCCACGCCTCGGCCGAGTTCTTTTCGGCCTCCGTCACCTTGGCGACGATCTGGGTTCTGCGCCGATCGACGTCATTTTTCGGGGGCCTGCCCATTCTTGATTTGTAGCACCCACTTACGCAGGTAGGGAAGGGCAGAGAGTTAAGCAGCTTCTTCTATTTCAGACTGCCCTCCCACCGCGCCATCGAGGGCGGGTCGGCATCGACGGGGACCTTTGGCAGATCTCTTTGGCTGAGGAACAGCGCGATCATCTCCTCCTTCTTCTCGACTGGCGTGTCCTCCGGGAAGGACAGAACCACCTCGTCGTGGATGGTCGTGATGCTGCCGCCGAGCTCGTGAACCCTGGTCCCGATTCTAGCGAGCCGCTTCCCTTCCGTCTTGTACCACTCCTCCGCGGCGACGCTCTGGTGGTGCCAGTTCTCACCTGACGGGCCCCGGGTGAGTTGCTGGCTCGGAACGGTGTCCTCGCCGTCGAGCGGGGCGCCTTGAAGCAACGCGAAGATGCGGTTCTGGTTCTCGGTCGAGGTGCCTTCCTCGAACTCGACCAGCAGCTGGTCGTCCATGACGGTCGGCCGACCGCCCAGCGATTGGATCTCAGCCAGGACCGGCTGGCTCACTCCGATCGCCGACATCACCTTCCGGGCCGCTTCTTCCTGCACCATGGAGTTCTTGTTCACGTTCCTTCTCCTGTTCTCGGTCGAACACGTCCGTCGGGACGATGACGTACTCCGCATGCATCAGCTGCTTCGTGAGATCACCCTTGGACCACCAGTAGTGAACAATGGCGGAGGGAGCACTGTCCTCGGCCTCTTGGCGGGTGCCTTGCATCTCGGCGGCCACGACGGCGCTGCCATCTGGCTGACGCAACAGGAGGACCCAGTTTTTGAACTCACGACCGAGCAAGGTGGCCCATAGCTTCCGTACCAGGGTCTCGAGCCAGTTGTGGATTTGGTTCAGAGTCATGATGCCTTTCGGACCTCGCGATGGGCGTCGAAGTTCTTCTCGATCGCCTTCATCTCGTCGAGGTAGGGAGCACCGCCGTCGAGCGACTCGAGTCCAGCCATTGCCGCCTTCAACATGGTCTTCAGTTTGGCGATCTCGGACGACTGGTGGTCGAGATGGCGCTTGGTCTTCTCTTTCTGCCGAGTCCGCGCCGCCTCGAGTTGACCGAGATGAAGGAGCCTCTTGAGCTGCGTGTCCGACAAGGCCGACTCGAGGAAAGTGCAGGCCGAGCCGAGGTCCATCTCGGGCGGCGGAGCTGGACGGCTGGCATGCTCTCGCATCAGGTCCATCTCCTCCTCGGACGGACCACCGTGATGACGGGGGCCAGGTAGGACTGTCACGCAGACCACCTCTCGGCGGTCGACCTTGGTGACCAGGACGGTGCCGTCCTCGATTTGCCACTGGGCCTCGCCGTTGTGGGTCTTCTCCTTGAGCCGGACAGCCTTGAGGACGGCTTCTTCTAGGTAGCTACGCGCCTGGGCGCGAGATAGATCGGGCGCATGGCGCTCGATGAAGCGATCGATGGCGTGCTCGGTAAAACCGAAGCGGGGCATTTCTCCTCCTGAGAGCTGTACTGGGTGCGAGCTATCCTTTCTTAGAGAAGGTACAGCAAGCTCCCCAGGCGAGAGACATTCTGTGAAACTTGATGTAGGGGGTCGTCATGTCTGATGAAGAGACGAGACGCCGGAAACCGAAACCGTCTACCTTGGCGGGACCCTTGTTGAAGGGGAAATGGTTCCGCGCCGAGGGCAAGGTTCCGGTGTTTGATCACGTCGACTTGACGCGCTTTACCACGGTGGAAGAGGCAGCGGTGTCCCCGTGGTACCAGAAGGTCTGGGCCTGGCTGCGCAAGAAGGCGCGAGGATGACGCCGGCCGACCCGGAGATGTGAGACGAAGGGAGCCCGCCGCGGCAGGCCCCCTTCTGGCAGTTATGAGTTAGGCGTCGGACTCTTCGCTGTCCTCGTCCTCCGACTCCTCATCGTCGTCCTCGTCCTCATCAGAGGCGTCGTCCGCCTCTTCGCTCTCGGTGTCGTCGGACTCCTCTTCGGCCGGCACCTGGTTCTCGTCGCCGACCAGCTTGGCGAGGATCTCCTTGGTCGCCTCGGGCATGGTCTCAGCCATGAGGTAGGTCGAGACACCCTTCCCCTTGCCGCCCGGCTTGCGGCCCGAGCCCTTGTTGGCCAGGCCGGCCTTCTGGAGGAACTGGATGAGGCTGTAGGCGGCCTCCTTCGGCAGTCCGGTCTTGGTCGCGATGTCCTGGATCGTCAGCTCGGTCATGTCTACGGTCTCCCTTGTCGTTCCGCGGTGAAGAGTGCCTTCTGGGCGATTTCGAGTTCGGTCAGGCACGCATCGAACCGCTTTGCATGAAGCATGCGCATCGCCTGGTTGATCCTCTCTTGCGCCTCCCGGACATCGTTCCTCACAGCCCTCAGTTGGTCCTCGTGCGACATCGCCTCCCCTAGTGCGGCCGGATCAATCCGTACTCGTTACGGCCCGATTCCCAGTCTCGGTACAGTTCTTCCTTGGTCTGCTCGATGTACATCTCGATCCGTACAGGGGACCCAACGAGACGCACGAATTTCTCGTTGAGTCCTCCGTCGACTGCGGTCTGACCACAGGTGCAAACCGCATGTCGTGTTCGGTTCGGCTGAATACTAGGTCACCGCAAGAAGGGCATTTCCACGCGGTGAGCCGGGTATACGGCTTTCGATAGATCTCGTCCGCCATGGGACGAAGTTTACTCTTGCTGCGGGACCTTCATGACGACGGCGGTCAAGATTCTTCGTAGCTCCGGTTCTTCTTGGATTCGCTGCTGCAACCACGCATCGGCCTCAAGAGCGAAGCGACCCCACTCCGCCTGCAGAAGATAGAAATCTCGCTTCTCTTCGTCGGTCGGATGGAGGCACTCCTTCTTCTCACCGCCATCGCATCCGTGAGTCAGGCACAGGTGGACCCAGCCAGTGCCGCGACAGAAGCTACAGGACTTGATCTCTTCGGGCGTCGGCGGCGATTCGACGTGGCGCATCCAGACCTTGGTCGTCCAGGTCTTCTGCACTGCCTCGAAGTACTCATTCGCCTGCGCTGCCTCTTCTCGAGTCATGCGTCGTGTCCACCCTTCTTGGGTTTGCTTACAAGCGATCTTCTGGCGTGGTCTTCTTCGGCGTCTGGCGGGCGACCGCGATGGGCTCGCCGAGAAGCTTGGTGATGGTCGTCAGGTCCTCGTCGACCAGTCCCACCAGGCTACCGTCGGTGTCGGTCCGAGCGAAGAGGAATGTCCCGTGGATCCGGTGGACCCCCATCTCGCCCGGCTTGGCGAACTCGGGATCGTTCGGGCCGCGGGCCTCGACGACGAAGTCCGGCCGGAAGCGGAGCTCCTTGGCGCGCTGCTTGATCTCGCGGTTGAACGGCAGAGCCTTCAGCATGCCCTCCTCGTCGCACCACAGATCGATGCCCTCGTTGAGGGCCACGCACTCGACGTAGCCGCCGATGATCTCCTGCAGGGGCTCGAGGCCCGGCATGATGAACTCGACCCGCGGCATCTTGCCGACGCCGCACACCACCACTCGAATCTTGTCACTCACAGTTCTTCCAATCCTCCCGGCTTCACGATCTCGAGCCGGAGCAAGAAATTGCCGTCGATGCTCGCGCCATTAGCGAGCTGGAGCAGCGCACAGCGGTTACAGCGGGGAAAGTTGTCGTAACTCCATCCGTTGGCCAGGTTCGCGTCCGAGCAGCTCGTCCGACCGTGTTTGGGGGCGAAGGCGTCGGCCACCCCCTTTGTCATGGCCGCCGCCTGGCGGCGCTGGAGCTCGAAAATGATCTGTTGCTGGGCCGCCTCTCGCTCCTCCTTTCTACGATGCAGCTCTTGTTGAAGCTGGGCATCGGAGAAGGGATGCAGGAGAGGGTCCGGCAGGCCGTGTTCGGCGATTGGCTTTGGTACCGGAGCTTCCTCCTCCCGTCTCTCCTTACGCTTCGTCATAGACGAGCTCCGTGCAGTAGAGGGCGAACTTCTGTGAGTAGTCGATGTGTCCCACCGCCATGGCCTGCTGGCGCAGAAGACGTCGCAGGGTAATGGGATCCTTGTCCATCTTGGCCCGGACCCAGTTGACTGCCGAGAGCATGGCCTCGCATTCGAAGCGGTCCCAGTCGGGCCGGTCGACCTTCTTCCGATCCGCTTGCGCCCGGTCGAGGACGAAGCGGAACCACTCGGTCATCTCGGACCAGTCGTTGTGGGTCCGCTTCTTCATCGACTCGAATGGCGGCGGCAGGGTGTACTGCTTGGGCTTGTCCCAGAACGCCATGGCTAGCCCGGCAGGGTCATGGTGAACGCCGGGGTGTCACAGCCCTGGATGCAATCGGGCTCGCACGGCTTGCCGTTCTCCCAGTTCTGGATCGCCAGCGGCGGCTCGACCCCGAAGTGCGCGGCGAACTTCTTGAGCACGGGGACGCCGTAGTAGGAGTAGTTCTTGTCGTCGGCCGCAAACGCAACCAGCTCGTCGAGTCCTAGGACCCAGGCCCAGGCCGCCAGCTTCTCGACCGAGCGGCTGGCCGAGATGCCGCGGTGGTTGATGGCCTTGTCGAAGGCGAAGCCGAGGTAGTCCAGGAGTTCGGCTTTTACCTCTTCTTCCTTCAACGGCCGGACCTCGCTCGGATCCGTCAACTTGTCGGCCAGGTAGCTGGCCAGCACCTCGACCTCGAAGTTCATCATCCGCTCTTCGGCCAGCGACTGGTCGAACTTCGTTCGCACCTCATCCAGGGTCCGCATCGTTTCTCCTGTATCGCGCCAAATGAAAGAGCCTGGAAGCCAAATGGCTTCCAGGCTCTTATCCCACAAACAGGACCCGATTTATCGGGAGCTGCTTACGCGGTGGCGGGAGCGGGCGGGACCGGCACGATCGGTCGGGTCGAGGCCGGGATGGTGCCGCCGTTCTGCGCCACCGGGGACTCCTGCTCGCTCTCCTGCGCCTTGGCCGCCCGGGCCGCCTCGCGGTCGGCCTTGGCCTTCTCCTGCTCGGCATCGTGCCGGGCCTGCTCCTCCGAGGAGCGCCCGAACAGGCTCTGACGAGCGGTCGACAGCGCCTCGATGAGAGCGGTCAGCTCCGTCTCGATCTTCGGCGCCGCCGTCTTGAAGGTCGCCGGGTTCAGGCTCGAGAGGGTCGCGATGCCCTGGACGAGAGCGGTGAACTGCTCCGGCGATCCCGACGCCGTCTTGGTGGCGGTGTACTGCTTGGCCGGTCCGGCCTTGGCCTGGGTCTTCGCCGGCGCCTTGGCCTGGTTCTTGGCCTTGGTCGCCTGGGTACCTTCCTTCTTGCTCTTGCTACGATCGTAAACGCCTCTCGGCATGACTGCCTCCCTTTGGTGGGCCCGGGGCCCGGAAATCTTTTTGCGCCAGCCCTTTTGCTTTTGCGCTAACGAAGTAGGTGTAAGACGGTTCTTTCTCTTGGTCAAGTTCTTCTAGAGCGTTTGGCCTTCTTTCTTGAGAAAGACCATCTTGACCCCGGCGTCTTGCGCCAGCGCTTCCATATTTCCCGAGACCCCATAGCGGCTGGCGTAGAATTCGAGACAGACCACCCGGACGATACCGGCGTTGATGATGAGCTTGAGGCAGTCGTAACAAGGAGACGCCGTGGTGTAGAGCTCAGCTCCCTCGATAGCCATCCCGGTTCTTGCTGCCTGCGCGATGGCGTTGGCCTCGGCGTGGACGGTCCTGATGCAAGACTCTCGGCCGCCCATGTCCTTCATTTCGTGGCCAGCATCGTCGCAGTGAGGCAGCCCACGGGGGCTACCGTTGTAGCCGGTCGAGAGGATGGTTCGATTCCGCACGATCACCGCGCCGACGTGCTTGCGGTCGCAGGTCGCTCGAGTTGCCACTTGGACGGCGATGGCCATGAAGTACTCGTCCCAGGAGACTCGTGGCAGCCGAAGTACAGGGACTGGGCCCGAGTGCTCCAGGACGGAGGCGAGGACGTCAGGATGCTGGGCGACGTCGTCGAACGGGCCGCCCGGGTAGGGACTCGGTGTCGGTGGCCGACTCGGCGGATAGATGGCGGGGAGCTCGTCGTCGGTCACAGAGGTCTCCTTGGACTTGGGTGTGGGTAGCTCAACATCGATCTCCTTCTGCTCCGTCGCGCTAGGATAGAAGGTCTCGCGGCGCAGCCGGCGGCCCTCACTCTCAGCCTGGCGAGCCTCGGCCCGGGCTTCCTCCATGCAGGGGTCGCAGACCGGGCTTCTCTGCTCTGAACCGCCGAACAGCTTGAAGAGGGGTCGACCGTGGATGCAGGTCTCGTCCGGCGGGCCGAGGTCACGCTCGGGGTTGCACTCGATGCAGAGGCTAACCGCGAGGCCATCAGGCAGGCGGTAGATCGTCTTGCCGTGTGGACACCGTTCAGTAGGCGGGGCGAGGCTCATCGCAGAAGACCCTCTTCCGGCCCGCCGTCGTCGAAGAGGATCTTCACGATCCAGACGCCCTTCTGGTTGAGGGTGCCCTTGGGCACGACCTCGTCGGCGTAGATCCGGCAGCGCGGCCTGTCATCGCCTTCTGGAATCTCCGTATTGAGTAAGTGCTCCTCGTCCGTGGCGCACTTGTCGAAGTAGAGCCGGCCGAACCCTTCGACGCGGGCATAGTAGTCGTCGAAGCGGCGAGTGGTGGTGGCGTACACGAAACCCCCTGATAGAGAAGTGCGCCGAGGACCAGCGCGATTAGTAGGATCGTGATTACGGCTCCCGGCGTCAAACGCCGGCGCGGTAAGACATGGTCGAGGTCGAGACGTTCTCGATCCCGCGCCCGAAAGATGACGACTGGTTTGATGGGCACGACTCCCCCTCATTCCCACCCACGGCCGTCTGATGATACTGGAACCATGGCCACTTCCAGAATCAGTCGAGACCAGGCTCTCGTGGCTCTCCGGATCGTGGACGCGGAGCATGCGAGGGCGGACTACTACAAGAAGTCCGAGATCGTTCCCACGGATGTCGGCTACGGCGTCGACATCTGGGTCGATCGGGAGAAATGGGAGGACGCCAAGCTAGCGCATGGTGTGGATGTCTCCCTGATCGGCACCCAGGTCGAGGGAGTGCCCGTCTGTGTGATGCTCGTAGGCTGACGTAAAGCGATCCGGTAAATCCGTCGAGCGCAGGATTGCGTAAAGCGGGATCTGGAAATTCTTCGAGGGCTCCAGCCCTAGGAAGATCGGGTCGAGGGGCTTAGATGGCCTCAGAGCGCTTGAAGAGAGTCGAGGCCGGTCGACTTTCTCAGAAATCGCCCGATCGGGTCGTCCGCGGGCAGATTCAGAGGTCGAGGCAGAGGGCGCCTCAGAGACTCTCTAACTGCCGGATTTCATTTCAGATTCTCTAATATACCTTGGAGATCTTAGATACTACTCTCCCTCCCTTTCTTCCCCCCTTATCCCCCCAGTCCTCGATGCGATGTCGAGGTACCAAAAGAGATGGGCCAGGATCCTCACTCCGGTTTGGTCTAGGAGGTGGTCCTGGCCCCCGGTTAAGGGCAGCACTTACAGGATCCGGGCCTCGAAGCCTCCCCTTCGGTCAGAAAGGTGGGCACATCATCGATCCCCCACGAGTGTCGTCTCCTAGCAGCCGCTTTCGGTAATGGCGAACGGGGCCCGTCAAGGCTTGCCTTGGTCTCCAGCCACTGCCAGAGATTCCCGCTGTGAACCTACGCCCGTCTGCTAGGGGCTTCTGCTCGAGGTAAGGACTACGTCATCCAGCCGGACAGCGGTTTCGGATTCCACTTCCCCCGCTTTCGGGAACAAGGACCCTACGCCCGGGGTACTGGGGATCTACTTTCCAACGCCGTCAGGACGGGCCTACTCTGCCCGCCCTACGGGGGTCTGGTCAAGCGAGGCCGGGAACACCGCGTTTCTCCCGCGGGCCTTGGCGATGTAGAGGTTCATGTCGGCCCGCAACAGGGTCTGGTGGAGGTCCTCCGTCCCCATCACCTCTGCGACCCCGACCGATGCCGTGACCCTGATGGCCTCGGGCTCGAAGCTGAGCTGAGCGATCAGGCCTCGCATCTTCTCGGCGACCTGAATCGACCCGGACAGGTCGGTGTCAGGGAGACAGATCAAGATCTCCTCGCCGCCCCAGCGAATCGCCAGATCGGCGATTCTCAGGTTGGCCACCAAGAGCTTCGTCGTCTCGACCAGCACCCGGTCACCGACCTCGTGGCCGTACTTGTCGTTGATCAGCTTGAAGTGGTCGAGATCGACCAGCAGGAACGAGCAGGCGGTGTGGACTCGTCTCGACCGGGCGAGATTGCGCAATATCGCCATCTCGCCGCCGCGCCGGTTCAGCAGGCCGGTCAATGGGTCAGTCAGGGCGGCCTGCTCGTACGACTTGACCAGCTCGAGCAGCTTCTCGGTCCGCTTCTCGACCTCGGCGGCCACCCGGGCGTCGTACGAGTCGCGGTCCTTCTCTTTCTGAATGATGCTCTTGTTGGTGAGATGAATCCCACGTAGAGCGATGACGAGCCCCACCGCCCCGAGAGCGACGAAGCTGCCCTGCTCCATGATCAAGCCGACGCAGATCTGCGCGGCTTGCAGCCCCAGCAGAAGCCCGAACATACTTATCCCCCGGGCCAAGACTACTCGCACCAGACGCTCGTGGGGATAGGAGGACAACTCTTTAGCCACCAACTCTTCTTTCTTTCATCGGCCTAGTTGTAGGATGGTCTCGCCTAGAATGGCGGAGGGATCATGGCCAAGAAAATGAAGAAGTCGAATGCGACGCCCAAGACCAAGGAAGGCCTCGAGGTCCCCGATTACGAGGCCCTGACCACCATCGACGAGATCGACGAGCTCCTGCTCGAGCACAAGGAGAATCTGGTCAGGAAGGACAAGGTCGAGTATCAGATCAAGGAGACCAAGCGAGAGACCAACAAGGACCTCAACGAGCAGCTCAAGGAGCTGCGCGAGGAGCGCGAGCACGAGATGGGTGTCATCGACGCGCTGTACGAGACCAAGAAGCGGTTGCTCGCCTCGGCTGGCATCGCCACGGTTCCAGGGGCGTCAGCGCACTAGGAGGGGTCTGCATGCGGCAACGGGGGAAGCCGCCGGACATCGGTCCGATGATTCGAGACATCGTCACCAGCGCCGTACAAAAGCTGCAGGACTTCTTCCGCGAGGAGTTGACGGACGAGCTCAGCGAGCTTGCCAACCTTGAGCAGTTCCGTTCGGTGAAGGAGGACGAGGAGCCACTCGTCCGCCGCCGGCCCGGCCGGTCACGCAAAGACCCATCGGCG
>JACCDR011015616.1_pt1 | contig 10342 bp, 12 predicted proteins | sample 7446431 | NCBI WGS metagenome assembly JACCDR01 (sample SAMN15323443, study PRJNA562643) | freshwater metagenome | isolation source: river surface water | place: USA:Blue River Watershed | collected 2017-08-17 | reverse complement strand
GGACGTCGTGCGGCCTTTAGTGATTTTTTCATGACTTCATCGGCCAGTCGTGCAATCTCTTTAGTGTCGTAAGGCGGGGCTTCATTAAGCGGAGTTACATCTCTAACACATGGGAAGATAGCTGATAAGAAGATCTGCCCCAGCTTAGCACAGACAAGCATCTGCACCGGTTTAGGCAGTTCAAAAAAGCCAACGGCGGTTAGTGCATCATACGGCGTTTTGTACTCTATTGTCGTAATCGCCGTATTCATGTACTTGGCCAGGACTGTAGCAGCCATACCAAGCTGATCTTCTGTGATCTTTTGTTCGTCAAAGAACTCTCTCACCCACGGTTCTTGATTTGACACATCCAGGCCGAGTATGGCCCGCATAACGAGGTGTGGAGAACAATAGGCTATGTCTCTATCCGGCGAATAGCATCTAGGATCTGTTGCAGACAGTCTCATTTGGGCAGGCATAAAAACTCCAATAAAGGCAAAGTAGCTGTTGGTATTAGTTTTATTGAGGGCGGCCACAAGGACCACCCATTACCGGAATTTCACCGGCGGGGTTGCTACTTTGCCATTATGGAATTTGATTCAGCTGAATCAAAAATACCCCGTCGGGACTTTATGGTAAGTCCGGCGGGGAACAAGTCAGTCCATGTAAACGCGCTTTCTCTCGTCAGGTAATCTTACGGGATCATCCGTATTATGTATCCTGACGACATGACCGCCTTCACTCATTACAGTGTGAATAATTCGCCTTCTGGCGTTTTCCTCACACGAAGAACTCACCTCTGCTAATTGCTGTTCGGGCTCAGTGCTGTCCTTGCGTTTTAGCTCAACATGAAACAGGAAGCGGCGTTTGCGGTCTTTAGAGCGCGGCATCTTTACCCCTCCGTGTTTGTCATACCCTGACTTTCAAGGATCGCCTTGATATCGGGGTCTGGGTGATTGGGTGGTTTTCTCCATTTACCATTACTATCGCGAAACCCTCCGGGACCAAACTTTGCCAGATTGTTTTCATCTACGGCTTGCAAGACTTCGTTATCACTTATCCCAAAAGCACTCATGGTGCCTATGTTCACAACTGAAATATCTGCCAGCTCCTTAGCTATATGTGGCAAATCCAGTTCTTCGCTTTTCTGGAACGTCTTGAAAGCCAAATCCTTGAACTCTACATCCAAGGCACCGTCAGAACACTGCGTAAACGCAGCAACTCCCATAGCCTCCAGTGCCTCGAAGGCTTCTTCCATAATCAGTCTGGCACGTAATACCCGTATTTTATCGTCGGGAACTGAGGGAGTGCTAGGTAGGTCCTGGCCGGCTTTTTCCATCATTTGCTCGATACGCTGCTGATGCTGGGTTTTGATCGAGCTAGAAACGAGTGGCAACACTTTATCACTTATGGGTATGCCACCCGGTATTACATTCTCAGTCATTGCTAGGTACATTCATTTACCTGTTATCGTTGATACGACAATACTTCAAACGTCTGTTACTTGTTAATTTCCAACAGGTTACAGAGATCAGTATGTGCTTGTGCCGCCGCTGCAGGAGTTATCCCTTTACTGAACTCCCATAAGTTTGCAGAGGTTAGAGCAGCAGATCCGGGGAGCAGATGTTTCAATATTTTCCTAACCTGTTCCAGTTTCTTGAGTTCCGGCGCGAGTTGTCTCATCGCCTCTTGACAACTATCCGCGCCCTCGTGATAGTTGAATGGTGGGCGAATTGGTAAGGAGCAATAAGGACAGATGTGCTCATGGGCACTACTTGAAACACTGCTACTTGCGGCCATGTTATTCTCCTAATAGTGCTAAGCGGGCGCCTTAGCGGTTTGAGGAGACTCGGACGACCTTGTCTTTTTCTTCCGCCGTCGGCATCCTTGTAACTATCATTTCCGGAGAACGGGTTCCCCGGTTCACGAGCTTTTTTAGGTCATAGTCCCGCGCAGTCTGTGTATAGATAGTGAAAACTCGATGTTGAAGTGTAATGGGGTCCTTAGCCCAAACGCGAGTAAACTCTCGATCTAACTCATGCCGAGAGAATGTTCTACAGAGCAACTCCGGAATTTCGGGAGTAATGTACTCAGAGCAACGCGAATGGTACGTAGGATTAAAATTTGGATTCTTGATCTTAGTACATATGTACCTTACCCAAACGTAATCGTCCTTATCAGCCCCTATAACCACGCCGCTTATGTATGGATGTAACTTGTGGGAAACGCGCTCGCCGAGGACAAGTGCACCACCGGTAATATCACCCAGCCGCTCAATTTCCAAAAGCCGTCTGCCTTCGACAAGCTGTTTCTCGGCCTCCAGCCGTTCTAACTGATCCCTATCCGCATGCCTGCGTTCTCTCTCCGCATCTTTCTGCTCTTTATCGGAGAACTTCTGACAGCCAGATAGAGTACCAATCAAGGTAACCCAGACTAACATAAACAGAACTGTACCCTTCATTTCTTTTCCTCGTTGTTTTTGGACCCCGATTCGCAGTCTATGCACAAACCGCGAGTCGTACTGAAATCAAAGAACTTTTCTTCATTGCACCCAGGACAGCCCTGGAGTTTGTATGTATAAGGATGTACTGCTGCCCTACAGTTATCGTAGCCCTGTGGACAGCGATGGCATGGCATCTCATCCAAGCGGTAATCTAGAGGACATGGTATTAACCTGAACCTCTGTTTCAATATCTCTCTGTTATAAGCCCTTAGGCTAGAAGAAGTTTGATACATATCGAATCCTGGTTTTTCAGGACTCGATCGCTCTGGTACCATGTGTACGCACGTTCTAAGCCCAACGATCTCTTTACCGCTGGCAAACTTGAACTTAAATCTACTTCGTTTTGTTGTATAACCGGCATCTCTTGCGATTAGATAGCAGAGAGTACCAGGTAGGAAAGTCTTAGCTAACATGCCTGCCGGCGTACCGGCAAGTATTCGGTAGGTAACAAAATAACCGGGCTTACCTGTAAATGACTGTCCTGGATTTGCTTCAACAAACTCAACAGGACACCACTCTTCTTCTCTTTGGTCTGACCACGGTGGAACAGGTGTACCGCGGCGTAGCCTATCAATATTTGCAGCTAGGCGCCAAGCTAGAAAATAGAGTGTATCCCTATCTATAGGTCGTCCGGCTAAGTGCATGACAGAGGCAAAGATTGTGTCGTAGCGCACGCCGGGAAAGAACTCTAGTAGGTCTTGTACAAATGCATCAAAGGCAGGCCCAGTTGGTGTTGTTGCATAGTGTTTTCTCAGCCCCGCCAGGACATTATCTATAAGTTTCGTTATCCTGACTAAATTGAACGAAGGCAGCTTAAATAACTTTGTGTCACTCAACTTTCATCCTCAGACGGCGCGGCCGTCTGTTTTGGTTCAATTGGAATTTTCCTTCGGGAAATGAGTGCAACGGCACGTGCGACTAGTTCGCCTATTTGCTCCCAGGTATTGATAGCCAGGCGTTCTGAATTCTCCATAGCAGCAGTAAAGAAGTCTGCAGCCAATTCGCTAGGCATGGCAGACGCATCTATAGTTGCATACCAAAGTCCATTGGCTTCCAATTTTGGCATCTGCTCTTGCCCGGAGATCACCTGAAACAAATAGTTACGCGTTTCAACATGTGACTTCAGTTCGTCTGATAGCTTATGCAGCGCCTCCGAAAATTCAGTAAGCGTCTCTGGTTCCTTGTCCATATGTTCCTCACAATTCATAGATATCCAGTGCGGGATCTAAGTTCTTGTTAGCCTCAAAAAGCACCGTTGTTAGTGGTGGAGAATAGTCTATTCCAACCGGAAGAGGATTCCATCCCCTGCGCTTTGCTTTGTCGTTATTTCCTGCGGCGTCAGCATTTACGGCAACATCGGCATACCACGTTGTTACAGTGTAGTTATTCTGCCGAAGTGCTTCTCCAAGCATCATATCGCCGCCGCGGTGGATGATATTAGGTGGTGGCCAATCTATCTCTCTTAGCACATCCATCTTAATACACCACCACCCGCCAACCACGAATGATTTGGTGTAGTATTTCCCAGCAGAAGGCCAACCCTGTTGTATTGGTTTACCCTTGTACCACGGCTGTTGTTCTATCCACAAGTGCTGGTTTCCACCAAAGATTCCACTAAACACCTTACCAAACATAGAGACACTGGGTCGAGCGGCTACTTCTTTGAGAGATGTAACCCAGGCTTCAGATGGATTCTTGAGGTAGGAATCGTCATCAAACCAGATAACGTGTGTTGTGGTAATGGGTTGAGATGCGTCATGGAACATACGCCGCATCATGGGATACTTGCCAATATTGGTTTGGCTGTGGAAACTTAGATGTGGTACGGCGGATTCAACTAGTCGCTTTTCTACATAGTCAACTATGTTTGATGTACAGGCATTGAATCCAACGCGTATTGTGGCATAGGCGGCTGCGGGGAGTTTTAGTATTGATTCTAGACAACGCTCAGCAAGCTTAAGATAACTGCCATAGAATAAGATACAAATTGTAAATGTAGGGCTCATGTCTTCTTGTTATCCTCAGTAATTTCTCTTTTACCGCGTCGGCTCCTTTTTTAGTCAGGCAGGTAGTCCTCGGAAACGGAGATGACTGAAGTAGCGTCACCATCATTAGATGCCGGGCTTGCCGGCTTACGAAGTAAGAGCTGTACTTGAACCCTGTTATTTCTGAGAAAATATAGCTCTACACTGAGATGCTCCTTAATATACTCATAGATCGCTTGCTTTAGTTGAATACCTTCCACATTTACCCCGTCCACAAGTTATGCAGTGGTAGTGGCTCTACCCTGCGCCCACTACAGCGTGCATTTCGCTTCTCTTCTTTCATAGCGGCCTCTTCTAGGAATCTCCTAGCCATATTTTCCATTTCGAGCTCAGCAACCGGGCCGCTAAACGTACCTCCATCCAGAATATCCTTAGCGGCCTTGGCAGCCTCTATAAGGACGTCTGTAACGAAGCGTCTATCAGATTCACAGCGAATAATACCCGCATAATACCCATAAAGAAATGCGGCTGCCTCTCTTCCAGACAGCCGCATCGTCAGCATTTGATTGTGCTCATTCATAGTTGTTTTGGTGCGCGTGCGTGGAATCGAACCACGACCTCCGTTACTTACCTGTGCGGCGCCGCGAGGGCTTTCTTGGTGTGCTTACCAACGGATACCTCAGCCTTCTCTAAAACTTTTCTAAACTTTTTACCTCTAATCTGCCCCGGATTCTCCAGAACAAACTAAATTTTTGCCTTGGCATCTGTAGGTACGGCTAAATACGGTTTGCAGCGCGAGTCTGTCTTCAAAACGTATCGCCCGTCCTAAGCACTTCACGCGCGTTAGATTGAATATTTGCTTTTCTTTTTCGTTTGCGGGATTCTAATTTTCTATGACAATTTGCACACAGACTGAATGCGTTTATCCTTATAGCCCATTTTGTACCGCCGCGTTTAATATAGCGGAATCAATTTAAAGTAATACCTAGTCGGAGATTAGGAAATCGAATCCTATTGTCTCTTGCGCCCAAGGCAAGCGGCTCACCATCTGCCACATCTCCGAAATTCTGGGCTCTTTCGAGCCCAGTGACGTTATACAGTTTGCAGTTGTCGGTTAGCTGATTTCGCGCCGCGTCCAGATTTACCAGATCGCGCACGCTTTAGAGCCTTGTCATATTCCGAGAAGGTGTCGTCATCGTCTTCTTCAGATTCGAACTTTGACTTCACCAACATGGCCGGATTTTTCAGAGCTTTCTTTACTTGTTCTAGCTTGGCTTCGGCTTCTTCAGCACGTTCGCCAGCTTCTTTTTCAAGTATTCGCATTCTGTAGGCCAGCTCGGTAAGCTTCTTAACCAGCTGTTCGTTGTAATCTTCAGGGTCCAGTTCATCAACCCTAGTGGACAACGAACTTCTTTTATCATTCCAAACTTTGGCATTTCTCGATTCGAAATCATCTACGAACTGGAGCTGTTGGGAGATCACCTCATTGGCGGTCTTCGGGATGGCCGGCTTTCGGCCTGCACCACGATCCTGCTTACCGCCGTACTTCTTATGAATGTATTCGCCCAGCTGTGCGCTGGTGAAACATCCACACAAAGCAGCTTTGAGGGCTTCTTCTCGTTGCTCTTCTGTCGCCAATGAAATCAGCTGGCGCAGATGACTATAGGAAATACGGGTTACACCATCTGACATGACGGTGTTCGCAAGTTCTTCAACCTGGTTTTTCGTGTACGCCTTGGCGAGATAGTACGACTGGCGCAACACGCTAGGGTCCTCGCGGAAGAAGAAGCTTAGACGCTTAATAGAGTCCTTGCCGAACTTCTGCCCATTTCCCTTCTTTTCATCTTCGTAGACTTCACGAATTTCTTCACCAAGATGCCACCGATTGACAATGGTTCGGGTATTTTCATCCTTGAACCACTTCAGGCAGCTGTCTAGTTTGGAACGCAGAGCTTCATTCATTTCCTCTCGGATGTGATCACACTCTGCAAGAACACCTTTACAACCTTTGCTATCACGTTTGTCTGACATCTTCATTCCTCTCATCTAATTTTGATTTTACCCAACAATAAGTCATACGCGACTTGCTCAGCAAGCTCCCGTTGATTCATATCAGGGAGCAAACTAGCTTCTCGCATTATGGCAGTGAATAGGTCATATCCGGTCCTACTTTCCAGGACCTTCTCACGATCCTCAGCCAACATGCTCATAGCAGTTGCTTGAGTATCGCGACCCATACCTGCGGCGCATAATACGGCGCGCTTTGCAAACGTCTGAGTGACTCTACGCCTATACAGATCGTATGCAATCGCACGTAGCCGTTTCTTGTGGTTTGCACCACCGAAGCCAAGAGATATGGAATTGAGTTTCTCGCCTAGTGACATCAATTCCACGGCGGGCAGCATTTTGTTCAGAACACTGTCGAAAAGACTGTTGAAACGTCGTTCAAAGGCGCGCGTCATATGAATCACCCGTCCGCCGGAGGAGCCGGCATAGGGCCCTAACGCGCAATGTCCTGTTTCACTTCTGATGAGAAGAATCGCTGCCTTTATACTCCTGCCACCAATCTCTGAATTGGCAAAATGATAGCCACAGCGATACGCCTCGCCTGCTATCATCACATCCTCGCTCAATTCATTACTGGCAAACCGTATCATCAAATCCCTACCATGCAAAATGGCCTCGTGAAAGCCGCATTTGTTACTGCGCATGGCATCACTTACCCGCATTAAGAAGGCGTGATTAGGGAAGTAACAATACTTCGCTCCGGCGATGCCGTCGATTACCTTACTTTTGGTGTTGCGTATCACCTGAGTACCCAACAGATTACGTTCGAATCTTAGCTTCACTACGCGGTTGAAGATTTCTGTGGCTAGATCTCTGGAATAAGCGCGTTTGTCTTCACCTATTCTTCGCCATCGTCCCCCTATGTCAGGGATGAGGTTAGCCAACCCAGAAGCAACTTGTCCGCATATCTGGCTAAGCGCGTGGCTCGAATATGTGTACCCGTTTGTTGTTTTACCTGTCTCGGAGGAGATGAGGAGATCATGCACAGACATACAACTGGTGATCACAGTATGTCTATCTATTTCAGCAACAGTATCCCTCAGGTCAGACTCCTCCATTGTGGTGAATCTGTACGAATCGAACTCACGCGTAATCCGTGGCAGGCCGTCCATTTTGTTTTAAATCCTGCACCAATATGTATTTAGGAATGCCGTCATGAACGGCTCCATCTGTTCTAATATTAGGGGTGGTTGTCCATCAGGCATCTGCATAACCACTCTAGTTCTAGGCACTATATCTACTGTTGCTTCGGAATTATGGAGCAACATAGTATTACCGCCAGTTATGCCGCGCCAATCAAATATGAAACCGACGGGCTTACTGGGATCAGGCGCACTTTCATGTGCTTCATCCCATCCTTCGTACATGGGCGTATCAACAAACTTGCTTATCAGACGAGTAGCAAGCATAGGTACGCTCTGAACTATAGGATGTGCCGCTAACCACATAGGGAAGTCAGGAAATCTATCGTAAAATAGCGCAAAGGAATTACCGGATTTTCCGGTGAGATTTCTATACTGTATGGACAGATCTCTAATCTCCTTGTCGCCGACATTTGCCAGTGCGGCGACACGTTTGACCATTTTAGTCTCATACGCATTCCAAACTTCCTTTATTCTTTCCTGTATGGTCTCCCGCTTCATTATCTGGTTCAACGCCTCATCAACGTCTTTCAATGATTCGTTGTCCATATTAATCCACCTCGGGCTCATCGGCACTAGCAACAGGAGCATATCCTTCCGCGCTCTCGATTGCAAGGGTTGCATCTTTTAGCTGTTGTCGGTAATCTACGCCGGCCTTGAATACAGAATACTCTCTGACGCCTAATACCTTATGTATGTTCGTCATCAAGTCTGCTCTAGTTTCAAGAAGTGCACCTACAACCCCATATGGTTGTGGATCGTCACTAGGCACACCTAGAACCTTGGACCAAGCCTTCTTACCGCCGGCCGACTTGGTATGAATATCACAAATGTCTTCCAGCTGCCCGCGCAACCCACCCTTGAATTCGTCCAAGAGGGCTACAGTGGCAGCATTCCAATCCCAGTAAGACACTTGTCTACCATTCATGTTCTGGTCAAAGTACCACCTGAAGGCGGCCTTTATAGACTTCCTTCCCGGCCCAATGGAATTCTTCTGAGTAACGAATTGGATCATGACGCCGTTATCGCCGCTATCTATGTCGGCAATGCGTTTCATTCTGATCTCAAACGTTTCCTGGAATTTGATTGAGTATCCGCCCGGCGTGTGGTAGTCGATAGCGCCGGTTGGTCCCTTTTGTGGTTTTAGGTGATTGGTGCACAAGAATATGAATGGCCATCCAACTAGTCTCTGTGGCAGACATTTCAAATAGCTGGACAACTTGAGAGCATCAACTGGATGCACTCTATCGGCAAATCCTCTTTCCTCTACGCCTGTTTGCACTTCCAAACTGGATTTAGCTGTAAGAGAGTCCACGCCAAAACCAATTGGTACGGACTTACCTGGGCCTGGCTTATCTTTTGTTCCTAGCAGCTGTGCCTTTATTACACTTTCATCGGTCAGCCACGTAAGGTACTTCTGCCATTCCTCAAGCGAGTCTGAGACAAATAACTCAGATGCGTTGTGATCGTAGTTGAGGATAGATAGGCGCAGAGCATCAGAGTCCTTAGACTCGTTTTCTATGTGATAGCTTCTGCCGCCATTGCATCTTATCCAACGATATATCTCGTACAAGAAAGATGACTTACAACTCTCTTGAGTTCCTGTTATCTGAACGGCGCGAGACAGAGGAAGAATGTTGGATTGGAGTAGATATCGCATGGATAGTGCAGGAACAGATAGCCCCACCAACCGCGCTTCTGACTCCTTACCGGTATAAATCCTGTCTTCGCCGAATTTAGCTTTTGCTTCGTCCATGATGCCCGCAAGACAAGCATCAACAGACACTGCACACTCTTCTAATGATTTCTTTTTAGCCATATCAAATTAACAGCGCCGGCAGAAACCGGCGCTGATATAACCTCTGATGAGAGTAGTATTTATGAATTAAGACGCTACTCCAGCACGAGCCTTAGCAGCAGCCAATGCAGCGACCGCAGCTTGTTCTCGCGCCGAAGAATTACTGGCATGTTCAGCAGTACCATTAGCTTCAGGCAATGACTGTGGAACTATGTTGTCGCGCTTATCTGGGGTGGGTGTTCCGCCACTCCAACTTCCCGCGCTCTGGCGTACACCGTCGCCACCCGGTCGGCCGGCCGAAATACCTGACCCGCCGGAAACGGCTGGGCCTCTGTCGCCAGGATATACCACGGCCGAATCCATTGCGGCTGACACTCTTCCGACGGCTCGGCTTCTTGTTTCGTCTTTAATCCAGTCTGGATGATCTCGCCATGCGTAAACGATTGCTTTGGCTGGGAATCCGTCCTGTACAAGAAAAGCTTGCTCTCTATTCGAGAGAAAATTGAGGCAATCTTCCCAAGGACGTTGCTTAGCCCTGATGCTTGGCTCGAGTTCATCAGAATCCATGTTGGCGGCAAATCCATTAAAGGTATCGGAGAAGTATAGATCATATCCTTTAAAAGACGTCTTACCTCCGCCACTAAAACTTCCACGTCCACCAGCAACTGATATTTGTCTTGGTGCGGCCATGTTATTGACTGCGGCATTTGCTCTCGGATCTGCTCCGTCCTCAAAAATGTGCAGATATTTGCCGTGCTTCAACGAAACCACATCTCCACATTTGTAGATTGCGTTGAAATCATTCGGATCGCCCTTGGAGTCGATCTCTCTGTCTTCCATTAAGAAGATCAGCTTCTCACCCGCACTC
>JACCDR010611490.1_pt1 | contig 10342 bp, 14 predicted proteins | sample 7446431 | NCBI WGS metagenome assembly JACCDR01 (sample SAMN15323443, study PRJNA562643) | freshwater metagenome | isolation source: river surface water | place: USA:Blue River Watershed | collected 2017-08-17 | reverse complement strand
CACCTTCTGATTCCCGCGTGGAGCGGGAAGGAGCGACTCGATGTCTTCCGTCATTTACGAGCCGAACCCCAACGCGCCGCAGCTTCCCGCCAGCGCCCTGGAGGGCCTGGACAGCGTCATCGACACCATCAACGGCGGCCGCCACGCCACCGCCGCCGAGGTCGGCGCGCGCCTGGGCGCCGTCGCCAAGCGCCGGTTCGACTCGGTGTTCACCGACCTCGGCAAGCTCGACCCGGCCAAGCGCAAGGTCATCTCCGAGCGCGCCATCGAGTTCGCTCAGCGCGCGGACAACCAGTCGATCGCGAAGCAGATCCGCTTCGACTCGATGAACGCCGCCCAGCGCGCCGACAGCGACGGCTTCTGGTTCGTGCGCGAGCTGAGCCACATCCTCTCGCGGACCTGGCAAGAGAAGTACCCGGCGCAGACGGCCTGGGATCTGTTCGGGCGCAACGAGGCCGTGCCCGCCGGAGCGCGCGAGTTCATCGCTCGGCGCACCTCGGCCCGCGGCGAGGCCCGCATTTACCGCGCCGGGACCAACGTGCCCGTGGTGAAGGTCGCTCGCTCGGAGATGACCTTCAACATCCGCACGCTGGTCACCTCCACCAGCACCGACATCTTCGAGCAGGCGGCGGCCAGCTTCGGCGGGTTCGACAAGGCCGCGCAGGAGATGGCCGGGGCCAAGCGCATCCTCATGGAGCGCGCGAACGAGATCTTCTGGCGCGGCGACACGAACCATCAGCTCTTCGGCATGTTGAACTACCCGTTCACCTCGGAGATGTACAGCGCGACGCCCTTCGTCGCGTCCAGCTCCGCGGACGACATGCTCGACGCGCTGAACACCGCGGCCAACTTCCCCGAGGAGCAGAGCAACACCGTCCTGCGGTGCGACTCGGTCGTCATGGCCCCGAGGATCTACAACATCCTCGCCCAGAAGCAGCGCAGCACCGCCAGCGACACCACGGTCTTGGAGTACTGGATCAAGACCAACGCCCAGGGCATTCGCAACGTGTCCAAGGCGCACGAGCTCCAGGCCGCCGGGCCCGGCGGCGAAGACGGGCTGTTCTTCTACCGGCAGGGTCCGACCGGCCCCCTGCTCACCGTGCCCCAGCCCTTCGCGGTCTTGCCCGCCCAGCAGGTGGGCTTCCAGTCCGTGACCCTCATGTACATGACCATCGGTTCGCCGGTCATGGAGGAGCCCGGGGAGCAAGTCGTCGTCTGGTCGCCCGCGGCCTGAACGTAGACACCTTCGTCCACCCCGCGCTGGGCCAGCCCGGCCCAGCGCCCAACCCCACGGCAGTCCCGCCTAGGAGCCTTGATGCCCACGACGACCGAGCGGTCCAAAAAGCCCATTCCCGCCAAGCCCAAAAACAGCGGCGACGCCGACCGGCCGCGCGAGCGTCGAGGGCCCGTGACCCTGGTGTCCAACTGCACCCGGCAGGCGCACATCATCGTGCGCCGGTTCAACGCCGAGAAGCAGCCCGTGCTGGATGAGCATGGCAAGCAGGCGACCTACACGCTGGTGATCGGCTCCACCCTCGACGCTCAGGTCCGCGACAAGAGCGTGCCCAAGCCGACCCTGGTGATCGAGCGCAACGACTGGATCGCGCTCAAGCGCGACCGCCGGGCTTATTCGGCGCTTCGCGGTCGCCAGAAGGCGGCTCAGCTCCAGATCATCGGCGACTGAGCCGGAGGCGACGATGGCGCTGACTGCCGCTCAGGCGTTCGAGCTCTACGGATCAACCGAGCTCAAGGCCGACACCAGGAAGGACGACTTCTTGGCCGAGGCCGCGCGCCGCGTCGATGCCGACGTGTTCGGCGACGCCTGGGGCAGCGCCGTCGGACTCATGGCCTTGCACCTGATGGCGCTCGCCCCGCTGGCCGCCTCGGCGGTAGACGCCGCCCATCGCGGGGTCAACTCGACGAGCGCCGAGGGCTTGAGCATCAGCTTCGGAGCGTTGCCGTCCGGCAAGTCCGAATCGTCCGAGTGGCTCAAGAAGACCGGCTACGGCCAGCAGTACCTCGCGCTGCGCCTGGGGCGGCCCAAGCTCTACGCTCAGATCGTGCCCGTGACTGCGGGCCCGCGCCGCCGGAGGTGGTGATGAGCGTCAAGATCACCGACAACCGCGCCGCCTACGATGAGATGCTGGCCGCCGTAAACGAGGCCAGCAAGGGCCTGTACGTCGTCGTCGGCATCACCGGCGACAAGGGCTCCGACTTGGTGACGATCGGCGCCTACAACGAATACGGCTCGGAGGACGGCGCTCACCCGCCTGAGCGGTCGTTCCTGCGCGCGACGTTCGACGAGGGCAAGGAGAAGTACGTCGCGATGGTCGCCAAGGGCCTCGACGACTCCCTGGCGGGCAAGGGCACGCTCCGTCGCGCCCTGGACCTCACGGGACTTCGCCTCGCCTCCGATGTGCAGCTTCGGATTCGCCGGGGAATCTTGCCCGAGAACGCGCCGATCACGATCAAGCGCAAGGGCAGCTCCAAGCCCCTGGTGGACACGGGGCGCCTTCTGCAGTCCATCTCCCACGAGGTACGCGGGGAGGCGGTCGTCGCTGCGGTCGGGGCGAGCGCATGAGCACGGCCATCATCCTCGCCAGCCTGGCCGCGGTGCCGATCACCCTGCGCCGCCCGACGGCCGCCGCCACCCGCAACTCCAGCGGGCGCACGGTGCAGACCTTCGCCGACACGACCATCACGGCCTCGGTGCAGTCGGGCGGCACGTCGAGGGGCTTGCAGCACAACGCCGAGGGCGAACGGCAGACCCAGCGCCGTCGCATCATCACCGAGTCGGAGCTCCGCGCCGCCAACCCGGCCACGGGCACCCTCGCCGACCGCGTGGTCATCGACGGGCTCACCTTCGAGGTGCAGACCGTGCGCAAGGTGGTCCACCTTCTGCCCGCCTACACCGCCGATGTGGTCGCGCTGCAAGAAGGGGAGAGCTGATGCGCCCCACCCGTGAGCAGATCCTCCAGTCCGTGCGCGCCATCGTGAAGCCTCTCGCTCGCCCCGGCGGCGCGGCGCTGACCGACGCTCAGATCATTCCGGCCAACGACAAGGGGCCGCGTCCACCCCAGCCCTACCTCACGGTGACGCTGCTCAGCGCCTCCGTGCCCGTAGGCACCGACGCCGCGCCGCCCCGCGCCGCCGCGCGCGTGACCGTGAACACCAAAGCCACCGGGTACGTCTACCAGCTCACCGTTGGCGCATTGACTATCAGCCACACCCGACTGCTGGCCGATACGAACGCCACGGTGGCCGCCGCCCTTGTCGCCGCCGCCAACGCGGCCTCCGAGTACACTTACGCCGCCGTGCTGGCTGCCGACACGACGACCTTCTGGCTGTTCGACGCCCTGGCTCGCACCCTCGCCACCGCAGGCGACGGCGGCCTCACCATCACCGCGGCGGCCGAGACGGTCTACTTCCCCAACGGGCCGCGCTCGATGACCGTGGAGCTGCAAGGCTTCGGGTACACGACCGAGGACTGGCTGAACGACGTGCAGCTTGGCCTCAGCTCGCCGTCGGCCTTGCAGGCGATGCTCGACGAGGGCCTCACCCTCCGCACGCTCTCGGGCGTGGCGCCCCTGCCGACGCTGCTCGACACCAGCTTTGAGGGCCGCTTCTCGCTCGACCTCATCGGCTCCTACTCGGCCTGGAGCACGCCGATTCTCGCGACCACGGTGGACACGATCTCGTTTGAGGGCACACTCCAGACGGAGCCTGCCACCGACGACGAGCCCGCCGACCCGCTCATCCTCAACTTCGACCTGGAGCTCTGATGTCAGCGACTCACAACCGAAGCCTGCTCAGCGTCACCGTGACGCTCAGCTCGACACCGGCGGGGCGGGCCTCGTTCGGCACCGTCGCCTACTTCTGCGACCAGGCCACCAACAGCCTGAACAGCCAGCGCACCACGACCTACGCCTCCTACGCCGAGGCCGAGACCGCCGAGGCGGATGGCTACATCAGCGCGACGACGCTGGCGGCGCTCCAGAAGCTGTTCGCGCAGACGCCGAAGCCCGCCAAGGTGCGGCTGGTGCGCGTGAACGTCTCGGGCTCGGAGACCTACGCCCAGGCGCTCACCGCCGCGCTGGCGCTCACCCGCGACTTCTACGGCGTGGTGCTCGACACCCGCACCGACGCGATCCAGGTGGCGATGAGCTCCGCCGTCGAGAGCGCGGAGAGCACGCACAGGATGTTGTTCTTCTTCCAGAGCAACGACGCCGACTGGCTCACCTCGGGCCTGCCCTCGGCGTTCACCGACATCGCCACGCGGGAGCGCACGGTCCCGATCTACCACGACGACGACACCGAGCGCGTCGATCTGGCCTACGCGGGCAAGATGCTGGCCTTCAACCCCGACGAGACGGCCGCTGGCTGGTCGCCTCAGCGCGTCGTCGAGGTGGACGACACCGCCGCGCTCACCGACACCCAGGCCGACTTCCTCATCGCCAACAACTGCAACGTCGGCTTGGAGTTCGGGCAGTACTCCTTCCAGATCGCCAAGGGCGTGACGGCGACGGGTCGAGACATTGGCGAGCAGTACGCCGCCGACGTGCTTCGCCAGCGCATCATCGAGGACATTACCACCGCGTGGTCCACCGCGACGAACGCTGGTGGCCGGTGGGGCGTGTCGGTCGCCACCCAGAACGCGATCAACGCCATCGCCCTGGGCCGCATCCAGCGCCTCACCAACGCCGGGCACTTCAAGCCCGGGCAGGTGGTCATCGAGAACCAGACCATCACCCAGGACGATATCGACGCGCGCCGCCTGCGCCTGTCCGTCGCCATCCAGTACAACCAGAGCACGATCCGCGTCGAGATTCCGATCGGGCTCAGCACGTCCGCCGTCGTAGAGGAGTGACCCAATGGCCGGTTCCTGGTCCTTCGAGCATTGCTCGCTCACGCTGAACGGCGTGCCCATCACTGGTTTTGACGACGCGGGCACGGTGGAGTTCACCGAGCAGCCCTGCTCGACACCCACCTCGGGCGCTGATGGCCGGCTCACCCTGAGCAAGAACGCTGACTCCAGCGTCGCGGTCGGCATCACGCTCAAGCAGACGAGCCCGTCGATCGCGTACCTGAACACGCTCAAGGGTACGGCCCAAGCGTCGCCGACCCAGGTCCCCATCGCCCTCGCGTTTCTGGATCTGGCCAACGGCACGACCTACGGCGGGCTCGCGTACTTCACGGGCATGGAGGCTTACAGCTTCGGAAAGGACGCGGGGTCGATCAAGTTCAACCTCGTGCTGGAGCGAGGCCGCGACACGAAGGTTCTCAACGCGCTCTCCTTCGGCTGATGACTCTCGCCCGGCGCGCGGTCTTGCGCGTCGGGCTCACCGTGCAACCCCGGCTCACTGGAGCTCCAACTCATGCTCGCCATCACCTTCGACGTGCCCGACGCCCAGGGCACGCTGCACCACTACACCGTAAAGCCGACCCCCGCCGAGGACGGCCTCGGGATCTCCATGCGTCTCATGGGCATGGTGTCGGCCCCTGCCCTCGGTGCCCTCGGCGCCATCCTCGCGCCTGTGCTCGCGCAGTCGCGGGGCGGCACCAGCGCGGCCGACCTTCTCGACAACACGGAGATTCTCGGCGACACCGCTCGGGCGCTTCAAGGCGCCGACCTCACCGCGACCGGCGCCGCCGTGAGCGCCCTCCTGCAAGACCCCAAGAACGTCGCCTTCATGCGCAACGTCTTGCTTCGCAGCGTGCATCGCGACGGCCAATCGCTCGCCAGCGCGGCCGAGTTCAACGCGGCCTACACCCAGAATTACGGCGAGCTCTACGCGGTGCTGTGGGAGGTGATCACCCGGAACGGTTTTTTCGCCTTGCCCTATACCTGGAGCACCGCGCTCAAGGGGCTGACCGCGACGAGCCCCGAGCAGGCGCCAAGCGCGACGCCAGAGTCGAGCGGTTGACCGAGGCGCTTCGGACTGACCCGCGCGTCTTGCGCGCGCAGGGTCACACCGAGGCGGTCGGCGTGGACTGGTTCATCTGGCGCGTGGTGCGTGCGGGCAAAGGGTCGCTCACCGACCTCAAGACCACTTGGACGTGCCACGACCTGTTTGACGCCCACGCCGTCCTGGACCTCGACGCAGCCGAGGCCCAGGTGACGCAGGACTTCATGGCCGCCGAGCATGAGCAAGCTCGGCGCACACGATAAGGAGACGACGTGGCGACCACCCTGCGAGAGCTGCTGATTCGCGTTGGCGTCGATGCCAACAACGCGAAGGCGTCTCTGGCGCAGGTAGACGCGGGCGTCGAGCGGGTGAAGACCGGGTTTCAGAACCTTGCGACCTTCGCCGCCGCCGCGACGGCCGCCATCGGCGCCGCAGGACTCGGCGCGGTGCTGCTCGCGTCCCAGGCCGCCGCCGCCGCCAAGACGATCGACCTCCAGTCGCGGGCGCTTGGAGTCCAGGTCGAGCAGTACCAGATGCTCACCCAGGCTGCGGCGACCTTCGGGCTGGAGCAGCAAGACGTTGCCCAGGCGATGGTCAAGACGACCCTAGCGCTCAAGGCAGGCGCCGAGGGCGGCGAGGCCCAGGCCGAAGCCTTCAAGCGGCTCGGGCTCGACCTCAAGGCCACGTTGAACCTCAAGCCTGACGAGCGGCTGCTCGCGCTGAGCGATGCGTTCCGCCAGGTCAAGGGTGACGTGGACCGGCTGGCCCTCGCCAATGCCCTGTTCGGCGATGACCTCGCGGTGAAGCTCCTGCCGCTGCTGACTGCGGGGTCGGTGCAGCTTCGGGGGCTGGGCGAGGAGGCCGCCAAGCTCGGGATCATCCTCACCCGGGACAACATCGACGCCAGCTTGAAGTTCGCCAAGGCCCAGGGCGAGGTGCTGCGCGTCGTCGAGGCTGTGCAGCTCAAGATCGGCGTCGCGCTGAGCCCCGTGCTCACCGACATGGCTGAGCGCTTCCTGGTCTGGTACGAGGCCAACAAGGAGATCATCAGCCAGAAGATCGACGAGTACGCAGACCTCGTCGCCATCGGCCTAGAGCGCGTCGCTGATGCGCTGGGCCAGATCGACAAGTCAATCGGCGGCGCCGAGGGCTGGGCGCGGCTCGCCGAGTACCTGATCATCATGGGCGGCGTGAACGGCGCGGGCATGGTGGCCGGGCAACTGTACGACATGGGGGGCGGCGCCAAAGACGCCACGCTCGGGCTGATCGCAATGATCCCAGCGGTCATCAACTCGACGTCGGCCCATCTTCAAAGCGTGGCAGCGCTTCACCGGCTCGCCATCGAGTACGGCGTCGTCGGGGCAGCTCGCAGCCTGTTCATGCGCACCGAAGAGAAGGATATTGGCAAGTCCCATCTTCGACTACATGACCTCCGCAAGACGCTGGAGTCCGTGTACAAGACAGGGCAGGGGCGCACGGTGGGCGGCATCCTGGGGAGCGTTGGGCTCCAGACCGCCGTGCGCGCGCTCACGATGGCGCTCACCTCAGCAGGCATTCCGATGGCCGCGCTGGGCGCCAGCGCCGTCGCCCTCAAGGCCGCGCTCGCCGGGGTGGCGCTGGTCGCTGCCAAGGTCGCCGCCGTGGTCGGCGTGGTCGCGGGCACGTTCCTGATCTTTGAGGACGTGTGGACCTGGCTGCGCGGCGGGGATTCGGTCTTTGGCCGGATGCTGGAGAAGATGAAGGAGAGCGGCGGCGTGCTCGGCGCCTTCGCCCGGGTGTACGAGGCCCTCGGCAACATCGCCAACGCCGTCATGTCGCGCCTCGTCTGGGTCTGGGAAGGCGTAGGGGGGATGCTGGGCTGGGTCGGCACCAAGGTCTATGAGCTGAACGCGGCGCTCGGCGACATCATGCTCCCGTACCTCGTCCAGATCGGCGACAAGATCATTGAGGTCGGCGAGGCGCTGGGCATCGAGATTCCAGACTTCGTACAGACCATCGTGGATGCGCTAAAGGCGTGGCGCGACGGCCTCGTAGACATCATCGATCTGTTCTCGATCGCGCTCAACATGGCCGCCGAGTTCATCGGCACCGACGCGGCCGACGCGAAGATGATGGGCCGCGGCGGCGTCACGGACGCCAGCAACCAGCAGGCCCAGGCCGTGAAGGTCGCGGACAACTTCGGCAGCCTGTTCTACGACGACTACGAGCGCGCCCAGATCGGGGCCAACGCGAAGCGCGGCGCGGTCGGGCTGGGTCGGGGCATCGGCACCGGCACCGACCTTGCTGCCCTCGGGTTCAAGACAACCGCCGAAACCGCCCGCTCGGCGATGAGCGCCGCCCAGGGCTTCGCCTTTGGGCCGCAGGGCTCCGACGCTCGCAACGCGGCGCTGGCCGGGCTCAGCGGTCGGCCGGTCGCGCAGTCGCCGGTCACCGTCAGCGCGCCGGTCACCGTGACGATCCAGGGCAACGCCGACGAGCGCACCATCAGAGAGATGGAGCGGCGCATTCGCAGCGGGCAGGAAGACATGCTGCGCGGGCTCCAGAACGAACTCTTGGGGGCAGAGCTGTGAGCCTCAAGATCACCATCGACGACACCCAGGAGAGCTGGGTCTTCGACAACACCATGCAGATCGGGCGCGGCATGACGAACATCGTCACGGCGCACCCGGTCGAGCGCGGCGCCGACGTGGCCGATCATGTGCAGCGCGGACAGCTTCGTCGGTCCTACAGCGTCATGATGAGCGACACGCCGATGCAGGACGCGCAGGTGACGGGTTCAGGGCCCGAGCGCAGCAACCGATGCGCGGTGTTTCTTGAGCGGTGCGCGGGCAGGACGCTCACCATCACGCACCCCCTCGACGGCACCATGACGAACATGCTGCTGGGCTCGTTCAGCGGCGATCGTGGCGGCGTGCTCATGGAGAGCTTCGCGCTGGAGTTCACGCGCCTGGAGTACGCAGAGGTGACCTCGGTGCGGGTGCCACCGAGCGCGCCGATCCGCAACACGACGGCGGCCTCGTCGCTGCCCGACGGTCAAGACCTCGGGGCCCAGGCCACCACGACGACTGCCGGGGTGGCGGGTGCAAGCGGCGGCGGAGCGACGAGCGCGTCCGCGTCGGCGGAGAACGCCGATGCCCGCGACCGGTCCTACCTCTTGCAGCTTCTCCAAGGCGGGGGGATCCTCCAGTGACCCCCAGGAGTAGCTCATGCCCGTAGTCATCCAGGGCTTCGCAGGCCTTCCCTCGCACACGCAGACCGTGAACCTCGGCGGCGTGAAGGTCTCCGTCGTGCTGTACTGGCGACCGCGACTGAACGGCTGGTACATGGACCTGCTCAGCGCGGACAAGACCGTGCGATACATCTCGGGGCGGCGACTCTCTCCAGGCACGTCGCCAAACATGGACCGCATCATTGAGGGCGGGCCCGACGGCTATCTGTTCGTGTCGGGCACGGACGGCTACGCACAAGAGGCCCTCGGCGCCGATCTGCTGCTCAAGTTCTTCACGACCGCCGAGATCGAGGCCGCGGTAGCGGCCGACACCACTGACGACCAGCTCACCGTTGAGCTCGCCCCATGACGACGCCGAGCCGCCCGCTGTTCGGTCGCCAGGTGCAGCTCCAGATTGGGGAGCCGGGCGACGTGGGCAAGGCGTACCGCGATCTCCGCATCACCTTCAACGTCGTGATGACGGACGCCTCGGCGCCGAACGAGGCGAACATTGAGATCTACGGCGTCAACGCGGACAGCCTGGCGCTGGCGCAGTCGCCGACCGCCGAGGTGCGACTGCTCGTGGGCTACGACGCGCCGCGACAAATCTTCGTCGGAAACCCGGTCAAGAACGGCGTCGCCATCATGCGACAGCAGGCCGAAGTCGTCTTGCGCATGAAGCTGCAGGACGGTGGCCGCGCCTACGGCACCGCCCGCGTTGCGCTGAGCTACAGCCAGCCGACGATGCTCTCGGAGGTGGTCAACGCCGTGTCGTCTCAGCTCGGACTGCCGATCGACGTGGTGCAGATCGACGACGACTATGAGATTCCGGGGGGCCTCACCCTCGTCGGGCCCGCCCGCAACATTCTCGACGACCTCGCACGATCACGAGCGGCGGACTGGATGATCCGAGACGGGGCCTTCGTGTGGAAGCCCAAGGGCCGAGACACCGGGGAGCAGGCCGTGGTGTTCTCCACGCGCACGCGCAACCTCGTGGGAACGCCGTCGCTCAAGGAGGACGGCATCGAGGTCAAGGCGCTGATCGACCCGAACATGCGGCCCGGCAAGCTCTTCCAGGTGGAGAGTGCCGACTACAACGGCCTGTATGTCGCCCGAGCGGTGACCTTCTCCGGGGACACCCACGGGAACGACTTCTACGTCGTGGTTCACGGCACGCCGAGGGCGGCATGAGCACCCTGCCAACCTCTTCCGATGTGCTGCGTCAGCT
>JACCDR010124564.1_pt1 | contig 10342 bp, 7 predicted proteins | sample 7446431 | NCBI WGS metagenome assembly JACCDR01 (sample SAMN15323443, study PRJNA562643) | freshwater metagenome | isolation source: river surface water | place: USA:Blue River Watershed | collected 2017-08-17 | reverse complement strand
CAGCGATTCTTTGCTTGGAGGCTTCTAGTTCCTCGGGAGAGAGAGAAGCTACCTTCTCCTTTGCCCAATCACCAACTCGGCCCCTAGCAGCGTCTACATCAACTGAGGGACTTACTGCATTATCTGCGGCCCCCTGAGGGTTTGAATCAAGGCCCAGTGCCCTGACGTATTCCCTGTCTTGGTCGGTGATAGGCCTGCCATTCTTGGCGATAATCTCGGTCCTACCATCCTTGTATTTCTGGATGATGAGGCCTTCCTTCTCGATGGTCTGGACTGGAGCTAGATCCCTAGCCGTCTCCTCTGCCTGCCACCTAGGAGATCCAACTGCCGGGTCATTGGGATTCTTAAGTCCTTCGCCTGTTAGCTTGCCACTCTTAGTGGACTGTAGGTCCTCGACCGGGATGACACTCTTAGTCTTGGCTTTCTTAGGAACCTCTGACAGTCCCTCCCAAGCCTTAGCTCCACCCTTCTGGACCCTTGCAATTACGTTCTTAATCTGGAAGGGATCTCTAGCGATCGTGAACTCGCCGTCTCCGGGGATTTCTAGGGTGAACTTCCCACCCTTGGAACCCTTGACAGCGGCGTTAATCTGGGCACGAGCTTCCTGAGCCATGACGCCGGGGGTAGCATCTCGGACTCCGGTTAGCTGCTTGGGTAGGCTAGCTGCGATGGCTTCATCAACCCCATAAATGGGTCGGACTGAGCCATAACGGTCGATAGAGGCGATTGGTTCCTCGCCTAGGTAGACAGTCCCCTCCCGTCCCCCATAAGCCTTACCGGCTTGGAAGCTGACTTCGGGCTGACCCTCGACCTGAGCTAGTTCCTCGTTTAGGGCCTTTAAAACCCTCTCATGGACCTCTTTGGCATTCTTCGTACCTGAGACATCCACGACTCGTCTGAGTTCGTTTGTGACTTTCTTAGCGGCGTCGGCTGCGGGTATAGCGGGTGTTTCGGGGGAGGCTGGCTTAACCGTGGCTGGGGTAGCGGCTACTGGGATGGCACTCTTCTTAGCTGGTGTCTTACCCTGATATTCCGCCAACTCTGCCTGCTCTTTAGGAGTTGCATGACCAAGCTCGTTTCTATATTCTAGGGTCCTCTTATTAGCCTTATGACCTGAGGAACTTAACCTCATGTCCCTAGCAGTTGGACCAAACTGTTTCCCAGTGTCCACCGGGACGTTCTTATCCTTAGCCTGCTTAACCGTCTCCCCTAGGGGTCTGGTCGTCGGGCCAAACTGGGCTTCTAGGTCAACTGGCTCGCTTCCAGCCATGCTAGTCGGGCCATGTTCAACCTTCGTGTCTGCGGAACCTAGGTCATTCCCTGCTCTCTTGCGTTCGATGGCGTCGATGGCCTCCTGCATGACCCCCTTAACCTCCGGGGTTAAGTTAGGATCATTCATGTCAGCCTTGAGAGACTCTACCTGCTTGGCGAGTTCGGCATCCTTACTAATTCTCGCGGACGCAACTCCAGCAATGCCCCTGCCTTGATCGACGGGTGCCTGTGATAGGGAAGTCGTGAGGGCCTCATTACTCCTCTCATCCCTAGTCATCCTCTTGCCTGAAGCTTTAGACTCGGTTTGTAACTGTTTATAGTGGGCGTCGGCTAGCTGTTCCGGGGTCTTCTTAACTGCCGCTACCGGGATGATGCCTGATTGGGCACCCCTAGCGGCTTGTCTAGGAACTCCTGCCGGTTTGTTGCCAACTGGAACGTCTGGGGTTTGGGGGGCAACCTGCGGACCACTCGGACCCGCCTGTTCCTGAACAGGAGGGGCTTCCATCTCGGGACCGAACTGCTTGCCTGTATCTACTTTAACCTTCTTCTGGCCCTTCACCTTAACTGGGGCAATCGGGGCAGCAGCCTGTGCAGGCTTAGGAACCTCAGCAGTCGGAGTCTCAACCTTAGGTGGCTTATATCCAGCATCTAGCTGGCCCCTATAAATCTCATTCGGGTTGTTCCGCATCCATTCAAGGATAGCTTCACCCTTCGCAATCTCCTCCGGGCTGAACTCAGCACCGGTGTTCTTTGCTCCTCCCACAACCGGGATCTCTTCCCCGCCCCTATTTTTAGTGAGGTCTTCTAGGGTCTGGATAGCTTTTTCCTCGCCGGGTGAGAAGGATGCCTTCTTAGACTCGAAAGCCACACCTGTCTGGGCGGGCGTCTCTATGTCCACATCCTCTAGGTCCATCTTCACACCTGAAGCTGAACCCTTACCTCCACCTGAACCTGTAGCTCCGCCTTCGGTCTTCTCAGGGGCGGGTGGGCCATATCGAGTAACTGCCCTTTCCTTGCCTCCCGGAACCTTAGTTTCGAAGCTGGAAGTAACTGTCGTTCCCTTGTTCTCTAATCCCTCTGACAGGGCGGCAACTCGGTCAGCAGCGGCCTGAGCCTCTAACTCAGCATCCATCTCGGACGCGACATTTGCACCGAACTTCTCTTTAGCATTCAAGTTACCTGCTTCAGCAGCGGCATTTGCCTCAAACCTCTTCTTAGCTGCCTCAGCAAATTTCCGTGCCTCATCCTCAACTGCTAGGTCATCCTTCGCTAGAGCCTGTCTGGCCTTGAAATTACCTTCCGCAGACCTATCTGCCTGTTTAAACTCTTTTTCAAGTCTAGCTGCTTCCCTAGCCTGTTCCGTCTGGGTGTTTGCTGCCTGTCTGGCTTCCTGAGCCTTCAGTTTCGCTGCCTGTTCCTCAGCCTTAATCGCCTCTACGATGGAGGCATCCCTCGGGGCACCTTCTTGGCCGTAAATCCTCGTGCCAACCTCACCCTTCGGGTCTTGCTGCATCTTAGTAAGGAGGTATTCATGCTCACTCGGGGTTAGCGGAGCAGTTGACTTAGCCCGCCCTAGGGCGAACTCCTGCCCTGCCGGTGCCTTAGGACCAGCGGGAGTGGGAATCTTTACACTGTCTGCCTCAGCAAGTTCTGCTGCTGTTGGCATAGCGGGGGAGTTCTTCAACCCCCTCTGAATGATTGGGGCGGGGGTGTCGATTCCATTTGCTACGTCCGCTATGTCATTCGCACCACTTAAGCCCAAACTAATCGGACCCGTTGGGGTGCGTCTTGCTCTTGTTACTGCCTGAAGGGGGCTGATATCCTGCTTGCCTAGGTAGGCACTGATGCCACCGCCTGCTAACCCGGTTACACCCTGAACAGTCCCTAACACCCTCTCGGGAGTGCTCAAGCTTGGGTCTGTGGCCGTGTTGAAACCTTCTAGAACTGTCGGGACGTTCATAGCGGCGGCTAGGGGACCTGAAGTTCCCAAGCTAGCTGCCTGTGCGATAGTGGAAGGCTTAGAAGCTCCTTCAAGGGCACCCCCTAAGAAGGCCTTAGCATAGCCCCCTAGAGATAGTTCTCCATTGGGACCGACTTCTGCGGCCTCCGGCTGTGCAAGCGACTGAACTGCTGCCCTAGTGGTTTCGGACCTGTCCGTGAGGGGGGTGTTGAACCAATCTACGATAGACTGGAACATACCACCAGATTCCTGTTTCTGAGGCATACCTAGAACTTCACGCTCTAGCGGGCTCCAATCCTTCCCCTCTTCGGGAGTCTGAACTTGAGGCGTGGGAACCTTATTACCCTCTTGCGGGGCGTAGGGAGACGTATATTTAATTGGCATGTATTATTCTCTAATTGCCTTCAGGAGCGTGGAGAATTCTAGGAGTTCCTGCTGGGTGACGCCGGGGGTCTTGGCAATCCGGGCGACAATCTGCTCATTCGTGAGGTTGGCGTGCTCGGGCTGGTTCGGATCGTTGTCGGCTTGGAGAACTTCCTCAATACTCGTTAGGACACTGGGGTCACTCACCCTATTTGCTAGGCTTGCAAACAACGTGTCGATGTAGTTGTTATATTCATCATCCGGCCTGCCAGAAATTACACTATTCTGTGAGGCAGTTCGTAGCTTGGCTAGATACTGTGCCTGCTGGGGGGTGAGAAGCTGGGCATTGTTCGCTTGGGGACCTCTAGGGGTGTTCCCTCTTACTACTCCTGAGAGTGGTGAGCCGTTTAGCTGAATCTGGTTCTTCTCGTTCGGCTGTTCACCCGGTCGGAGCCAGTGACTTATCTTTTTCTGGCCTGTTGGGTCGGATGGATCTGAAACCTGATACAAATAGGGTTGCATTCCCGCTGATGGGTTAGGTGGTCTGTCTCGGGTGATGATGGGATTGCCACCTCTGCCCATAATGGGCTTGCCTGAGGCATCTAGGGCGGGGGTAATCTTGCCTGTAGCCTCATCTAGGATGTTCATGGGCCGTTCTTGGGCCTGTTCCGTCATTACCCTGACGATATCTGACGGATCGTAGCTGCCTGAGGCCTGCTGGAGCATGGCTAGACGCTCAATCGGACTCATTTTCGGGTCGGTGAGGGCACCAGACTGGATAAGGGCCGCAGTTGCCTGCATTTGCCGTTGTTGTTCGCGTTCTTTTGGCAGTCCTCGGAAGTATACCCCCTTTTTTGGGGCCTCCGGGGCCTGTGGCTGGAGACTAGCCCTGACTGACTGGTCACCTTCGGGCGATCCCTCACCCGCAACCATGTTCGGACCTTCACCTACACCTGCGATATCTACGCCTGTGGAGACTGAGGGGGTGGGATTCGGATTCTCATCCGTGACGTAGCCCATTCTTCGGGCATACTCAATCATTTCCGGGTCGGCGGTGGATAAATCATCGCCCATCCTGAAGTTTTGAGCCCACTGGTTGAAGCTCTGCATCCTCCGAGCCTCTGCCGCAGCTTCTCTCTGCTCGGCTAGGGACTTCAGATTTGCATTCCGATACTCCATCTCAGATGCTAGTTCCCGCTCCTTCATGGAGTTCATGAGGGCCTGCTGTTCCTCTGCCTTTCGACGGGCAAGGATTTCCTGTAGGCCGGAACTAACTGAGTATAAATCGCCTTGTGCCATTATTTAACCTTTTAGCTAAAGAGATCCCAAATCGCGCTGCCAACTCGTTTAGCACCCCGCCCAATATCGTCCATTAGACCGAAGTTATCGAGAGCGCCCATTGCTGAGGAACCGTAGGAACCGAACCTACCGATGTTTTCCATCGTGCCCCTGTCCGTGAACTCATCTGCGGGCTTGGGTGCGAAGGAACCATTAGGACCTAACCTTTCAAGCATGGTCTTCTCTAGCATCCCCGCTGCCTGCTTAGCCTCATCTGTGATGGGCGCGCGTGGGAAGCTGAAGCTGGGCAGTTCCCTGCCTCCTGCTAGCTTAACGCTTGAGGCATCAAATGGGACGCCACCTGACTTAATGTATCCTGCCTGCTGGATCTTCTTCATGGCATCAGTTTCCTGAGCCCTGCGATCCTGCTGAGCCTGAAGCATGTCGTTATTTAAACGGGAGTTCATGTTGAAATCACTCAGCCGTTTATTCGCCTCGTCATTGCCCATTCGTTCGAACAAGCTTCCGATGTCGGCAGCAGTCTGGCCATTCCCGCCAGTCCCACTCCCACCTCTACCTAGAAGTCTGTTAATGACTGAGCCACCGCCTGAACTTCCGCCTACACCAGCGATTGCACTCCCCGCTCCTGCAATCGAGGGGGCTGAACCCATACCAGTTGTAAGGGCTGTGGAGCCAATCGTGGGGAGTCCGGCTGTGAGGGAGGCTGTCGTTGGGAATGCACCTGCACCCATCATCAGGCCACCGCCTGCTGCATGGGAAGCTCCGCCTGCTGCTGCGGCATTTAAGCCTGCACCAGTTCCGCCTGCGCCTACACCACCGCCACCACCCGCACCGAAGATGCTACCTAACTGGCCAATCGTAGCCTCTCGGACTCCGGGGATGAGCATAGCGCCAGCGATAGGGGCTGCGCCAATCGCAATCTTCGCGGCTGTGGGCATACCTGCATATCCACCCATCTGGTTGAAGTTTCCTGCTTCATCAACCTTCATGCGATCGCCAATCGTGAATCCATTCCGAGCAGCTAGCTGGGCGAGTTCCTGCCTCTGCCTGCCGTCGAGCTTCACCTTATTCGGGTTTAGCCCTTTAGATTGGAACCACTGTTGATACCATGGCTGTGAACGCATTTCCTCGTTCATCTTATTAAGTTCGAACTCTGACGTTTTCTGTGTCGCGTTTGCCATCTTATTTACCTTAGTTCTCTAAACCATGCCTGAGCACAACTGATTTCAACTTGGTTGTAAGGAGTGGAGAATACGCCTGAAGCCGTGTGGAAGAAGATACCACAAGCAGTGCCCCTAGCGGACCCTGCCATCATCCTAGCGTTGACTGGGTTGGACAATGTGGACCCCCCTTTTCTGGGGTCGTTCGGGTCTGCGAACTTCTGAGGCTCACCTGACATGACAGGTTTGCCCCTGTACTTATATTCGGGGTGGGCGTTTACGGCTTGGTCTGCTGCCCATTTGAAACCACCCTCAAGGAGGTTGTCTTTACCATCCCTAGGAGTGTGGTAGTCATGTGCGTCCTCAGGTGGAACAGGTCTGAGTTCATCCCCTAGGGCGTCGTTATAACTGCCGCCGAAGAAGATGATGCCTGCTGGCTTGGGGAAGATGAATGGGTCGTCTGTCGCGTTTGAATGGGCGTAGGGCTCATTCACTAGCTCAATTAGGATGTTCTGGACTGAAGCAAAAGCCGTAATCACTTTATTATAGTGGTTTAGCTGTTGAACCTTGTCCGGCATGACAATCTGGGTATCTGCGAAGATTGTAAAGTATACATACATCCCATAGTCTTCAACAAGTTGGCAGAAGAAGTCTAGAGATTCATAGTAGCGATTGCCATATTCTTGGGGATACCAGTGAGAGAAGGAGTTCACCATGCCGATGACTCGGACGCAGTTGGCTCCGAGGGCAGCCCTTTCAGCTAGGAGGGGCTTAATGTCTTCCCCGTCTAGATACTTCTTATATAACAGGAAGTCTGTGGCACCCTTAATGAATACCCGGTTGTTATTCCCATCATAGAAGTCATGTCCATTTACATGTAGGCGAGTTAGGGGGGCTTTCTCTAGGGAAATCTGGACATTCCCATTCATATCCTCAGGCAGGAGGTAGTAGCTCTGCGGGATATAGATGGGATTCGTATCTGCATAGTTCAGGTGGAGAGCATAACTTGAGATAGGGGAGAAAGGCATCGGCCAGTCAGCATTCCCTAAGTTATCTGTGTAGACACTTCCCCACACAGCCTCGTCGGAGGGCTGGGTTCCGAAAGCTACACGGATGTTAATGTCTGGAACGCCTAACCCGGTGATGTCTTTTACTTGAATCTGCGGCATTTATTTTTTCCCTGCTTCTTGGAGTCTCTGGAGGGCTGAACCCTGTCCGGCTGCATACTTATTCGCATTCTGGAAGGCCTTCAGCAATTGCCCGCCTACATCAGGCCCCATTAATTTGGGGTCCATTGGCGATTCGGCAGGCAACTCGATGTCACCTCTCCCTTGATAGGGGAGGAGACCAATCATGTCCTTCGGAGCAATCATCCGCATAAACCAGTTACGCATGTCAGCAGGACCCTCTGACGGTGCAGTGAGTCCTGTCTGGCGTTCCATTAATGTTTCAAATAGTCCGGGCATTACATTATCCCCCTATTCACGGCATCCCAGTAGTTGGAACGGTCGCCGTAGTCGAAGCCTAGCCTATCCCTGAACTGGGAGTCGTTCTGTTCTAGGGCTCGGTTCCTGTAACCTAGGTCTGCATTGAAGTGCTTGTCTGACTGGGAGAGACTCATTCTCTTGATTGCGTCGTCCATCTGAGCAAGCTTCAACTGGAGAGCCTGCTGCTGTTCGAAGGTTAGCATGCCCTGACGGCTTTGGAGGGCCTGAGCAATCTCGTCCCTTCTAGCAGTTAACTCTTTACCCATCAACTGGGCCTGTAGGCCGCTGACATTCTGGCCAACCCTCTCCGCCGCCATCCTCTGCTCACCACGAAGGTTAGCATTCGGACCTGACTGCTCGGCTAGGTTAGACATGTCATTACGTCTAGCTCTCTCCTGCTCGGCCCGGAAGGCATCAGTCTGCATACGAATTACGGGGTCATTAGGATCTACATTTAAACCCTGAGTGGACCTTTGCATAAGCTGGTTATACAACTCGTCCCACTTCGCATCACGACCGGGCGCGGCTCCGCCCCCACCGCCTGCACCACCACCCGGAGGCAGGTTACCCGGCCCCGGAGGAGTAATCTTCGGCGTCTTCCCTTTAGGTGCAGCCTTACCAGACTTGCCACCATACAGCTTGTCAGTCGTGGCGTGACCGGCTGAACCGCGAAGGAACTGGACGGTATTCGCCCCGCCTACGTCTCCTAGCATGTCTCCGATATAACTGCCATCTGGAGCGAAGGCGTGCTGACCCTTGTCAATCTTAATGCCATACTTGCTGGCAATAGATTCTAGGGCTCCAGCGTTGGCCTTGTTGCCAAAGCCTTGGCCTAGCCATTCATTCCTGAAGGCCTCATACTGCTGAGGACCCCAAGCCTGAGAAGAAGACTGCTGGGTCTGAGCCTGCTGTGCGGGATTAAGCCATGTATTACTCTGGCTGTAGACCTTGTTCAGGTCCCCACCTGACTGGTTCCACACATTCTGCGCGGCTTCCCAGTTAATATTACGCCCCTGTGGATTGTTGCTGCTCGTCCACTTGTTAATTTCATTGGAGGCGTTGTTCCACGCAGCATTAGGATCGGGTTGCTGTTGCTGGTCCTCAACCCACTGTCCGTTTTCATCGTATGCCATCTTAGTCCTTTGCGAAATACTTTCCTACTCTATCCCGAATGGTCTCGACGCCTACGCCAATTCCTAGGCTATCGTTACCTCTCTGAACAATCATGACGAGTTCCCCTTTGTCATTCACAACTGGGCCGCCTGACTGTCCACCTACGAACCCAGCGTCAATCATGACGAACGGGCCGCTTAATCCTTCGATATCCATTCTTACATTTGAAACGTGGGCAATTCGGAACATGGGATCTTCTAAACCTGCGCCAAAACCCATACTTGCTACTTCATCGCCTCTATCTACACTTGCTGCGGCTAGGGGGACATTGGGGCCTTCCACTCCTGATGCCCGGAGGACCATTAAGTCTTTCCGTTCATCCTTGAATACTCTGTAAGTGGCCGTTCCATCTACGAGAATCTTCTCACCATCACAATGGGCAGCGGTGAGGACTAGCTTCTTTGAGTTGTCGATCATGAAGGCCGTGCATGAACCTGCTACTTCAGTCCCTTGTAGGACTTCTAAGAAGTAGATGGATTCATCGAGCTTGTCGGAGACGGCGGTCCATTTAGATGCGCCGACTAGGGGTGCAATCGCAAAGATTGCAAAAGCTACAAGGGAAGCTAGTGCTCGTTTCATTTCATTTATCTCCTGTTTGTAATTACCTGTTCATTAAAGTGTCGAACAACTCGGAACCATCTCCGAATTGCTGGCCTTGAATCCCTCGGCCTGCTGCTGCCTGAGCAATTTCATACGGAACCTTAGGTTGAAGTGGTTGCATCGGTTCAGGACTACCCCAAGGACCTTGCGGGATTCTCGGCATCCCGTTCGGTAGGCGGTTCGGGTCTTGGTTCGGGTCATACGTGCCTAGTGGGCCACCAGTCGTCATCGGACCGGGACCTTGACCGGGACCTAGAGGACCCATCTGGTCTGGAGGAGGCATGTTGCCGGGGCCGGGAGGCGTTATTCCACCGGGGAACTTAGGAGGCATCGGACGCTGTGGCGGAAGATTCGGCCTGCCGGGAACGGGCTTCATAACTGGAAGACCGGGTTTAGGAGACACTGGCATACCGGGTCTGCCGGGAACGCCGGGACCCTGACCGGGGCGACCGGTGCCTTGGCCAGCACGCGGGGGCATGAATCCACCTCCGGGCGGGGTGACCATACGGGGCATGGGACGAACTGACGGGGGTGCGCCTGAGCCGGGACCATGACTTGAAACCATACCACCACCCTGACCGGGCTTGGGCGGGACGGGCATGCCGGGACCCTGACGACGAACTCCACCGGGAACGGGGAGGATTTGCTGATCACTAAATACTGCCATGACTACTTATCTCCTTGAAAAATGTAAGTGACGAATTCTTTCGGACAAATTGAATAATACCTGTTACCAAACCATCTGACGCCTGCGTATCTCGACCAGCTTACTGGATTAAACCATTTTAGCAAGGATTTCGATTGGATACACGCTCGGAAATTACAATCTGCTGCGACTCTCTCTATTGGGTTACCGTGAATGTCTATGTGGAATCTGTAGGCTAAGTCATGGTAGATGCAACATTCGTGGTAAACATCTATGACCCCTGTGCAACCGTCTGACTCGATTGCCCTTTCTAACTCTAGCATGTATTTCCTGCAGGGCGTCTTACCTTGGGCTAGGATGGGAATTCGGTAGGTTGACATTT
>JACCDR011918434.1_pt1 | contig 10344 bp, 5 predicted proteins | sample 7446431 | NCBI WGS metagenome assembly JACCDR01 (sample SAMN15323443, study PRJNA562643) | freshwater metagenome | isolation source: river surface water | place: USA:Blue River Watershed | collected 2017-08-17 | reverse complement strand
CCCGCAGTTAATCCCATCCAGCTACGGGCCGCCACAAACGATTTTAACAACCTTACCCTGCGAGATGAGCAATTCTACCCCTTTAGTGAGCTCACCCCCTACGGCGACACCCATCCCTCTGAGGGCAAATACAAAACCCTCATGTCGGTGAACAACCTCAAGATCACCAACAAACTCTTCCTCGAAGTCGCCGGCTTCTTCGAGCAAAACGAAGTGAAAGACGTAAACCTCTTCCGCAACGTCGAAGCCGCCCTCCGCGTTGACCCCAATGCCTTCCGCTACAACCCGGGCTACGTTCCCGGTAGCCCTTTTCTATTGCCCACTAGCCTGTTAGCCAGTGCTTCGGCAGCAGAAAAAGCAGCTGACCTTACCAAACGTCAGCTCGAGCAAGCACAACGCATAGCCGCTAACGCCGCCGCCCGCCAATCAGACAACCCAACCCGCGGCAAACTCTACATCGAAGGCGTTCCCCAGCTCATCACTAGCCGCCGGAGCTATAAAGAATTCCGCGCAAGCTTGGCCTACGAATTCGACTCTCGCCGCTACCTCAGCGATGGCCTTGCCAAGTGGATCAATAACCAACGCCTCTTCGGCAACACCTCCTGGAGCGAAGTTATCACGCGCAATCAAGAGCAACGCCGCCGCGTCATCGACAACGGCGTCGACGCCAATGGCATTGGCATCGCCCCCGGCATCATCACAAACCCTGCTGCCAAAGACAATGGCCCGCTCGCACCCGGCGCCGCTGCCCGAAACTACATGCAGCAAAATAACCGCCTCTTCACCACACGCCAGTACATCGACCCCAACGACCCCGCCCAGCGTTACGGCAGCTTCGGCGGCCTCGACCGGTACGCCCCCTGGGTATTTGATGACCATTTTGGCGGCACCTACACCGCCGCTTATGTGCCCGAGTTCCGCCCCTCCGGTCGCCAGACCCAGGACTTCTCCCGCGCCTTTTCCTGGCAGGGCTATTTTCTGAAAAACAAACTCGTCCTCACCTACGCCAAACGCTGGGACACCCTAAAAACCAAGTCCAACTTCGACGAACCTCAAAATACCCGCACCGGCCTCTATCCCACCATTGATGAGTTCCGTTGGCAGCGCTTTGAAAAACCTCCGACCTTCAAGAACGATACCAAATCTATTGTCGTTCACCCCTTCTCATGGGTTTCAGGCCACTATAACGAGTCGACCAACAACGCCGGCTCCGCCTCGACGACCCATGACATGACCGGGCTCTTCTATCCCGTAGCGACCGGTAAAGGCAAAGACTACGGCCTTACCTTCAACGCCAAAGGCCTGACCCTTCGCATCAACAAATTCAAAACCGACGCCACCTCCACCGACGCCGGTAACCAACCCATTCGCGACACCACAGCGAATTTTGAATCCCGGTACATCAACCTCAAGCGCGCCGAACACATCGCCAAAGGCCTGCCAACTTTTGACGACTACTACCTGAAGTCGCCCACCCAGGAAGGCTATAACCCAGTCGAAAACACCCGTGAGTATTATCGCGTTTTCAATAACACCAACTCAAAGGGCACGGAAATCGAACTCACTGGCCGCATCGGCAAATTCGACCTGCGTGCCACCTACGCGACCATTGACACCATTCGCGACCAAGTCGGCCCTAACTTTGTCGCCTACGCCACGGATCCTGTGGTCCTAGCACGCTTCTCCGCACTTCAACATTACGACGAAATCGGCGGTGCCCGTCTCCCTGTGATCGGCTACACAAATGTCGTCGGAGGAACAACTCCGGTGCCCAATCATACCGGCATTCCCATCTATGGTAGCCTTGGAGACACCCCAGTCACCGGCTGGCAAAACATCGTCTTCGCCAACAACAACGCCAAGACCATCCTAGCTGAATGGGTCTCCACCGTTCTGCCTACCGCCGCCAACACCCAGGCGCTCAACGGACTCGTCGCCCCGAAACTTCGCGGCAAACGTGCCAATGCCACCGTCTCCTACAACCTCAGCAGCGCCTGGCGCTTCGGCCTCTCCGCCCGCTATCGTCAAGAAGCTGTCATCGCCTACTACGAAAAAGAAATCACCGAGCTCAATGGCAGTACCTTCCCCACCGCGATCTACGCGAGCGACATCAGCCGCCCGATCTTTAACGACGCTGAATTCTACTTCGACCCCTTCATCCGCTACACCCACAAGCTCGACAAAGGTCGGAAACTCACCGTCCAAGTCAACGTGATCAACGCCCTCGGGAACGACGACATCTACGTCCTCAACACCTTGGCCTCGGATCGCAATCGCCTCAACCTCAGCGAGCCTCAGTTCAGCTACTACGGCTGGACCGACCAATCTGACCTCGCCTACTCGGCCCAAGTCCAGGAGCCCCGCTCCTACTCGCTCACCGTTACGCTCGACTTCTAATCCCAGTCGCACGCTTCCCTCAAGGGCACCCGATCCGGGTGCCCTTTTTTATTTCCGCCCCAGCTCCTCTTCGCCCTCAACCCACGTCCCCTGAATCTCCGTGACCCGGGGAAACGCCGGCACGCCATACTCATTGCGGCTTAACTGGTCGATCAGCTGATCAACCGCCACCCGGCCAATCTCACCCCACTGCGGATCCACTCCGGTCATCCCGCTCAAACCGGTATGCCAGTCCAAATAGATCAGCTGCACACTCCGCCCACTCCGCTTTTCATACGACCGCATCCACTCCGTAATCTGCCCTCCCGTCAAAAGCACAACCTCGGGCTTAAAACGATCCATCCACTCCGCCAACTCATCGCTCAAAGTCGGCCCAAAACGTGTGATCAAATTCGGCAACTGCCTCTTCTTGGGCAGCCCCACCTGTGCTTCACGCACCGCCGCACTCCGCAGCCCCATGTTGACCACGCAGGTTTGTGCATCCTCCACCAACCCGATCCGCTCAAAGCCTCGCTTGGTTAACTCCGTAAACGCCAGCCTCGCATTCCCATAATCCGAGGGCACGACTCGATGCAAAAGCGGCTTCGTGATCGAATGACTGATCGCCACCGAAGCAAACTCACTCAGATCGATTTCAAAACTGGCGCTCCCCCAAAGCCCTCCCGCATTCACATGCTCAAATATAATTCCGCGAATACCCCGCGCCTTTAGAACATCGAGCTGTCGCCCAGGACTCGCCTTCGCCCCCTGAAAAGGAAACAGCTCCAGGCCACATCCCAGCTCTCCCGCCCGCGCCACCAACGCCCGCCGAAACGCCAGCAAGTTCGGATGCGCCGCCCTCTCCGCACCCAGCGAATGGAGCAACGCCAGCTTCGGCCGATACCCCTCACCGCCCGCCCTTCTCCGCACCCGCGACATTAACTCCGCCACAAACGGATTTTTTTTGTACCCCAAGGCCAACGCCACCGCCAAAACTTTTTCCCGCACAGCGCCTTGATGTTTCGGGTCATTGCGCAACACCCGGCTTACCGTCATCGACGAAACACCCGCCTCACGGGCGATGTCCTTCATCGAGACCGAATGTCTTTTCTCCATGCCTGCTGGGTTACGAATAACCCTTCAAAGCTCAAGCGCTCTCCCTACTTATGCAGTTTGAGCAGGTAGGGACGAGCGGCTCGCTCGTCCGACTCAATTCACGCCCACTGAAAACAACGAAGAACCCGGAATTGCGCTGCCGAGGTTTGATGTTACGAATAACCTATGGCCCGGCTCGCTACTCCACTGGGCAAAACCAATGTTTCACATCGCACTATTTTAGTGCCAATCCCCTTACCCTTTCGGAGCCCCTACAGACTAAAAATGATCAAAAACTGCACCCGCATACACCTCGCCACAAACCTCCGGCAGTCCATCGCTGCCTCGCTCCTGCTTGTGGCAACCTTCGGTTCTCTCCCTGCGAGTGAACCGAAAATTTTCCAAAACCCGATTCTGCCCGGCTTCTATCCTGACCCTTCGATCTGCCGCGTCGATGACACCTATTACCTCGTAAATTCCTCCTTCGAGTGGTTCCCCGGCGTCCCTGTTCATCGCTCCAAGGATCTCATCAACTGGGAGCAAATCGGCCACGTCCTCGACCGCCCCTCCCAGCTCATGATGAAGGAGGGCATGAAAGCCTCCCAAGGCATCTGGGCCCCCACCATCCGCCACCACGACGGCCTCTTCTACATGGTCACCACCGCCCAGAGCTCTGGCGGAAATTTCTACGTCACCGCCAACGACCCCGCTGGCCCATGGTCGGAAGCGGTCTGGTTAAAAAACGCCCCCGGCATCGATCCATCGCTCTTCTGGGATGACGACGGCACGTGCTGGTTCACCGCCGCCGGCTGGATTGAAGGCGGCGCCAAATGGCCCAACGAAAACCGCATCTACCTCCAACAACTGGATACCACCAAGGGCCAGCTCGTCGGCGAACGCTACCACCTCACCAGCGGCCACGCCGCCAACGCGCGCTGGACCGAGGGCCCGCACCTCTTCAAGCGCAACGGCAAATACGTCCTCCTCGTCGCCGAAGGCGGCACCGGCCACCACCACGCCGTCACCATCCATCACTCCGATAAAATCACCGGCCCCTACATCCCCGATCACGCTAATCCTGTCCTGACCCATCGCCACCTCGGCCTCGATGCACCGATCTCTACCACTGGTCACGCCGATGTCGTCGAGACCCAAAATGGCGAATGGTGGTCCGTCATGCTCGGCGTCCGCACCCGCCATCGGAATAACCTCCTCGGCCGCGAAACCTTCCTCACCCCCGTCGCATGGGAAGGCCAGACCCTCGTCTACAATCCCGGCATCGGCCGCGTCCTCGAAACCGATCGGCGCCCAAATCTCCCCTGGACTCCCGTCCCCAGCATCCCCTCCCGCGATGAATTTAACGCCGCCTCCCTTGGCTTCCAGTGGAATTTCCTCCGCACCCCCACCGAAAACTGGTGGAGCCTCACCAGCACTCCTGGAGCCCTTGTCCTGAAACTCCGCCCACAATCCGTCACGCAACTCACCAACCCGTCGCTCATCGCGCGCCGCATCCAGCACTTCAACTTCCGCGCCGCGACCCATCTCACCTTCGCTCCCGCCAACAACAATGAAGCGGCCGGTATCGTCGTCATGCAAAACGAGCGTTATCATTACCGCTTGGTCTTGGGGCAAACCGGCTCTGAGCGAACTGTTTCCCTGCTAAAAATGGAAAATGGCATCGAAACCAAAGTCGCCAGCCTCCCTTGGCCCGCCGACTCGGCCATCATCGCCGTCGACGCCAAACTCCTCACCTACACGTTCCTCGTTGGCACCAGCCTCGACACCCTGAAGCCCATTGGCCCCGACCAGGACGCCCGCCTCTGCGGCACCACTCAAGCCGGTGGTTTCATTGGCCCTTACGTCGGCATGTACGCCAGCGGCGAAGGAAACCCCTCAGACAACACCGCTCGTTTTGATTGGTTTGATTACTCGCCTCGCGAAGAAAAGTAATCTCACTCGCTCGAGCTAGTTTGGCGCAGCAGCATGCGCGCTGCCTCAACCGCAACCCTCTCATGCCTACCTGCCCCCGCCTCCTCCTCGCGTCATTATTCACCGCGCTCATTCCAGCTCTCTCCGCCGCAGAGCCCGCTCCGTGGACTTCCCTCCTCGACGCCAAGCTCTCCCACTGGGAACTCTGGATGGGCGTTCCCCACACCAGTGTCACCGGCCTGCCCCCCGGCACCGCACAAGCCGACAAACCCACCGAAGGAAAACCCCTCGGCCTTAACGACCCCAAAAAAGTCTTCTCGGTCATCGAGCAAGACGGCCAGCCCGTCCTGAAGATCACCGGTGAAATCTACGGCGGGCTCACCACCCTCGCTGAATACAGCGATTTTCACTTCTCCTGCCAGGTTCGCTGGGGCGAAAAAAAGTGGGCCCCTCGTGAAACCCTCCTCCGTGATTCCGGCCTGCTCTACCACTGCACCGGCCCCCACGGCGCCTTCTGGAATGTCTGGAAACGCTGCGTCGAATTCCAAGTCCAGGAGGGCGACTTCGGCGATCTCTTCATGCTCGCTGGCACCGGCGGCGATGTCCGCTACCGCGACCTCGAAACAAAGGGTCAATACGACCCCAAGGGCATTTGGGATCCCTCCCAGCCCCTCCGTCCCCTCGGCCGCGTAAAACGCTCAGTCAATCACGAGAGTCCCCATGGCGAATGGAACACCCTTGAAGTCTACACCCTCGGCAACCGCGCCCTCCACCTCGTCAACGGCCACATCGTCATGGCCATCGAAAACATCCGCGAAAAATCCCGCACCGGCGGCGAAAACTTTGTCCCTCTCTCCAAGGGCCAGATTCAAATCCAGTCCGAAGGTGCCGAGGCCTACTACCGCGATATCAAAATCCGCCCCATCACCGAAATCCCCGCGCCTCTCCGCGCGACCGCCGGCTTCTAACCCCCTTCACGCCATGCGTACTTGGCTCCCCAATGTGCTGATCCGGGCGACGATTCGCCTCCCCGCCCTCTTCGTTCTAACGTCGTCGCTCACCGCCGCAGAGCCAGCGGCTGCGCCATCGCGCCCCCCCATGGGCTGGAACAGCTACGACGCCTACCACGCCGCCATCACCGAAAAACAATTCCTCGCCGTCACCGATAAACTCGCCGAGCGCATGCTCCCCCACGGCTACGAGTATGCGGTGATCGACTACCTCTGGTTTCATCCCGGCCCTCCCGGCTGGGACTGCGAAAAAAACTGGCACACCTGGAAACAAACCCAGACCCGCGACCCCGCCACCGGCCAGCTCACCCCGCGCCTGATCGTCGACGAATTCGGCCGCCCCCAGCCCGCCCTCAACCGTTTCCCTTCCGCCGCCAACGGCAAAGGCCTCCGCGCCATCGCCGACCACGTTCACGCCAAGGGCATGAAGTTCGGCCTCCACATCATGCGCGGCATTCCCACCCAGGCCGTCGACGACAACCTCCCCGTCCGCGGCACGCCCTACCGCATGCAGGACATCGCCGAGCGCTCCGACACCTCCTCCTTCATCGACGGCCAGTTCACCGGCGTAAACGTCGACCACCCCGGCGCCCAAGCCTACTACGACGACCTCTTCCAGATGTATGCCGACTGGGGCGTCGATTTTATCAAAGCCGACGACATGCTCCGCCCCGCCTATCATTTCAAAGAAACCGAAATGATGCACCGCGCCATCGCCAAGACCGGCCGCCCGATCCTTCTCAGTCTTTCCTACGGCGAAGTCTCCGCCAGCTACGCCCACCACCTCGCCGCCCACTCCAACCTCTGGCGCATCTCCGCCGATTTCTGGGACCGCTGGCCCGACCTCCGTCGCAACTTCGAACTCGCCCACATCTGGTCGCCCCACGTCGGCCGCCCCGGCTGGCCCGACCTCGACATGATCCCCATCGGCAAACTCATGCTCACCGGCTGGAACTTCAAGGCCACCATCGACAACATGGCCGACCCCAAGCGCAAATCCCGCGACGAGCGCCACGACCACTTCACCCCCGACGAACGCCAGACCCTCATGACGCTCTGGTGTATCGCCCGCAGCCCTCTCATGTGGGGCGGCGACCCGCTCTCGTCCAACGAGGAAACTTACCAGCTCCTCACCAACCCCGAAGTCCTCGCCGTCAACCAGCACGGCCGCAACCCGCGCCAGCTCCTCGGCCACGGCCATAAAGACGACTCCCTCCGCGCCTGGGTCTCCGACGCGCCCGACGCCCCTTCCCGCTACGTCGCCCTTTTCAACCTCCGCGACGAACCCGCCACAGTCACTCTCGATCTCACGTGGGACGAAATGCGCGGCCCGTGGCAGGTCCGCAACCTTTGGACCCGCCAGCCCGAGGCCACCGTCACCGATGGCAAACTCACCCGCCAGCTCCCGCCCCACGGTTCCGTCCTCCTCAAACTCTCCCGCTGACATGCCCTCGCTCACCGCCTGCCTAGCGCCCCTCGCCCGCGTCCTGCTTTTCGCCTTTGTCGCGATAAACGGATACGCCGCCAACCTCCGCTTCGATTCCAACCTCGCCCCCGCCGCCTTCGCCGCCTCCGAAATCGAGTCCGCCCTCGCCAAAAACAAAACCACCTCCGCCCCCGCCATCACCCTCGAGCTCGACGCCAAACTCGCTCCGCAAGCCTACGCCCTCTCCCGCGATTCCGCCACCGGCGCGATCATCGTGCGCGGCGGCGATGCCCGCGGCCTGCTCTACGGCGGCCTCGAACTCGCCGAACAACTCCGCCTCGCCTCCGGCGACCCCGCCCGCGTCCAACCCGCCACCGGCCAGCCCCACGTCGCCCGCCGCGGCCTGAAGTTCAACATCCCCCTCGATATCCGCAACCCGTCGTATCAGGACGCTGGCGACGCCGCCCAGGCCAACATCGCCGAGATGTGGAATTTCGAGTTCTGGCGCGAGTTCCTCGATAGCATGGCGAAACATCGCTACAACACCCTCACGCTCTGGAACCCGCACCCGTTTCCCTCGATGGTGAAACTCGCCGATTACCCCGACGCCGCCCTGCGCGATGTCTGCGGCACGGCCCTACCGCTCGACACCGACCGCCCCGACGAACCCGTCGCGAAATTCATCGCCGGCTGCGGCATTTCCCAAGCCGTGCTCGACAATCTCATCGTCCTCAAACCGATGACGATCGACGAAAAAATCGACCACTGGCGCCGCGTCATGCGCCACGCCAAAGACCGCGGCATCGACATCTACTTCATCACTTGGAACGTCTGGATGAACAGTCTCGCCCCCGCCGGCTGGTATCGTTCTCAGGAAAATCTCCAAGGCACCGCCGGCCTCTACGGCATCAACAACGACCAGACCAACCCGCGCACCATCGCCTACCTCCGCGCCAGCGTCCGCGAATTTATCCTGACCTATCCCGACCTCGCCGGCATCGGCTTCACCCCCGGCGAAAACATGCAGGATCGCGACGACGAATTCGACCGCGAGAAATGGCTCTGGTCCACCTACGGCGAAGGCATTCTCGACGCCAAAAAACTCCAGCCCGGCCGCTCCGTCGAAGTCATCCACCGCGTCTGGCAGGCCGGCATGCCCAAAATAATAAACGACTTTGTCCGCCGTTATCCCGACCCGATTAACCTCAGCTACAAATACACCCGCGCCCGCATCCACTCCACCCCCGCCCCGCAATGGGCCGCGCAGGAAATCATCCCCGACCTCAAAAAATACGGCGTGAAATCCTGGTGGAATCTCCGCAACGACGACCTCTTCCACTTCCGCTGGGCCGACCCCTCCTACGTGTCAGCCTTCATGAAAAACCTCCCCGGCCCCGACCTCACCGCCGGTTACTACATGGGCTCCGACAGCTACGTCTGGGGCCGCGAGTTTATCAGCACCCGCCCCAACCACCCGCGCGACCTCGAAATCCGCAAACACTGGTTCAACTTCCTCCTCTGGGGCCGCCTCGGCTACGACCCCGACCTCCCGCCCGCCCGCCTCACCGCCATCGTGCAAAACCATTTTCCCGATGTGCCCGCCCAACCCCTACTCGACGCCTGGACCGCCGCCTCCCGCACCATCGCCCTCGTCAACCAATTCCACTGGCGCGACTGGGATTTTATGTGGGCCGTCGAGGGCTGCCTCGATCTGCGCAAAGGCTTCCATACCGTCGACGACTTCATCACCACAAAAACGATGCCCGGCTCCGGCCTCCTCTCCATTCCCGAGTATATCGCGACCCGCATCACCGATCCGTCGAAGGAAAAAACGCCTCCTCCTTCCGTCGCCAACCAACTTGAAACCGACGCCTCCGCCGCCCTCGCCTACGTGCGCTCCGTCCGCGACGCCCGCCGTCCGATCGCCAAAGAACTCAGCGAGCTCCTCTACGACATCGAGTCCTTCGCCCACCTCGCCAACTACTACGCCGCCAAAATCCGCGGCGCGACCCACCTCCACGCCTTCCGCACCAGCGGCGTGCCAGCGGAGAAAACCGCCGCCATCTCCGCCCTCGAAACCGCGCTCGCCCATTGGAAAGCCTACGCTGCTTCCGCCACCGCCAACTACCGCCCGCAGTTCCTCGCCAAAACGCGCACCATCGACTGGCAACGCCTCACCGACGACGTCCGCCGCGACATCGAGATCGCCCGCTAACCCACGTTTAAATTCTACCATTTCCTCCATGAATATCTCACTTCCGCGCCGCCTCTTCTTTTCCGCCTTCTTTCTGCTTTCTGCACTTCCGGCCTTCTCCGCTCCCCCACCCAACATCGTCATCATCTTCACCGACGACCAAGGCTACGCCGACCTCGGCTGCTACGGCGCCGAAAAAATCCGCACCCCGCGCCTCGACCGCATGGCCGCCGAAGGCATCCGCTTCACCAACTTCCACGTCGCCTCTTCCGTTTGCTCGGCCTCGCGCGCGAGTCTTTTGACCGGCCGCTACT
>JACCDR012163294.1_pt1 | contig 10346 bp, 23 predicted proteins | sample 7446431 | NCBI WGS metagenome assembly JACCDR01 (sample SAMN15323443, study PRJNA562643) | freshwater metagenome | isolation source: river surface water | place: USA:Blue River Watershed | collected 2017-08-17 | reverse complement strand
GCCGGAGTAACGCAGTCTTCAGCTTGCCATCTGGCATCCAGCGCCGCACCGCATAGGTAACCGGCCAAATGATGAGAACCCAGACGACCAAGAAATAGAAGGGCTTCAACAGCAAGCCCCAGGCCCAACCTTCCATCCGCCCTCCCTAGCCCGCCCTGCGCGGGCTTTTTCATTTCCACGCCATGAAACCAGCCCTTGCCTTGGCTGTCGCTGCCGCATGTCTGCTCGGCACTGCGCACGCCCGCTGCATCACTAACGACGCCTGGACAGGCCCCGACAAAACGAAGCATTTCGCAGTGGGCGCCGCACTTGGCACCGCTGGCACGCTGGCTTTCAACAAGCCCCGCGATGCCTTCATTTTCGGTGCTGCTGTCGGTCTTGCCAAGGAGGCCTATGACTCCCGAGGCAACGGCACTTGCTCGGCGCAGGACTTCGCTGTCACGGCTCTAGGCGCTGCTGCTGGTGCCTATGGAACGGCATGGATTGTCACCCCTCGGTTTGTTGGCTTTGCGGCGCGGTTCTGAACATGAAAGACCAGGCAATGGAAATCGCAAGCGCAAGTGCTGCCGCTAGTGCCGCATCGAAGGTCACCTACAGCGGGGCGGCTGCGTCCTTCGGCGGGTGGTTCCTCTCCAACGAGTTCTTCGGGCTCTTTGGTTGCATGGTTGCCCTCGCTGGCCTGGCAGTGAATTGGTACTACCGGCACAAGGAATACCGCTTGAAAGAGCGCGAGTCCTTGGCCCGTTTGTCGGAGTTTGCAGAATGATTGCTGAATCCCTCCTCGGCTCCCTGCTCGGCGGCGTTCTCCGCATCGCCCCCGAGTTCCTGAAGTTCTTCGACCGCAAGAACGAACGCCTCCACGAACTGGCGCTTCTCAAGGCAGAGATGGACTTTGCCAAGATCAAAGGCGAAATCGCCATGCGTCAGACCGAAGCCACGATGACCGTGGCCGAGATGGACGCAATCGGCCAAGCCCTCAAAGAGCAAGGCGACACCGCCAAGGCTGCGGGCAAGTGGGTGGCAGGCATCTCTGCCCTCGTTCGCCCCCTCGTCACCTATTGGTTCGTTGCGCTCTACAGCGCACACAAGATCGCATCCATGCAGATGGCCCATGAGCAATCGGGCAACTGGCGGGATGTGTTCTTGACCTCATGGGGGGAGCCGGATATGGCGATCCTTTCCATGATCCTCACTTTTTGGTTCGTTGGGCGGGTATGGGAACGGGCGAACAAGCGTTAAGCCTCGCCATCCCCCTCATTCAGCGGTTTGAGGGGTGCCACAAGCGACTGCCTGATGGGCGGATCGCTCCCTACATCTGTCCTGCGGGCTACCCAACGATCGGATGGGGACTCGTAATTCCTTCAATGGATGCGCCCCCCATCTCGCAAGCCATGGCCGATGCCATGTTCGCTCGTGAGGTTCCGAAGTACATGGCCGACGCCCTGAAGGCTTCGCCCATCCTCGCAGCGCACCCAAAGCGCCTGGCCGCGATTACCTCGTTCGTCTTCAACCTCGGGGCTGCGCGCTATCGCTCCTCGACGCTTCGGCGGCGGGTTGATGCGGGGGATTGGGATGGGGCCGTGGTCGAAATCATGAAGTGGACGCGGGGAGGTGGCCGAGTCCTCCCCGGGTTGGTCAAGCGCCGCCAAGCCGAGGCGGCATTACTGGAGTAGCAATGCCCGACGACCGTATCTGCGCCAACTGCAAGCACTTCAACGAGAAGACAGAAAGCAGCGACACCGAACGCTGGGGCACCTGCCAACGCTTCCCGCCTCAGCTATTCCAAGGCGCAGAAGACGAAGCGCCTAGTTGCCTGTTCCCGATGGTCGAACCCACAGACTACTGCGGCGAATTTGCCGCCCCTCACTGATGCAAGAACTTCGCCAGTTCGCCACTCCGCGCCAGCTTGAGTATCTGGATGCCATCGAAAAGCACGGCGGGCAGCGTGCAGCCTGCAAGGCTCTTGGGCTCAGTCGGTCGGCGCTTCAAGAGGCTGTGAGCCGCGTCAAGCGCAAGGCAGCACGGCAAGGGTTCTCGCCCGAACACGACATGACCAAGACGGTGCCCGATGGCTACATGGTCAAGGGTGTTTCAACCTACTACGACCAAGACGGCAAGCCCCGGGGGCAGTGGGTCAAGTCCAGTGCCGACATGGACAGGCAAGCGGAGCTAATGCGGGCCGCGCTCGAGGCAATGAAAGAGGAGGTGCCTCGAGTCAAGCCAGTACCCGGCCCCAAACGCTCAAGCGATGCCCTTTGCACCGTTTACACCCTGACCGATTGCCACGTAGGCATGAGGGCATGGCACAAGGAGGGCGGCGCGGACTGGGATTTGTCCATCGCAGAGAAAACGCTGGTCGGCTGCTTCGCTCAAATGATCGACTCGAGCCCCGATGCTGCCGTGGGCTTCGTCAATCAGTTGGGCGACTTCCTGCACCAAGACAGCATCAACGCTGTAACCCCGACCTCGGGCCACTTGCTGGACTCAGACGGGCGATTCTCGAAGGTGGTGCAGGCTGCCATCCGCATCATTCGATGTGTCGTCGATATGGCGCTTCGGAAACATGAACGGGTTGTCTTGTTGCTCGGGGAGGGAAATCACGACATTTCATCGAGCATTTGGCTTCGCTCGCTGTTTGCCGCGCTGTACGAAAACGAGCCTCGAGTGACCGTGATTGACTCAGAGTTGCCGTACTACGTCTACAAGCACGGGCAAACCATGCTGGCCTTCCACCATGGGCACCTTGCCAAAAACGACCAGTTGCCCCTGCTGTTTGCGGCGCAGTTCCCTCGAGTGTGGGGCGACACCGTGAAGCGATACGCCCACACCGGGCACCGCCACCATGTAGAGGAGAAGGAGCACAGCGGCATCACTGTGATCCAGCACCCCACGCTATCTGCTCGAGATGCCTACGCAGCTCGAGGTGGCTGGATCAGCGAACGGGCTGCGACTGCCATCACCTATCACGAGAGGTTTGGGCAGGTTGCTCGAGCAACGGTCACGCCTGAGATGCTCGAGTCGTGATTTACGACTTCACCAAGCCCGCCGATGTTGTCGCCTGGTATCGCATCGCACCCAAGCGGCACGGGCAGCAGCTCAAGTGGCTGGCTGAGTTCCGGCCACAGTATCGGGACGCTATCAAGGAAGCCGGGAGGCTTCTTCGCGGGGACTCCACCAGCGACCACTAGCCCCGCACAAGAATTCAGGCTCTCCGATCCACACTGCGGGGCCTCTGGATGGCTTGTGTCGAAGCCAAGTGATGCCGCCAATCGCCACCGGCACAGTGCAAGCACCGCCGTCAAAGTGGCTGCATGTTTCGCATGGCTTGTCGCTGTTCATGCCGTCAATCCTAGCCGGGAGGCTTCTTAGGGGTTGAGGGTGCGGGACTTGAACCCGCAAGCCGAACCGTCGGAAACAGCACGAGTCGAACGCGCCTCAAGCGGTTTCTGCCGCCCTGCGAACCTACGCATTACCCTCAAGTCTGCCGCCAGGGCTACCAGCCTGGTCTGGACTGCCGCATGACCCCTTAGCGGGAGGCGGCAGGCTTGAAGGTAGAGGGCGGCACTGACTCACCGGGCTCGACTCCGGCCAATCCTGTCATTCCGGTAGCTTTTCGGCTCCACCCTCTGCGCTAATTCTGCTCCGCACGCATTACGCACGCAAGACCCTAAACCCTTGTTCTGATTGCATGTGTTGATTCCTGCTGGCGGGGCCATAGCAAACGGCAATGGTTCGCCTGTTTTGGCCTGCTTCATAGGTAAAACAGGCGCTTTCCTTCGCCCTGCTTCGCCTGCTTTCACCGCCTTCGACCTTAGTTCGTCTTCGCATATCCTCCGCACTGTTTTACGCACGGGGGATGTGTGGCTTACTTTCGCAAGCTGGCTAGCGGCAAGTGGCGGGCAGAGGTTGCCAAGGGCGGGACTCGGGAGAGTCGCGCAGGCTTCGCTACAAAGCACGAGGCCAAGGAATGGGCCGCACAGGTCGAAGCCGACCTGGCAGCGGGTGAGCGTGGCCGATGGCCTGCAAAGACGCTTGACCAAGCACTAGAGCGATACAGCCTAGAGGTGTCGGCCAAGAAGGGATCCAGCCGTTTCGAGACTGGACTAATCGCCCGCATTCGGCGCGACTTCCCGGCCCTCTGCGCCCTCCCCTTCGCATCACTCCCGCCAGAACCACTCAAGGCATGGATGGACGCCCGCTTGGCCTCCGTCAAGCCCGCCACAGTCCAACGCGAGGCCAACATGCTGCGCAACGTTTGGACGGTCGGAGCAAAGGTGTGGAGATGGTGCCCGCTTGAGTCTCCGTGGAAGTTCCTCGACCTTCCCGGCAAACAACCCCCACGAACCAGGCGCGTTCACTGGGCAGAGGCAAAGCGCATCCTCCGGCGCTTGGGCTACATCCCAGGACAACCCCCGCACAACGTCCAATCGCAGATCGCGCACGCTTGGCTGATTGCTCTACGCACTGCGATGCGCTCGGGCGAAATCCTCGGGCTCACCCATGACTGCGTGAACCTGCAAACCCGCGTCGTGAGGGTGGAGCATCACAAGACCCGGCACCACACCAAGCGGCCCCGGTTCGTGCCCATCACCAAGCAAGCGGCGCGGCTCTTGGCGGTGCTGTGCGAGGCGGCAAAAAACCGGCAGAAATCCAGCAAGAAATCGGCAGAAATCCGGCAGGACGAAGCGCGCTTGTTCGCCGTCAGTGCCGCAAGTAAAGATGCCCTCTTCCGCAAAGCCTTGGACGGGCTTGGGATTGAGGGCATGACGTTTCACGACTCAAGAGCCGAAGCACTGACGCTGCTATCTCGGCGGGTGGATGTGCTGACCTTGCAGAAGATCAGCGGACACGCCAACGTCCAGCAGTTGGCGGAGGCGTATTACCGGGAGTCGCCGGAGGATGTGGCGGCGAGGCTCTGACCGAGGGCAGCAGCAGCGCAAACGATGGCGCGGCGGGTGGCTGCGTAGGGGTCGTCCTCGTCGCCGTCATAGAAGTTCCCAAGATCGGCAATCCCCAGCTTCACCGCTAGCCGCAGTGCGTCACCGTCTGAGGTGAGGGGGTTCCAGCGACGGATGCCGTTAGGGCTCACTTTCAGGGTTAGCCCGCTGGTAAAAACGTCCTCGTGCCACAGGGCAATACCAGCAGCCTTAGCCGCCCACTCCAACAACTCACGGTCAGTCATCGCCCCTCCTTAAACCGCACCACATCAGCGTAACGCCACCGAGGGCGGCGGCTCCATGCGCTCGAAGGCTTGGGAAAGTCCGGGCGCTTCTTCACTGCATCGTTGAAATGCTTGCGCGTCACCCCGAGGATTTCAGCGGCTTTGCCTGCGTCAATTTCGGTCATTCTTCCACCCACGGCTCCCACGGGCCATCCAGGCGCAGGGTGAGTGACCCCAAAGCCATGTTGATGATCTTTGCATCAGGGCCGAAGTGCTCTCGAACCATCTGCACGGCTTTGCGCTTGGCATGGCTGCGGCCTTCGCTGCCGCTGGTTTCGATGTTCCCGAATGTCACTGGCTTCAGGTGCTTCATGACAAGGACTTGGACAACGTAGCTTGTCATGGCTTGCTGCCCCCATTGCTGGCCGCCTGAACAATCCGCCCCGGCGCTTGCAGCCCGTACTCCATCTCAAACACTTTTCTGCACTTGTGGCACGGCCAGCGAAGCAAGCCAGCCGCGTTTCGGCGGCCCATCTGTGCAAGATCGAACTCGTGGCGGCAGATCCATTGCTTGAGTTGTCGGAGTGCGCTCATGCTGCGCCTCCCTTGCCGACCCGCGCCTTGTGCTGCGCGATATAGGCATCAAGGTTGTCCATCGCCTGCATGTCCTCGGCTCCCCAGCCCTCGTCGCTGACGAAGTGCCCAATGGCGCGAGATGCGTCCTCAAGCACGGTCAGCGGCACAAGCACATGGTCAGATGGGGCAGGCGCTGCGGGTGCGGCGAGGGCTGCGCGCACCGTGGCAATCACATCGGCCCGTAACCACATTGCGACGGCACCGCCACGCGGATAGCTGCAAGGCGGCATCAGCGCATCAATATCCGAGTCGCTCAATATGGCCTTTTCGCGCAACGCCAGCTCAAGTCGTAGCGCGTCGCGCCCTTCGTGCCAGCCTTGGTCGTACTCGCTCTTGCAGCCGACATAGGTAGGGGCAGGCACTTCGGACGCGGCGGCGAGCAGTTGCCGAACCTGTTCGGCCTTCTCTGCGCCAAGCGCCTGCTCTAGCAGCGTGTCGATGAGGGCGGTGGCCTCGTCACGGTTGGCAGGCGCTGCGGGTGCTTGCCCGGCCTCCCACTCAGCCCAGGCCGCACGGTCGAAGGCGTCGCCAAGGGTCAGCGGATCGGCGGGGGCGGGCGCTGCGGGTGCGGCCAGCAGGCCAACAGCCGCGACACGAAGCCGCCCGATGGCGTCGGCCAGCAAGTCCATGGCCCACTCTTGCGCGGGGATGGTCTTGGCGTTGGCCTTGGTAAACGCTTCGCCCGCGTCGTTGATTGCCGTCAGCAGATCAAGCGGGACAGCAGGGGCAGGCGCTGCGGGTGCGGCGTAGAGAGGCGCCCACAAAGCGCCACCGTATTGGTCGTTCTCGGGCACCCGTTCCCGCAACATCATCCAGCGATTGCTGCCGGTGATGGCGCTGTTTGGCATACCCCACGCCACAGGCTCGGCAGGCGCAGGCTTTGCCTCGGCCTCAAGCAGCAATGCGGCCTTGTAACGGTCATCGTCAGGGTTGTCCTGTGACTCGTCGTAGAGCCGCTGGATCAACTCCTCACGCTCGGCCAGCTTGTCATTGCTCATCACATCGCCCCCTTCAGATAAGCAGCACCAACCCAAATCAGCCCAACGGTTCCTCCCACTGCAATGGAGATGCCGAGGACAAGAGGCCACCACAGCGGCTCGACCTCGTACGAGTCTTGGCAAAAGTCGCTCACCCACTCACTGTCCGCATGGCGGCTGTCGTGATGGGTTGCTCTCGTGTTCTTGCGCCACATGGTCAATCTCCGCAGAAGCATGGAATTGCTTCTTCTTCATGGCCGATGAAGTCGACTTGCTGTTGCACGTTCTCAAGCATCTGCGAGTAAGTCGGGCGGTCGGAGCGGAACGAAGCGCCAATTGCTTGCTCTTGCTTTGCCCACCAAACGGCGCGGCTTGGCTTGCTGGCAATAAGGCTGCGGATTTGTGCTGCTCCTTTCAAAAAGCACAGGTCGGAATTACCAAGCGCGGTGATGCCGTCCCGTTCTTCAAGCTCCAAGTCGAACGGCTGCACACGCCAGAAGGCCCGAACGTCGGCCTTTGAAACTCCGGCATCAACTAGCGGCAACATGAGGCCGCGAGCGCGCAGCTTTGCGAGCCTGTGCGGCTCGTCGGAGCGAACGCCCACAATCGTTTCGTCTGACTCCAGCCCGGTCGCCTTCGTGATGGCAACGCCTTTCAACTCCATGGAACAGAAGCGGGCAACTGGGTTTGGTAGGTAGTTCTTCTTTGCAATCAAGGCTTCGAACGGCTCGCCATCTCGGCTTGCTGTTTCAAAGCTCACGATTGCGAAGCCTGGCGCCTCTGCCCGGTACTCGACCCACACAATGGGCACGCCCCAACGCTCGCCGCAGTCGCGGACAAAACGCAAGGTCGCTTCGTCCTCTTTGCCTGTGTTGGCAAATGCAACCACGCACTCATCCGGCAACTTGCCCCCATGGCTTTGCAGCACGCGCCACAGCATGTAGGCGCTGGTGCGGCCTCCGCTGAAGCTGAGGCAGGTCTGCCCGGTGATCTTGAAAGGATCGCGGCTCATGCTTAAAACGGGATGCTCGAATCGTCGTCATCCCGGCTCGGGCGAGCCTGGCGCGCAGGCTTGGCCGGAGCACCTTTCTTTGCCTCGGCCAACACGGCGGCATTGAATGCCTCGCTGGCGTAGCAATGACGCCACCAAGTGCCGTCATCCTTCTTGGTTGCAGGCCAAGAAACGAACTCGCCGTTTGCTCCCGAGGCAAGGCGACAGCCCTTCACCTCAAGGAACGGCTCTGCGCCCTCTTTGCTGGACAGTGCCACGTTGAATTGCTGGCCGAAGTGCTTAATGGTGATCTTCATTGGTTGCCTTTCGTTGCGGGTTGTTGGATCAGTGAATAAAGACGCTCGGCCAGTTCGGTGACTGCCTCAAGCTCGGTGGCTCCGTAGCCGGTCGGGCCTTCTTCTTGCCCGTCGATGTATGCGTGCCAGTCGAAGCGGCGAACAGGGATGGGCGGTGGCTCGCACTTGGTGACGACGGAACTCATGCGGGCTCCCCGGTTGCTTTGGAGATGGCTGCGCGGGCAGCCCAAACTAGGTGTTCAAAGATGGCGGCTGTTTCCGCATCGACGCTTTCAACAATTGCCTCAAGCGCCTCAAGCAAATCAGGAGCGGAAGCGATAAGGCGGGCGTTTGCTCGGTTTTCTTCCGAGCCATCCGGCAGCGAAACCTTGGCAACGCCAATCAGAACTGCCGCCCGAACTTGTGGGGAAACTTCCCAAGGCCCCGGCGTGTGCTTGCTCATGCGGCCACCTTGCGGGCTTCTTGCTCTTTCTTGATGCCCGAGCGGATGTGCGAGGGGAGGAGCGACCACAGGGCTACCTTCTGCTCGTTCTCAAGGTTCTCGGCTTCAAGTCGATCCACGATGGCCGCAGCGTTGCCGGAGATGACGAACTCCGCAGCAAGCTCTTTCAGGTACTCGACCTCATCGGCGGGCACCAAGTCCAGCGCCCCGCCAGTCGGCGTAATCAGGCCTTCCTTCTTGCCCTTGCGCGTTGCTGCCACTTCGCCAAAGTCCAAGGCGTCGTGTTCAACAATGTCCAGCGCGGCAACCCACAGGTATCGGCGCAGGTAGGTCTGCACTGCCCCGAGGTTCTGCACTTCATGGCAACCCTTCAAGGCTGCGCTGCTCATGGGCGAGGTAATGACGCACTCCGTCCCATCCTCCAAGTCGGTGATGGTCATGCGCGCTTCGTCCTTGCTGAAGCTCACTAGGGCGCACAGCCCAACGCGGTCGAAGATCGTCAGCGCGGGGGCGATGAAGTCGGCAAGCTGAAAGTACGAGTACCCGGCGAACTTGTTGTGCCCGGTCTTTTTCAGGTCGGTGGAGTGAAACGCCTTGCGGGCTTCGTTCAGTTTCTTGAGGACTGGCATTAGCGGGCCTTGATGACGGTTTGAATTGCTGCGCGCAGGCAGTAGCGGCGGGAATGGGCGGCTTTGCGGTAAAGCCGATAGACCGAGAGGAAGTCACGCAGGCGGTTCACAGCGCGCCCCCATCAATCGCGCCACCAACCCCCAGCACCAGCAGCACGAAGGCCAGGCCGAGGGCTTGAGACAGGCGCGGGTTCTCGTCCAGCCAGCGCACGAAGCGCGGCGCGAGTTCGTCGGCATACGGGTCGCATCGGCAGCCGTTGCGCTCTTGGTTGCAGGTTCCGCAGTTCATTTGCGCTCCTTCGGAAGTTGGACGGGCAAGCACCGTGCGGGGTTGCCGTAAAGGAACTCGCTCACCTGTGCTTGTTCGCATTCCTCTTTTGACAGGTGAAACGCGATTGGCTTGGTGTCGCGGGGGTCTGCTGGGAGGGTCAGCAAGAGCCAAAGAGTGAGAGTCATTTCCCCTCCCCCGCTTCCAAGCAAGCCGCCTCCCACTGCTCGACGGCAGAGACCGAGAACATCTCGTAGCTAAACGGCTCGCCACCGATCCAAACGCGGATCAGGTCGGCTTGTGCGCTGCTGCCCGGTTCGTCGTCGGTTGCGCGCTCTGCGGGCTGGAATTCGTACTCCAGCAGGATGGGCGCATCGCCATGCGTCGTGGGCAGAACGCGGCAACCCTTGTAGGGACGTGCGGCGCCGTTCTTCAGCCGGATGATTTCCAGCTTGAGCTTGGCGATTTCGCGGTCTTTGTCGCCGCACTCCCGGGCCAGTTCGGCAATCCGCTTGATGGCGTGCGTAAGGGCGGGCTCTGCTTTGAACTCCACCAGGTCAGCAACGTGGTTCATGTCATCCCCTCTGTGTCGATGGGATGAATTAAACACCAAGGCTAGCCAGCGTGTCAACACGGCGGCTAGTTTTTTGTTCAATCGGCGGCTAGAGGAAACCCGTAGACGCAAAAAAGCCCGCACTCGGCGGGCTTGCTGCTGGTGGTTCAGATTGCCTAGAAGGGGGCGCGTTTGTCAGGCCAGAAAAAGTCGATCTTTGCCTTGCCGAGACACCGGAACTCCTCCGCAAACATGCCAGTTTGAACCCCGCGACACATCCAGACTAAGTAACCGTTTGGGGCGTAGAACTCGTCCCATTGCCACTCCACATCGGCCACAGCCTGCGGGACGGCTCTAGGCTGCATGTAGACG
>JACCDR010999811.1_pt1 | contig 10347 bp, 9 predicted proteins | sample 7446431 | NCBI WGS metagenome assembly JACCDR01 (sample SAMN15323443, study PRJNA562643) | freshwater metagenome | isolation source: river surface water | place: USA:Blue River Watershed | collected 2017-08-17 | reverse complement strand
CGGTAGGCTTCGCGGATTTCGGCGTCGGTGAAAAACGTCTGGGCGACGGGGCCGGGATCAGCGAGGCCGGTGGTTTCGATGAGGACGGCGTCGAGCGGGTCTTTGCGTTTGGCGAGGCGGGTGAGGATGCGGATGAGATCGCCGCGGACGGTGCAGCAGATACAGCCGTTGTTCATCTCGAAGAGTTCTTCCTCGGATTGGATGACGAGCTGGTTGTCGACGCCGACCTCGCCGAATTCGTTTTCGATCACGGCGATCTTTTTGCCGTGCTGTTCGGTGAGGATGCGGTTGAGGAGCGTGGTTTTACCGGAGCCAAGGAAGCCGGTGAGGACGGTGACGGGGATGGGCATGAGGGGAGGTGGGTTGCGTGTTGTGGTGGGAGTTTGAATGGAGAGTCAGGGGTTGAGTTTGGAAGGGGCGGAGGAATCGCCGGCGAGGTGGAGGAGTTCGCAGGCATAAAACGGCATGCGGAGTTTCCTCAGGCCCACTCGGGGAAGGGCTCTTCGTAGGCGGAACAGCGGCGGGGGCCGCGGGCGTATTCGTCGTCGCTCAGCAGGCATGCGTCGAGCGCGGCGCGGATGGCCTGCTGATCCATCGCGGCGGTGCCGATGAAGACCAATTCCTGGCGACGGTCGCCGTAGGGCTCGTGCCAATTTTCCATGATTTTGGCCACGTGGGCGGGGTTGGTGGGCCACTCCTTTTTAGGAATGGCGGACCACCAGTAGCCGGCGCTCTCGACGCGGCGGATGCCGCCGGCGTGCGACCATTCGCCGACGTGCTCGGCGCGGCTGGCCAGCCAGAAAAAACCCTTGGAGCGGATGACGTCGGGCAGTGGGCGGTTGCTCCAGGCGTGGAAGCGCGCGGGGTGAAACGGGCGGCGGGCGCGGTAGACGAAACTGTGAATGCCGTACTCGTCGGACTCGGGGTGTTCTTCGCCGCGCAGGGTGCGGAGCCAGAGCGGGGATTTGCTGGCGTCATCCAGGGAGAAGCGGCGGGTGTTCAGAAGTTCGGATACATCGACGCGACCGTGCTCGGCGTGGAGGAAGCGGGCATCGGGATTGAGGGTGCGGACGAGGTGGGTCACGATCTCGCGTTGGTCGGGGGTGAGGAGGTCGCACTTGTTGAGGACGATGACGTCGGCAAATTCGATCTGGTCAGCGAGAAGTTGCGCGAGGCTGCGGGTGTCTTCGGGGCCCGTGGCTTGGCCGCGGTCGTGCAGGGAGTCGTCGGAGGCGTAGTCGGTGAAAAAATTAAATCCGTCGACGACGGTCACCATCGTGTCGAGGCGGGCGATGTCGTTGAGGCTTACGCCGTCTTCGGCGGCGAAGGTGAAGGTTTCAGCGACGGGCAGAGGTTCGGCGATGCCGGTGGATTCGATCACGAGGTAGTCGAAACGGCCTTCTTTTGCGAGGCGGGCGACTTCGATCAAGAGGTCTTCACGGAGGGTGCAGCAGATGCAGCCGTTGGAGAGCTCGACGATTTTTTCGCCGCGCTGGGCGACGGCGGCAGCGCCATGGCCGACGAGGGCGGCGTCGATATTTACCTCGGCCATGTCGTTTACGATGAGGGCGACGCGGAGGCCCTGACGGTTGGCGAGGATGTTTTGGAGGACGGTGGTTTTTCCCGCGCCGAGAAAACCGGAGAGCACGGTGACGGGGAGGCGGCGGTCAGTCGAAGAGAGGCGATTCGGCTGCGAGAAGAGCGTGGCGGGCATGTTCATGTTTTACTGCGTGGGGGGCGTGGCGAGGGTGAGAGCGAGCATGGAGCGGGTGACGGCGCAGGCCGGGCGCTCGAAGCGCCAGCGCATGGTGGTGTTTTCCGCGAAGACGAGGACGACGGTCTCGACGACCGGGCAGCCGGTGTCGCGGCAGTTGAGCTCGTTGACGGTGATGACGTCGTCGGGCGCGAGGGAGAGGATTTCAGTCGTCCAGCGTTTGATCGCGGCAACTTGATCGCGCGTGGTGTCGCGGGCGGAGGCGTCGGCATCAGGGCGCGTATCAGAACTCGGGATAAAAAGATGCGCGGGCCGGGCGGGGCCATTGTAGCGGGCGGCGTGTTTTTTGCCGCCGACCTCGATGTCTCCGCGCAGCACGGAGGCGCGGAAGGCGGCGAGGCATTCGCGCCACTGGGCGGCGCTGATGGGCACGGGGATTTCCTCGCCGTGAAAGAGCCGGGTGCCGGTGTAGAGGTTGCTGGGTTGCTGGTTGAGCTCATCGAGGAGGCCGCGCAGGAAAAAGCCCTCCACGTCGTCGCCCCAAGCGGGCAGCGGGCCGTCGTCGCAGTCGTCGATGGCGGCGTCGATCGCGAGGAGAAGTTGGTTCACGGAAGGCTGGAGGCCGAGACGCGGCGCGGTGGCGAGATAGTCGGAGCAAACCGTGGTGAGGCGGCGGAGGGCGACGACGAGGTCGGCCTTGCCCGCGGGAGGCTCGGCCGGGGGTGGCGTGGAGAGCGGCAGCGAGCAGGCGGGATGCTCCTGTTCGTCGCTCTCGGTTTTTCGACGGGCACGGGAATCGTCGGGCGAAGGCGGGAAATTAAAGCGGAGGTTCATGAGAGCGAGGCGCGGGCCTGGGCGAACCAGGAGAGGGTGTTGCGCCAATGAGCTTCGCCGTAGAGGCGGATAAATTCGCGGGTGTGGGGATCGGTTTGGTTTTGGAGAGCGGCGCTGCGTTGTTCGCAATACGCCGCGGTGAGGGGCTGGCGGCACTGGATTTCGATGCAATGGCGCCACTCGAGATAGTTGGTCGGAATGATGATTTCGGCGGGCATGAGCCGCAGAATAGCAAAGTCGTCAAGCGGGGGCGAAAACGGCGCTACGAGGTTCGCCTCGAGAGGCCAGGCGTCGCGAAACGGGGAGTGATGCAACATCAGAAAAGCCAGGCCCGTGCTTGGAGGCTGTTACCTTGATCACGCAGCTCAAGGCAGTCGGCGCTGGCGCGGACATTGAGGCGCAGCGCGGCGGCGATGGTCTCGACCTCGTGCAGGGTGCGGCAGCGCACGAGCGCGTGAAGGAGCGGGCCGCTTTTCGGTTGCGGCGAGTAGGCGAGCGCGAAGGGCAGGCACTCGGAGGGTTGGCGGGATTGAATCTGGAGGAGGAGGGGCGAGCTCATGGTGTCGTGGGGCGTGGATTTAGGCGTAGGTAAGCGAGGCGGAGGCCGAGCAGGGAAAGCGCGAGGCCGCCGGTGTTGAAGGTGAGGACGACGATGTCCCAGAGCGGGCGGCGCGAGTAGAGCCACCACCAGTCGAAGGAGTGCAGGCCGTGGTAGAGGTGACGGAAGAGGCGGTTGCGAGCGGTGAGGCGCTCGAGCACTTCGCCAGTGGCGGGGTTGAGGTGAAACCAGGTTTCTTCGCTGTCGCCAAACCGCACGCGGAGGGCCGGCAACGGGCGGGCCGGATCAGGGGTGGCGCGGCTGTAGTAGTAAGTGTCGTACGTCGTGAGCGTTTCCAGCACCGGGGCCGACGGCGTGGAAAGAAGTCCGCCGACCAGGGAGGGGAGCTGGGCGAGCAGTTTGTCGGCTTCGCCCTCAGCAGGATGCATGGTGACGCGGTGATCGCGGTGCGAGAGACGCAGGCAAGGCTGGCCGGCAAAGACAAACCAGCGGGCAGCGACGATGTCGGCCACGGTGAGCGCGGAGGCGGGCGGGCGGAGTTGCGCGGGCGTCAGCGAGGCGGCCTGGGCAAGTGCGAGTTTTTCGGCGGAGCTGGGTGACGTGGGCGGGTTGAGTTGAAAGGGGTTCATCGACATCCAGCCGCTAAAAACCCAGGTGAACGTGGTCAGGCCGAAGAGCACGCCGAGGCGATAGTGCCAACGTTTGGGCGAGGGCTTCTCGGAGCGCGGCGCGTGGGTGGCGCGGCGCTTGCGACGAAAACGAAGGAAGCCCACGGCAATGCCGGAGAGCGCGAGCGCGGTGCCGAAGCCGGCGAGGATTTGCACCGTGGTATTCCAGGCCTCGGGGTGTTTGCGCAGAAACGTCGGGTAGATCCAGTGGATGACCGCGCCGATGTAGTTGAGGAGACGTTCGCGGCGCGTGGTGTCGCGGACGACCTCGCCGGTGCGGCTGCTGATGTAGAGGTGCGTGCGCGCGGCGTCATCGACTTCAATGCGGTGCAGGGGACGGTGGGCGTGAAGGCTGTGGGAAACGGTCCATTGATCGTAGTCGGTCAGCGCGGCGTGCGTGAGCGCCGGCACGGACGCGTGGGTTTTCCCGAGCCAGTCGCGGACGATGGCGAGGGCCGTTTCGGGCTCGACGAACGGGAGGGGCTGAAGGGTGTCGGCGTAGAGGAGGCGGGGCTCGTCGCTGCCGGTTGTGGTGAAAGAAAAAACGGGGCGGTCGAGCTGTTGCGTGAGCTCAAGCGAAGTGAGCGCGGAAGGAAGCTCGGCGGCGCGGGAGTAGGCGGAGAGGTTGAGCGCGGGGAGATGCACGTGACGCTCTTCGGGTGTGAGCGAAGGGAATCTCACATACATCATGAGGTAACCGCTCGCGAACCAGAGCGTGAACATGAGGCAGAGCGCGATGCCGAGGTAACGGTGAGCGAGATGGAGGAGGCGGAGCATGTTTTCGTCAAAGAATAGGCGGGCCGTCGAGCCGGCCCGTCGAAAGCGGCGTCAAGCCGCCGCACTCCAAAACGGAGCACGGCGACCTGCGGTGTTTTTTAGAATTTGTACGAGGCGCTGAGCTCGTAGGTGCGGGGTTCGCCGAGGGTGACCTGGGCACCGGAGCGGTAGGCCCAGGTGGCGTAGAATTCGTCGGTGACGTTGCGCACGCGGGCGGTGACGCGGAGATTTTGGTTTACGCGCCAAGTCGCATCGAGATTGAGCGTGGTGTAGGCGGGGAGCTCGGCGGTGTTGGCGTTATTGGTGAAGACGGAGTCGACGTGGCGCAGCCAGCCGCCGAGGGAGAGCGCGTTGGTGAGTTGGTGGCGGACGCCGAGGTTGGCGACGAAGTCGGGCACGAAGGGCGAAGTGTTTCCGCTGCGGGAAACGGGAGGGTTGCCCTCGGTGAAGTTTTTGAACTCGGCGTCGACGTAGGCGGCGTTGGCTTCGATCTGCCAACGCTCGACCGGGCGGAGAACGAGGCCGAGATCGAGGCCGCGAGATTGCTGGCGGCCGACCTGAATGCGATTGGAGGGCGCAGCGGGATCGGGGACGAAAATGTTTGTCTTGGTAATCTGATACGCCGCGAGGTGGAGCTCGGCACGGAGGGCGGGAATGGCTTGCTTCAGGCCGAGCTCAACCTGGCGACCGCGCGTGAGGTCGAGCTGGGATTGCTGGGCGTTGAGGAGCCAGAGCGTGCCGCCGGGCTCGGAGGCGTTGGCGTATTGCGCGTAGAGGGTGGTGTCGGATGTGACGTCGTAGGTGGTGCCGAGGCGCCAGGAGAGCGGGTTCCAGGTGTTGGCACGGTGGGTCGGCGGCGTGGAGGAGCTGGGCGCGTTGAGGTAGCTCCACTTCATGTCGATGTCGTCGTAGCGGAGGCCGCTGACGAGTTTTAGCGCGGGGAGGAGAGTGAGTTGGTTTTCCGCGTAGACGGCGGTGGTGGTGTCTTCGACGACGCGGGCGAGAAACTTTTCAATCACGGCCGGCGAGTGGAAGAACGGCGTGGTGGCAGGATTGGCAGGGTCGACGAGCTGCGGCGCGGACGGGAATCCGTTACGCGCTGAGGCGAAGTCAGTGTGCGCGTAGTCGAAACCGAAGGTGGTGCGCGAGGCGAGGCCGGCGAGCTGGCCAACGTGGCTGGCCGCGAGGCGGTTGCCCCAGGATTGTTGGTCGTGGTCGAGGGAGCCCCAGCTGTCGCGGCTGACTTGAGCGGGCGTGCCGGCGAGGGGATCGGCGGGGATGTAGGTGTAATCCTCGGCATTGCGCCAGTTGCGGAAGGAATCGAAGAAGTGGGTGCTGTTGCGCAGGCTCCAGGCGTCGCTGAGCTTCACGTCGAGGTGAGCGCGCCACCAGTGGTTGCGGGAGTCGAAGATGTCGTCGTCGAGTTTGTTGTAGTTGGCGCGGCGGAGGGATTTTTCGAGGCGGCCGTTTACGAGCACGGAGCCCCAGTAGAAGTTGTCGGCTTCGTCGGCGGAGAGATCAGCCTGGAGCGTGAGGCGGACGCGTTCGTTGAAAGCGACGAGAAGGCCGCCGGTGAAGTGCGCGGTGCGCAGGCGGAAGTCGTCGATGCGGGAGCCGTCCTCGCCGACGGTGTAATCGGCTCGGAAAGCGACGCGATCGGGCGAGAGAACCTGGCCGGTGCCGAGGCCGACGCGCCAGGAATCAAAGGAGCCGTAGCTGGCGAAAAGATCGCTGGAAGGCGAGGCATCGAGGCGCGGGGCTTTGGTGACGAAGTTGACCGTGCCGCCGATCGAGCCTTCGCCGGTGAGCACGCCGGCCGGGCCGCGCAGGATTTCGATGCGCTCGTAGTTGAACGTACTGGACGGGCGGGCCGTCATGCCGAGCGAGCCCGCTGCGGTGCCGTCGTAGAGGTAGCGGATGCCGTTGTTGGTGAAACCGCGGGTGGAGAGATTTTGCGGAGAGCCGCCGGTGTAGCCGCCGGAGAAACCGGTGGCGGTGTTGATCGCGTCGAGCGTGGTGCGCGCTCCGCGTTCGCTCAGGGCGAGGGCGTCGAGGATTTCGACGCTCGCCGGAGTTTCGCGGAGGGAGAGCCCGAGACGGGAGGCGGTGCGGGCAGATTGGTTGAAGGAGGAATCCGTGGCTGAGGAGCTGACGGCGAAGCGATCGAGTTTGATGACTTCATCGTCGGGAGCGGCTGGATACAGCGGCGCGGGTTGGGTTTGGGCGTAGGCGAGAGTGAGCAGGCTCGCGGCGGCGAATGAGAAGGAGGCTCGGCGGAGCGAGCGTGGTGAGTGGATAAAAAGGGACATGGTTAGGCTGTGGTTGGGTGGAGGGGCGTCTCGCGAAGGAGGCGAGGGACGCGAAGGGACGAAGACATGCGCGGCGCGTCTTCAATGCGGAGGCGGCGAGTCGAGCCTCGTCGTCGAAAGCGGCGTCAAGCCGCCGCACTCAAAAACGGAGGGCCGCAGGTGGGCGGCAGGGAAAACTCAGGTGCGAGGAATCGGGCGAGCGGCTGGCGCGGGAGCGCGGCGAGGGCGACGAGGCCGATCAGCAGGAGGAAAAATGTGGCCAGCGCGGCGAGGTGGCCGCTGGCGAAAAGATGGATGACGCAGCCAGGATCATCGCACGGCTCGGAGGCGGGCGCCGGCTCCTCATGCGCATGATGCGAGCAATGCGAGCAGGCGTGCCCGGCGGAGTCGTTTTCCGTCTCGTGCGAATGCGCGTGGAGCCACGCGTGTGCGCCTGAATCGGCCGAGAGCCACGTGAGCAACAAAAGCAAAGCGACGCCCAGCGCGGCGGTGAGACGGGCGCGAAGCGGAAGCGGTTGCGATGAACGACGGGTTGGCACGGCGGGAAAGCGCTACACTAGCAAAGTCGTCAAGCGGGCGGGAAAAGTCCCTTAGCCTACACCTTATTGCGAATGAGTCTTGAAAACAATTAAAGCCTGCCTCAGATCTCTGCGCATGATTTTTCGATATCTTTTTGTTTCCCTCAAACCGAGCCTCCGCAGCGGAATCCTCCTGCTCTCCGTGCTCGCTGCGGCGCTGAGCGTGTCGGCGGCCAACGCCGTTGCGCTCTCGGTGAACTCACTCGTCGTTGCGCTGAAGCCGGACAAAAACCCAGAAGTCCTCAAGCAGGAGCAGGCCGCGCTGGCCGCGTTTTTGTCGGCAAAACTCGGCACGAAGGTTGAGTCGAAAATCCCGCTCTCCTCCGCCGTGATCCTCGAAGGCTTTGCCAACAAAACCATCGACCTCGGCTACCTGTCCGCGACCGATATGGTTAATGCCCGCGCACGCGGTGTCGCCAAACTGCTGCTCGCGGGCGAGTTTCCCGACGGGCGCACGGCCTATGACTCGTATTGGGTCGTGAGAAAGGATGCACCGTATCAGACGATCAACGACCTCAAGGGCCGCCCGGTGGCCTTTGCCAGCCGCACGAGCACCTCGGGCTTCATCATCCCGCTCTCTGACTTGCAGGCGCGCGGGCTGTTGGGCGCAGACGCCGACCCAGCGGGATTTTTTGGCGCGGGCAACGTCTTCTACGGCGTCGGCTACGCCTCGGCGATTGAGCGCGTGCTGGCGGGCGAAGCCGAGGCGGCGGCGGTTTCCTACTACGTGCTCGATCAGGACAAACACCTCTCGCCCGAGCAGAGGGCCAAGCTGCGGATGCTGCAAAAACAGGGCCCCGTCCCGAGCCACGTGCTCGCCGTGCGCTCGAGCCTGCCTGAAGCCGATGTGCAGGCGCTGCGTGCCGCCCTCCTCGCGCTCAATGAGCCAGCGCACGCCGAACTGCGCGACAAACTTTTCACCACCAAATTAGTGGAGACTGACGAGGCCAGGCACCTCGCGGAGCTCGACGCCGCCCTCGCCCTTGCCCGCCGCGCGCTGAAACAATGAGCGCTGCGCCTGAATCGCAGCCGCGCCAGCCGGGCAACCGGGTCATCACCCGCGGACTCGGGCTGCGGCGCGGCGACCGCTGGTTGTTTCGCGACGTAAATCTCGACATCGAGGCCGGGCGTTTTGTCGCCGTTGTCGGCCCCTCCGGCGTGGGTAAAAGCAGTTTCCTCGGCTGCCTCGCCGGCATCCACGAGCCCACCGCCGGCAGCGTATGCATCAGCGGATACGGAGGCGAGGAGGTTGCGCCCGCACAATGCCAGCGCCGCATCGGCGTCATCTTTCAACACAACCTCCTGGTGCGAAACAGCAGCGCGCTCGAAAACGTCCTGCTGGGTCGGCTCGGGCGGCATCCTTGGTGGCGCACGTTGCTGGGTTTCCCGGCACGCGATCGCGCCGAAGCGTACGCGCTGCTCGCAGACTTGGGACTCGGCGGCCAGATCCACCGCTGGGCGGGCCAGCTCTCGGGCGGCGAACAACAACGCTGCGCGGTCGCTCGCGCATTGTTGCAGCAACCCTCGCTTTACCTCGCCGACGAACCCGTTTCCAGCCTCGACGCCTATCTCACCGGCCGCGTGCTGGGCCTGCTCCGGCAGGAAGCGCACGAGCACAAGCGCACGGTGTTTTGCGTGCTCCACAACGCCGAGCTCGTCGAGCGCTTCGCCGATCTCGCCCTCAGCTTTGACCCCGCACACGAGGGCGCGTGGCGCCTGCGCGTCGTCCATTCCAGCCCGGCCGTCACCCGATGAATCCTGAAAAGCCCGACAAACTCCAACGGTCCGCGCCTTCGGATAAAGCTCCTGCCGCTGGCGCCCCGCCCGTGCTCCGCTGGCATGAACGCCTCGATGTGATGACGGTGTCGGCCCTTTTGCTCGGCCTGGGCGCCCTCGCCTCCTGGCCGGCGCTCGCCGGCTCGGGACGAAACCTCGATCACTGGGAAAACCTAAAGCGTTTCGTCGGTTACTTTTTGCCTCCCGATTTCTCGGTTTGGCGCGAGACGCTCGCCGCGCTCGGCGAAACGTTTCAAATCGCGATTCTGGCAACGGTGTTTGCGACGCTGATTTCGCTGCCGCTCGCCGCTCTGGGCGCGCGCACCGTGTCTCCGGCCTGGGTCGTTTACCCGACGCGGTTCCTGATGAACGCGGCCCGCACGATCCCGAGTTTGATCTGGGCGCTGATCGGCGTGGCGCTGGTTGGCAGTAATCCGCTGGCGGGCGTCGTGGCGCTGACCTGTTATTCGCTCGGCTACCTGGGTAAGTTTTTTGCGGATGCCTTTGAATCGGTCGACACCGAGGTCGCCCGCGGGCTGAAGGCAATCGGGGCCAGCCCGGTGCAGGCGTTTGTACACGGACTCTGGCCGCATGCGAAGCCGCTCGTCCTGAGCCACGTGCTTTGGATGCTGGAGTACAATCTCCGCGCCGCCTCGATCATCGGCTATGTCGGCGCGGGCGGGCTGGGGTTTCAGCTCGCGAGTTACTATGAATATTACGCGTGGGAAAAAGTGGCGACGGTGCTGATTTTCCTGCTCGGGCTGGTGACGGTGCTTGATCTGACCGGCGAGTGGGCGCGGCGCAGACTCGCGCGGCGCCTGGGCTCAAGTGGATGAGTGCGACGTCGGAGTGCGCACCCGCGCCGCAAAAGCCATCAAGCGGCCATGAGCTCGAGGTAGAGTTTTTCGAGATCAGTGGAGGCGATCTCGGCGGCGGTGAGCGAGTGTACGAGCTGGCCGTGACGCATGATGCCGACGTGCGTGGCGTCTTCGCGCGCTCGGAAGAGATCGTGCGTCGCCATGAGAATCGCGACGCCGCGGGTGCGCAGCGTGCGCAGGAGCTGGCTGAATTCGTGCGACGCGCTGGGGTCTAGTCCGCTGGTGGGCTCGTCGAGGAGCAGGGCCTTGGCCTG
>JACCDR010960172.1_pt1 | contig 10348 bp, 12 predicted proteins | sample 7446431 | NCBI WGS metagenome assembly JACCDR01 (sample SAMN15323443, study PRJNA562643) | freshwater metagenome | isolation source: river surface water | place: USA:Blue River Watershed | collected 2017-08-17 | reverse complement strand
GGTTTATTGTCTATCATTGTTTGGGCGAGCGGATGCGCAAAAGCCTTTGCGCAATGTGAATACGCAAGGTTTGCGTTTTGGGGCGGTTTGTTGCGCTTTGACACTGTTTGCGCAACGTGAAGAGATCGCACGCGCAGGCTCAACTGGTAAAGCTCTATGCGGCGCAGAAGGGCATCCCGCTGCGCACGGCGCAATATCATGCCAAGCACCAAAAAGATGATTATCTGGCGTTTGTGGCGACCATGGGGGCGCAGGCTCTCAAAAATGAAACGCCGACTGCACCTCAGCGACAGGCGCTGATCCAAGTCATCCACGCTGGTGAGCAAACTTCGCCGGCCAAAGACATCGCGGCCGAAGTCCACATCGCCCCTCCTGCGATGTCCATCCCCCGAGACAAATGGACGCCCGAGCAATACGCGGAGTGCGAGGCGTGGCTCGGCTTGTGCCAGGCGCATGCCCAGCGTCAGGCGGCTTTGGCGCGGGGCGATCCCATGGCGGCTCTCGGCTTTGTTAATCTGGCGGCGACCATGCTCAAGTCATACCACTTCGCGCGCGACAAACGCGTTCGTGCCGACATCGAGGCCGGACGCCTCAAACCCATGGGAGCCTGGCAGTCCATCAAATCGGGCGTCCAAAAAATCGTCGCCATGTTCATCAGCCTGGAGGGCGAGTTGGCGCAGACCACCAATCCTGACAACCCCCTCCACGCTCGCAAAGCCATCGGCGATTGGAAAGAGCGCAAATTCAACCCCGGCGTTCGGGCCTTGATCGCCGAAGTCGAGGAGGCATTGGGCGCATGAGCCTCGGCGACGAGCTGGAGATCTTGCGGCTGTTCGAGCTCACCCCGCGCACCGCCGTCGTGCCGTGGCTCGAGTCGCACATCACGCTCCCGCCCAAAATGGCCCCGAATTCCGCCGGGCCATTCCGCACCGCCCTCCGCCCGTTTCAGCGCCCCATCCTCGAATGCTGGAACCCCGACAGCGGCGTCAACGACTGCGGCGTCTCCGCCGGCGTGCAGATCGCCAAGACCACCATGCTCGTCCTCGGCGTCGCCTACCGCATCTGCAATTCCCCGATGCCCACGCTCATCGTCGGCTCGTCCAACGACTGGACCAAAGACGAAATCAGCGAAAAGCGCCTCACCGCCCTCATCAACGAAAACCCCGTCCTCGCCGCTGAGAAGCCTGGCGATCCCGACCACTTCCGCGCCATGTCCATGGACATGAGCGGCGGCGTGATCAAAATGGTGGGCGGCAATTCCCCCGGCGCGCTCTCCGGTGGCTCGTATGGCATCGTCGCCATCGACGAAGCCTCCAAGCTCATCCACCAAGGCAGCGAGCAGGCACCCGAGGCCCACCCGTTCCTCCTCGCCGAAAAACGCACCGACGGCTTCGGAGCCCTCGCCTTCCACTACCGCAGCTCCACGCCGAACAGCCCCAGCCACCCCTTCTGGCACTACATCCTCGCCGGGGATCAGACCCGCTTCCATGTCCCCTGCCCCCACTGCGGCGGATGGTTCTACATGGACTTCATCGGCCGCGACGAAGACGTCGAAGAATACCACACCGAAACCGGCATCGTCATCCCGAAGGACTACAAAAGCCTCATCTGGGATCAGGACGCCCGCGACGCCTCCGGCCAGTGGAATGAAACCCGCGTCCGTGAAACCGTCCGCTACATCTGCCCGCACAACGGCTGCGAGATCCGCGAGACCGACAAGCAAAACATGATCGACGCCTGCGAAGAAAAGCGCCACAACTCCAACGCCGCCGCCAATCGCCGCAGCTTCATCATCCCCTCCTTCTACTCGCCCACCATGACCTTCGGCGGCATGGCCTGGGCCTTCCTCAAATCGCTTCAAGATTTCTTTGGCCTGCAGGACTACTACAACAGCCGCCTCGCCCGCCCGTGGACCGAATACTCGGTGCAGGTCAAAATGGAGCACATAAACAAACGCGTCGCCGATGGCAAAGAAGGCCGCCCCATCTACCGCCGCGGCACCCTGCCCTTCAAGCCCGTTTCCCTCCTCCTGAATTGCGACCCCGGTGAAGCCACCTCCCATTGGGAACTCGTCGCCGTCGCCCGCGATGGCGGCATCTGGGTTTGCGATTGGGGCACCGTCGTCTCCACCAAAGACCTCCTCGCCAAAGACTTCCTCCGCGCCCGTCACATCACCATCGACGGCACCGGCGAGAAAATGTGGGCGCAGCGAGGCTACATCGACACCGGATGGCAGCAGGACGATCAGCTCGACGTCTGCGACGCCTCCAACGGCTTCTTCCTCCCCGTCAAAGGCTCCGACGCCAAACACGGCCAGCTCCACGAAACCCGCGTCGCCACCCGGCCGTCCATGAAGCTCCTCATCTTCAATGACACCGAAGTTAAAAACATGCTCTACGCGAACCGCTTCATGAAAGGCATCGACGGCGGTTTCTGGCTTCCGTGCGACGCCGATCCCGAAGTCAAACTCGGCCACACCGGCCAAAAACGCGATGACCACGGCGACTGGCAAAAAGTCCCCCGCGACCACTTTGGCGACTGCTCCAAATACGGCTGCGTCGATTTCCAAGCCATGCGCGCCGCTGGGATTTTATAACGACCAGCGTCAGGTGACGGCGAGCACAAACCTATGAATACACGACCAACCAACTCTGAGCCGTTGCCTGCACGCGCTGGTTCTGGCTGTCCCGAATGCGCAGCCAGATCGTCGGCGCAGTGGGTGAAAGCATACAGCGCGAAAAATCTCGGGGTGAATCGGGCGACTGGCCACTGCCGGAACTGTCGCCATCGGTTCCATGCTGAGGACAGCTACTTCCCAGATGAGGGTGACTACTGCTCCGCTGTCGGAGTGGATGAAATCCAGTTCTGCCCAGCGTGGCGCGAGCATTGCCAGAACAAAAAGCTCGCCGACTGAGCCCCATCTCATTTCGGCGCAGCGCACGTTCGCCGCGGTTTTTGACATCGGAGCCCCGTCATGCCCGCCGTCAACATCGCAGACCTGACTTCCGACTACCGATTCCACGCGCGGATTCTGCACCCCGGCGATCAAGCTGCGCAGCTCCAGTGGCTCACCGAGCAATACCTGCTCCTCGCCGATGACCGCAGCGGCGCGGAGATCACCGCCACCTCCTTCGCCGGCTCCTCGCATTCCGCGCAGTTCCGCGATTCCTCGCCCGATCAGCGCCGCATGGCCCTACAGCGCGCCATTGAAGAAGTCGAAAGCGAAATCGCCGGCGATGTCGCCAAGTCCCTCTCCCGTCCCTTCGGCATCCGTTTCGCCTCCGGCTACGCCCCCGCTGAAGTTCTCGACCGCCACTGCTCATGAGTCCCCGTCGCAAAAAATCCCCCAGCGCCACCGCGCCCGCCGCACCGATCACCAACGCGGCCCTCCCAGCCTCCTCCGGTGGATACCGCACCATGCCCACGTATCAGCCGTGGAACCTTCGAGAAATCGAGCGACTCCAGCGATCCAAGGATCAGGTGCAAATTTCGCGATTTTTGCAAAGTGAGCAGGGGATTCCGCAGGTGCGATACGCTTGCAAGCAACTGCCCCGTGAAGCCGTCGGCAAAGGCATCGGAGCCAAAAGCATCAGCACCAATCCCGACTTCGCCCGCGATGCCACCGCGCTTTTCCTGAAATGGGCCGACTCGCCCGCCGTGGACATCCGCAAAGAGCAAACCTTTTTCCAACTTCAAGGCAGCTGGCTTTCCGGCATGCTCGGCGATGGCGAGGTTTTTGTGCTGCCCATCTTCGAGCCCACGGGCATGGGCTGGAGCCTCAACGACAAATCGAAGCGCGCTTTCCAACTCCAAAACATCACCCGAGACCGGCTCACCAACGGCGATTTGACCGATACGCGTTCCGCGCGCTGCATCGACGGCCTTTTCTACAATGCGCTCGACCAGCTCATCAAACTGCGCCTCAACATCGACGACGGAGCGAACCTGTTTGGCACCTCCGGCAAATACCGCGACATCCCTGCCATCGACGCCAAGGGGTTTCGCGCTGTCTTTCATTTGAAAGACTTTTCCAGCACCAATAAATGCCACGGCGATCCCGCTATCTTCTCCTCGGGCAAAGACCTGCTCGACGTGCTCGATCTGAAAGCGCTGCGCAAACACAGCGCCAAAGTCCGCGCCGCCCTCCTCGGAGCCACCGTCACCAAAGACGGTAAAGTGCTCAACGCCATGCAGCAGGTGCTCACCGCCGAGCAATCCGGCACCCCAGCCGCCGACACCGGCCGCCGTTTCGTCGAACTCGGCGAAGGAGCCGTCTTCATCCCGCTCTCCGACAGCGAACAGTTCAATTTCTTCAACAACCCGAACGAAGGCGTGCCCTTCAAGCAGATTCTCGAAGACCTGCTGCACCCCTTCATCTTCGAGTTCGGTTATCCGCCCGAGTGGATCTTCATGCGCGGCAAAGTCGGCGGCACCGAATACCGCGGCCTGCTGGAACAAGTGAAGCGAGCCCACGAAGGCCTCCGCGCCAAGCTCTACCCGCTCATCCAATGGGTGTGGGAAAAAGTCATCGCCACCGCCATGATGCCCGGCGGCCCGCTGTTCCAATACGCCGCCGTCGAAGATTGGAACGTCATCGACTTCGTCACCGACCCCGATCCCTCCGCCGATGCCGGCCGCGATCACAAAGCGCAGATGGAGCGCCTCGGCGAAAACCTCATCACCCCCAACGACCTCGTCGAGCTCCTCACCGGCAACGACGGCCAACGCACCCGCGAAGCCTCGGTCGATCAAAAACTCGAGCTCATCAGCTACGCCATCGAAAAAGCCAAAGCCCGCGGCATCCCCGCCAGCATCGCCACCATCATCGCCCTCGGCCAGCGCACCACCAGCTCCAGTTCCAGCGCCCTCACCACCCTCAGCCCCGAATCCATCGCCGCCGATCTCACGGGCATGGATGCCGCATCCCAATGATCACCATCATCGAATACGACCAAGAGAGCGGCATTCAAGGCATCCACCTTCTAGCCAAAAAATTTGAGGAAGGGTGGGAAACTCTAGTGCCGCTCCGCTTTCATAAGTGCTGCGGAATCTATCGCACAGTGCTGCAGCGATTTGCGTGAGTTTTGACACTCCCGCGCGGGAGTCATGCCAAAATTCATCGACTCCACCAAGCGCGAACCCTGGGCCACCTTCCGCAATCTTGCTCCCGGTGCCGCCGAAATCAAAATCATCGGCGAAATCGGCTGCCCCAAAGAATACCCGGACTTCTGGACCGGCGAAATGCAGAAACAGCCCGGCTGCGCAGGCACCTACGAGGAGTTTGATACCGAATTGACCGCCCTCGGTGACATCACCGATCTCACCCTCATCGTCTCCTCGCGCGGCGGCGATTACTTCACCGGCCTCGCCATCCACGATCGCCTGCTGCGCCATCCGGCCAACAAAACCTGCATCATTGACGGCATCTGCGCCTCCGCCGCCACCTACATCCCCGTCGCCTGCCAGACGGTCAAAATGCCCGCCACCGCGCAGTTCATGATTCACCGCGCCGAGGGAGGCGAATACGGCAACGCCGAAGACATGGAGGAAATGGCCGCCATGCTCAAAGTCATTGATCAAAACATCGCCGAGCTTTACGCCACCCGCATCGCCAAGCCCGTCGATGAGATCCTCGACATGATGAGCGTCGAGACCTGGCTCAATGGCAAGCAATGCCTCGAAATGGGCTTCGCCACCGAGCTCATCCAGGGAGCCGCCAAAGCCCCCAGCAGCGTCGATCCCGTCACCAACAAGCGCACCATCTGGAATTTCGCCAAACCGCCCGCCGGGCTCGCGCTGTTTGACACCCTCAAAAAGTCCACGGCCAACATCCACACCCCTCACGCAAACCCGCCTGACGATCCCATGAATAACAAACTTCTCATCGCCCTCGCCAACACGCTTGGCATCAAGATCGACCCCAACGCCACCGAAGAGCAAATCGACAATGCGTTCAAGGCCTACAAAGCCGCGCCGCAAAACGTCACCATCGACTTCGAGAGCGATGAAGTGAAAAACGCGTTCAACAAACGCATCGCTGAAGCCACCGCCGGCGACAAACAGACCATCGCCGATCTCAAGAACGAACTCGGCAGCCTCAAAGCCCTTATCACCAACGGCGCAGCCGCTGCTGCGGGTGGCGGTGCCCCGGTCATCGGCGCTCCGCCTGCTGCGGCCAAGCCCACCCTTTCCTTCGCGGCTTTCAACAAGCTGCCGCACCACGAGCGCGATGCCTTCTTCAAAGCGGGCGGCAAGCTCGAAGACTGATCCCGCATTGACACGCTGAAACCCAATACCCACTCCACCTCCTACTTCTCACCATCATGGTCAACGACATCTCACTCACCGGGCTCACGGAAATCGCTTACCAGGCTCGCGACCTCGTCGCCGCGGAGCCCACGGGCTTCATCCAGGGCGTCACCCAAAACGGCGGTTCCGAGCGCGTCTCCACGGGCGGCACGGTCACTTCCTTCGTCAGCGCCAAGCCGACGCTGCTCACCAGCTACACGCCCGCGATGACGGTGCCTGCGGCTGATGAAATCACCACCTCGGCGGAAACGATGACGCTCGACAAAGTCGCCGGTGCGCAGATTCCGCTCAAGGGTGAAAAATTCCTGCAGCTCGCCAACACCGTCGGCTATGAGGCCGCCATCCGTCAGGAAATCGCGCAGGCCATCCGCGTCATGCGCAATCAGATCGAGTCCGACTGCGGCAGCACGATCTACAAGAGCGCCTCACGCGCCTTTGGCACTGCGGGCACCACGCCCTTCGCTTCCAACACGGATTCCATCAACGAAATCCGCCAGATCCTCGAAGACAACGGCTGCCCGGTGGACAGCGGCGAGCTTTCGCTCATCATCAACACCAAAGCCGGCACGAAGCTGCGCAACCTCAGCCAGCTTACCAAGGCCAACGAGGCTGGCACCGATGCCACCCTGCGCCGCGGCGAGTTGCTGAACATCTCCGGCTTTTCCATCCGCACTTCCGCCGGTGTGACCCTCCACACCAAAGGCGCGGGCACGGGCTACCTCATCAACAACGCCAGCACCGAGGCCGTCGGCCAGACGACGCTCACGTTGGATGGCGGCACCGTCAACACCACCGGCATCAAGGCGGGCGACATCATCACGCACGCCTCCGACTCGACGAACAAATACGTCGTCAAGACCGGCCTCACCGCCACCAGCGGCGACATCGTCATCGCCAACCCCGGCCTCCTCGTCGCGGCTGCGGACAACGATGCCATCACCGTCGGCAACAGCTACACCGCCAACCTCGGCTTCCATCGCAACGCCATCGAGCTCGCGATGCGCCCCCCGGCGCAGCCCTCCGGCGGTGACGCGGGCGAGCACATCATCATCGTCGATCCCGTGACCGGCCTGTCCTTCGACATGGCCATCTACAAAGGCTTCGGCATGAACATGATCGTGTTCTACTGCCTCTACGGCATCAAGGTCTGGAAGCCCGAGTTTGTGGCCACGCTGATTGGCTGATCCATCCGGCGCAAATCCTCATCCACAACGGCCCGCCCTCACCGGCGGGCCGTTTTTTTGACATTCACGCGCCCGCATGGCTAAACCATCCAAGCCCCAAAACTCCACCCCTCCATCACCCCAGCCCGCCGCCGGTCCTGCCCTGGCTCACACCTCCAAGCTCGCGCATCCGGAGGAAATGCCCGCGATCCTCACCGCCATGGAGCTCGATGGCTGGCAGCTGCTCACCATTGTCCATTGCCGGCACAGCAACGAGCATGCCGCCTACTTCCGAAAGCAAATTTGACATCTCCATCGTAGCATCATCGCACCGCTTCCTCGGTGTTGTTTGGTTGCTCACAGACCCGTCGCGCTCTTCATGGTTGGGAGGCGCGGCGGGTCTGTTTTTTTGACATCGCCGCCCGCGCATGACTCAGACTGCCATCGCGGCGGCCGCGCGCCGCAGCCTGCAAACCACCGCCGCGCTGCATCCGGCCAGCATCACCCTCGCCGGGAAAACCATCACCGGCGGCGGCGCGGTGGAGAGTCGCGGACTGATGGAGGATGCGCGCGGTGGATTCGTCCAGGGCCGCAAGGTGACCTGCCTGCTGCCCTTTGGCTCGCTCACCGATGCGGATCTCATGGACAGCACCACCGGCACCGTGAAGCGCCAGGCACTCACCGTCACCCGTGGCAGCGCCTCGCAGGCCTACCGCGTCAAACGCGCCGAGGCAGACCCCACGCGGACCATGTGGACCATCGAAGCCGAGCAGGCGGTGGGGTGAGGATTTGACACCCGGCAGCGTGCATGGCCTCTGTTCGCTTTCCTGAAGACGTTGAAATCGGTGGTAACCTCCGCGTGGGGGGTGCTCTGCTCCCGGCGCGTGCGCGTGCTGAGATGCAGCAAGACAACGAAGCGCAAATCCCCATCCCTTTTGGCGCGCTGCGTGTGTGGGATGCTTTTGCCACCGTCATCGGCGCGGCCGGCAGCGACGATCTCGGCCTCAGCAGCGGCGGCACCTGGGGCACCAATGCGCCCTACATCACCGCAGGCGATGTGAAAAACACCAGCGGCACGCGCTACGCACGCTTCCTCTACACCCTGCCGCCGGAGTATGTCAGCGGCGAGACCGTGCGCATCGTCGCGCATGCTGGCATGGTCACCACGGCCGCCAGCGCCAGTTGCACGCTCGATTTCGAAGCCTACGAGGTCAACAAATCCGGCGGCGTCACCGGCAGCGATCTCGTCACCACCGCCGCGATCAGCATCAACAGCACCACCTTCGCCGCGCGCACTTTCGACGTGAATTCCAGCGGCCTCGGCGCTGGCGACGTGCTCGACATCCGCATCGCCATCGCCTACAACGACTCCGCCACCGCCACCGCCGTGATCCCCGCCATCGCGCACCTGGTCATGGCGCTCGACATCAAAGGCTGATCCGCCATGAAACCGCGCATCCGCATTCACGCTGGCAGGCTGAAGGCGGCGTTTCAGAGCTTCAGCGCCACGGAAAAGCAGGCCATTCTGGAAAAAACCGTGCGCACCGATGCCATGGGTTTCGTGCGCGACATCGTCGCCATCACGCCGCCGGGCAGCCAAAAAGCGCCGCTCGTGAGTGGGAGCAAAGGCGAGCGCGCCGTGCAGCAAGGCCTCGCCAAAATCCGCGCCGATGCGCACCGGCTCTTTGTGCCGCTGCAGCCCTTTGTGATGATCCGCGCCGCGGAGAATCCCGGCAGCGGCGAATACGTGCGGCTCTGGCGCGATGACGATGGCAGCATCGTCGGCTGCCCGCGCGTGTATTTCCAGCCGGGGGCCACGCTGGACCAGCTCCGCGCCCATCACCGCGCCGCCTTTGTGCGCGGCCGCATCCGCGCCCGGCCGATCAAGCTGCAAAAAGAAGGCAACTGGGCACTTTTCCGCGCGCCCGTCATCCCGCGCCCCGCGTTTGAGGAATTCGTCACCTTCCAGCAGGCAAAGCTCGGCATCCTCGCCGGAGCCTGGGCCGAGGCCGCGGCAAAGCTGAAGGTGCGCCTGCCCGCCATCGCCAAACGCCACGCCAGCGGAGCCTGCCAGATCCTCATCGGAGCCGACAGCTACCGCGTGCGCATGACCAACACCGTCCCCTACGCCAGCGACGCCGATCTCAAACGCCGCGCCGAATTCGTGCTCGACAGCAACAAGCGCCGCAAACGCCTCGCCACCCGCATTAAAGCCGAAATCACCGCGGTGCTGAAGCGCAAACTGAAATGACACCGCGTGCTCCTTCGCCATGCCTGACACCGACCACACCCCGCTCAATCACAAGCTCGAGGCCGCCCTCGCCGCCTACCTCATCAGCGTGCGCAGCGATGCCGGGCTCGGCACCACGCAGATCGTGGCCAGCTTTGACGATGTCACGCTCCAGACGCCGCGCATCGTCGTGAGCTGCGATGCCATGAGCCCGCGCACCATCGATCTGCCGGGCGTGATGGATTGCGCCGTGGAAATCGTCTATCACAGCCAGCGCGACACCACCATCGCCGCGCATAAGACCGCCGCCGCGAAGCTCACGAGCTGGCTGCACGATCTCGAGTCCGTCAAAGCCGCCCTCAGCGCCGCCGACGGCCTCCACTGCTACCACGTGCAGTTCACTGGCCTCCGCTTCGAGTCCGCCGCCGATGACGGCACCCACCAGACCCTCCACGGCCTGCAAATCACCGCGCAGGGAGCTAGCGTGTAGCTGGAATGACGAATGACGAATGCAGAATGAAGAACGATCAAGCGCACTCACAGAAGGGGCGGGAGCGCGGCCCTGATAACACCCAAGACTAAATCTATGGAAACACCTATCGAAAACACAGCGGCCCCTTCTGTTGAAGTGCCGCGCCTTGTTCGG
>JACCDR010850073.1_pt1 | contig 10348 bp, 21 predicted proteins | sample 7446431 | NCBI WGS metagenome assembly JACCDR01 (sample SAMN15323443, study PRJNA562643) | freshwater metagenome | isolation source: river surface water | place: USA:Blue River Watershed | collected 2017-08-17 | reverse complement strand
TTTTATTTTTTACCAGAATTGCTGAGGCAAGGCCCAAAGCAATTTTAATCAATGCTTTGTTTCGGTCAGTTTGGGTTGGTAGCGCCATTGCTACGCCTTTATTGATCAACAAAGCACCAACGGCACCAACGCCAATTGGCACAATTGCATCAACAAAATTCAGTTTTTTGCTGTATCGTTTCGTTCTTTTTTTCATTGCCCGCCCTTTGCTGCGAATGTATTTAGTGATTGTTCTAACCCTGCTTTTTCGCCTGGCTGTTTTTTTTCTGGTTTTTTTCTTAGCCATTTTTTTTACTCCGGTTTTTTTGGGTGAAGTTTTCTTTTTCTTTTTCTTAGCCTTTTTCATTTTGCCCGCCTTAATAGTGGTGTCAATGCGTAAATGGCAAGGCCCGCAACAATCCATTTTAAATAAGTACCGGCCATGTCAAATGGTTCTTTTAAATTTGGTATCATGCTCTTTTTATAATCTGCATCGGTAGCGCCCCCGCGCAAATACGAATATAAATCGCCGTCTGACGGTTTAATTTGCTCCCATAAGGCAAGACCAGTGACTTTTAAACCTTGCTGAACTGGAACTGTTTCAATATTCATCAGATTAATGATTTTTTTTGATAGATCAATTACATCTTTTGCAGTCTGTGGAAACTTGTATCCAGACACAATTTCATTTCTCCATTTAGAAATAAAATTAAAAACAAGAGATTCTGAAATATTATAGCCCTTTGGATAATTTGGCATTCTGATTTTTAAAAGCTCAAATATTTTACCTTCAAAACTTTTTTGCAAAATTGCGCCCGCCGTCAAAGCACCGCCACCAATAGCGCCCGCAATCAAAATAGTTAGGGGAACTAATAAAGGGATAGGCATTATTTTTTTTTCCTCAAATACCAGAAGAATAAAACCGCTGCTGACGCGATCAAAAGACCGCGACCGGCAAACGGTTTTAATTCTTCCGTCGTCGTGTTGTGTATGATAGGGGAAAAAGAATCTGTTTTAACTTCAGTTTTAGCAATAGATGTATTAACAGGTATTTGCAATTTTTGACCGGGATAAATTAAATTTGGATTTTTAATCTGATCTTTATTTTTTTCAAAAATTGCTTGCCATTTTACGCCAAATTTACTACCAATTTTCGAAAGTGAATCGCCTTTTTTAACTTCATAAATCATTTTTTTGCCCCTAAAAATAGCAACGCTGCCCCTGCTGCTGCTGCAGGTAAAATCCAGTTTATTTGCTTTTTTTCTGGCTCTGCTATTTGTTTTTGAGGTATAATTTCCGGGGTTTTTTTGATTTCTTCAGGCCATTTAATTTCAACTTTTGGCATTGCAATCGGTGGCGGTGGCATGGGTTGAGTAATTGCCTTTGTTGCTGGCTTAATTGCCATAAATCCTTTTGGCATAGATCCGGGTTTTGGTTTAGCTTTAACTGGCAAAACAGCCTTCACTATTTTTTTGGGCAACATTGATCTGATTAATGCTTTTAGCTCATTTTTAACCGCACTGTTTATAAAAGGTGCTAAAAGTGCAGCCGTTCCGCCAGTTGAAGCTGTTGCAATGCTTAAGGCTGTTGCAGTCACGGGGATTGATAGTGTTTGAGCTGCTGAATCAATCCCTGATTCAGTTAAATTTGGATTTTTACCGATATAAGCCCGCACGGCTGGCGTTGCAGCTTTGCGTATTGCTGCTATCGCTCCCTTTTTCATGGAATCCGTAAGACTTGCTATATTTCGCGCTGCAATTTTTACAGGGTTATATTTTCTTTCTACTTTAGTTACTTTTGCATATGTTTTTTTTCCAATAATAGCCTGTGCTGGTTTTCTGACCGCGTATTTTGTTGTAACATCTGCTGTTTTTTTTACAGCACTGCCAGTGGCCTTAGCGCCTGATTTAATAGCAGTTCCTGTTTTTTTAACTGCTTTGCTTACACTAAAACCTAAACAATTAGAATACATATTATCACCTTCTAAAACAGCAATTTTCATTTTTTAACCCAGTCTGTAATTGGCTTTACTGCTGTTACCTTTTTTTTATATTTAAAAATCTCGTTTTGTGGGTATGTTGCATCTAAAACTTTATTCTCATTATTTACTTTTGCAATAATTAAAACATGATGCAATTTTTTGTCTGGCTTGCCTGATACCGCCACAAAACGAAAAGGAATTTTTTTTCTGTACAGTATAGACCCTAATAAAATAGATTTATCATCACAATCACGATAAATTGCAGAATCTGATAAAATAAATGCCGGGCGGTGTAATACTTCTTTTCTATCTGCTTTGTATGGTAAATTTTTAACTATATTAAAAGCAGCTTCAAGGCTCATATTGTCAAATTTTGCTGCATCTGTATGATAGTTTTCAACTAACCGTCGCATTTCTTGACCAGTTCCGTTTACGCTTGTCACATCAATAAAACTCAACATAGAATAAATTTTACATTAAATTCAAACTTTGTCAAAACTTTTTTTTATTGACAAAATTTTTTTTTGAATTAAACAGCGCCACAAGCTTTTAGAAAATACCAAAAAGGCTCGTATTTCCAATTATCTTTAAAAATCGCTATCAAACGGTTTTTAAAGTTGAATTTTGTGATTTGCTTCTTTGAAAAAGCTATTTGCAGCGCCCCCAGCACCCCTTGAATTATCTTTTTAAGAGATTGGCCCTTAAGTTCATCTCTAAAAATCTTCTTTACCTGATCAACGGTGACTAAAATTGTGTCTGCTATATCCTTTTTGAGTTTAATTGACCATTCATCAAGGATTTCTTGAAAAGTTGTTTTTATTTCCTCATAGCTTGATTTTTCAAATTTGTACTCTCTTTTCATGTTTTTGTTACAAAAACCGATTTCGTTATAGCTTATCTCTATATATTCTTTCTTAGTATTATATGAAACATTCCGCGTTTGTTCAATTCCCGGTAATTTTGACCTAAAAAAAATGTCGTTTTTGACGGAATTTACGGCTTTTGCCATTTCCGCAAATGTTAAATGAGAAAAAAACCGTTCAAGGCCTGAAGAAAAAACAGACTTTAAAATGCTGTATCTGAAATTGATTCCTGCTGACTTCCTTAATTGATTTGGATTATTGGCGCTGTATTTTTTGGCCATTATAAAGCAAATCTTTTCTTTTGCCTGCTGTACTGACTCGAAACTCAAAAATCCGGGCTTGACCGCGATAAAATCTGTTTCGGGGTTTACAAATTCTTTTGCCATGAATCCCTCAGTTCTATTTCCAAAGTATCGATAGCGCCCGCCTGGCCTTCTCTGCACTGACTTGTACAAAATTACGCCTTTTTGCTCTAAGCCCTTGCGAGCCTTATAAAAGGCAGTTTTTTTCAACAATAAAGGTTCCTTTTTATTTCCATAGGTAGAATTAAAGCAAAATGCACCTTCAGGTGTGCAGTATTTGCGTATAAATGAATACAGGTAAAACTCAGAATCAGAAAATTCTGAGACTTTCAAGGGTAATTTGTAAAAATTGACCATTTTTTAGCCTTTTATGTATTTTGAAACTTGTTTGTGAAATTCTTCTATTGCCCGTTCTAAGATAGGCTTTTTTCGATTCTTAATTGCCTGCATATCTTCAAAAAGTAATTTCTGTAAATATGTTTCGGGTGAAATATTGTGATAATTTGCCATAAAATTAAGATGCCGGCCCAATGCAGACATCTTAACCAATGGTACGAAAAAACCTTCTTGAAAATCAAGTTTTTTCTGATTCATCGAGATTAATTTCTGGGCTTTCTTCTAATTGATCATAATTTGCAAGCACCATATTGAAAAATTCTCTATGACTCTGGGCTAAATATTGCCCGTTTTCAGTGACAAAATCTTTTGCACTAGCAAAAAATTGCCAAAGTAAAAACATTTCAAGTGCAGACTCTTCATTCATTTGGTTTATTCCTTTTTAAAAAATTATGAATCATAGTTTGATTTTCGTATAATATATCTATCGCTTTTTTTTGTAAAATTAATCCTGCATCTAATTCTTTGTATTTTTTTTCTAAAAAATTAATCCTTTCCTTTATAGAAGTTTCATTTTCATTTATTTTATCAAGATCGCTTATTTGAGTTCTTATTTCTTGCAACTCTTTACTAAATTGTAAATTTTGTGTATGAATATTTATCTCCATTCTATCAATTTTATCACTTAGATAATTTTTTCCGAACATTTCCTACCTCTTGTTTTTGTATTTCATTCATGATATAATGATCGTAAATTGAAATGGTTTTTTTAAGCTTTGCAATTTCATATTGCTGCATCATTACAAAGCTGGTAAGATCTTCAATTTTTTTTGCTAATATGTCTGGACGATTTTCAATTTTTTTCATAAAGAACCCCCTCCATTTCTGTAATTTTCATTTCAAGCTGGCTAACTTTTCCAGCTAAAAAATTTATAGTCTTTTTGTATGTTTTATGTTCTTCTACATAGGCTTCAAAAATATATTCAAGTTTTCTTATATATTGTTTTTGATCTTGCAAAATGTTGTCTAAAGTTCCAATTTTTGTGTTTGTTTGATAATTGCTTTCAAAAACAATAGATCCCAAATCTTTAACTATTTTTTTAGTTTCTGAAATAAAATCTTTTTCCATTTAAACTTCCTTGGTTAAGTGACATTTAAAAGATACTATTGAAAATAAGCCAAAACCACAAAAAAAGGACTAAATACAGACCTTTTACATTTATGACAATTCTATGACAATTGCCTGGTCAATTGACTTGATTTAAAAAAGGGATGGCATCAAATACTTTTCCAGCGCCCGCCCCAACAATAGCTGCTATTACTGCAATTTTTAACTTTATGTCGTTAATCTTATCATAAAGGCGGTCTATTTTTGTTTCTAAGCGGTTTTGGCGATCTATAAGGATACTATGCAAGTCGTCATTCATTTTTCAATCTTTCTGATTGCATCGCGCCCAGTAATAGCCAAAACACCTAAAATAATGAGCTGAATGCCTTCTGATTTTTCACCTGAAAAAATTAAGCCTGCCCCGGTCGCAATTGATGCAATACCTGACCAGAAAGTTTTAGTTTTCAGCATCTTGCGCCCCGATAGTTATTGTTTCATTGTTTGAGTTGCTGTAAGTTACGATAATATTCATTCTATCTGATAACTCTTTCGCTGCTTTCAATTTTTCATCATCATTGACATTATCATGGAAAAAAATCGGTAAAAGAATCAATTTTGCTTCTGCGTTAAGTTGCTGCATATAAAAAAGCCTTAAATCTATTTGTTGAACTGTTTAGGGGCCATGCAGCCCCGGCATTAATAATCACATCAGTCAAATTTGCAATGTCTGACCAATTTTTTAAAACGCCTGAGCCCTGATTATAACCGTCTGTTGTTCCTAAAAATGTGCTCGTGCCACCATTAGAAAAACTTAAAGCGCTCACAAATTCTGTATTTGGAGCTATTAAATAATTAGCGCTGAAAGGGATTATGCAACATTTGTTTGACTGATTGGCTACGACCCCAACATCATTAGAAGCGAGAACAGCGCCTGCATTTACATCTGTTCGGGCAAAGAGCCGTGTTTTTACCGTTGTTGTTCCGCCATTAATTGTAAAAAGAACTATGCCGGCAGCATTCATTTCATGATCTGAATAAAATGTCATGTATGCAGTGATATTGTTTCCGTTTAAAACATTTCGCCCTTGTGTTTCAATCCATTGACCCGCATTATTAATCGATTCAAGATAAGTGCCTGGAACGATTCCCCCGCCTTGATTGTAGGCATCATCTTTATTATAACTACTGTTAAACATCAATTCACCTCTATGTCAAGTGAAATTACCATTTTTGCAATAGTTATTCCATCAAATGCTGTATCTGCATTTCTCAAATCAACTAGTAAATTGTAGTTTGCTGGTGTTATTAATACGGTAGAATCATCATATAATGGATTAAAAATAATGTTATTTAATTCTTGCCATTGAGATACTTCTAACATTGGTAATAGACGAGCTCCAAATGTTGTGCCTGCTATAAATCGCCTGAGTGATATTGTAAAAGATAAATTATTGCCTGCTGTATCAACCTTTGCTATTCTTGCGCCTTGGAAATTTTGAATTTCCATTTTGTAAGAATAAATCATGCTTTTAGCTTGCTGACTACAAACTGGTACAATTTGTTGTAAATAATCTCTGAAAAAAATATCTGTAAAGGTAATTGGTATTGTATCGTAAGCATAATTTACGGCTGGTGCTGCAGGTATTGAAATTGTAAAATCATCAGACCTTGCTGTAATTATCATTCTTGTCATGCTGCTTTGCCTTCCTGTAAACCTGCTTTTGAAAGCAATCTATCGGCAATTGATTTACCTTTTTCTTTTGTCACTGCTTCAATAACTGGCTTAATTAAATCCGGGTTCTGTTTTAATTGTTGAACATATTGAGAAGAACGAACTATTTTTTTGGGAACAAAAGGGCTTAAAATTTTATCTGCATTTTCGATTAACATTCTAATTAATTCACCTTTTGTGTCTGGTTCCTCTGGTGTCGCCATTTTTTGCCCTTGTTCAATTCCTGTTTTAAAAATTTCCATTTGTGACTTTAAAATCTCTGTATTTTGCTGGCTCTTGTCTCTTATCAATTCAGGTAATAGCTTTTCAATTAAAGTACTTTCTGTCGCTGGCCTTGCCTGCTGCTGTTGAAACATCATAGCCATCATTTTTACTTGATTTTCCATCATTGACATAATCATCTTAATAGTTTCATCATTTTTTTGATTCATCATGTTGATGATGTCAAGATTATTATTCTGAGTTGGCTGCACTTTCAAAAGCTGCTGTTCTCTTTTGTAATCTGCTTTAAGTTCGTCATAGTGAGAACCCAAAATAAATCGTCTGTTTGTCTGTAAGTGCTTTTTGTTTTTTTCGTCTTTGAAATTGATTCTAAGATTATAAACGCCGGCGCCATATTCTCTTCCGATTTCATGAGCATCTGGCAGCGATTCAATTGTATACTTAGCCATGTGAACGGCCTTTGTGCCGACCATTTTATAAAGTACAACATAAATTGAATCAGCGCAATCAAATCTCTGCTCTATGTCGCGTATTGCATCGCGAATTTCGTCAATGCGATATTCTTCATTATCGTTCGTTTCAATTGTATTTTCAGTAATCATTTTTAGCCTTTGGTTAGATTGCTTGAAATAAAATATACCAAAAAACCTATTGCAATAGGTAATAAAATTGAAGCTGTTTTAGCAACATCTATCTGAACATCTGTTGCCCGGGCAAGCCACCCTTTTAAAAACTTTGCCTGGCTTGGATTTTTTTTCACAATAGCATTATAAAAATCAATTCTATGCTGTACTGTTGAGCGTAATGTATCAGCTGGGCTTGTATTTATTTTGTTTAAAGTGATTGGCCCTAAAACACCGTCAACGGGCACTTTTGCACCTTTTTGTAATAGCTTAATAGCTTGCGTTACGCCGTGATTTACGGCCATATCTAGCGCATAGTTAGCCAATGCCTGACTTTGTATTTTATCGCCTTGTATTGGCTCCCAATAGTCAACAAAATAGATTCGCTTTGCGTCATCTAGTGTTAGATCACGAATATTCAAATTAGGGTAAGCCCTTTGGCTTATTCCGTATTTAGTCAAACCGCCTTTGTCAGCCTTATCATTTGCAAGGCCACCCTCTTTTTTTAACACTAAATCAACAGCGATATTAAAATAGGCCATAGTCAATAATGCTTTGCTATAAAATCTCTGTTATCGATTTCGCGTATTACAAAATCTGTGGTTATTGTCACATTTGCCCGACCCATAGCGATTAAATCAGGTGTTTGTATTAAAGCACCGTTCAAATTACAATAAATAGTGTCGTTTTGTCGATTGTTGACCCAATGCAGCGCCATAGGCCTATTTTCTTTATAACTGGCAAACTGAACAGGTAACCGCTCAATACCTGAATTATCAGACGCCCGTCTGATTGACAAAATGAAAAAACCATTATTAACCGCTTGATCAATGGCATCTGAAAAAATAAGCTGGTTTATATCAGCCGAAAAACTCACATTTTCCACGATGTAAAGAGATCCGATTTTTGGGACAAACAAATTTGTCTGAATGTTGTTAAAAACAAATGACCCTGCTACCAAGGGCCCGGTAAACTTGGCCGATACATTCAAAATATTTTGCGCTGATATTTTCAAATTTTCAAAGTATTGCATTAAATTGCCTCATCATGTAAGGGAAACCGTAAACCATGCAAAGCAAAATTAAATCTTGTCGGTGATGGTGGCATAATTGAAGTATAGTCATAAAACCATTTTACAGTAATTGTTTCACCTGGCTTTACAATATGGTTTACATTAAAAGTTGCTGGATAAAAGTTTTTACTTTCGCGCCCCGGCTCCATTTGATCAACTACTCTAAGCCATGTATTAACTTGTGGGCGCAAACGGTCTGAAACAAGCTGTAAATTTCTGCTGTCGTTTGTAATCATTAATAAAGTTGATTCTGTTTTTGATCCCTCAATATTGACCGCGTCTTGAGTTGCAAAAAAACCAGTTATCAGCAAATAATCAGATATGGGGTTTTGAAAAGTTCTTTGCCCGCGTCTGTTTGCTGTTTGCTCGATGCCGTCTATCGTAAATCCCCAAAAACGCGAATAAACTTCTTCTGTCCTAACCATTGCGTCAATAAATATATCTGTTTGTTCATCAATCATAAAAAACCTTTGGTTTAAGTGAGTATTGAATAAAGACTGAACTCTTTGAAAATAACAAAACTTTATTAACAATACTCACTTAATTTTTTATCTCAAGTTAATTCCCATAAAGCAAAAATCAACTGTTGCTGTGTTTGCCCCATCGTCATTAGTGTATTGAATTTCTATTTGTGAATTACGATTAAATTTGTATCTAAATGGTACTAAAATAGCCAAATCTTGGGTTGACAGCCCGGGGCCTGCAATCAAATGTAAAGGGATAAAGCCATTTGTTATATTGATATTACGGCCTTTGTCAAAAATTTGAATTTTGACAGTCTTTGCAGTGCCTCCTGATTTTGTGTAACTGGCTGTAATAAATTTGCATTGAAAATCAGCGTTTCCGCCTATTTCTAAAGTTGCTGTTGCAATAGCATTTGATACAGCAACAACTGTCGTGTTAACTGGATAAAATGTTGCATATTGTTCATTTTGGGCAACATCTAATTTGACTCTTTGTTCAATAATTCCTTGAAGAATTTTTAATCTCATTTGAACAAAATCAATGCCTTTTGCGGTCATTTCGTTTATTGTAGCTTTGAGAGTATCTGATTTTGTGATTCGTGAAGTATCCATTTATTTTTCCTTTTATTATCTAATAAGGGTTAAAATGCGGTTTTTTAATGGATAACCGCAAACCATTCCTAACCAAAGGAATTTTATTAACCGCGTCTCTGTACAGGACCGCGCAACATCACTCTAAGATGGTGATTATCAATTGCAGCCGTGAGAGTACCATAAAAATTCAAAGCAATTGAAAAACTGGCTTGACCTTCAAGGGCAATGGGATAAAGAAGTTTTTTCCAACCGCTAAAGCCAACGCCTGAGCTTGGCGCCTGTTGTGATCCTGCAGCTGCATTGCTTGACAATGAAAAAGCTGGTAGCCATTCCGAAACAGGCCATTCTCCTAAATTATCTTTTCCGACAATATTAAAAGTCAAAGTGGCCTGACTTAAGAACTTCATCAAAAGATTAAGTTCTGCCTCAGTATCTGCTGCGCCTGCTGCTTCTGATTGAAAAAGTCTTACACCAATAAAACTTACGGCTTGATCCACATTTGTGGGCAACTGGCCGTTTAAAGTCATGTTAGTTTTAGCTTTTGTAACTGAACCGCCGATACCTGTTTGAAACAGTGTATACAACGAACTTGTGCTTACTAAATCGGCCGTATCGTAAAATGTACCATCGTACATATTACCCGATTTGCCGAAAGTATCAAATTTTACTTGTTCGATAGCCATTTTTTTTTCTCCTTATTTTGGCTTGTTTAGAATGATTCTGATTCATAACCTGAAAAATCAACATTTGCGCCGACTTCTGAAGGTATCAAATTACCTGAAAAGTCAACATTTGCGCCTACTTCTTGCTGTAATGAATTGTCGTACATTGCAAGCAAAGCTTGCTCATCATCTGTATAATCGTCAGCTGCTAAAGCGGGTACAGTTGATTTTAAAAAGTCAACAGCGCCCAAAATGCCAACCCCAGCGCCTGCATATTTTACCATTTTATTTTTTACCAGAATTGCTGAGGCAAGGCCCAAAGCAATTTTAATCAATGCTTTGTTTCGGTCAGTTTGGGTTGGTAGCGCCATTGCTACGCCTTTATTGATCAACAAAGCACCAACGGCACC
>JACCDR011097342.1_pt1 | contig 10349 bp, 7 predicted proteins | sample 7446431 | NCBI WGS metagenome assembly JACCDR01 (sample SAMN15323443, study PRJNA562643) | freshwater metagenome | isolation source: river surface water | place: USA:Blue River Watershed | collected 2017-08-17 | reverse complement strand
TGAGATTTTATCACTTCCTTTTTTAAGTACTGAAGCAAGACAATTACACTATCTGACTTGTAAATAAGCTCAGAGGTATCTTTAATAACACTCAAAACTTGTCAAAAAGTATGACAGGTATTAGCTTGAACGTAGGTCTTCACTTACTCTTTTTGTTCTGCAGTTCATTTACCCACACAAGGTTTGTAGTAAGTCGCTAAATAATTATCGAAAGCCCTCGATTCAACATATTGATGATAATGCCGGTAAACTGTGCGAGTATCTATACTCAAAATGAAAGAAATTCCTGTAAGTGGATATTTTTCATGAATCATCAACAAGGTTGTCAACTTCTAAGTATTCAGTTTGACTCCTTCATTACCAAATGTTATTTTGTAAAGGTAAACCTACAGTAAGTGTATCTATCAGAAGTATTACGTTGAAGTTCCTATAAGTAATGATAACAGTGTTTTTTATAAGAGTTATTCCATAAGCTGATAACGTAAATAGCTTCCCCGTTTATTGTAAGCCTAATTCAATATAGTGTAGTATAGTACCATTTGTCAATCTAAAATTTTTTTCAAAATTCTGCTTTTTCTTTCGATAGGTAAATTATTACTTAAATACAATTTTGCTAAAATTCTCACTAAACAGTGCGAGTCGCTTCTTTAGCTCTAAGAAGAAATTCGGGAACGATTGCAAAAATAAAAATCTTTTGCTTTATGTAATAAATCCTTTCTCCTAGTCAATTCGCAACGTATTTTTTGTTCACGCTAAATATTAAAAAAATCATAAAGTGCCTTTAGCTAAGAAAAAACCGTCTGCTTTCTAAACAAATTAGAGCATGACGGATAGCTATTTTAGAACTTATATGTTTGGCAAAACTTAATGAAATATATAGATAATTATATTCAGTAGTGCTTTAAATTAACTTGAGAATTATCTAAAAAACAGTAATCCGAAAATCCGTTTACCAATCTTGGCTTAGTCGAAATTCTGCTATGCGTTACGCCTGTCTAACGATATTAGTTATGATTTCCAAACAGATATACAAAACATGAAAATACTTATTGCAGCCGATAGTTTTAAAGACTCACTTGATTCCTTTGGCGTTTGTCGGGCGATTGGGAGGGGAATACAGGGGGCTTATCCTGATGCCGAATTGGTCGAACTTCCGCTTTCGGATGGTGGGGAGGGCTTATCGGACATTGCGGGTCACTATTTTGACTTAGAACAAGTGGTAGTGGAGGTCTGTGACCCCCTTTTTAGACCCATCAAAGCGACCTATGGGTACAGTGTCGGCACGCAAACCGCTTTTATTGAAATGGCTAAAGCTTCAGGACTTCAACTACTCGGCAACGAAGAACGAAACCCTTTGAAGACAAGCACTTTTGGTTTTGGACAGTTGATTCAAGATGCTATGCAGAAGGGAGCAAAGCGAATTATTATGGGCTTGGGAGGTTCTGCTACCAACGATGCAGGTATGGGCATGGCAACAGCATTGGGGTGGGTTTTTCGGGGAAAAGAAGGGGAGATACTACAACCCATTGGCGAAAATTTAGATAAGGTTGCCACCATCGAATTTCCTTCGCACTGGCCCGAGGAAATAGCTTTTGAGGCGATTTGCGATGTCAAAAATCCACTCTTCGGAGAGAACGGTGCCGCTCATATTTTTGCCCGTCAGAAAGGAGCAGACCAAGCAATGATTGAACAGCTTGATGCAGGTTTGGTACAGCTTGCAAGGGTAAGTAATCAACCAGAAAAAGCAGAAGCCATGGGAGCAGGAGCCGCAGGAGGCTTGGGGTTTGGATGCTTGTTTTTTCTGAATGCCCACTTAAAACGAGGCATCGACTCGGTACTAGATTGGGCGAATTTCGACCAAGAAGTGGCTACTGCCGATTGGATTTTGACGGGAGAAGGGCGTTTGGATAGGCAAACCCTCCAAGGAAAATTGATTTCGGGTATTGCAGAGCGAGCAAAGGGAAAACCAATTATTGCTCTTTGCGGAGGACTCGATTTAATGCCCGACGATTTGAATGATTTAGGAATTAAAGCGGCTTTTTCGATTACACAAAAACCATGTTTACTATCGGAAGCCCTAGTACAAACAGCAGAAAATTTAGAAAAAACATCGTTTAATATAGCAAGACTTTTATGAAAAATTTGAAAAAACGCATTCAGCAAGGCGAAACCGTGAATGGATGTTGGTTAAACCTTGGAAGTTCACTTACCGCAGAAATTGTAGGTTTGGCAGGATTCGATTGGGTACTTATTGATTTGGAACACGGGGCAGGTTCAGAAAAGGATATTTTGTTTCAATTGCAAGCCTTAGAAAGTACGCCAACAGCCACCATTGTGCGAGTAGAAAGTGCCGAGCATACTCGTATTTCGAGAGCCTTGGACATGGGAGCGGACGGGGTGATGTGTCCTAAAATCAAAACGGTAGAAGATGCAAAGGCGGTCATTAAGGGAATGTATTATCCTCCTTTTGGCAATCGAGGAGTTGCTAAAATGGTACGGGCGACAGGATTTGGAATCCATTTCGATCAGTATTATGCCGAATCAAAAGACAATATTCTGGGAGTCATTCAAATAGAAACGGTGGAGTCCTTGAATCATTTAGACGAAATAGCGGCCTTAGATGGCGTTGATGTTTTGTTTATTGGCCCAGCAGACCTTTCGATGGAACTAGGAATTTTTGGGCAATTTAATAACCCTATTTTCTTAGAGGCGGTAACAAACATTGTAGCGGCTGCTGATAAAGCAGGAAAAGCAACGGGGATATTATTCTTTAATCCTGACGATTATAAGAAATACCATGACATGGGCATTCGCTTTATTGCTTGCGGAGCAGACGCAACCTTTGTGGCCGACGGTGCGAGAGCAATGGCCAAAAAGTTACGGGAGGCCTCTAATCAATAAAACGTAATTGCTTGTCTATGTTCAATTTTATTCCTCTTTTTCTTTTAATCGTTTATTCTATGGATCCTGTCGTTATTTTATTAGTGGGTGTTGTCATTGTTGTAGGAGGTATTATTGGTCTTAAATTACATCCGTTCCTTTCCTTATTATTGGCTGCTTTAGCGGTGGGTTTATTGACTCCCGTTGCCATGGTCGAAAATTACTATTTACTAAAAGGGAATGCAGCAGCGGAGGCTTTAAAACTGGCTCATAAAAGTTTAGGAGAACGGATTGCTACGGAGTTTGGTAATACCTGTGTGAAAATCGGAATCCTGATTGCAATGTCGGCTATCATTGGTAAGTCCATGTTAGAGAGCGGTGCAGCCGAGCGTATCATCCGTGCGATGCTTAAATTGACAGGGGTAAAAAAAGCTCCTGTTGGCTTTTTGATTAGTAGCTTTTTCCTAACAATTCCTGTCTTTGTCGATACGGTTATTTTCTTGATGATGCCCTTAGTCAAAGCCATGGGCTTGCGGTTGGGCAAAAACTATTTATTATTAGCGCTGTCAGTTATTGCAGGAGCGGTGATGGCAAACTCCTTTGTTCCTCCTTCGCCTGGGCCTTTGTTTTTGGTGGGAGCCTTAAACGTTCCGATTGGATTAATGATGGTATGTGGCTCTTTATTAGGACTTTGTACAATAACTGTGGGTTATTTTTTTGCGATTTGGGCAAATAAAAAATATGACATTCCCCTTCGTGATTCGGCGGATGCTCGATTAGAAGACATTCAGAAAAATGCGGATAAAGATGATAACGAACTGCCTGCTTTGGGTTGGTCGCTTTTACCAGCGGTTTTCCCTTTAGTGACGATTTGTGTTCGTTCGGCGGTGGAAGCGTTCGTGAAACCCGGTGAAGCAATCACACCCTTTGAATGGCTAAATAAATTGATTGGTGTATTGATGTTCTTTGGGGACAAAAATATTGCCTTGCTGACAGGTGCTTTATTTGCTTTATTTGTACTTTCTAAGCAAAAAAAGACTTTAAAAGAAGGCATGACAGCCTTTGTGCAAACGGCTATTATGAGTGGTGGCGGAATCATCCTCATTACCGCTTCGGGTGGTGCTTTTGGCGGTATGTTGCAACAAACGGGAATTAGCACTCGCATTGCAGAACTTACGAACGACTACCAAATGGCTCTGATTCCCTTGGCATTTTTTATCACGGCAGTGGTGCGTACAGCTCAAGGGTCTGCAACTGTGGCATTGATTACGGCTTCGGGTATTTTATCAGGAATGGCTCAGAATGCTAATTTGGGTTTCAATCCTGTTTATTTATGTTTGGCAATTGGGGCAGGGGCAAAGTTAGTGCCGTGGATGAACGATGCAGGTTTTTGGATTATGTGTAAAACGAGTAATTTGACAGAACAAGAAGCCCTAAAAACCATTGCCCCCATGCAAACAATCATGGGTATTACAGGACTCGTGTTGATTATGCTAGCCGCCCAGTTTTTTCCAATGATTTAACATGGCAGAATAAAGGTTCATGGTAAATATCAGTAATTACCATTTTTACAAAACTATGTTTTCTATGTCATAGTATGTATCTTGGTTTGCAAGAAAGAAATACGGGGCGATTTTATTGGCAGTAATTAACATTGTGCCTTCGTGCCTTTTTTAACTTGATTAAAGGACACTTAACATAATTATCTCTTAAAAATGACAAACACCATTGTAAAAATAAGCCCTACCGACAACGTAGGCATCGTTTGTAACGCCTTTGGTTTGCCCAAAGGTGCGCGTGTACAAGACGATATACTGTTGGTCGAAGCTATTCCGATGGGGCACAAAGTTGCCTTATCAGACATTCAAAAGGATGAAGCTGTTTTGCGTTATGGACAAATTATTGGCTACGCAATTGAACCCATTGAAAAAGGAGCATGGGTTAATGAAGATAAAATCACCTTGCCTCAAGCTCCTGATTTAGAAAGCATTCCGTATTCTGAGACAGTTCCGCAAGAAATCGTGCCGCTGGAGGGTTATACCTTTGAAGGCTACCGAAATCCAGATGGTAGTGTAGGAACGAAAAATATGCTGGGGATTACCATTAGCGTACAGTGTGTTGCGGGTATTACAAATTATATCACCAACAAGATTAAACAGGAATTATTACCTCTATACCCCAATGTGGATGATGTGGTAGCCTTTAATCATACTTATGGTTGTGGGATTGCGATTAATGCTCCTGCTGCCATTATTCCGATTCGGACGATTAAAAACATGGCTCAAAATCCAAATTTTGGGGGTGAAATTATGGTGCTGGGTTTGGGTTGCGAGAAACTTAGACCAGAGCGTTTGTTGCCCAACGAAGAGAAAACGGACGATAATTCGATTCTCTATCTTCAAGACGAAGCCTTTACGGGTTTTGAAGAAATGATTAACGGAATTATGGCAGTTGCCGAAAAGCACCTTAAAAAGTTGAATCTTCGTCAGCGAGAAACGTGTCCTGCTTCGGCTTTGGTGGTTGGAATGCAGTGCGGAGGAAGTGACGCATTTTCGGGTATTACGGGAAATCCTGTGGCAGGTTTTGCTTCTGACTTGATTGTGCGTGCAGGTGGAACAGTCATGTTTTCGGAAGTAACGGAGGTGCGTGATGCCATTCATTTGTTAGTACCAAGAGCGGTGAATGCAGAGGTGGCTCAGAAGCTAAAAAATGAAATGCAATGGTACGACCAATACCTTGATAATGGATTGGTTGATCGGAGTGCCAACACGACTCCAGGGAATAAAAAAGGAGGATTGAGTAATATCGTAGAAAAGGCATTGGGGTCTATCGCAAAATCAGGAACGAGTCCGATTGTCGATGTGATTGCTCCGGGTGAAAAAGTGCGTAAAAATGGCTTGCATTTTGCCGCAACACCTGCCAGTGATTTTGTGTGTGGAACACTCCAATTGGCAGCAGGAATGAATATGCACATCTTTATTACAGGACGTGGTACGCCTTATGGTTTGACGATGGTACCTGTCATTAAAGTAAGTTCAAATTCTAAACTGAGCAATCGTTGGTTTGATTTAATCGACTTTGATGCAGGCCCTGTAGCTTTTGGACAGAAAACCATTGAAGAAATGGGCTGGGAGTTATTCCATCTGATTTTGGAAGTAGCCAGTGGAAAGAAAAAAGTAGCTGCTGATAGGCTAGGCATTCATAACGATTTAGTTTTGTTTAATCCTGGGCCACTGACCTGATGCTTATTCTTGGAGGAAAGGTAAAAAACTGATATACAATTTAATATAGTTATTTTTTAATTCAAAAATAAAACATGAAAACAATCGGATTTATAGGTTTAGGTATCATGGGGAAACCGATGGCACTCAATTTAATTAAAGCAGGGTATCAAGTATCCGTATTAAGTTCAAGCAATGCCGCCGCAAGCCTTGTAGAAGCAGGTGCAACAACCTTTGATAACACAAAAACATTGGCAGAAAATAGCGAAGTCGTGATTACGATGTTGCCCGATTCGCCCGATGTAGAAAAGGTGGTATTAGGAGAAAACGGCGTGTTGGACGGTATCAAAAAAGGCTCACTTTATATTGATATGTCGTCGATTTCGGCAGGAACGGCCATCAAAATCTACGAAGCCATGCAAGAAAAGGGCGTTGAAGCCTTAGATGCTCCTGTTTCGGGTGGACAAGTGGGTGCAGAGGCAGCGACGCTTTCGATTATGGTCGGAGGAAACGAAAAGGCATTTGAGGAGGCACTCCCTTTGTTTCAGGCAATGGGCAAAAACATTGTATTGATTGGGGCAGCAGGGGCAGGACAAACCACAAAAATTTGTAATCAGATGATTGTAGGAATGACCATTCAAGCCGTTGGTGAAGCTTTTTCTTTGGCTACCAAAGCAGGCGTTGACCTTGAGAAAATGAGAGAAGTATTACTAGGTGGTTTTGCACAAAGCCGTATTTTAGACCTTCATGGAAAACGCATGATTGATAGAAACTTTAACCCAGGCTTTAAAATCAAGCTACATAATAAAGACATGAACTTGGCACTACAAGCAGGGAAAACCTACAACATTACGTTGAATGGCGTGGCGCAAGTAGCAAGTTTGATGGCGGCATCAATCGAAGATGGAAACGGTGAACTAGATCACAGTGCCATTGTATTGCAAATTGAAAAATAGATGCTAAACCCTTTTAAATGACTATTCTGATACCGATTTATGGGGCAATAGCATAGTCATTTTACTATAGATGTTGTTTTTCACAAAGTTAAAAACTTAAATTTTCGGTTTCCAATTTAACACTACCATTTTACATAATAGAGCTAGTGCTATATCCATCGAAAAAAGCCTATACATCAAGCATAAAAAACGACTATTTTTACCAAATAGTCGTTTTCAAAAAGCCCTACTGCTCAAATTAGGCAATGATAAGTAGATGGTTTTTCTTTCCTTTACCAATTAAAAGGAATTTATCATTTACTAAAGTATAGCTTACCGCTTGATTGGGGTCGGTTACTTTTGTTTTATTGATACTCAACGCATTTCCCTGAATAGCCCGACGCGCCTCTCCTTTTGAAGCATAGACTTCGTTTTGGGAAGTTACAGACACCAAATCTGTCACCGAAGCACACGCCTCGTAGTCGGCACGGGCAATGCTTGTTTGCGGAACGCCATCGAAAACAGCTAAAATTTCGTTATCGCTCATGCCTTGTAATGCCTCAAATGTGCCTTTCCCATATAAAATTTCAGAAGCGGCTACGGCTGTTTCGTAAGCCTGAGCCGAATGTACCCGAGATGTGACATCTTTTGCCAGTGCTTTTTGCATGATACGCAAATGTGGAGCTTCGGCATGGGCTTGCTCTAGTGATTCGATTTCTTCTCTTGATAACAGTGTAAACACACGCAACAAGCGAGGACAATCGGCATCGTTGGCATTGAGCCAGAACTGATAAAATTGATAAGGGCTAGTCATGGTAGGGTCTAGCCACACATTACCCGATTCGGATTTACCAAATTTTGTTCCATCAGCTTTTGTCACCAACGGCGTAGTGAGGGCAAAAGCCTTGTGTTCTATTTCTTCTGCCCCTCCTTCTTTTCGGCGGATGATTTCTGTGCCTGTAGTGATATTGCCCCATTGGTCGGAGCCCCCCATTTGTAGGCGAACATTTTTATTTTTGTACAACCAATAAAAATCGTAGCCTTGTAATAATTGGTATGAAAATTCGGTAAATGAAATACCTGTTTCGAGGCGTTTTTTCACCGAATCTTTCGACATCATATAGTTTACGGTAAGGTATTTTCCACCTTCACGCAGAAAACCCAGAAAGGAAAAATCCTTAAACCAATCGTAATTATTGACCAATTCGGCTGCATTTTCGCCACAATCGAAATCCAAAAATTTAGCCAATTGCGTTTTGATGCACTCTTGGTTGTAACGGAGGGTATCTTCCGACAAAAACTCTCTTTCTGCCGCTTTGCCAGAAGGGTCGCCAATCATACCCGTTGCACCGCCAACCAAGGCAATCGGTTTATGTCCGCAAAGTTGAAAGTGTTTTAGCAGCATGATAGTTGCCAAATTGCCAATGTGCAAAGAAGCCGCCGTGGGGTCGAAGCCAATATACGCTGCGGTAATTTCTTTATTGAGTTGTTCTTCTGTGCCAGGCATCATGTCGTGGAGCATTCCTCTCCAACGCAATTCATCTATAAAATTCTTCTGCATTGCTATGCTTTACTAAAGGTTTGATACAATCCTAAGATTTTGAAAACGGCAAAGTTAGTTGATATGTCTTGTAATTCCACGCAGAGTGTAGGATTTCAACAGGAAAAGCCCGCAAAAGGCTGGTATTGGAAGCGTTGATGAGAAACGGTGCTATTTATTGCTCATATCAACCTTTTCTAGCAATCACTATTATTGAAAAGGTTGATATGTTTGTTGTATTCGACTAACTAACAGTGCTTGGCGTTGGTGGGCATTTGAAACCATAAACTGTCTGCCAGTACCAAAGTTTATTAATTGCTTATATGTTTCAATTCGCACAGTATGCCCACTAACGCAAAACCCGTGTTATGCGTAGCTTTATTTTCGTCCTTCAATTTCCAAACTAACCGATGTCGCAAATTTAACATTTGGTTCTATTTCATACCTAAAAACAAAGTTATCGCAGTCAGTTGAATTTACATTAAAATAAAATTCGGTCTTCTTTGGTAGCTTCATTATTTTAAAAGCTTTTGTGTCGATAACCAACTGTCCTGAAAAGTTTTTAGCAGAAATGTTTGCGATAAAATATTTATTGCCTGGCAAATAAAACCCGTTGTCAAAGTAGCCAAAACTATTGCCTTTAAATGCTCCATAGCCAGATGTTCCGCTTAGAAGTTTCACTGTCGTGTCCTTGTCTTTGTAATACAACCCAACATCACCTCTCCTTGCTGTTGTAATTATGCTTTGCAGGTTAAAACTGTTACCTTGAAAATTGAATTTGTTGTAATTAACGAATACGCTGTCTGCATTTATATTTGCTAATTTTAAACTGTCGTCTTGATAATGTTCAGAAATTATTTTACGACTTGCAATGTCAACTTTTTTAAATGCCAAATTTCCTTTTGCCGTAGCAAATTCGTAGTAGATATATTTTTCATTTTGGCTCAATACAAAGTCGCCTTGTAGTTCTTCATCAAGGTCTATGAGGGTTTTGAAAGTATTGTCTGCGATGGAATATTTGTAAATGCTTGATTTATTTTTCTTGCTGAAATTTTTGTCCCAAATACGGTCTTGAGCTATTAAGACAAATTCTGAGTTTTTATTCCATTGAATTTCCGAACTGCTAAATCGACCGGATTTTTTATCTTCTTCTACCGCAATCAAATCTGTGCAGTTGTCAATTTTGAATTTTACTGCTCCCTTGTTGTCGATGAGCGTAAGTTTATTGTCATTATATAGTAAGGCAAATTTTGCATTTGGTGAAATATATGCTTCTTCAATTTCCCCATTCCATATAGGCTTTAGCCCATAGTCCAGTTTTCCGTCTGCCGAATAATATAAATGATTGTCAACTTTGAAATAAAGCGGTTTGGTGGATAAAAATTCAAAACTGCTTTCTTTCAGGTCGGTTATTTCAGGTTGCCTGTCTTTGTCGGTTTGGAAAAAAAACTTGTTTAGCAGAAAATTCCCAATTAGAATAATTGCAACGATAATTAGTAATATTTTGAGCAGTTTCTTCAATAGTTGTCGTAGTCTAAAAGTTACGCATAGCTTGAAATACAATCGCTGGTGCTATTTCACTTCAAATGCACCTTCGCCAATTTTAAAGCCTTCGGCATATAGCTCAATTACGTGGCGACCTTCTTTGTAGGCTTGTCCTCGGCTGTAGATAAACTCTACAGATTGGTGGCTGTTGTCGTACACGATTTTCTGCTTGGCTGTATAGGTCATGTCTTTTCCTCTGAAATTAAAATTACCAGAACCCGTGCTCAT
>JACCDR010255662.1_pt1 | contig 10350 bp, 13 predicted proteins | sample 7446431 | NCBI WGS metagenome assembly JACCDR01 (sample SAMN15323443, study PRJNA562643) | freshwater metagenome | isolation source: river surface water | place: USA:Blue River Watershed | collected 2017-08-17 | reverse complement strand
TTCGATTTCCTCTTCTGTCGGTATTTCGATAGCGTTTTTGGCGGCGATCGCCATTAACTCATCGAGGGTCTGACAATTGGTTACCGTCGTCCGTAATGCGTCGATAACAAACGCTTTTTCAAGTAGAAAATTCTGCACAAGCTCTCTCCTGCTCGTTTTTCTCTATTGTACTTGTTTGCGGTAGGATATAGGGGACTCGATCGCCATGTGTTTCCCGACAAGAAACCTCTCTCCCTGGCGATCGGGTTTTTCTGTTTTTGTCGGTTGAATAACGCTAAAGGTTAAACGCCCATTAGCCCTCTCATGTAAATCCTGATTGAATCCCAGGCTACAAACTCAATCGTTATTGCACAACACACTTCGTTGAATGCTGTGATTGTTGCCAGCACATCTTTTTCTACATCTTTTCCGACTAAGATGATTTTTCGCTTTGTGGCAACGTGGTAACGCATGGCTTGGCAAAAATCTTTTGCAGTTACCTTTCCTCGTTTTAGCTCAAGAAAACATACGCCAGGTATCCAGATGTCTGTGCGTTGACTTCCTATGTAAGCCTGCTTTTCGCAATTAATCCCATTATCCAGTAGCCAGGATACTAAGCCTAGCTCCAGTTCATTTTCTGATGGATTGTGGATCTTTATCTTTGACTTATTTCGGGCTGACTTGATACTTTCTTTTCGCTCTATGGGGTAAGGAACTGTCGATACTATCGGCAATGTTTCGTTGATCGTGTAACAGATTGGTATTTCGTTAGATACCTTTCGTGATTCGCGAATCATTGTTGCAATGCAATCGATAATTGATAGATTATTTTTCAGTATTTCAAGTCCGCATTGCTTTGTTGATTCCGTAGTAAAGTGCTTTGAAAAGATTTGATAATCTTCCTGGGCAAATCGTGCCTTGTCACCTAGGTACTCGTTTTCATTTTCTACTGTCACAGAAATAGTGATATCGTCATTTGACAAGCCTATATTACTGGTGACTAGATTATCTAGTGTGATGTCGTGTGTGCCGTCCTTAAGCTTGCTTGATAGTGATTTTAGTTCTATTTCGACAATAATTGTTGGGCTGCTTACTGAAAGTAACTCGTTTCGATATTTTAGTAGGTAGTCACGGAAAATATCGTTTTTCTCTAGTTTTGACAGAAGATCTAAGTAGCCAGGACAAGCACTTTCAATAGCTTTTATTGTTGAATAAGGAATGTCTTGTCCCCCTAGTGTTTTTTGGGAGATAGAGTTTATAATACCCATAAAGTTGATTGCCTCTTACTAGGCGATTGATTGAAATGTCTCTTGTTCGTAGCAGGAGACATTTTTCTATTATAACATTTTCGTTTTTTTTGACGGTGATAAAAACAAAAAAATCCCTGTATTTCAAGGGATTCTGGTATATGTACTTTACCGATATTTTTAGGCAATTTTTAACACTTCATAGGCGATCGCCACAGCAGTATCAATTAAGCCTAAAGACTCAACGGCATCGATTTTCTTGGCTTGTTTTTGCCCATTAGCCAATAGCTTTTTACGTTCCACTTCCAGCGAGACACGGCAACGAAGCTCGATGTCTCGGTATAGCTGTGCCCAGGTTTGACTGTGGCCTTCCTTGCCTAGTCCTTTGTGAAAGCAATAGTTGTTGACCAAGTGGATTAGCTGCGCCCGTGGTTCCTTCGGTGGGGCTGGAACTGTCGGGTTGACACCCAAAATAGACTGCATGGCTTGCTGCCGTTCTGCTTCCCGTTGAGCAACATATTGCTCTAGGTCAATCACTTTGGAATCAAGCTCATTAATTTTATGTCCATGAGATTGGAGGGATTGCCCGATCTGATTGAGTCCTGAAACAATTTCCCGCATTACGGACTGTTGGTCAAGAATCATTGCCTGTTGAGCTTGGGCCGTGGTGGCTAACCCTTGAATCGACAGCACTAATGCGCTTAGGTTTGTGTCTATGGCGCTTGATTGTTTGGCGATCGCCGTATTAGCCGGTTTCCATCCTAGTTCGTTTTGAATCCAGGTACGGACACCGATCGCCTCAAAAGCATCGTGAATTGCTTCGGCTTGGGCTGTGCAGTGCTGTTCGGACTTGAATGCGTAGTAAGTGACAATTAATCCAAAGGCGATGTCTGGTATTCCGTTAGCACCAAAGGTTGCCACTTGAAACCCTTTACTGATAAGGTTTTTAGCTAGTTTTGACCCATTTTGGTTGCCACTCAGAGCCTTACTCAATGCTTGGTGACTAACCCCTAGCAATCGCTCAGCACCTCGCAATGTGATGGTGGTACTGCCATCTGGTTTTACGCTAAACTCAGACTTGATTTCATCGGGTATGAAGTTAATTACTGGGGCGGTAGATTTTTCGACCGTCTCCGCCTCACGACTAACAGCAGTTGCTCGACTAACACCAGTTGCTCGACTAACACCAGTTGCTCGACTAACGCCAGTTGCTCGACTAACGCCAGTGGGGACAAAAGTGATTTGGTAATCCTTTGGGCTTCCACCACAGACGGAGGCGATCGCCACTGCCAATTCAAACCGTTTAGACTCAGCGATCTTGATAAAGGATTGATCGACTTCAATGACTGGCTTTTGTCCAAAGCTGCGGGGCTTGGTATTGCGCTGGAAGAAAGCCGCAGTAAATGGGGTTATCTCGTTCATAACCATCCCCCATGTAACGTCGTCGGGGATTGAGTCAATCACTTCTGTCTCGACAGCCTGACTGCCTGGGCGTTTGTATAGGTAGCAAATAGAAACAGAGCCAGGGTCTTGCTCACGGATTAAGTCTCCATCGTTGGCTAATTTGACCAAGTAGGAGTGACCTTTGGAGTAAGACAGGTTAGGCGAAATAACTGCCATGATTTGCTTGGAACGGGCCGCACCATGCCTTGAGATATAGGCGATCGCCTTTGCTTTAAATTCTTCAAACTGCATTAGATTTCTCCTGGTTGATAACGGCGATCGCCTGTTGCGTAATCGCATGACGGCAAAATTCGGCAAAATTCATTCCTAGCGAGGATGAGGCTTTGATTGCAAATTCTCGCTCTCGCTCAGATAGTCGCAAGCTGACGGGGATACGGGAAACCCGCTTTGGTTTGTCCATGGTTTTGTCGGTAAGTTAACAATATTCGTATTGTAAATACAACACAGTGAAAAGTCAATAAACCAAAATCCCGATCGCCATTAAAGCAACCGGGGTTTTATTTGCAAAATACGGATGAAATTAGCGACTACGTTTTTGGAGCAGGCAAACCATTTCCCGCATGGGGATTTTTTCTGATTCCCAGACCTTGCCGATTAATTTGAAAGCGTCGATACCCAGGACGTTAGCCCCGTCGATAACTGCAAATTCGTTACCAGTGGCGATGCCAGTAGCCTCGGCAATGTCTTTCCACAAGTACTCCAATGCCGTGCAGGTTTCGGTGGGTTCTGAGTATTGGTCTGCTTTGCCCAAAATCCGCATCATTGACTCAGGGCTGGCCAATTGCCCTAGCACATAGCTGTCGAAATTTGTGTCTTTCAATTCAGGGAATTTTTGCTGCGTTCCCTCGATGAAATTCATGGCATAGTTCAGCACAAAATAGCCATCATCAGCAGACACGTAGGGTGCTAGCCGACGTTTGGCAATACTCAATAGGTTTGTGAAGTAATTGCGGTCAACGCCGACAGCAACGGCGATCGCCTCTAGACTAACCTCCTGAGTATTGTTCGACATTTCTTTTTCTATTTTTCCCCGTTCCGATTCTGGTACTTGACTCATTAGCTGTTCCTTGGCCGCTTGATTAATTATCAACTCCCCATCTTTGCCGATGGAGAAATCTTTGCCAGGGGTAAAGCCTTCCTCCACCAAAATCGAAGCGACACAATCGCGGGCTTTATCGGCTACCTCTGGCCACATTGGCGATGATTGCAGCAATTCCATTTTCCATTCCCAGAAGAAGTTGACATCATCGTTGTCAATGCCGGGGAGGGGGGGATCGTGACAGACTTCAACCAGTATGTTGGCGATCGCCTTATTGCCTAAATTCTTGTAGCCCCAATCGATGATTGCGCCTAGTCGATCGCCGTTCCGAGACTTCAATGCTTTGGATAATCGAGCGATGAACTTAGCTTGGCGGGGATCTGGAGCAGAGAATCCTTTCGACATATTAATTCCTTTGTGTGTTTTAAAAATAAATATTGGACTTTCTCGAAGTGGAAGGTAGTTTTGATTGGCTTGCCCAGGCCAGCTATCGATCGCCATCCGCAAAATACAGCTAAAAACTCTCAGGAGCAAAGGGTAACTTAACTGCCATAGCCCGCTTGATATTCTCAGTACCGATCGCCGATGCGGGAATCAAGGGAGAATACTTCTCAAACCAGGCACGGGTTAAATCCGAATAACACTCGGTCAAAATTTTAAACCGGGCTTCAGCTTCGGGGGAAGGATTGTTGTCAGGATGCCATTTAATGGCCATGGACTTGTAACCATTCCGCAGTTCATCCAGGTAAATCGGAGAGCCGAACAAGCGATAAGCTGGGGCTTTCTCTAACCCGTTGGTTTCCGGTACTGGGGGGAGTAGGGCGATCGCCTGGGCTAACACTCGGACAGTCCCTGCATCGTCATGAGACTCTTTGGCTGGGGGCAATGCCTTGGTTAATTCTTGAGCCGCATACCAGCCGAATTTGGCTTTGTGTTCCTTTTTACGAAGGTTTAGGTTGTGGGTTGTTGTTAGTTCGCGGATGGCGATCGCCGTCCATTCCCGGCGACAAAATTGATAAATTTCAATCAGCCCGTCGATGTGGCTTTTGAATTTGTAGGCATTGGATGGCAGTGCGGCGATCGCCTTTATTTCTTCGTGGGTGATAGTGGTTTTCATGGACTTGGTGAAGTGATGTTTTGATGCGCCCCTACTAGGCGAGGGGCGATCGCCGTTTAGACGTAGCGGTAAATATATGTGTTGAGCGTGACCATGTCATCCTCGTTATTCTCGATAGAGTTTTGAGAAGAGATGTGGGAATTGATTTCCCAGCCATCGGGGCAGGCATCTATCAGATCTTGCTCATACTCTTGTTTATCGCCGAAGGTACGACAAGGGACACGAATAGAGAAAGGCTCTTGTTGCCGAGTTTTTCCGACAAGTTCTAGTCCGTTAACCTTCGATAAGCATTCAACTTCCGAAAGCCCGAATAGCGCATTGATAAAATCGTCGTTTTTGACTTTTAGTTTTAGAAAGTTTACCCGTGACGCTTTATCCCGTATCGTGATCGTGATCATTTGATTGTCCCGATCTTGGCTGCTTTGAGAAATGCTTAGGTTTGTTTGGATTTCCATGGGTTTGGCTTTGATTGGTGATTGGGGATGGGGACTTAAAACCCGACAGAGGAAGTTGAATCAGCCTCAATGGTGATAGTGCCGGATTCGTCGGCCAGTCGTTTGACTTCGGTTTCCATGTTGGTGTCAAACCCTGTGAGGGAGGATAGGTCGAGTTCTGAGAGTCCAGATGTGTTGTATTGGTGTTGTGCCTCGATCATGCCTTGGGCCATCCGAGTCTTAGACTGACTCAAGAACTTTTCCGCAAACTGTTTGGTCTTGTCAGCGTGGAGAGCGATGGTTTCCGCCACCATTTGACTGAGCTTCGCTTGGAGCATTAGGTCAAAGTTGGCTGTCAAGGATTCCGCCAGCATTGCCTGGGCTTTTAATGTTACGGCATTGGCGATCGCCTCATTGGCTTGCGCTCCAACCTGCACTCCTTGATAAATAAACTTGTCTTCGGTATTCATAGTCTTTTCCAAATTAGTGAAGTGTCCCGAATGTGGGACGATACCCCGGCGGGGAGTCGAAACCCTGCCTACGACCATCGGGGTTATTTGCTTATTCGACTGGTGCTAATACGTCAACAATTCGCGTGACACCATACTCGTCAACAGTTTTAAATTGACAATTAAGATGGAAACAGGGATCTGTGTTGAATTTTTCCCACAGTGTCGCATTGTGAATTTCGGGGTGCTGTTCGTCTGTGTGTGAGTAGGTGGTTAACGTGGCAATTTTAATGGCGTTCATTGTAAATTTCCTTTGGAGAATAAAATGGTGATGCGATCGACTATCGGTAATCTGCAAATAAATTAGCCAGTTTTCGATAGTTTTCCTTGGTGGCTTCAAACCACTGGACTGAGGTTAAGTAATCCCCGTCTCCCGGTTCTTCGTTGGGGTTGAACCATTCAGAGTGAGGATATGCTTCTGTGACGGCACAAGGCTCACTGTCAAACCAGACTACTTTGAAAAACATTCGGGAATCCTTTGTTTGGCGGAATCTGTTGCGTTCGTCGCCCTTACATTTATCAATATACGGAAAATGTACATCGGTTGTCAAGGGGGATCGGAAAATATTTTTTCAAGGGTAGCTTGGGAGTGGACGATCGCCTTTAGGAATAAGGAGTACGAGGGTTTATCCCCATATCTGAGTTTGAGATCCAATATAGTGCGATCAAGTTTTGCCTTGTCTTTGTTGCTGAGTCTGATCCCAGTAAATTCTCCACCTTGGGGAAGGTCAAACTTATCGATGTTTACCTTGATTGACCCATCAGCGATCGCCCGTAGCAACAGCGATACAGACCCTTCGCCTGCATACTGGTAGCCACATTGTTTGGCGATCGCCTTTAGTGCCTGCCTTTCTTCCTCGAACAATCTGACTTTCATTGAAAACCTGTAATGTACATCGGTTTAATCCTAGCATATCAATTCGGTACAATGAGAGAAATTACCAGTATCCGCCATGGCTTACGCAACGACAGAAGATTTGATTACCTTGTTTGGACTGTCTGAGTTAGTCCAGTTGACTAACCTGGATGATCCGGCTGTCCAATACGTTAATGAAGAAAGGAGCGAAGCGGCGATCGCCTATTCCGAATCCCTGATTGACAGTTTTCTGACCTCCCAGTTACCCTTGCCCGTCCCCGATACTGATGCCTATGCCCAACTAAAAGCCATCCTCAAAGGTAAAACTTTGGACATTGCTCGTTATGTTTTGGAATCCCGTGGGGAACCCAGACCCGACGTAAAGATTCGGTATGATATGGCGATCGCCTGGTTGCAATCTGTATCCAGGGGGGAAATCAGTTTACTGGCCTCCGAGTCTCCCCAGGATGCGCCGATGGTGTTTGGTTCCGAGCCACGGCTTTATACCCGCGATAGTTTGTCGGGATACACTGATCTCTGGCGGCGAACGATTTGATTTTTTTGTCCGCAATTTACCGATTTTTTGTTACTCTAACAAAGTCGGGAAAAATTGAGAGTTTATCACTATGACTGAAGGTTTATTGCCCCATAGCCTCCCTGCCGAGGAGTCTGTGCTAGGGGCGATTATGTATGCTCCAGGGGTTATCGAGCAGCTTCAGGATGTTTTGCCTCCTGAAGCTTTTCTCGTTGCATTTAATCGGGAGGCTTACAAAGCGGCGATCGCCCTTAACCAGGAAAAGGGATTAGATTTGTTGGCAGTGGCCAACCGCGCTCAGAATCCCACCAGTGCTGCGGCTAAATTGTTGGAAATGACCCAACGGGTTATTGGTACAGGCGAAGTGCAGCAAAACGTTGAAATCATCCTCGATTGTTACCGTCGCCGTCGGTTGATTGAAATGGCCCAAGAGGTCATCACTAAGGCACAAAGCCCCATGGAATCCGCCGATGAGATTCGGGGCAAAGTCGATGAAACCATGACGGCGATCTACCAGGATAAAGAGGCATCGGGTGTGATGTCCCTCCACGAAATCCTGCAAGGGTTACTGCCCAAACTAGCCCAGCCCCATGATGGATTATCCCTTGGCTTGCCCGTGGTGGATGACTTGATGGCGGGCGGTTTACGTCCCAAAACTTTCTCTGTCGTTGCGGCCAGACCATCCATGGGTAAAACCTGGGTGGGTAATATGATGGCAAGGGCGATCGCCGGAACCCAAAAGCCTGCCATTATCTTCTCTGCTGAGATGGGCATGGAGCAATTGGCGACTCGATTTCTGGCAACGGAAACCGGGATTGACTTAGGGTCGATTCTGTCCCGTAACTTCTCTGACCAGGACTTACAACGGATGGCTGCGGCGGCGGGTCGGCTCAATCATCCCATCTATATCGATGACACAGTGGGGTCGGCTCTGACCTTAAACCACATCAAATCCGTTTGCCACAAAATTAAACGTCGGCACGGTGAAGTTGGGGTGGTGGTCGTTGACTATATTCAGTTGCTCGGCGATCGGGGAAGCGGTAACCGTGCCGGCGAGGTTGGCAAATATTCAGGGGGAATGAATGACTTATCCAAGACCCTTGACTGTCCCGTCATTGCCCTAGCCCAGCTTAACCGTGGGGTTGAAGGTCGTCAGGATAAACGGCCAATGTTGTCTGACCTCAAAGAGTCGGGCGATATTGAGCAAGACGCCCATACGGTGATCTTTCTCTACCGCGAGGATTACTACAACCGCGAGGAGCAGGGGGACGGCAGGGATTTTGTCAAGCTTGAGCTAATCTTTGCTAAAAACCGCAACGGATCATGCGGTACGGCTTCCGTGTTTTTTCAACCCGCCACGGGTCAAATCGTCGGTGAATTACCTTCGTATTAGGAGTTTTAACTATGAATCCAGATTACCGATATTTAGGGGAAGAATCCCGTCACCATCGTTGGAATATGCCGGGTTCTCCCATCGTGGAAACCTTCGCAGAGGGTAAGCCCTTGACATTGACCATTCAGCCTAGTCGAGTGCAGGAAGCCCGGTTGAATGGAACTTTGCGGTTTATCCCCCAAGGTCGTTTCGTGAAAACTTTTGAGATCAGCGATCGCCTAGCCGATCCTTGGCGTCAAGATCAAGTCACCGCATTAATCCTGTGGGCTAAGATTTTTCCTGTGCATATTATTAGTGGGCGACTAAAAAAAGACCCCTATGAAATCAGGAAGAAGGCTAATGAGCTAGACATTGCCTTAGAACCAATCACCGACGGTTGGAATATCAAGCAACTGTCCCATTTGTTCGGGATAGTTGAGGCTACGATTTCCAAATGGATTTTGGCGGGGACGTTGGTGTCGATGTCACAAGAAAGTTATGAGCGTCATCGGGTTTCACGGGATCATTTGGTGTCTTTTGTTTTGCGTCAACGGTATCGCAGCCACACGCTTAAAAAGGTTGATCCTAAAGTGTTGGATTGGATTGCCGGTTTTTGTCCATGAACCGTTATCAAAGTCTAGTGGGGCAGGAACGGGCGGTGGATCTGTTGCAACAGGCGATCGCCCAAAACCGTATTGCCCCAGCTTATTTATTCGTTGGGCCGGACGGCATCGGGAAACGGCTAGCCGCTAAAGCCTTTGCCGAGGATTTGCTAATGGGGGCGTTGAGTCGATCAGAGCAGCAGCAACGACAGAAGCGATTCTTTGCCGGTAACCATCCTGACCTATTGAAACTGGAACCGCTTTTCTCTCACCAGGGTAAATTGTTGTCCGGTGCGGAGATGGAAAAGTTGGGGGGGAAGCGGCGATCGCCTCCCTTAATTCGTGTGGAGCAAATACGGGAAATTAACCGATTCTTGAGCCGTCCCCCATTGGAAGCAGAACGGGCAGTGGTGTTAATTGAGTCAGCCGAAGCAATGAATGAGGGGGCGGCCAATGCTCTACTTAAAACCCTGGAGGAGCCGGGTCGGGCCACGATTATTCTGCTGTCCCCTAGTGTCGATGCTTTGCTGCCAACATTGGTTTCCCGGTGTCAGCGTGTGCCATTCTACAGGCTTTCCGATGATGCGATTCGAGGGATTTTAACCCGGCTTGGCCGTCAGGATATGCTCAATCACCCTGAGTTATTGGCGATCGCCCAAGGCAGTCCTGGGGTTTTATTCCAAGCCTGGGAACGATTGCAATCCATTGATCCTGATTTGTTGGAAAGGGTAAAGAATCCACCTAAAACGGCGATCGCCGCTATGAATCTGACAAAGGCGATCGATTCCATGCTTGATACCAGTGAGCAGCTTTGGTTGGTGGATTATTTGCAGTATTGGTATTGGGGGCGGAACGGCGATCGGGTTTGGCTAGATGCTCTTGAGCAGACCCGAAAGTATTTGTTGGCTTACGTCCAGCCTCGGTTAGCTTGGGAATGTGTGTTGTTGGGGTTTTGTAGCTAAAATACAGGCATCTTTTACTTTTTTGGCTATGAATATCTTTTTGATTGGTGTGTTTTGCTATGCGGCGATCGGCTTACTTTTCGCTGGCGACTATCTACTTCGACTAGCTTTGTTTAATCGGAAAAACGGTGCAAGCTGGAGTGAATATGATGGGCTTTTGGCTCAGTCGATTGATTTCGTTGTTCGGTGGCCGATGTGGCTTTGGCGGAATTTGGTTGTTCACTATTCTGCTGA
>JACCDR010197302.1_pt1 | contig 10350 bp, 12 predicted proteins | sample 7446431 | NCBI WGS metagenome assembly JACCDR01 (sample SAMN15323443, study PRJNA562643) | freshwater metagenome | isolation source: river surface water | place: USA:Blue River Watershed | collected 2017-08-17 | reverse complement strand
GGAAGCGTGGTTGTCGATGTGACAGAAGACGGGGTGAACCCGGTATGACCCTTGTCATCGGTGCGCCCGGCGGTTCCTCAGGCGGTGGAGGCGGCGCTGTTACTTCCGTCAACGGCCAGACGGGCGACATCGTTCTTGCCGAAACGGTTGTTCGCACAGCGACTTCGCGAGCATTCACGGATGCCGACGATGTTGTGATTGCCACGGCGGACAGCATCACCCTGACCTTGCACAGCGCCGTTACGGCAAAGGTCAAGACATACACCCTCACAAATGAGTCGGCCGGGTCGATCTCATTCGCGACAACGAGTTCCCAGACCGTAAACGGCAGTACAACCGGCACGATCACTACCGGTCAATCGATCTCTGTAGTTCCCACTGCGTCCAACTGGACCATCGTCTAAGAGGCCCTATGACCTATTCACCTCCCACCGCCAAAGGTCAAAGCAACAAGGCCGGTTCGTTGCCGGTGACCCTCGCCTCCGACGACGACGCCCTTACGTCTCTCGGTACAGACGGGGCTACGCCGCCATCCATCACGGGAACCGGCGTTCGTGGGTGGCTTCGCGCACTCTACGAAAAAGTGGCTGCTGCGAATACCATCACAGGCGATACCGGACAAAGCTTTTTGCTGACCGGACCATCGAGAAAAGAAGTCACATTCACGACGACGACCGTGCAGGCAGTCGCTTCGACCGACGTGTCCAACTACCAGGCAGTCTCGGTGCACGTCGTTACACAAGGCACGAGTTCGGTCGTCAACTTCCAAGGGTCGAACGACAACACCAACTGGGTTGCAGTCACTCTCATCACGACTGCCGGTGTCGCGAACCCGGCGACGAGCACTAGTACAGCCGGCGTGATTTTTGCAGGTCCGATGCCGTACCGTTACTTCCGTTTGAACATCACCGGCATTTCCGCCGGCACAACCGCCGGAGTCGTCGAGTTTCGGTCGGCTCCGATCATGCAGTTGGCAAACGGAACCATTGCAGCGCAGTCGAGCACTTGGACAGTTCAACCGGGCAATACAGCGAATACAACTGCGTGGCTTTTTACTGACCGTGGCGCGACAGGAACGGTTTCTTCCGTAGCTACTTCGACGACAGTGGCGACTCTATTGGCTTCGAATACCTCCCGAAAAGAAGCAATCATTTTCAATGATTCTGCCCAGATGCTTTACGTCAAACTCGGTTCTGCTGCCACATCCACCGACTTTTCCTACCGTTTGGCAGCGGGCGGAACATTGGTTGAAGACAAGTACACCGGGATAATCACCGGGATTCTCGACTCCAGCACCGGGGTCGCTCGAGCTACCGAGGTCGCATGAGTCGGATCATAAACCCCGATGTTTTCCCGGTCACCTACCGACCGAGTGCTACCGACGTTTCGGGAGCGTTCTTCGTCGCTGACGCCCCCTACGTCGTCGTATCGATCAAGGAATCCCACCGGGTTGTCTCCTTGTCCGGAACGCTCAACGTCGAGAAGTTGACCGGCACGGCAGTGCCAGGATCGGGGGCGAGTCTGTTGTCGTCGAACATCAGCCTTACCGGCACCGTAAACGCTGTTACTGCGGGGTCGCTTACGTCGACGACATCTGACTTGTACCTTGCAGTCGGCGATCGACTCGGTGGGGTTCTCGGAGGGGTTCTTACCGGGCTTTCAGGCTGTGTCGTCACAGTCGCCTTGCGGCGGTTGTCATGAGTATCGAAATCATCGCTCCGGACCCCGATCTTGCAACCGATGCCGAGGTTCAAGAACAGATCGAGCAAGCCCTGGACGACTTTGAACCGGCCGCTCAAGAGATTTCGGTGACCGTTGTCGCTGGGCGCCTGCGTTTGACAGCGTCTACGCACTGGGCCATTCGGTATCAGCGCGCCGTCTACTACCCGTCGGCTTCCGACACGCCGACTTCCGAAGCGGCCTTTGCCGACATACCGGCCCGCATACTTCGACCCGTGGGAGTGTCATGAGTTTCGTAGTTCTGCCTCGTCAACCATTTCCTGTCGCAGACGAAACGGCCATGCTCGCGCTTGTCTTCGGTACCGATGTCTTCATCGGCGATGAGGTCATTCACGAAGACTCCAAGAACGTCTACATGCTCGTCGACGACACACCCTCGGATATCGACAGTTGGAAACGGCTCGACGGCGGCAGTGACGGCGGCCCTGTTTCCGGCATTCCCGACGACGGCTCGGTAACGACCGCCAAGCTGGCGGCTTCGCCCGCCCTGACCATTCCTCGGTCGAACCTCGACACATCGACTCTCGCGTCTCTCACAAAGGCCGATACTGCCGTCCAGGCCACCGGTCCCGGCGGAACGATTGATCCACTTTTGCTGCCGGCCCTGGCGATCAGTGACACGTTCGATGTCGATTCTCAGGCAGAGATGCTCGCGCTTGACGCTCAAAAGGGCGACATTGCCCGCCGTAGCGACATCGGATCAGCTTTCGTGCTTCAAGGCGAAGACCCGAGCATTCTCGGAAACTGGATTCAGCTTGATTCCGGTTTTGCCCTGACGGTCGATCTGGAAACAGAAACCGCCGCGCGTATAGCCGGTGACGCAGCCAAGGCTTCGATTACCGAGCTGGGTGCACGGGCAAACACCGTTGCCACGGCAGGCGACAGCATCACGGCCCAAAACGGCGCTGCGTTGTCGGATCTTCCGATGCCTCGCGTCACCAACCTCGCCACCACGGGCGTCACATCCGGCGGATCTGTACCGGTCGGTACCTGGTACTACACCGTCGTCCCGTCTATCTCCGGCAACATCACACCCGGAAGTGGTGGCGACGGGCCTGCGTGTACAAACCTCGCCGTCACGACCACAAGTGGAAATCAGACCGTTCCACTGACTTGGTCGGCGCCGACGGGCATACCGGCGAGTCTCACGTTCAACCTCACGTACAAAATCTACCGTTCGACGACGCGCGACAACTTCCCTTCGTCGGGTGCGTTGGTTGCCTCGGCCGTAACGACTACCAACTACACGGACACGTCCGCAACGACATCGGCGGGTGTTCCGGCAATCATCGGGAACCAGACCACCGGCTACATGATGTGGGCGCAGGTGTTCAGCGGACATCGGCTGCGCAGCATCGGCAACTTCGGCATCGGGACGCAGACGACGACGCAATTGCTTGCGCGGATCGATGAGGTAGTCGCCGCCAATCCGGGCATTTGCATAGTCAACATCGGCGTTAACGATGTCAACGGTGGTGTATCGACTGCAACGATCACATCGAACATCACGTCGATCGTTACGGCTCTCCGAAATGCCGGGATCACGGTGGTTCTCTGCACGATCGGGCCGAGCGTCAACGCCAATACGTCGGCGAAACAGCTTGTTGCTATGCAGTCCAACGCGTTCATTCGCAACTACGCACAGACGACACCCGGCGTGTACCTGGCCGATACCGCTGCTGCAACAGTCTCGCCGTCGTCGGCTACCGCGCAGTATGCATCGGGGATGTCGAGTGACGGGCTGCACCCTCTCGGCCAGGGCGCCGCCTACATGGGCGCAGTGATAGCACGCACGCTCAATAGTTTTGTTCGGGAAATCGACACCCTTCCCGACACAAACGGCGACAACACCAACGGGTTTTTCTATCTGTCGACGAACAACGACCCGATGCTGACCGGCTCGGTGAGTTCGACGCCGCCGTATTCGGGTCTTGCGAACTTCTTTTCGGCAACGACAATCACGAGCCCACCGACAAACGTTACGTTTTCTGTGGTTGCGGCCGATGCTGCCGATCCGCATAAAGCAAACTGGCAACGAGTAGCCATTTCGGCTGCGGCGAGCGGATCGAGCAACTACATCCGTATTCAGCCCGCTGACCTTACGCTGGCCGCCTGGGGCATATCTCCCGGTGACACTGTCTATGCCGAATGCGAGTTCCGTAACCCGTTGAACGATTGGTCAGGCATCACTCGTATCGACCTCGAACTGGCACCTCTCGACGCGTCGAGTTCGAATGCTCTGTCTCCGAACGCCCAGGACGGCGGCAACATCTCCTCGGGTGCACTTCCAAGCGCACAGATCAGCGGCGGCCGTCTCAAGACACCCCGCATCATCTTGCCGACCTCGACAAACAAGCTTCGCCTGTACCTGTTCCTCGGTGGAGCCACGATGACCGCAGCCGGGACGATCGACATTCGCCGGTTCGCTTTGCGGAAGGTCTGACGATGACAGTAGAAATCGACCAACCAAATCCGGATCAGGCGACCGATGCAGAACTCGGTCTCGCCGTTGCCCAATTGCTGCAGTCACTTGCCGCCGAGAGCCAGGCACGCGTTCAGGGGATCGCCGGGCTAGAGGCATCTGTGGAAAGTCTGGCTAGTGGCCTCTCGGATGAACGGACCTCCCGAGAGGCCGGGGATCTTGTTTCACGTAATCGAGCGGCAGCCCTGGCGCTGATTTTGGGAGGCTGACCATGTCCGGACCCAACCTCGTCGGCGAGTCCTTCTCGTCCCTTACTCTCGAACTTCTTTACGCGGGCCTTGTCTCATCGACATCAGAGACAACGATCTATTCGGTGCCCGTCGAATCTTCTGTGAAGATTGCCTCTGCCACGTTCTGCAACAACGCCGCCGTGTCGGTGAATCTCTCTGTATCTCTTGTGCCTGCCGGAGACACCGCCGGCGCGGAAAACCGCATCGTGTCTGCATTCGCAATTCCCGGCGGCGAAACGCTCTCATTGGCCGACTATCTGTCAGGCGCCATGATCTCCGACGGCGACTTTCTCTCGGTCGAGGTTTCGGCGTCGGATGCCGTGTCGGTCGTCCTCACAGGGGCCGTCCTTTCGTGACCCTCTTGCGAGAATCGCTCACGTTGCCGTATCCACCGGTTACCCCGAACGGTCAATCGTTCGGGTCGGTGTTCAAAGGACTGACGCCTGTCGGCACTCGCCCCGGTCATGGAGTGGCGGGCGGGGCGAACTCGAACGGCACCGACACCTGGCAAAACAGCCAGGTCAAGCAGTACATTGCCGCCGATTGCGCCGATATCTGTCTCGTCTACACCAACTGGTACGACGGCGATAAGGACGGGACACACGATTTAACGGTCAAAGCGTCCTTGCATATCGGCACGAACGCTGCGTCTGCAACATCGAACGTTTTGCTTCCGGTGCGTTTCAATGGATCGACGTCGGTCGTCATCCCCGTCGGCGGAACAGTTGTTTCCGATCCCGTGGGAGTCGATTTCTTGAAGGGGGCCTCTGTCTTCGTTCGGACGTTGGTAACGGTGGCATCCGGGGGTCGGTGGCCCTTCAACCTCACGACACGTGCTGCCGACGGCGAGGGTGTAATCAAGGGATCGGGCACCGTAACCGACATGGTTCTTTCCACGAACACGTTCACGGCTTCGTCGACAAATGCTTACGGTCCACAGGTAATTCTCGCTGCTCGTACGCGACCCGCTCGGATTCCGGTCATCAACGGGCTCGGCGACTCACTTATGGACGGGCTCGGCGAGGCAGCACCCGAAACGGATCTCGGGTTTCTTGCGCGCGCTTTGGGCAACGAATTTGCCTACGTTCGTTTTGAACGCTCAGGCTCTACAGGTGTTGCGTTTGTAAGCCCGATAAACGGCACGTCGAGCGGCAGTATGAAGCGGTACCCGCTGGCGAGCGCAGGTACTCACGCTGTCATCCAATTCGGCATCAATGACCTGAATACGGGCAGCACTTTCGAGCAGACACGCGATGCGCGGTTACGAATCGCCGATCAACTTGCCATCCGTGGAGTCGAGCACTTCTTCGGCACAACGCTCGGGCCATGGACGACCAGCACCGACAACTGGGCAACGCTCGAGAATCAAACCGTCAAGTCCTGGGAATCCCAGCGTTTGTTGTTCAACGCGTGGGTTCGCTCGTTGCCGGCACCCTTCGACAACATGTTCGAGATGGCTGACGTCCTCGAATCGGGTCGCGACTCGGGAAAGTGGCCCGTTACCGGACACTCAGGCGTAGTCACTACGGTCAACGGCTCGGCGACCGTAACCGTCACGTCGGGAACATTCGGCAACGGTGAGGCCATTTTCGGGGCCGGGATACCTGCTAACACAAAGATTGTCTCGGGTGCCGGCACATCCTCGCTTCTGCTTGACACCGCTGCAACGGCAAGCGCATCGGGAGTGACCGCCACGACTGCATACACGCCGGACGGGATTCACCCCGGCCCCGAGATGTTTCGCCGCATGGCTTTGGCGATCGACACCGACCTATTCCGGCGGGTGTGAGGTGCAGAGTGTTCCGCAGGGATCGAGTTGCGATCTCGACATCATCGTCAAGGACGAAAACGGTGATTTTGTCGACCCGACATCACTGACGCTCACGGTAAGAAACGGCGCGGGGGTTCCCGTCCTGGAAAACGCCGAACCGACACGCAAACGGCAGGGTTTTTACCGTTACCGATTCAGCGTAAATCCTCTTTCCGCGACCGGCTTCTGGTCGGCGGCCTGGTCTGCAGTACTGCCCGGTGGGATCGAAATCGAAAAGGACGAGCTGATAGAAGTAGCCCCCGCTGGCTCGCCCTATCGGTCGGAGTCTACGAACATTGAAACGGTCAACCGCGGCACGCGAAAGTCCCTTGATGTCATCTTTCGCTCTGGAAATGTACGAGCAAATGCAACAGATGTCGGGCTGGCGCTGACCGACCCATTCGGACAAGACGTCTTGATTTCCTCGGACATCACAAATCCGGCGGCAGGTTTGTTTCGTGGATGGTGGGACGTGCCATCGAACGCGACTCCGGGAGTATGGGTTCTCACCGCGACCGGCCGCCTTGACGGTGTAGTCCGAGCCGTCGAATATCCGATGGAAGTCCTTGCCTCGCCGATCGATAGCCCGGCGTTTTCCTCGGGGACCGAACGCGTTGCTATCGGCTCGTATCAGTCGTTCGACTGTGTGTTCAGGTCATCGGACGGCACTCTGTGGGATCCCGAAATAACCAACGTGGTCGTCTATGACCCGTCCATGTCGGAGATCCTCAACGAGGAACCGACCCGGATTCAGGTCGGCGTCTACCGCATCACCCTCCCTTTGGGGGTGCCGGGGTTCTGGATTATGGAGTGGTCCGGTGACGATGACGGACTGAGTCTCGAATACGCGTCGATTGTCGAGGTGATCGCGTCGGGACCGGGCATGCCGACGATCAGTCGGCAGCACTCTTTCGGCGCTGATATCCAAGGCGTCCGTGCACTGGCGGCGCAGTACCAAATCGATATCAACACGCTTCCGACAATCAACTACGTCGATGTCTACCTGGACAACATCGCAGCCGAAGTATCCCTTCGGATAGGAGCATATGGCGCGGAAATCACCGACGAGTCATTGGTCGGTCGAGTAACGGCGATGGCGAAATACGTTGTCGAGTTGGGAGCTGCGGCGACAGCGATCGATGCGGGGCATCCGGCAAATGTCGGCCCCAATCAGACCAGCTACGGCGAGCTTCTCTGGGAGCGCTATCGACTGGCGCTTGCCGATCTTGTCGGTGTCGTGAACAACGCCACCGCGGGCCTCGATCCCGGCGCAGGGATAGTGAACGGGATTCAGGTTTCGGCACCGCCCAAGTTCTTTACGTCATTCATGGAGGCATGAATGGGCGTCGCTATCACCTACAAAGTCGACGGCATGGAAGACGTGCGTACGTCGCTCGACCGCTTCGATCTCGGTGAGCGGGACTTCAATCCGCTGTGGAACTCGCTGGCGGGCTCCTTTGCACACTATATGCGCCGCCAATTCTCTACTTTCGGTGCAGAAATGGGTGAGCCTTGGCAGCGCGATCAATCCGCGCGGTATCTGGAAGCGAAAGAGGCTGTTTATCCCGGTAAGCCGCTCATGCGCGCGAGTGACGAGCTCTACAACTCCCTTACCCGCCGGCCATTTGGTGTCGAGCGGTTCGGTAAACACGAAATGGAAGTCGGCACCGACGTTTACCACGGCAAGATTCATCAGCGCGGAGTGCCTGAAGGTACCCGAATGGTCTTCAAAATCGGGAACCGCCTTGTAGTGCTTCACGGTCTTCCGAAGCGCAAAACGGTCGGAATGAATCAGTCCATGCGGACCAGTTGGCGTAAGAAGATGCAGCGGTACATCGTTCGAGGGCAAACCAGCTCGGGCGAGGAACGATGAGCGTCAAAGCGCCCGGGGGCGAGCGGCCGAGACGTTCGGCAAAGTCGAATCCGACGGTGACGATCTATGTCCCGGCCGCGCTGGTCGAGGAGACCGACACCGACGAGTGGGTCGAAGAAGTAGCGGCGCGAGCCTTTGTGCGTATGGGTGACTACAACGCACGCGAGTGCAGCCCCAAAAAGGACCACGGCTGATGCAGATCAACGACGCCGACGATCTGCGTTCCGAAGTGGCCCGCGTTATCAAAGAGGGCTTTTATCGGCAGTTGGTCGAGATCGAACAAAGCAAAGGACTTGAGTCAGGTTCGCTCAACTCCACGCGGACCCGCCCGGGCGATACAGGGCTTTTACCTCGTACCGTATTCACGCACGATCTCGACGAGATGGAAGTCAACCTCTACCCGGCGGTGCTCATCATGAGCGAGACGGTTTCTCGCGTCGAACAACGAGCGCCGCAGTACGCGACCCACATTCCGGGCGACCCCTGGGAAATAGGCCCCGAGGGTGACGTTTTCGAGCGGACGTACCAACTTGTCATTCACAGTTGGATCATGGGGCAGTCCGAATCGGCACTGTCTCGTGATCGAGATTGGTTCGAACGCGCCTTATGGCGCACGCTTTACGCAGGGAAATTTTCTATAGAAAACGCCCGTATCAGAACGGAGACCTACCAATCAAGTTGGCAGGATCTCGATGTTCAAAGCGAGGGCCTGATCACAGGCGTATCGGCGCGGTTCGCCGTTTCGGTGCAAGAACTGATTTCCACACCGAGCACTCAGGTAGCAACTAACATCGGTACCAAGGTTTCTCACTTTGCAGAATCCGAATAGGGGGGCAATAGGGTGTTCATCACCGTAGGTAATCCGACCGCGCAGCCGGTCCTGGTTTCCGATGACGGGAAATCACTTGGAGGCGGCGAGTTCGGTTCTGTCGACGACTCACAACAGGCAGTACGTGACGCGCTCGCGTCCGGGCTATTGCTCACAGTTGATCGGCCCTCTGATTCCAAAGATTTGAACCCTGGCGCACTGGCAGCTTTCGACGCTACCGATGCTCAAAACGGAGTTCGTGAATCCACCACGGGCAAGAGGAAAGAGAGCAACTGATGGCCGGTGTCGGTGTCCAGGTAAATACCTCTACTCGATCGGCCCCGTCGGTCGATCAGCAAATCGGCTCCTCTACGTATTTCGTTGTCGGGCAGACAGAACGTGGAGTTATCGATAAGGCACAGGTAGTCAACAATCTGGCTGATTTCGAGCGCCTTTACGGTGGCTATGTCGCCTACGGAACGTTGCACAGCGACCTGCAGACCTACTTTGAAGAAGGCGGGAGCAAAGCCTACGTTGCACGCGTTGTGGGGGCTTCGTCGAGTGTTTCGAGTCTGACGCTTGTCGACCGAGCCGGATCGCCCGTCAACACGTTGCGAATCGATGCACTCGGACCGGGAGCCTGGGGAACCGGTATTACGGTCCAGGTCGCTGCCGGTGGAGTTTCGGGTACGTACAAGATCATCGTTACCTATGCCGGTACAGGAAACATCGGTATCGAAACCTTCGATTTTCTGACAACTCCGGCAGATGCGGTAACGGCTCTTTCCACTTCGTCGTATGTACGGGCGGTCGATCTGGTCTCGGCTACTTCGGCTCCGAACAACCAACCGGCCATCGTTTCTGCGACAGCCTTGTCGGGCGGAAGCGACGACCGTGGCAGCATCGTTGCCGGTAATTACGTGACGGCTTTGTCGCTATTTAGCGCCGGCTTGGGTACCGGGTCTGTTGCTATTCCGGGCCAATCCGCAGCAAACGTCGGCGTTGGTCTCGTCGCTCATGCAGTGGCCACAAACAGGATCGCTCTTGCGGCACCCGCCACCAATCGAACTCAGTCACAAGCCATAAGTGACGCAGCGTCTCTTGCATCGTCGGTGACCGGAGACGAGTACGTCGGGTTCTTCTGGCCGTGGATAAAGATCCCGGACGGAAGCGGCAACACGCGAACGATCTCGCCGGAAGGCTTCGTTGCTGCAAAACGATCGGTCGCTCATGAAACCAAGGGGCCGGCTCAGGCACCTGGGGCATCATGGGGTCGTGCAGAGTTTGTCGTCGATGTCGTCACTACAACGACAGAAGAAGACGTAGTCACGCTCAACGGGGCCAACGTTTCGCCGATCACGATTCGGACAAACCAAACCGGCGGGCTTGTCCCGACGCTCTACGGTT
>JACCDR011532036.1_pt1 | contig 10352 bp, 9 predicted proteins | sample 7446431 | NCBI WGS metagenome assembly JACCDR01 (sample SAMN15323443, study PRJNA562643) | freshwater metagenome | isolation source: river surface water | place: USA:Blue River Watershed | collected 2017-08-17 | reverse complement strand
TGATCGTCGCCCCGACGAGCGTGGTGCTGGTCGGCGGGCTGGCCATCGCGAACGTGGGCTACGAGAAGTACCTGCGCTTCGTCTGGCCGCTGTGGCTGGCCATGCTCGTGGTGGCCTCGGCCGTCATTGCGCTCGCGGAGACCCTGCGATGATGGCCCGCGTTCGGCCCGGCCCGTCGAGGCTGGCAGGCCCTCGCGGCAGGCCCTGTGCGTCGGCCTGCGATCGCCGGAAGGGCCTGGATGTCGCTGGCTAGAATGAACTTGTGCAGTGCAGAAGAGGCTTTGGCGTGTGATGCTGCATCGCCGTCCACCTTGCAACGGATTGATTTGTCGACTGGGAGTGGTGCCGTGCTTTCGAGACCCCTGAACCGCAAGATGGCCCGCCTGCGCTCGGCGTCAGGGCCGGTGCTCGTGTTGTCGATGGTGGCTTTGCTTTCTGCGTGCCAGCGCGCCGAGGAAGAGCCCGCGCCCGAGATCCGCCCGGTGCGTGCGATCACGGTCGAGCCACGCAGCAATGCCGGCATCGTCGCGCTGACCGGCACGGTGCAGGCGCAGACCGAGATCAACGAATCGTTCCGCATCGACGGCAGGCTGATCGAGCGCACTGTCGACATCGGCGACGCCGTGCGCCCTGGCCAGTTGATCGCGCGGCTCGACCCCGAGAACGAGGAGAGCGGCTTGCAGGCCTCTCGGGCCGGCCTCTCGGCTGCGCAGGCGCGGCTCGGCGAGGCGCGGACCAACTTCACCCGCATGCGCGACCTGATCGTCGACAGCGCCGTCTCGCGCGCGCAGTACGAACAGGCCGAAGCGGCCCTGAAGACCGCCGAAGCCGGCGTGCAGACGGCGCAGGAGCAGGTCAACCTGTCGCAGAACCGGCTGAGCTACACGCGGCTGGTGTCGAACGTGTCCGGCGTGGTCACCGCGCGCGGGCCGGAGCCCGGCGAGGTGGTGTCGGCCGGGCGCATGATCATCCAGGTGGCGCGCGACGGCGCGCGCGAGGCGGTGTTCGACGTGCCGGCGCAGATCAAGAATTCCTTGAGGCCGGACCCGAGAACCACCGCCGCCAACCCCAAGCCCGGCACCGCTGCCGCGATCGGGTCCATCGACATCAACGTGGCACTGGCGATGGACCCGGGCGTCACGGCCATCGGCCGCGTCCGCGAGGTCTCGCCCCGGGCCGACCCCGTGACCGGCACCTTCGCGGTGCGCGTGCGTCTGATCGACCCGCCGCCGGGCATGCTGCTGGGCAGCACCGTCACCGGCCGCATGCAGCTCCCCGGCGCACAGGCCATCCAGGTGCCGTCCACCGCGCTCGTGCGCGGCGACGGCAGGACCGCGGTGTGGGTGTTCGACAAGGCGGCAGGCACGGTCTCGCTGCGCAACATCGAGCTGGGGGCCGCCGACGCCAACAACGTGCAGGTGGCTTCGGGGCTGAAGCCGGGTGAGGTGGTCGTGACGGCGGGTGTCCAGGCACTGCGCCCGGGCCAGAAGGTGCGCCTGCTGGAGGCGCGCTCGTGATCGGTCCGAACCTGTCGGAATGGGCGCTGAAGAAGCGCTCGCTGGTGATCTTCCTGATGATCATCGGCGTGGTGGCCGGCGTCATGTCGTTCATGAAGCTGGGCCGCGGCGAGGACCCGGCGATCACCACGCGCACGATGGTCGTCGCAGCCGGCTGGCCCGGTGCGACGGTGGACGAGACGCTCAAGCAGGTCACCGAGCGGCTCGAGCGCACCCTGCAGGAGACCGACTACCTCGATGGCCTGCGCAGCTACACCATCGCCGGGCAGACGACGATCTTCGTCGACCTGAAGCAGTCGACGCCGCCTGGCGAGATCCCCGACATCTGGTACCAGGTGCGCAAGAACATCGGCGACATGCGCCACACGCTGCCGCAAGGCGTGCTCGGGCCGTTCATGAACGACGACTTCGGCGACACCTTCGGCATCATCTACGGGTTCACCGCCGAGGGTTTCAACTTCCGCGAACTGCGCGACTACGTGGAGTCCGCGCGCTCGCGCCTGCTGCAGGTGCCCGATGTCTCGAAGATCGATGTGCTGGGTGCGCAGGACGAGCAGATCTTCATCGAGTTCTCGCTAGAGCGCCTGGCGGGCCTGCGGCTGAACCTGAACCAGATCGTGGCCACGCTGCAGGCGCAGAACCTGGTGCGGCCGGCCGGCACGATGCAGGGCGATCAGGAGCGTGTGTTCCTGCGGGTGACCGGCGCCTTCGACTCCGAAAGCGACATCGAGGCGGTGAACTTCGTCTCCGGCGACCGCATCTTCCGGCTGGGCGACATCGCCACCGTGCGGCGCGGCTTCACCGACCCGCCGCAGCCGATGTTCCGTGTCAACGGCAAGCAGGCCATCGGCCTGGCGATCGCGATGCGCGATGCCGGCGACATCCTGGCGCTGGGCGACAACGTGCGCAAGGAAATGGCCGACATTGTCAGCAACCTGCCGGTGGGCATCGAGACGACGCTGGTGGCCGACCAGGCGGTGACGGTCGACCTGGCGATCAACGACTTCATGACCTCGTTGTGGCAGGCCATCGTCATCATCCTGGTGTGCAGCTTCGTCAGCCTGGGCATGCGGCCCGGCGCGGTGGTGGCGCTGGCCATTCCGCTGACGATGGCGATCGTGTTCGCGGTCATGGACGTGGCCAACATCGACCTGCACCGCATCTCGCTGGGCGCGCTGATCATCGCGCTCGGCATGCTGGTCGACGACGCGATGACCACCGTCGACGCCATGCTGCGCCGTCTCGGCGCCGGCGACACCGCGGACCAGGCCGCGACCTTCGCCTACCGAACGCTGGCCGCGCCGATGCTGATCGGCACGCTGGTGACGGTGGCGGCCTTCGTGCCCATCGGCTTCGCCCAGAGCTCGGCCGGCGAGTACACCTTCTCGATCTACTCGGTGGTCGCGATCTCGCTGATCGTCAGCTGGCTGGTGGCGGTGGTCTTCGGGCCGCTGCTCGGCAAGGCGCTGCTGAAAGCCCCGAAGAAGCAGGAAACCGAGCCCAAGCCCGGCAAGCTCGTGCTGCTGTACAGCAGCTTCCTGCGGGCCGCGATCCGCATGAAATGGGTGACCATCGGCGTCACGATCGCCGCCTTCGTCGCCGCGCTGATCCTGCTGGGCAACGTGTCGCGGCAGTTCTTCCCGTCGAGTGACCGGCCCGAGCTGACGGTCGACCTGACGCTGCGCCAGAACGCGTCCATCTTTGCGACGGAGCAGGAAGTCAAGCGGCTCGAAGGGATCCTGAAGGCCGACCCCGACATCGACCACTTCAGCAGCTACGTCGGTCGTGGCGCGATCCGCTTCATCCTGACGCTGGACGTGCAGTTGGCCAACCCCTTCTTCGGCCAGTTCGTCATCGTGGCCAAGGACCTCGAGGCGCGCGAGCGCCTGCACGACAGGCTGGAAAAGGTGCTGGCCGAAGAGTTCCCTGGCGTGGTCTCGCGCGTCTCGCCGCTCGAACTGGGCCCGCCCGTGGGCTGGCCGCTGCAGTACCGCATCTCCGGCCCGGACAAGGACGAGGTGCGGCGCCTGGCGCTCGAGTTCGCGAACGTGGTCGCCACCGACACGCGCACGCGGCACGTGCACTTCGACTGGATGGAGCCGGCGCGCCAGTTGCGCATCAAGATCAACCAGGACCAGGCACGCCAGCTCGGCGTCACCTCGGCCACGATCGCCGCCGTCCTGAATGCCGCCATCTCGGGCACCGTGGTCACGCAGGTCCGCGACGACATCTACCTGGTCAACGCCGTGGTGCGCGCCACCGATGGCGAGCGCGCCTCGTTCGAGTCGCTGGCCGCGCTGCAGGTGCCGACGCCGAGCGGCCGCATGGTGCCGCTCAAGCAGTTCGCGAGCATCGCCGAGGAGCAGGAGCTTCCGCTGGTCTGGCGTCGCGACCGCGTGCCGACGTTGACGGTGCGCGCCGACGTCAACCGCGGCGTGCTGCCCGACAGCGTGGTGCAGGCGCTGGCGCCGAAGGTCGCCGAGTTCAGCGCCAAGCTGCCCAGCCCCTACAAGCTCGAGACGGGCGGCCTGTTCGAGGAGAGCCAGATCTCGCAGGGGTCGGTGTTCGCGGTGATTCCGCTGATGATCGTGCTGATGCTGCTGGCGACGATGGTGATGCTGGTCAGCTTCCGCCGCATGCTGATGGTGGTGGCGATCCTGCCGCTGGGTCTGATCGGCGTGGTGATGTCGCTGCTGCTCTTCAACCGTCCGCTGGGCTTCGTCGCGATCCTGGGCGTCCTGGCGCTGATCGGGATGATCGCCAAGAACACGTTGATCCTGATCGTCTCGATCGAGGAGGATCGCGCCACCGGCCTCCCCGTGCACGACGCCGTGGTGACCTGCGCCACCAACCGGCTGCGGCCGATGATGTTGACCGCGGTATCCACGGTGCTGGGCCTGATCCCGATCGCGCCGACGGTGTTCTGGGGCCCGATGGCCTTCGCGATCATGGGCGGTCTGCTGGTGGCCACGCTGCTGACGCTCGTGTTCCTGCCCGCGCTGTACATGGCGGTGCTCGGCAAGGACGATGCCACGCCGCCCCCGGCCGAGGCCCCGGCCGTCGCAGGCACGGCTTGAACGAGCGGTTGGCGTTCGCATGAGCACAGCGACGAGCGAGCCGTCCGATACCGGGGTCTTGCAGCCCGGTACGACGCTGCGGCTGCGCCTGTCGGACCTGCGCCGGCTGTTCAACTCGATGGACCCGGCGCCCTTCCGCGAGCGCGACCTCGACGGCGCTGCTGCCGCCTACATCATCGACTGGGCCCGCGAGACGCCGGCCGGGCCGCCGCTGTCTCTGGAGGTGTTCGTCGACGGAAAGGTCACCAGCGCCGACGAGACCCGGATACTGCAGACGGCGGTGGGCGACTTCTTCCAGCGCCGCGCGGCGGCCAAGCGCCGAGAAGTGCGCCGCCTGTTCCGCATCGGCCGCATCAGCCTGGTGATCGGCCTCGTCTTCGTGGGCGCGGCCACTGCCATTGCCGAGTCGCTGGCCAGCGTCATCCCGGTCGAGCGTTATGCGCGGCTGGTCGAAGACAGCCTGGTGATCGGCGCCTGGGTGGCCTTGTGGCGGCCGATGGAGATCTTTCTCTACGACTGGTGGCCGATGGTGAAGGACGCCCGGCTGTACGACCGGCTCAGCCGCGTCGCCGTGTCGGTGCACGCGGCCCCGGCCGGCCCGCAGGGGGCGGCATGAGGCCCAGCGCGCCGGCCGGCCCCAGCGTGCCCACCCGTGTGGCCGTGGTGCGTGGCGCGCTGCTGTTCGGCCTGTGGATCGTCGTCGACCAGAGCCTCACGCCCGGGAACCTGCTGGTCGGCGGCATCGCCGCCGTCGCGGCCACCGCGCTCAGCCTGTGGCTGCTGCCGCCGTCCGCCGGCCGGGTGCGGCTGGGCGCGCTGCTGTGGCTGCTGCCGCGCTTCCTGTGGCAGTCGCTGCGGGCCGGCATCGACGTGGCGTGGCGCGTCTTCCACCCTGCCCTGCCCGTCAAGCTGGGCTTCGTGTCCTACCCGGTCGGGCTGCCGCGCGGCGCGGCCCGCAACGCCTTCGAGCTCATCTCGAGCCTGATGCCCGGCTCGGTGCCGACCGACGAGAACGAACAGGCGATCGAGTACCACGCGCTCGACACCTCGCAGCCGGTGGCCGAGCAGCTCGCGGCCGAAGAGCAGGCCTACGCCAAGGCCCTGATCCCCGGGCGGCTGTATGAATGACTTCCTGCTCGCCTCGGCGGTCTTCGTGCTCGCGATGGTGGCGCTCGGCCTCGTCCGCGTGAAGCTCGGCCCCGGCTCGGCCGACCGCATGATGGCCGCGCAGCTGCTCGGCACGGGCGGCATCGCGGTGCTGCTGCTGGGCAGCACAGCCGTCGGCATCGACGCCGTGGTCGACGTGGCCTTGACGCTGGCGCTGCTGGCCGCCTTCGCGTCGGTGGCCTTCGTGCATTACCTGGCTGGCCAGCAGCACGACGAAGGCGACGGCAGCGCGGAGGACGACAAGACATGAGCCGTCTCGTCGATGTCTACACCATCGTCGCCGTCTGCCTCGGCGCCTTCTTCTTCCTGGCCGGTTCGGTCGGCCTGCTGCGCCTGCCCGACGCCTACTCGCGCCTGCACGCGCTGACCAAGGCCGACAACCTCGGGCTGGCGTTCATCGTGCTCGGCCTGCTGCCGCAGGTGGGCAGTGTGCTGGCGGGGCTCAAGCTGGTGGTGATCTGGTTGCTGGTGCTGCTGTCGGGTGCGGCGGTGTCGCAACTGATCGCACGCGCCGAACGGCGGCGGGGCCGCAAGCCATGACGCTGTTCGTCAATGTGAGCGTGGCGCTGCTGCTCGTGGCGCTGGCCTGGTGGGTGGTGTCGGCGCGCAACGCCTTCCTGTCCATCGTCGGCTTCATCGCCTACGGCCTGTTGCTCGGCCTGGTGTGGGTGCGGCTGTCGGGCATCGACGTGGCCCTCACCGAGGCGGCCATTGGCGGCGGCCTGACCGGCGCGCTGCTGATCGGTGCCGCGTCGCGGCTGCGCGGCACGGAACGGCAGACGCAGGCCGAACCCGTCGGCCGCGCCACCCGCGCCTGGGCGCTGCTGATCTCGGTGGGCGTCACGGTGGCGCTGGCGGTGGCGGTGCTGACCCTGCCCGACCCCGCACCCACGCTGGCCAACGAGGTCGCCGCCGACATCGCCGTCACCGGCGTGAAGAACCCGATCACCGCGGTGCTGCTGGCCTTCCGCGCACTCGACACGCTGCTCGAGGCGATCGTGCTCGTGATCGCGCTCATCGGCGTGTGGTCGCTGGCGCCCGACGGCGCCTGGGGCGGCCGCCCCGGCCCGCGCCATCGCGGCGATCCGAACGGCATCTTCGCCTACCTGGCCCGGCTGCTGCCGCCGGTGGGCGTGGTCATCGCGACCTACATCTTCTGGGCCGGCGCCGACCACCCGGGCGGCAAGTTCCAGGGCGCCACGATCCTGGCGGCGATGTGGATGCTGGTGCTGATGGCGGGCCTGGCCGACACGCCGCCGATCAGCGGCCGCTGGCTGCGCCTGGGCATCGTCATCGGCCCGCTGGTGTTCATCGCGATCGGCTGGGCCGGCGTGAGCCTCTCGGGCGCCTTCCTGTCCTACCCGGAGAACATGGCCAAGCCGATGATCGTCGTCGTCGAGGTGGCGCTGATGCCCACGCTGGTGCTGGTGCTCGGCCTGCTGCTGGCCGGCGCGCCGGCGCGCACTGAAGCGTCGGGCACCACCGCGGGCGTTCAGCCTGCCGGCGCCAAGGAGTCGGCATGAGCGTGGCGACGATCTTCGGCCTGTGCGCGGCGGTGCTGATCGGCATCGGCGTCTATGGGCTGATCGTGGTGGCGCACCCGCTGCGCAAGATCATGGCCTTCAACATCGTGGGCTCGGGGGTCTTCATCCTCTTCGGCGCGGTGGCCAAGCGGGGTGAAGGGGCCGGCTTCGGTGGCGACCCGGTGCCGCAGGCGCTGCTGATCACCGGCATCGTCGTCGCCTTCTCGGCCACCGCGCTGGCCGTCGCGCTGGTAGTGCGCCTGATCGAGGCCACCGGGTCCGCTTCCTTGTCGTCGGAGCCCGCGCCGCCCCCGCAAGGCGAGCAGGCCGCAGACGGGCAGCCCCGGTCATGAGCCCGCCCGGCCGTCCGAAGGGCGAATTCCGGAGTGCGCAGCGCGAAGGTAGTCCAGTGAGCGCGCCGGGCCATTCCCAGGCGCTCCGCCCGAAGCACGATTTGCGAAGGGTCGTCCGGTGAGCACCACCCCCGCAGGCCTGCTGCTGGTGCTGGCGGTGCTGCTGCCCTTCGTGGGCATGCTGCTCGGCATGGTCGCGGGCGGCCGCCACACCCAGCGCATCGCCAGCCTGACGGTCGTGCTCGGGCTGGTGCTGGTCGGCTCGATCGCCAAGGGCTGGCTGGCGGGCGGCCAGACGCTCGTCTACCTGCTCGGCGGCTGGAGCCCTCCGCTGGGCATCGCGTTGCGTGCCGACGGCTTGTCCGTCGTGATGATGGTCGTGGTGGCCGTGGTCATCACCGGCATCACGGTCTACGCACGCGCCGACTTCGCCAGCGGTGCCACCGAAGAGCGCAAGCCCTACAGCTTCTGGCTGCTGCTGCTGGCCGTGTGGGGCTCGCTGAACCTGGTCTTCGTCAGCGGCGACATGTTCACGCTGTACGTCGCGCTCGAGTTGCTCACCTTCGCCGGCGTGCCGCTGGTCTGCCTCGACGGCAAGGGCGAGACGCTGCGTGCCGCGCTGCGCTACCTGCTGTTCGCGCTGGCGGGCTCGCTGCTGTACCTGCTCGGCGCGGTGCTGCTGTATGCCGGCTACGGCACGCTCGACATCTCCCTGCTGGCCGAGCGCGTGCGCCCCGAGCCCGTGGCCTGGGCGGCCGGCGCGCTGATGACCGCCGGCCTGCTGGCCAAGACCGCCCTCTTCCCGCTGCACATCTGGCTGCCGCCGGCACACGCCGGCGCACCGGCGGCCGGCAGCGCGATCCTGTCGGCGCTGGTGATCAAGGGCTCGTGGTTCCTGGTCGTGCGGCTGTGGTTCGACGTGATGCCCGGCGTGGTCACGCCGATGGCCGCGCAGCTGGTGGCGGCCATGGGCGCCACCGCCATCGTCGTCGGCAGCGTCGTCGCGCTGCGCCAGGAACGGCTGAAGCTGATGGTGGCCTACTCCACCATCGCGCAGATCGGCTACCTGTTCCTGATGTTCCCGCTGGCCTTCGACGCGGCCGGGCAGACCCTGGTGCGCGGCGACGTGCTCAACGGCGGGCTGCTGCAGGCAATATCGCACGCCACCGCCAAGGCCGGCATGTTCATGGCCGCCGGGCTGATCTACGCCGCGATCGGCCACGACCGCATCGCCGAACTCGCCGGTGTCGCGCGTGCGCTGCCGGTCACGGTGCTGGCTTTCCTGGTCTCCGGCGTCGCGCTGATGGGTGTGCTGCCGAGCGGCGCGTACCTGGCCAAGAAGCTGCTGCTGTCGGCCGCCGACGGCTCCGGCCAATGGTGGTGGACCGTCGTGCTGCAGGGCGGCGCGGTGTTCACGGCCGGCTACGTGGTGCTGGTGCTGGTCAACGTGCTGCGCCGGCCTGCGGTGCGGCGGCTCAAGGTGTCGCCGGTGTCGATGTGGTCGCAGTGGGCCGCGCTGCTGCTGGCCAGTTGCTCGCTGCTGCTGGGGCTGGCGGCCCACTCGTCGGCGCTGCCGCCCGGCCTCGTGAAGAACCCGCTGGCCTGGACCGAAGCCCTGCCGACGCTGCTGGTGGTGCTGGGCGGCGCGCTGCTGGCGCTGGCCGTCTCGCGCGGGGCGCTGTCGGCGCGCATCGGCGACGAGCACCCGCTGCGCCGCACGCTGAAGCCGCTGGGCATCGCCTTCGAGCGTGGCGACGCCTTTGCCCGCCGCTGGACCTCCGCCAGCATCTTCATGGCCCTGCTCGTGCTGCTGTTCGGGCTGGCCTTTGCCCTGGGGGCGCGGGCATGATGCAAGAGGCACATCGGCACCGCGCGGTGCCCGGAATCTCCTTTGGAAAGAATCGCCGATGAAGAACTCCACGCTGATCGCACTGCTGGCACTGGGCCTGGGCGGCTGCACGCTGGGGCCCGACTACGTACGGCCCGAGCTGGAGTCGCCAGCGGCCTGGCGCATCGACTACCCGAAGGCCGCCGACGTGGCCAACACCGCCTGGTGGGAGCAGTTCGGCGACCCGGTGCTCAACGACCTCGTCGAGACCGCGCTGCGCGAGAACCGCGACGTGCGCATCGCCGCCGCCCGCGTCGACCAGTTCATCGGCGCGCTGGCCGCCACCGGTTCGCAGCTCTACCCGCAGATCGGCTACGGCGCCGACGCGAGCCGCACCAGCGCCAGCCGCGTCGGCCAGCCGCCGCTGCCGCCGGCGGCCGACCGCACTTTCGCGCTGTACAACGCATCGCTCGGCGCCAGCTGGCAGCTCGACCTCTTCGGCCGCGTGCGCCGGCTCAGCGAGGCCGCCCAGGCGCAGGTGTACGCCAGCGAGCAGGCGCAGCGCGGCGTGGTCATCAGCCTGGTGGCGAGCGTTGCTTCGAGCTACGTCGCGCTGCGCGCGCTCGACCGCCGGCTCGAGATCGCCCAGGCCACGGCCAACAATTTCGCCGCCACCGCACGCCTGTTCGACCTGCGCTTCAAGGCCGGCATGGTGGCCATGACCGAGGTGACGCAGATCAACTCGCAGCTGCAGCAGGCGCGGGCGGCGATCCCTGCCTTCGAACAGGCCATCGCCGCGCAGGAGAACCTGATCTCGCTGCTGCTCGGCCGCAACCCGGGGCCGATACCGCGCGGCAAGACGATCGACCAGCTCGCCGCGCCGCTGG
>JACCDR010767092.1_pt1 | contig 10353 bp, 11 predicted proteins | sample 7446431 | NCBI WGS metagenome assembly JACCDR01 (sample SAMN15323443, study PRJNA562643) | freshwater metagenome | isolation source: river surface water | place: USA:Blue River Watershed | collected 2017-08-17 | reverse complement strand
TCCCACTCTCGGAGCGGATATACAAAGAGACAGTTATCAAGTCCGCGAGTGACAACAAGCTTCTTCCCAAGTTCCTTCCGCCATTTCGACGGTAAGGACAGCCGTTTCTTGGGATCCAACGTGTGCTTGTATTCGCCAATCAGCATATCTTGATTAGTCTATACGACTTTCGCCGTACATTCCACTATCTCCCACCACTCCTACACTATATACCACTCTACCCTACTGTAAAACCACTTATACACACTCTCCCATCAACGTTTGAAAAACAAAAACCTCCCAGCTATCTGGAAGGTTTTGTTCTAAAATTTATACAGTGAAATTTATTCAGTACTTTTCGGTCGCATCAGTGGGAAGAGTTGGGTGTCGCGAATAGTCGCACCAGCGAGGAATGAGAAGAGTCGTTCACCGAAGCCGAAGCCACAGGTTGGCGGCATGCCATACTCAAGCATCTCAACAAATTCCCAATCCGGCATCATCGCTTCATCATCCCCCTCTTCAAGGAGTCGCTTCTGAATCTCAAAGCGTTCACGCTGATCAACCGGATCATTGAGTTCACTGTAGCCACGACCAACTTCACTACCCGCAATGATAGGTTGGAACATCTCGACTGTCTGACCATCTCCGCGCGACTTCGCGAGTGGTGCTACCACCTTCGGATGGTTGATGAGGAAGGCTGGTCCAGCGATGTGCTTGCGACAGTATTTCCAGAGTGTATCGGTAAGGCGTTCACGATTATCACCTTCATACTGTACCCCAAGCTCGGTAAGCTTCGCCTTCATATCATCTTCAGTCGCCGTGAAGATATCGACACCAGTACGATTCTTGATCTCTTCTGCATAGTCAATATGGACCCATTCATCTGCCAGGTTAAACCGGTGACCACGCGCTTCGAACTCAGTCGTACCGAAAACCTTCTTGGCAATTTCGATATACAAATCACGCACAAACTTCATTCCGTCCTCATAGTTAGCATACGCCCAGTAGAACTCTAGGTTCGTAAATTCTTGGAGATGCTCAGGACTCGAACCTTCGTTGCGATAGGCACGACCAATCTCAAAGGTCTTATCAAAACCAGCCGCCATGAGACGCTTCTGCCAGAGTTCACCGATTGAGATACGAAGATAGACCTCCATATCATAGTCGTTGTGATGCGTGATGAACGGTCGCGCTTCAGCGCCACCGGTGGTAACTTCCAGTGTTGGCGTCTCGACCTCGAGGAAGCCATGTTGCTTCATGAAGGCGCGAGTAACATCCCAGAAGAGAGACTTCTTCACAAAGAGTGCTTTGAGCTCGGGATTGAGGAGGATGTCGAGATAGCGCTTGCGGTATCGTTCATCTTCGTCCTTGATACCAAAGTGTTCAGTCGGGACGTTCTGGAGCGCCTTGCTGAGAACCTGCCACTCCTTTACGAGAATAGCCTGTGTGCCTCGCTTTGTGACATAGGCCACCCCAGTCACTGCGATGAAGTCACCAGTACTCATGGTCTCTACGAGCGCCATGAACTTCTCTTCCCCAAGCTCTTCTTTCGAGCAGAAGCCTTGTATCTTGCCTGTACCATCTTGCACGTCGATGAACGCGAGCGCGCCATGCTCACGGAGCGCCATGATACGACCAGTTACAGTAAGAGTCTCACTTGATTCAACGAGTGGTGAGAAATTCTGAATTACTGCCTCGACAGTATGAGTTCGGCTCGTCTTCGCTGGGTACGGATCTACCCCGAGCTCGCGGAGTCGGGCAATCTTCTTCTCGCGGTCAGCCCGCAAATCCTCAATGTTTGACATAATGGGGTTATAGTAGCGTCTAACCTAGAAAAAAGGAAGCCTCTCCCGCAGTACGAGAGAGGCTCCACAGCAAAGCCGGACGAGGCCGCCTAGCTCGAAACGGTCGACGCCTCGAAGCACAAGACCTGCTTGACGGTGAGGTCATACCTGGCACCAAGTTCTTCGGGCGTGAAGCCTTGGGCAACTCGCCACTTCAAGAACTCGATGGGCCCCATCTGCACGTATTCGAGCCGAAGCAACGGCAGACGATTGAGCTCTTTCGGCAGAACCTCACTTCCGGCCGAGAGCCCAAGGGCACGTGTTGCCTCGGTCGCGCGCGAGATGTACATCTTGCCGTCACGAGCGAGGTTGAGATACACGTGGGTCTCTTTGATCACTTCGTCCATTTTTCCTCCGATCTCGGCAAATTTGTCGTCACGAGATTATCATATTCATACAGAAAGAAAAACCCCGCGGCTAGCCGCGGGGTTTTTCTTTCTGTAAAACTCTATTCAACTTTGAGTACCTTGTACTTCTGCTTTCCAGTCGGTGTCTCAAAAACAAATTCATCACCCTTGCTCTTGCCAACGAGTGCTTCACCAAGTGGTGAAAGGTACGAGAGCTTGCGTTCGTGAATATTGGCCTCATCTGAACCAACAATGGTATAGACACGACTATCCTTCTCCTTCTCCTTCTGAATAGTGACAACTGAACCAAGACTGATGACACCTCCCTTCTTCTCATGCGCCACAATCTTCGCTTCCTTGATAACCTTCTCAAGGTAGCCGATACGTTCCTCGATAGCAGCTTGCATATCACGTGCTTCCTGGTACTCAGCATTTTCTGAGAGGTCACCGAGACTACGTGCGTACTCGAGTGACTCTGCCACTTCCTTGCGCCGAACAGTCTTTAGATGGTCGAGTTCTTTCTTGAGCTCTTCGAATTTCTCGGCGGTCAAAAATGCTTGTGTGTCGTTCATACAAAAATAAGATTTACCCAATTATACGCACTTACCACCCCTGGTCAACTTTTACGATTTTACTCTTCTGTTGTAAGACCCAAATATTCTGGACGATGGATTGACATCCACTCTACAACGTCACCCATGATACGAGTAGCCCCAAGTGCATTGCTTCGAGGGGCCTTATCCATCATGAGGATGAAGGCGTAATCAGGGTCTTCATACGGCCAAAATCCGGCCGCCCAGGAGTTAACGTAAGCATTACCTGCCCCTACCTCGGCCGTACCTGATTTGGCGGCTATGGCAACATCGTCGCGCTCGAGTGACCGTGCCGTACCGCCCGGAAGTATGACTGTCTTACGCATACCTTCATGCACTATCTTAAGATACTCTGAATTAAGTCCGATATCCTGTGTAGCTCCCTGCTTACCCCGTAAAACGTGAGGTTCGACGAGTATGCCACCGTTAGCGAGAGCAGCATACGCCCTCAGCATCTGAATCGGTGTAGTAAGAAAACCGAACTGTCCGATAGCAGTAAAATAGGTATCACCGAGTCGCCAATCATCATTAAACACCTGCGCCTTCCAAGCCGGGTCAGGTACGATACCTGCCTGTTCTTGAGCAATGGTGATGCCAGTGGTACTGCCAAGACCAAAGCGTCGATAGTACTCCGCCATCTTAGTGATACCAAGGCCTGGCTGGTCACCATATCCTCCACCAACAATATAAAAATAAACGTTCGAAGAAAAAGCTATCGCTTCACGCATCGTCATTACACCGTGCGCTCGCCAGTCGGTAAAGCGCGATGGGTTATCTGGATTGTATGGATTCGGCACAATGAGCACACCATTACTCACAATCTCTTTGTTTGGATCGATGACTTTCTCAGCTAGTGCGGCATACGCTACAAACGGCTTGACGATAGACCCAGGAGTGTATGCACCACTCACCACTTTATTGAGAAATGGAAGACGATCGTCTTGATTGTATTCATCTATCTTGTCGGTGTCATAGCCATCAGCCATCACCTCAGGGTCATACGTAGGGAAACTAGTAAGAGCTATAAGTTCACCAGTATGCACGTTCATGATAGCTCCAGCACCACTCCGGAAACCAGCCTTAGCACTTGATGTCGAAATAATCTGATACATTGCTTCAGACAACTCTGCATCTAGAGATAAGTAGAGAGGCTGACCTGATTGGCTCGGCATAGTCGCATGCTCTCCAATCGTCTCTCCGAGAGCGTCCGCGACTACAATCTTGGCGCCATTTTGTCCCCGTAAAACATCGTCATACGCCGCTTCAACACCACTGCGACCAATATATTCAGTTCGGTAGAAGAATCCTTTGGTATCACGACGAGGATAACTCACATAGCCGAGTACTTGTCCGAGACCCAGTCTGTCGGTATATGCTCGAATCGGAAAATCGTACACACTACGCTCATCAAATTCGTTCCAAGCCACCAACTCCTCACGTCGATCATACACGACACCACGCTCAGCAATAACAACCGCCTGATCGACACTGTTATTCTCTGCAATTTTACGATACTCAGCTCCATTGGTGACTTGTAAGCTAAATATCTTAGTGAAGTAGAGGCCAGTAACAAGCAAAAAGACAAGCCCGACAGCATAGATACTTCGCACCGATATAGGGAGTTCCCGCTTTCCCTCAAGACGCGCCAAATTAAACGACGCGATATTTGTAGCATCAAGCAAAACTTCGTCCAATTCAACGATTTTTTGCTTGCGCTTACGAAAAAGTTTCATCGGTCTGAGTATACAACAAAAGCCGCTGTCTGAGGATAATCATGACGCTCCAAGCCAAAAACGTAGCGATAGTAAGGAGCGGCCAGCTCATAAACGCGTTGTAATAGCCATCAAGTACGAGAGCAAGGACAACTAATTCAAAACCACTATACCTCAACAGAGAAACGCCACATAGCAGTAGCGCTAAAAGATACCACTGACTTAAGAAGCTAAACGCAATACCGAGAATAAGCAAAAATCTCACCATGGTTAATTCGTACTTGTAGCTGCCCCATCCGTCGTCGACGCAGCCTCCAAAGAAGTTGTGTTTGTGGTACTGGCGAACTCAAGGGAATCAGGAATATTTGTCACCCTAAAGTAGGCCTGCACTGCAGCACGAACACTCTCTTCTATTTCTGCTTCACTCTTCTCTGACGGTGCGTCTTTGGCTACCGATACGTACAATATGCTCTGCAGCGAGAGTGGCGGCGTTACATACCCGAACTGCTCAGGTTGAGTGGGCACATTTTCAATCCGTACGATTTCACCATAGACACCACTACTCACACTCGGCAACAGAACGAGATTGCCTTCACGAAGCGCTATACCTTGAGGAACTCGAATACGCGCTACTCCCCCACCCACACCCTCAAGGTTTGCGAACACGTTTGGTCCTACAACATATGCAGTTGCCGTAAATCCCGGCGTCGTAACAAGCTGAACGAAAGCATACGTCGGGGACACATGCACAACCACCCCAATCACAGTATCAACACCAAGAAAAACTGGTGCGCCAACAACCACTCCCGTATCAGAACCTTGATCGATCTGTAACAGGTCATAGCTCAGTTTAGACGGTTGAGAAATTACACGTGCCGCAATACGATTAGTTGATGTACTCACTTGCGCAGCCGTACGAAGCTGCATATTCTCCTCAAGGAGTCGTCTGACTGAGAGTTCGGTTCCACTGTCGTTAGCAATGGTAGCTTTAAGTTCATCTATTTCTTTAGTCAATTGTGCTCGGGAACGCAGATAGCTCGGGAACGCTCCCTCAGAGTACTGATACCAGGAAGACACGGCTGTAAGTGGGTACAGGACCACGAATGATACACCCGACATAAGTGACGGAAAGAGCCAGCCACAGAGAATAACACCAAGAGTGACGCTAGCGCCACGTTGCCATTTTCTAACTGTTGAATGGCGAGAGTTCGCCCTCGTTGTCGATGAGTACTTCTTCATATTGTTCTAAGTTCTCAATCACGATGCCTGCACCCCGCACTACCGCCCGGAGTGGATCAGGGACCACAATGACTGGTACCTGGAGATTCTCTTCGAGGAATGACGCAAGTCCAGGAATGAGCGCGCCACCACCACAAATATGAATTCCCCGTTGCATAATGTCAGAAAGGACTTCAGGTGGAGTCTTCTCTAGCACCGCGCGCGTTGCTTCCACAATGGTCTCAACTTGATTTGAAACCGCATCACGGACATCGCTCGCCGTAATAATAACTTCGCGCGGGAGACCAGTCATCACATCACGCCCTCGGATAACCATCTCATTTCCACTGCCATCTGCCTTCACCGACGCGAGCGCTATCTTGGCTTCCTCGGCCGTCTTCTCGCCGACATAGACTTTAAATTGATCACGTACGTACGTAGCAATGGCTGTATTGAGATGATCACCAGCCACTCTCAGATTCTTCGCCACCACGATGCCATTGAGTGATATCACTGCAATATCAGTAGTACCACCACCAATATCGATAATCATATTACCGGCGGCCTTATTAACTGGCAGTTTAGAACCAATTGCCGCAGCCATCGGCTCCTCAATAAGGAAGACATCACGAGCGCCGGCATTCTTAGCGGCATCACGCGCAGCCCGCATCTCTACGTTCGTTATCCCTGACGGAACGCCAATCAGCATTCGTGGCGCTATGAGCGACCGCATATCACCATGCACCTTGTTGATGAGGTACCCGAGCATCTCTTCGGTCACTTCAAAGTCTGAGATAACACCATCGACAAGCGGACGCACCACTTCTATATGCTGTGGTGTACGACCCTGCATTGTCTTGGCTTCATTGCCAACGGCCACGAGTTGACCAGTCTTTTTATTAATAGCAACAATAGTTGGCTCATTGAGGACAATCCCCTTTCCTTTTACGTACACGAGTGTATTGGCTGTACCAAGGTCAATTGCCATGTCGGTAGAGACCGCAGCTAGGATACGTTGTATGTGGTGGGAGAAGAAACTCATGAGCGGCAATTGTACTACGTCTCGGGGTTAGCATCAAAATCAGCATATAGTTCCGCTTCGCCGAGCATACGTACCTCGCCAGTAGCACGAGTTACCACCTCAAACTTCCCTTCTTCTTTCGTCTTTCTACTCACCACCACCCGGTACGGGAGACCGATAAGGTCACTATCAGCAAACTTCTCACCCGCTCGCACCTCACGGTCATCATAGAACACCGACACACCACGCTCTTTGAGTGCAGCATAGATACCATCTGCATAGTCGCGAACAGTTGTATCCTCGAGATTGAGCCCCACGAGATGTACGAGGTACGGTGCCACTGCCTCTGGCCACACAAGACCTTTCTCGTCCGAAAACTTCTCAGCCATTACTCCGACGAGTCGGGTAACACCAATACCGTATGAACCCATCCACACGGCGACATCTTCTCCCGCCTCATTCTTGTATGAGAGCCCGAGATCAGCTGCCTTCTGCCGACCAAAGTTAAAGATATTACCTACTTCAGCAGTCGTTGCCTTTGTAAGATCAGCTTCAGTCACACCGAGCTTAGCAAATGTTTCCTCGTTAGCTACTTCAGCATTGATTGCAATATTCTTCTCACGATTGAAATAAACTTCGTCCTCCCCAGCGGTACAGATAGTCTGGAACTCATGGCTAAATTGCGTGAAAGCTCCACCTGAAGCGAAGGTAATGAAGGTATCGTCGCCAAGCCCCAACCGGTCAAAGACACGCATATAGGCGTCCATGGTGGCGTTATAGAAGGCAGTGTGGTCTTCTTCACCAACCGAGAATGAGTACATATCCTTCATGACGAACTCTCGTCCACGCATCACACCACTCTTGGCGCGAAGTTCGTTGCGAAGCTTGGTCTGGAACTGGTAGACATAGAGTGGGAGATCCTTATAGCTCGTGATGTAACTCTTCATCATTTCACCAATTGGTTCTTCGTGACTCCAACCAAAGCCAACTTCCCCACCAGCCTTGAGTTCGGACTTGAACCAAACATCTACCTGCTCGTCACTCCAACGATCGGTTCGCTCCCAAAGCTCCTTGCGCTGTAGAGCGGTCATAATGAGTTCTTGGCCACCAATAGCATTCATCTCTTCACGCACAATAGACTTAATCTTCTCTACGACAGCAAGCCCGAGTGGGAGGTACGCATACACACCAGCCATTTCTTTATGCACAAAACCAGCTCGAATAAGCAGCTGGGCATTCTTCGACTGTTCATCGGCCGGAGCCTCTTTACGAGTCTTCGTGAAAAGCTTTGATTGGCGCATAAAATACAACTGGGTTACCTCCCGAGTAATAAGTCCATTCTAACGGTAAACAGGCAGTGGGTCAAAAGACAAATCAGCGACCTCGCACGGCGAGGTCGCTGATTTCAGTCATCGAGCACAACCAGTCTGAAGTGCCACAGGTACAGCCTGAATTTGAAGCCGTCAGGATCAGTAAGCTCAACCGTGTTGAGCAGTGCGGGATCGATGACGACCACACCCTCCCTGAGGTTCTCAGAACGGGCAGTAACCCTGATGTGCATGGGCGAATCGAAGTACCGAGAAGTACCGTTCGGCAGTACGAGGAGTTGTGGCCCGACGATGTCTTCCCGACTATCCGGCATGACCATCTTCTCCTCTCCGTAGCGCGACCGGAACCGCACTCGGGCACAAACAGGAAACTGGACGAAGTTCTCCAAAATCATGCCACCCTCCTTAGGTGAACGCTTCGCCGGATTGGCGAAGACCTGTCACCATACTAGTAAATAAAAAGAAAATGTCCAGACAAAAAGGAGCCGGCGCCCTTCGGCTACCGGCTCGCAAAATTCCCTTGGAGATCGTCGTCTCGCTGATGTCATTGCTGACGTCAACACTACGACCTCATTACTCTAGCAGACCACTCACCACGATTCAAGCTAGAGTAGCTTCGCAATATCGTGCCAAGTCACTACAACCATGAGGAGCATGAGGAGTGCGAAGCCTGCGAGATTGAGACGGGTTGCCCAGATTGGGTTAATGGGTCTGCGCGTAACTGCTTCAATAGCCACAAACACCAGTCGACCACCATCAAGCGCCGGGACAGGGAGCATATTGATGACGGCAAGATTCAGAGAAATCATAGCCGTAAAAGTCAGAAGGGTCGTAATGCCGTAGCTCGCCGCGTCACCAACGAGTCCAACAATACCCACCGGTCCAGCCACTTGTGAAAAGTCTGCCGTCCCACGAATAGCTTGTCCAAGCAGCGTAAAGAGTCCCACCGTAATATTCTTGAGTCCTGACCAGGTAGCTTCGGTCGCCGATGCAAGAGCCGTACCAAATGACTGCTTCACGTTCTCGACAAGGGCCAGTGACGCTCCTACCGCTACCCGTTCTGTATTATCAGCGAAAAGGCCGGCAGTAGGCGTCACAGCCACCGTCTCTACCTCATCTGCAAACGTGTACGTGAGCGTAAGCTCAGTTGTACTGTTATCTTGAACGAACGCACTAAATGCCGACGGAGTAAGTGTAGTAAGGAGAGTGTCACCCGCTTCAAGCGACACCACCTCTGCTCCCGCTGGTACAGCAGCCTTTGCCAGTGGACTCTCAGGCATGATGCCAGATATATAGAGCTTAGCTGCAGCAGTCGCTTCCCTTTCTTCGACTGCGGTTGGAACACCGATCATAAACGTCCCAGCAAAAAGCACCCACGCAAAGATAACGTTCATGGTCACACCCGCAATAAGCACGAGTGCCTGTGCCCACTTCGGCCGTGCGGCAAACGAGCGTGGCTCATCAAGCGTTCCTTCTGCAGTCTGCGGATTCTCACCGTAAATACGAACAAATCCACCTATAGGGAGGAGATTGAAGGTGTATTCTGTTTCCCCTTTCTTTATGACAAAGAGCCGTGGCGGAAATCCAATCGCAAATTCATCGACTCGCATACCAGTCTTCTTAGCCACAATGAAATGCCCCCACTCATGCACAAGTATGAGTACAAAGAGAACAACGAGAAAGAGAATGATTGACATACACTATTGCTGAAGCTCCTTCTCTTTACGAACGTACAACGCTTCGAGTTTGCCATTACATTCATCAACGGCTTTCTGGATTTTTTCCTTAACTGTAAACTTTTCGTCTTCACTCACATCTCCAGCCTTAAACTGACGCTCGAGTTCCTTCATCGCTTCATCACGAGCAGCCTTCACCGAGACTCGGGCATCTTCGAGTTTACTCTTGGCGAGCTTGAGTAACTGCGTACGACGCTCACTGGTGAGTTCAGGAAAAATAATACGAACACCCGCCGAATCAGCTGCAACCGAAACACCAAGATCAGCTTCCTGGAGGGCCTTCTCAATCGCTCGAACTTGACTCGTATCCCAAAGTGACAGACGGAGAGTTCGTGCGTCTTCAATACTCAGAGAACCTACCTGTTGCAAAGTGACATAGGTACCATATGACTCCACCTTCACACTATCCAAAAGGCCTGGGTTGGCCTGGCCAGTTCGAATACCGGCATACTCCTTCTGTAGCCAATCATTAACCTCATCAAGTCGTTTCGTTGTCTCAGGAATCATAACGTTCAATCTCATTACTAATTAGTTCTTATAGTGTACCATCTTGCTGGCTAGTACTGCTAGGCGGT
>JACCDR011343012.1_pt1 | contig 10354 bp, 9 predicted proteins | sample 7446431 | NCBI WGS metagenome assembly JACCDR01 (sample SAMN15323443, study PRJNA562643) | freshwater metagenome | isolation source: river surface water | place: USA:Blue River Watershed | collected 2017-08-17 | reverse complement strand
GAATAGCTATAATCGTTTTTGAAAAAATACAATGTAAGAAAAAATCCAAGACTTCCCTTTACAAACAACCACAGAAATGCTGTAAAGTGCGTATATTCGTCATCATATTTTTATGATAAATGATACAGTTCATTCAACAAACCTTTCTTACATGATGAAAAAACTAACGACCAGTTTGGCGTGTTGCTTGCTTTCAGGTGCACTTTTTGCCCAACAAGCACCCACCGACTCGACGATTATCAAGCAATTTTTTGATATGTCTTTAGATAAAGGACAATCGTATCAGTGGCTACGGGAGCTTACCAAAAACGTTGGAGGGCGTTTGGCGGGTTCGGCCAATGCAGCCAAAGCGGTGCAATGGGGCAAAGCTTTACTTGAGCAACAAGGAGCCGACAAGGTGTTTTTGCAAGATGTGATGGTGCCGCATTGGGAGCGTGGAGCAAAAGAGCAAGCCTATATTTTGAATGGCAAACAAAAGATTGTTGTGCCTTTGTTGGCGCTAGGCGGCTCTATAGCTACGCCCAAAAAAGGCATTCAGGCAGCAGTAATAGAAGTAAAAAGCTTTCAAGAACTAAGGGCTTTGGGCAAAGAAAAATGTGAAGGTAAAATCATTTTCTTTAACCGCCCGATGGATGCCACTAAAATCAATACTTTTGAGGCGTATGGAGGGGCTGGCGACCAACGCCGCAGTGGGGCGAATGAAGCCAGTAAATTGGGTGCTATTGGCTGTATCATCCGTTCGTTGAGTAGCACGCTCAACGATTATCCGCATACGGGCTCGATGGTTTATGCTACAGGCGTACCCTTGATTCCGGCAGGGGCAATTAGTACCAATGCTGCCGAATTGTTGAGTAAAACTTTGAAAGAAAATCCCCAAACACAGTTTTTTTTCAAACAAAATTGCCAAACTTTCGACGATGCCCCTTCGCATAACGTGGTAGCAGAATTGAAAGGGTCGGAAAAACCAGAAGAAATTATTGTGGTGGGTGGCCACCTCGACTCGTGGGATGTGGCCGAAGGTGCACACGACGATGGCACGGGAATTGTGCAGTCGATAGAAGTGTTGCGGTTGTTTAAAACCTTGGGCATCAAGCCCAAAAGAACCATTCGGGTGGTGTTGTTTATGAACGAAGAAAACGGTAATCGTGGAGGCATCAAATATGCCGAACTCGCCAAACAAAATGGTGAAAAACACGTTTTCGCCCTCGAATCTGACAACGGAGGCTTTACGCCAAGAGGTTTTGGCTTGCAAGGTGCTAGTGCCGAAACGCTTGCTAAGGTACAGGGCTTCAAACCTTTGTTGTCGCCTTATGGATTACACGAAATCGAAAAAGGCGGTGGCGGCGTTGACATCGGACCGCTTGCACCGCAAGGAACGGTGCTGGTAGGCTTTAAGCCCGATTCGCAGCGTTATTTTGAATACCATCATGCGGCCAACGATGTTTTTGAAAATGTTAACCAACGTGAACTCGAAATGGGAGCTGCTTCGATGGCATCGTTGATTTATTTGTTGGATAAATACTTGTAAAGCCGTTACGCAAAACTTATAAAACCTTATCAAAAGTCGATGTTTGATTCCTGCTTAAAGTCCTATGTCTTTCGACTTTCGGTGGTTTTATCTCTCCACGGGTATTAGAAGCGGTGTAACTCACCGCTTTGTTTCTTAAATTGATACCTTTTATGTTCAAATCTTCGATAACTATTTTGCTGTGGTTTTTGGCTAAAGATGTTATCCTGAATGAGGTTTGCGATAGATTGGTACTTTGTTACATTATTGTTTCATGGAATTAATCTTAGAAAAATCACAATTGCAAGCACTTCAACGCAATACATCTGATAGGGATACCTTATCAAATGTATTGCGTTGCTGATGATTCATCAAAAATACCCCTATAGACAAACATAAAGAAAAATCAACTTCTTTGATAAATACAAATTTTCAAAAACCCAAATTACAAAAAGGGGATTTGCAAACCTCTATGGGTTAAGTATAGAAGACGAAATGCCTATAAAAAACTTTCTAAATCCCCTAAGCCTTGTCTGATAATGGCAAAATCGTCGTCGGTGGCGTTGACAATCGTAGATGGAATATTGTTGCCATAACCTCCATCAATCACCATATCGACTTGGTGTTGAAATTTCTCAAAAATCAATTCGGGGTCGGTCGAGTATTCGATAATGTCGTCTTCGTCGTGGATAGACGTAGTAATAATCGGATTACCTAATTCTTTCACAATTTGTCGAGGAATCTCGTTGTCTGGAATACGAATCCCGACTGTTTTCTTGCTTTGAGCCAATACTTTAGGAACTTTACTACTAGCATCGAGGATAAACGTAAACGGCCCTGGCAAGGCTTTTTTCATCAACTTAAACGCCGCATTCGACACCTTGGCATAGTCTGCAATATGGCTTAAATCATAACAAATAAAGGCAAAATTGTTTTTGTTGGGTTTAACGCCTTTAATCTGACATACTCGTTCAACGGCCCTGGTATTATGAATATCGCAACCCATCCCATAAACGGTATCGGTAGGATAAATAATCACGCCTCCGTCTTTCAAACACGATACAATCTGTTGTAACTTACGAACATCTGTACCTTTTTCATAAAGTTTTATAAATTCAGCCATACACTTCTGCTTTTCATTTGAAATGCCAATTTAATACAAAAGCGGCTGAATAAGTGAGCCTGGGCCACATTATTCAACCGCTTTTGTAATAAAATTATGCCTATACTTACTTCAATGCTGCAATGAGCTTTTCGTTCAACGCTACATAATCAGCATTTTTCGCTTCTTTGGCAAGGGCAATCGACTGGTTTGCCGAAGCTTTTGCCCCTTCTTTATCGCCTAATTTCGCCTGAATTTTTGCTTTTAAATGCACCATCCAGAAAGCTTTGGCATTGTTTTCGATAGCTTTGTTAATCCAAGTCAAAGCCTTGTTCAGGTCTTTGTTTGTATCAAAATAATAACTTGCCGCTTGGAAATAAGGACGGTTGTCAACGTTCATGGCTTGGTCGATTGCCTTAGAAATCTTCGAGTCGATTTCGGCAACAACCGGAATGGCAATTTGTGTTTTGTCCCATTGTACTACCACCTCTGCCGATGAAGCCGTAACGTTGGCAAGTAAAATAGTGAAGGTTTCAACAGTGGTTGGTAAGTTACTAGGTTTTACTTTAAACGAAGCCACATTGTCTTCGGCTTTGTAGCCATCAATACCCCAGTTGCTAAGGCCTTTGTTTAAAATCACTTCCCATTCGTCTTTGTTCGGAATCGTGTAAAGTACATACGTTCCTGCTTTTACGGCTACACCGCCTACACTTACATCTTCGCCAAAAGTAAGTTTGGTAGCGGCATTAGCGCCTGTTCTCCAAAGTTTACCGAAAGGCACTAAGTCGCCGAATACGCTTCTTCCTTTGATGTTTGGACGAGAATACACCACTTCGATAGAAGATAAGGCAAAGTCTTGTTTGATGGTTTGGGTTGGGCTTGGGGCAGGTGTTTTGATGGTTTGTGCTTGTGTGGCAAGCGTCAGCAAGCAAGCTGAAAGTAGGAATACTAATTTTTTCATAGAATTGTTTTATTTGGAGAATTATTGCATTTACTCAATTGTTTAAACAGGATTGTATTACGATTCGTTCCGAAGACATTGCCTAAAATTTTATGTAAGCTATACGATTCAAATGTATATAAGCGTATTTATCTTGTGTATGTTATGACATTGACCAATGAAACTACCAAAAACTCTCAAACGCTTTGTGGTTGGCGTATCGCTCTTGATGGCTGTATCTGTCAACTTTCCTATTATTTTCCTGAAAATGCCCCATTTCAGTCATACGAGTATGGCGTTTGTCGATGTGGGCATACAAATTACGGTTTCTTGGCTTTTTGCCGTCAGCTTTACGATTGTGCTGTATGTACACGAAAATATAGGACAGAAAAGGGCATTTGGATGGCTTTTTCTTTGTTTTGTAGGCTATTTGCTTGTGTTGTCGGCACTCAATGTATTGGTTATCAAACTTCCTTTTTACACCAGCATTACGGTGGTGATGCGTGGCATTATCATGGTTTTGATGGCGTATTTTTTCAGTATTTTTTTGAAAGAAAGTGATAGAAAGAATACTTTATTAATCAAATATGAGCAACTTAAACACGAAAATGTTTTGATGCAGCTTAATGCACTCAAAAATCAGCTTAACCCTCATTTTCTATTTAATTCGCTTAATACACTGAGTTGGCTTATCAATCACGATACCGCTCAGAGCCAACAATATTTACAAAAACTTTCGCACGTGTTGCGGTATTCACTTAATATGCAAAACAAGGCTTTGGTCAGCCTTGCCGAAGAAATGCTATTGGTAGAAGACTACATTTTCTTGCTTACTATGCGTTTTGGAACTAATTTAAAAATCGAGTTGCCTACTATTACAGGCTTTACGCACTGGAAAATCCCTCCGCTTTCTATACAATTATTACTCGAAAATGCCATTAAACACAATATTGTTTCTGCGGCTAAACCTTTAGAGGTACAAGTTTTATTACAGCCAGCTTTATCAAGCGTTGTTGTGAAAAATATGCTACAACCCAAATCCAATGTTGAAGGAGAAGGAATTGGATTGGTTAATCTCAACGAACGTTTTCTTATACTTTGTAATCAACCAATTGATATACAGAAAGATAAATACTTTACTGTAACCTTACCTTTAATACAATGAACATTATTATTATAGAAGATGAACCCTCGGCTGTAGAGCAGCTATCGGCATTTATTAGGCAATTAGATGCGAGTATTACGATTGTGGCTGTACTCGAAAGCGTAACTGCCAGTATCCAGTGGTTGACATCTCATGAGCAACCTGACCTGATTTTGTCGGATATTCAATTGGCTGATGGCTTATGTTTTGAGATTTATGAGCAAATCCAGCTTTTTACGCCTATTATTTTTACGACTGCCTACGACCATTATGCCATCAGGGCTTTTAAGCATAATAGCGTTGATTACTTACTAAAACCTATTGATAAAGAGGCTTTGGCGTTTGCTTTGGATAAATTTAAAAACCAACAACTATTACAAATAGAAGCCCTACAGGCGTTGATTAAGCAACAAACTTTTATACCTAAAGTGTATAGAAAAAGCTTTTTGATTGCCTATCGAGACAAATGGCTACCCATCAAAACGGAAGAATTTGCCTATTTTTTTATCGAAAATGGTATCGTTTGGGGACAGCTACACGATGGACGCAAGTATATTATCGACCAAAAACTCGAAGAGCTAGAAGCCCAACTCAACCCAACCGATTTTATACGAGCCAACAGGCAATACATTGTTGCGAGAACGGCCGTAACGGCAATCGAATCTTATGTACACAGCAGAGTTATCGTAACGATTTCGCCTGTTGCTCCTTTTGCCTTGATTATCAGCAAAGAAAGGGTAAGCTTTTTCAAAAAATGGCACCAAGGTATTGCCTAAACGCGCTTGGCTAAGGTTTTGAGGGCAACCACCAAGGTATCTAATTCTTGTAAGCTTGTAAAGACATGAGGCGTAACTCTTACGCCAAAAACGCCTGCATAGGCAATGGCAACCGTAAAAATCTTAAATTCTTGCATCAATATTTTGGCTAAATCGGCAGGTGCAATGCCTTCGATACCCACGTTGGCAATGGCACAGGTGCGTTTGCTTTCTGATGGGGTATTGACGATTACTTTAGGAATGTTACGCACTTGTTGTGTCCAATATTGCTGTAAATAGCGTAAGCGTTCTTGCTTGCGTTCGATGCCAATTTTTTGATGAAAAGCAATGGCATCTTGTAAAGCGAGGTCGGTTGCTACAGGATGCGTGCCTGTGTGGTTGAGCTTCCTGATGTCGTCGTCACCAAAGCCCATGTCGCCAAAAAGTTGCCATAGTTTTTTGATGTTGTCTTTACGTACATATAACAAGCCTGCTCCAAGCGGATTGCCCAGCCATTTGTGCAAACTTGTGCCGTAATAGTCGCATCCGCCCAAATCTTCTATCTTAAATTGGAGTTGTCCAAAAGCATGCGCTCCGTCCACCATCACTTCAACGCCGTGGCGATGCGCCATTGCTGTGATTTTTTTAATCGGTAAAATTTGTCCCGTAATATTGATAACATGGCATACCATCAACAGGCGGGTGTTGGGTGTGATGGCGTTTTCGTACAGGGCTACAATTTCTTCGTCGCTGCTTGGATGCAAAGGCACACGCACCATTTTGTTGACCAAGCCGTATCGTTTGGCTTGTAGCTTAAACATATCGAGCATTGCACCGTAGTCGTGTTCGGCCATAATAGCCTCGTCGCCTGCTTTCCAATCAAAGCCTGCAATGATTGTATCTAACGATTCGGTGGTGTTGCGTGTGATAATCACTTCGGCTACCGAGCAACCGAGTAAGTCGGCCAATTGCTTGCGTACCATGAGTTTATCGTCAAACTGCCTCGTTCGCATATAATAAGACGAAACAGCATTGACGGCTCGAATATGGGCTTGGTATTTTTCTAAGACTTCATTGGATGCCATAGAATAATAGCCATTTTCGAGATGAATAAAGTCTTTGGGCAAAGTATAGGCCGTTCTGATTTGTTGCCAAAAAGCTTCGTCTTGGGCAAGTGTTGCAGCCGAAATGTGTTGAGAAGGTTGGGCAAAAGTGGCGAGGTCTAGCGACGAAATGGCAGCGATGCCCGTAAGGTTTTTCAGAAATTGACGTTTGTTGAGTTTCGACATTGTACAAGCATGAGTAAAATGGATGAGTACGAAAGATACAAAGGATTGTTGAGAGAATACAGCGGCACAGAAGGCGGATGAGGATAAAGTTTAAAGTTTTGTAGGCATTGTGCCTGTCGTATGATTTTGATTTCGAGAAAAAAGGTTTGAACTTTGCATTTCTCTTGAAAGTTATATGTATCAAGATGATAGGTTTATAAGCACGTTGTGTCTAACGAATCAATCCTACGCTACTGTTGGTGTATGAATTGTTGATTGTAAAGAAAAGTGATGTTGTGAGCAAGGCTCATGTTGTAAAAAAGATTATGTTATATCCACAAAATATAGAACAAAAATTAGGATTCGACCGAATCCGTGAGCGATTAAGTGCCTTGTGTATTAGTCCGCTAGGCAGGGCTTTTGTCGAAAAAGTACGCTTTTCTGATAATTTTGATTTAGTTCAAAGAATGATTCGGCAAGTAGCCGAAATGAAAGACATTATGCAGTATGAGCCCCAGGCTTTTCCTGCACAAAATTACTTGGATGTCAATTACCAATTATCTAAAGCCGCCATCGAAGGGGCTTTTTTGACCGAAGAAGAGTTTTTCGATTTAAAATTATCGCTCCGTACTATTCAAGAATGTTTGCGTTTTTTCGACCAAAAAGAACCCGAGCAATTTCCGCAATTGCGTGCGTTGTTGCAAACGGCTTTTTTAGGTAAAAACGATAAAAATTCGCCTGACGAAACGCCTATGCCTGTCGATGCCAAAAAGGAAATTAGAGGTATCCTGGATTCGCTCGATAAGGTAATAGACGACCGAGGCAAGCTCAAAGACAATGCCAGTGCCGAGCTGCAAAGCATTCGTAAGCAATTGTTGGTACAAGAAAATGAATTACGGAAAAAACTCGACAGTATTTTGCGTAACGCTCGTAGCAATGGCTGGATTACCGACGATTTTTCGTTGACCCTCCGCAATGGTCGGATGGTGATACCCTTGGCTGCCGAGCATAAGCGTAAAATCAAAGGTTTTGTGCATGATGAGTCGGATACGGGCAAAACGGTTTTCTTAGAACCCACCGAAGTGCTTGAAGCCAACAACGAAATAAGAGAATTGGAAGCCGCCGAACGCCGTGAAATCATTCGGATTCTCACCGAACTCACCAATCGTTTGCGTCCGTTTGTGCCTGTGCTCAAGCGAGCTTACACCTTTTTGGGGATTATCGACTTTGTGCGTGCCAAGGCTTGTTATGCCATCGAGCTAGATGCCGTAGCACCGTTGAGTATCAATACTCAAATGATAGATTGGAAAAACGCCCGCCATCCGCTTTTATATACGTCTTTCAAAAAAGCAGGAAAAACGGTTGTGCCACTGAATGTTACGCTCAATACCGAGCAACGGATTTTATTGATTTCTGGGCCTAATGCAGGAGGTAAATCGGTTACGCTAAAAACCATCGGACTGGTTCAATACATGTACCAATGTGGGCTTTTAGTGCCAATGAATGAGTTTTCAACGATTGGTTTGTTTCGTAATATTTTCATAGATATTGGCGACGAACAAAGCCTTGAAAACGACCTGAGTACTTATAGCTCGCACCTGACCAACATGAAGCATTTCTTGCTTCATGCCGACCGAAAAACGCTGTTTTTGATAGATGAATTTGGTACAGGTACAGAGCCAACCTTGGGCGGTGCTATTGCCGAAAGTATCCTCGACGACCTCAATCGCTCAGGAGCGTATGGGGCAATCAATACGCATTATACCAACCTCAAAACCTTTGCCGACCGCAGCAAAGGGCTTATCAATGGAGCGATGCGTTATGATGCCGAGCATTTAGAACCCTTATACGAACTAGAAATGGGCAAGCCTGGTAGTTCGTTTGCCATAGAAATTGCCTATAAAATTGGTTTACCCAAAGGTATTATTGATAAAGCCAAAGGCAAAGTTGGAAAGCAACAGGTAAGTTTTGAAAAACTGGTCAAAGAGCTTGAAATTGAAAAGAAGGTTTTTGCTGATAAAAATGTAGAAAATGCCCAAAAGCAACGCCAACTCGACCAATTGCTAGAACAGTACAATGCTTTGAAAAAGTATTTAGACGGAGAAAAGAAAACCATTTTAAATACCGCCAAAATTCAGGCAAAAGAATTGGTCAAAACGGCAAATCAAAAAATTGAAGCAACTATTCGAGAAATACGAGAACAAGGAGCAGAAAAACTCGCAACCAAAGAAATTCGCCAAGAACTGCAAGAATTTCAAGAAAGTTTGGTGGTAGAAGCCCTGCCTGTGGTGCAAGCAAGTAAAGACGAGCAAGAAGAAGTGGAGGTGATAGGAGGCGAGATAGGCATTGGGGCTTGGGTGCGTATCAAAGGACAAGAAGCCATCGGCGAAGTGCTAAGTATGCGTGGAAAAGATGTAGAAGTGGCGATAGGAGATTTGAAAACAACCCTCAAATTAAATCGTTTAGAACGAATTTCAAGAAAAGAAGTCCGTCAAAAAACATCGCCTAAAGCCAAGCTTACAGGCATTGATATGAACGAAAAAATACAAAACTTCTCATTTAACCTTGATTTACGAGGCAAAAGAGGAGAGGAGGCATTGGTCGATGTGGACAGATTTATGAACGATGCTATTATGGTGGGCTACGACGAGCTACGTATTGTGCATGGCAAAGGCGATGGCATTTTACGCAATTTGATTCGCCAGCATTTGAGAGGTTATGCACAGGTCGCTAAAATGGAAGACGAACACGCCGACCGAGGTGGTTCTGGTGTAACGATTGTACGCATGAAGTAAAGCCGAAACGCAATCGACTTCTGAATAATTTTTCTTTCTAAAAATAAAATCCGACCTTTGCACCTTTCATTTTTAACAAGAATTACAATGGCACAAGCAAAAGCGGGCGATACAGTAAGCGTCCATTACACTGGTAAATTAACAGATGGAACCATCTTCGATAGCTCTGAAGGACGTGAGCCTTTGGCGTTTGAATTAGGCTCTGGTATGGTAATTGCTGGCTTCGACAACGGCATTACAGGTATGGCTATTGGCGAAAAGAAAACGGTACATATCCCTGTTGAGGAGGCGTATGGCCCTGTAAATCCTGATTATACTGCTGTATTCCCTCGCAACGAAATCCCTGCGGATATTCCTTACGAAGTGGGTATGCAATTGAATATGCACCAAGATGGTACTGGTCAAGTAATGCCTGTAGTGGTAACAGAAGTGACTGATACAACGATTACTTTAGATGCCAACCACCCTCTCGCTGGACAGGATTTGATTTTTGATATTGAATTAGTTGGGATTCAGTAAGCTAATTTGATAATTTGAAGATTTGGTAATTTGAAAATTTGATAATTTGAAGATTTGATAATTTGATAATTTGAAGATTTGGTAATTTGAAAATGAGGTAATTTGGAGATTTGATAATTTGAAGATTTGATAATTTGAAGATTTGAAAATTTGGTAATTTGAAAATTTGAAGATTTGATAATTTGATAATTTGAAAATTTGGTAATTTGATAATTTGGTAATTTGATAATTTGAAGATTTGATAATTTGAAGATTTGGTAATTTGTAGATTTGATAATTTGGTAATTTGAAGATTTGGTAATTTGATAATTTGTAAATTTGGAT
>JACCDR010406185.1_pt1 | contig 10354 bp, 8 predicted proteins | sample 7446431 | NCBI WGS metagenome assembly JACCDR01 (sample SAMN15323443, study PRJNA562643) | freshwater metagenome | isolation source: river surface water | place: USA:Blue River Watershed | collected 2017-08-17 | reverse complement strand
CGCATTTTGTTTGAAACACAATGAGTAAAGACGACGCCATCATTCGATTTGAAGATGTATCATTCTCCTATGGAGAAAAGAAACCAATCCTCACTGAGGTGAGTTTTGTGATTCGTCGTGGTGCAAAATTGACACTCATGGGACAAAACGGTGCTGGGAAAAGCACAATTTTCGGATTGCTCACCGGAGCACATGAACCAGATGAAGGTGTGATACATATCGGTCACGGTATGCGTATTGCGACTGCGCGGCAGGTCATTCCTCGCGCTGAGCTCGATCTAACCGTTCGAGATTTTTTTCAAAAATGTTTTGACAAGAAGCAGTACAACATCGATGTGCTCATTGACGAGGCACTTGAGGTGGTGAACCTAAAGGGGCATGAGAAAGTGCATGATCGCATAGTGAAAAGTTTTTCAGGAGGACAGCAGGCGCGACTCTTGCTCGCTTCAGCGCTGATTCAGGCACCGGACATCCTCTTGCTTGATGAGCCGACCAACAACCTCGATCACGCCGGTATCGAGCACCTCACTGAATTTTTGAAGCGTTACCATAAAACAGTGATTGTTATTTCGCACGATGCAGCGTTTTTGAATGCATTTACAAAAGGAGTTTTGTATCTTGATATATATACCCGAAAGATTGAGCAGTATGTCGGTGACTATAACGATGTGCTCTCCGATATTACAGCTCGCATTGAGCGCGAGAATATGAAAAATGCGCAACTTGAGAAAAAAATCGAGGAGAAACGTTTGCAAGCGAACGTTTTTGCGCACAAAGGAGGTGGTATGCGCATGGTTGCGAAAAAGATGCGACAGATGGCGGATGAACTTGAGGAGGATGTGGTTGATGTACGTAAAGAAGATAAAACGATTCGCGCGTTTACGATCCCAGTCCAACCAGATATATCAGGTGCAGTGCTAACCTTGTCATCGATCGGCTTACTCAAGCAGGGCAAGCCAGTACAGAAAAAGGTACGGTTTGAATTACGCAAAAATAGACACCTCTTGCTCAAGGGGCCTAATGGTATTGGTAAATCTACCTTTCTTGAAAAGCTCGCACACAATACTGCAGAGGGTGCAGTTTTAAATCCTAAAATTCATATTGGGTACTATCGACAAGATTTTTCAACGTTGAATTTTAAGCACACAGTCATGCAAGCGCTTGAGCATGCGGCAGAGCATGGTAGTGCTCGTGCAGACGAGGCCCGCTTGCGAACTGTTGCGGCAAGTTTTCTCATTACTGGGGATACGATGCACACACAGATTGAATATCTCTCAGAAGGTCAGAAAGGACTGGTAGCATTTGCGTGTCTGGTACTGCAGCGCCCCGGACTCTTGATTCTTGATGAGCCGACAAACCATATCAACTTCCGCCATCTTCCTGTTATCGCAAAAGCACTGCACGACTATGAAGGGGCGATGATTCTTGTCTCGCACGTTCCTGAGTTTGTATCGCAGGTACGTATTGACGACACCCTTGATCTGAGTGCATAGCACAGGCAGACTCGAACGAGAGGAGTACTTACTGCTATACTTGTGGTATGGAACCCGTCACACAACCGCCACGAACTTGGCTGCTTGGTATTATCATCCCTTGTTGTCTTGCACTTGGAGCACTGTATCTGTTTGTTTCAAGTCAAAGCAGCGAGCCACAAACAAAGACAGACGCTTCGGAAAGTGTGACATCTGACACACTGTACATTCCATCTGAAGCTGTTGCAGCGCCTGTGATTGATCCCGCAGTTAGTGCGCCCTTTTCAGTGCATGAACTGAGCAATGTCGCTGCGATAGAAAAAGAATTTGGTGTTACGTTTACTGCGGCGGATAAAAAACATCTCGATACGCATAAATTTATCTTGAAGCCACTGTCGCAGAGCTCGCTCACGCCAGTTTCAGTCGGTGAAAACTTGCGTGAGTTTGTTGCGCTCTATGATGCAATCGGTGGTCCTACAGACGTGAAAAAGCGCACGCAAGCGCACGCCCCGTATATCTCAAGCGATGTACTGATGCATCTCTTTTCTGTGCTTTCTGTTGAACTCCTGAAAGAGACAGAAAATGAATATCTATTTCCTCAGGTCCGCGACATGACGCGAACACTCTACACAGATGCAGATGCGCGCTATGCTGCAGCAAAGACAGATACTGAGCGGGCGCGATGGGCGAAAGTACGTGCCTATTTCGCGCTGCCGCACGCACTCCTTGCAACTGTTCAGGAGCAGCCAAGCGCAGAAACATACTGGAAGGGCGACCAGCGAGTTAGTTATGAAGAGTATCTTGCTGCGTTTCGTCGAGATGATGTAAATGCTGATACTCGCACAGCGGTAAAGGCGTATGTGCGCACGCTACAACTCGATGCTCCAAGCGAACGCGCAGTTCTGAGTGACATAGACACTATCTATGAAGCACCTGCAAAAGCAGTCCCTGCAATCTTTGCAACAGAATACGAAGCTCTCGCAGGTGATATAGACTTTGCAGTGCCGTTTTCACTTTTTACTGTACGTGGTACATATACAAGTAGTTCACTACGACGTCAGTATTTCCGTGCCGTGCAGTGGTACCAGCAGATACCATTTTTCGTGCGTTCGGAGGCGTTGAGTTCATACGCAATTGCAGTTGGCGAACTTATGCAGGGACATCCCGAGCTCGTGAAGCAGTATGATTCACTCAGTGATCTCCTCACGCAACTGGTAGGTGAAAGTGATGATCTTGATGCAGGAGATTATGCTCGTGCAGTTACTGAGCTTGAAGATGATGTCTATGACGAGGCAGCGCGCGCAGCATTTCTTGCAACAGCGAAACCAGCAGCACGAATCAAAGGACTTCCTGCATTTTACTCAAGTGTCGGAATTGTTGCGATGAAGGATGTCATTGATGCAACCCGAGGTATGCGCTTCTTTAGTCAGAAATTTATACCTGACTCATATTGGACGGGACGACTCACTCAGGGTGATGAAGTGCCGGATGTTTCTGGTATGAAATTGCCGCGCACTGCATCATCGCTCCAAGTTATGACGATTTTGGGTTCGGATTATGCTCGATCACAATTGCATACTTTACCGTTTTATGAAGCACATAAACAAGCGATAGATATTCGACTCAATGAGCTTTCCAGCGAAGCACATGACTGGGGTGCTGACTACTGGAAGAAAAACCAAGTTACTGGAGTGCTTGCAACAATCGCAACGCTCTTCTCGTGGCAGCAAAAGCATGCACAAGCACTCCCAGCTTTTATGCAGTCACCACTTTGGGGTAGTAAGTCATTGATGACTGGTTCAGGATTCTGGACTGAGTTGCGACACACGAACATTCTCTATGCAAAGCAATCCTTTGCAGAGAAGGGCGGTGGTGGCGATGATGCGGTCTGTGATACTCGAGAGATACCACCGCCAATTTATGGGTATGTTGAACCACAACCCGCGGTCTATACGCGGCTTATGCATACCGCAGAGCAGCTTGCAGCCATCTATCACGACCGTTCGATACAGCTACAAAACGCACAGAAACTACAGACATACATTGGCCTCCTCAAGGCAGTAGAAGAGTATGCAACATTACAACTTGCAAATACTCACTTTAAAGAAGTGACACTGAGTCGTGCTGTACCGCTCGAAAATGATCCGCAGTGTGTACAAAATTATATTGATCCCGCCATGTCAGTGCAGCGCACAGGGGTCGATATGGCTATCAATGCTGATAGTCAGTCAGTTGCAGCACTCAGCCGCGCTGAAGATATACGACGAGGACTTATTGTTATGATGATTGATTCATTGCCGCTTCCGGTAGAAGGTCCTATCCTGTCAATTAAGGATAAACGCGCTGCAGTTGTTGCTGATATTCATACGAGCGATGAAGGAATCGTTGAAGAGGGTACTGGTGCTCCATTTCTCATCTTTGTTGCAGTGAAGGACGCAAATGGACCGCGCCTCACGACAGGACTTACATATAGTCACTATGAGTTTTTGAGTGATACCCGTCTCACTGATGAGGCGTGGCAGCAGCGCTTCTATACTGACTCTGGTGATTATCAGATTACGCATACACCGTATACAACATGGCCAGAACTTCCCGTTTGGTATCGAGCGCTTATCTCGCAGTAATCGGCATTGCGCTTGCCTTTGGTGCAGCCTGTGTGATGTATATGCTGCGTCCACCGAGCCCATACTATGTCGTGCATGATGCGGCATTTGATGGTGCTGTAGTCGACGGTATTACGTCACTCGCGCGTGAACAGGAGACACTCTCTGGGCAACAGGCTCGCGTGAGTATTGTGCCGCATCATCTTATTGCACATAGGACAATCGCCGAAGGGGTGGCACGTATCGCAGTGCGCCACCCAGAGACTCGTCGAGTGGTGATTGTTTCCCCCGATCACTTTAAACGATGCGCTGCCTTTGCATGTACGTCATTCGGCACATTTGGAACTTTTTTTGGTGATGCTCGTATCGATGGTGGAGCAGTACGGCAACTGCTCCGGAGTCATGTGTTTGCAGCTTCAGAACTTTTTCACAAAGAGCATGGTATCTATACAATTGTTCCTTTTGTGCGGCATTATATACCTGAGGCAACGATAGTACCTATTGTTATTTCTGTAGATGAGCCGCGTGACAGTGCTATACGCATCGAACTTGCAACATTGCTCGAGGCGTTGCTCGCAGATACACAAACTGTGGTGATTTTTAGTACTGACTTTTCACATTACCTGCAACTTGCCGATGCTGAACTTATGGATCTCGATACAAAAACTGCGCTGTGCGCGCAGCGCCTTGAGTACTTGCGACGACTCCGTAACCCACAGCAGAGTGATTGTCCGCTGTGTCTCTGGCTTGCGACGACACTCGCTGCAGGAATCGATACGCCGTACCCATACTTTTTCGCACATACTAATTCCGCGGTGCTCCTTCGTGACTTAAAAGCAGCAGAAACAACAAGTCATTTCGGTATCGTGTACGACACCATACGTGATAGGGTAACTTGTACCGAACAAAACTAGTCGATACATACGTCATATACGCACATACATGCTGTAAGAAATGGTGGTATGATACGTCTACCTATGAATATGCTTTCTTCGGTACTCGGTTTTATCAGTACGATAGTCGCTTCTGTACTCACTTTTCTCAAAAAAAGAAGTAAAAAACAGCTTATTGTAGCCATCCTCGCTCTTGTAGGAGGGTGGTACGGGTACGGCTATTTTTTTGGCGCTGATGACACAGAAACGCGATATGTGCTCGGTGTTGTTGAAAAGCGCACTATTGTCGCTTCGGTCTCAGCATCAGGACAGATATCTTCTTCAAATCTCCTTGATGTAAAAGCAAAGGCAGGCGGTGAGATACTTTCACTTCGTGTAGAGGCAGGTGACACAGTGCGTGCCGGACAGGTCATTGCGGTGCTTGATTCGACTGATGCGCAAAAGGCAGTTCGTGATGCACAAGCAAACTTAGAGAGTGCGCGTATAGCTCTTGCGAAAATTAAGAAGCCAGCATCAGCGCTTACACTCACGCAAGCCGAGAACTCACTCACCAATGCACAAGACTCACTTGCAAAGACATACACTGACAGTCGCACCCATGTGACAAACGTATTTCTAGATCTCCCTTCGACTATCACGGGTATGGAAACTATTCTGCTTGGAACTGACCTGTTTTCATCACAGTGGAACATGGATTACTATAAGAGTGCGGTTGAACAATACGATTCTCGCATTAGTGGATTCAGAGATATTGCATACCAAGACTACTTAGCTGCAAAAAAAGCATATGATGCTGCGTTTTCAAAATACCAGACATTTTCAACTGCACCATCTGATGCTGAGATAGAAGAGATGCTGGCGCTTGCATATGTGGCAGTTGAGTCAACACAAAAATCTACTCGCAGTGCAAATGCACTTATCACACTCTATCAAGACACGATGAAGGCACGAACTCAGCCAGTTGTAGCTGGTTCAAATACTGCGATTACTTCGCTCAACACCTACACAGGGAAGCTCAATACACATTTCTCAAACCTCGTTGCAGATGGAAACAATCTGAAGCAATACAAGCAGACAATCGCGGAGCGAAAAGAAAATATTGCAGATATTCAATCGGGAGCCGATGAGCTTGATATTCAAAGCGCAGAACTGAGTGTCACTAAGGCACAAAATGCACTACTGGATGCTCGCACTAATCTTGCTGATTATACTGTCACTGCGCCATTCTCAGGCACTATTTCTTCGGTGCCAGTCAAACGACGTGAGACAGTGAGTAGCAGTACGACCATTGCAACCATTGTTTCGCCAGAACAAATAGCTGAACTTTCATTAAATGAAGTGGATGCAGCAAAAATTACCATTGGCGATAAAACAACGCTTACATTTGATGCGATTGAAGAATTGTCACTCACTGGTAAAGTTGCGCATGTTGATCCTGTCGGGACTGTCAGTCAGGGTGTTGTTTCCTATACAGTCCAAATACACTTTGATACACAAGATACGCGTGTAAAGCCTGGTATGACAGTTAACGCCGCAATTATCACCGACATTCGACCGGACGTACTTTCAGTGCCAGCAGGTGCAGTCAAGAGTCAGGCGGGGCGTATATCAGTGCAAATCTTTAATCCACCGATTGTTGCAGAAAAGATAGCCGCAACTGACACGGGCGCTACCGATGCGACCCCATCAGCTGAGGGTATAACAACAGAGCAAGAACCAGAATCAGCACCAGTCACTGTAGGCATTTCAGATGATACATACACTGAAATACTCACTGGTCTTACAGAAGGACAGCAGATTATCGAGCGCACGATTACTCAAAAAGCTGCGACAGCGGCAAGTGCACCGTCACTTTTCGGTCCTCCAGGTGGAAACAATCGAACCGGAGGTGCGCGTACCGGAGGTACTCAAGCACGTTAATATGATTACGGTACGAGACATAACCAAAACATACGGAAAAGGCGACACTGCTTTTCAAGCACTCAAGGGTGTTTCGTTTACCATCAACGAAGGTGAGTTTGTCGCGATCATGGGTCCATCTGGCTCTGGTAAATCAACACTCATGCATATACTCGGCTGTCTCGATACGCCAACGTCTGGGACATACGTCCTTGATACGCATGATGTTTCAACTATGAGTGATGATGAGCTCGCGCTCATTCGTAAAGATAAAATTGGTTTCGTGTTTCAGGCGTTTAACTTGCTCCCTCGCACGACTGTGCTTCGTAATGTTATGCTCCCGCTTATTTATGCAGGAGTTGAAAGTGAAGAGCGAGAAAAAAAATCACGCGCGGCACTGCTTGCTGCGGGGCTTGCTGAGTCTCATCATATGCACAAATCAAACGAGCTCTCAGGTGGTCAGATTCAACGCGTTGCGATTGCACGTGCGCTCGTCAACAATCCATCACTCATCCTTGCGGATGAGCCAACGGGCAACCTTGATACAAAGACTGGGGAGATTGTGCTTGGAACATTTCAGAAACTGAATGCAGAACAGGGAAGGACGATTGTCTTAATTACCCACGAACCAGATGTAGCTCAACATGCAGAGCGTATTATCACGCTACGTGATGGGCTCATCGTGTCTGATACAAAGACCGGGAATCGTAAGCACGCACACCATGAACATTAGCGATACATTACAGGAGACATATACGGCACTCTCCGCAAACAAGGTGCGTTCAGGGCTCACCGTGCTCGGTATCGTGATCGGTATTGCGTCAGTGATTGCGATGGTCTCAATTGGGCAGGGGGCACAAAGCTCTATTCAGTCGAACATTCAATCACTTGGTTCGAACTTAGTGCAGGTAAACCCTGGAACTCAACGCGGCCCAGGAGGTTTCGGTGTGACTGGCGGCCGTGGTACTTCAAAGACGTTGACGTATGATGATGCGAAAGCAATTCAAAGCACCGTGACGGGCATTACTGCACTTTCATCTGAACTTTCTGGTCGCTATCAAATAACAGCAAAAGGTACAAACACTAACACGAGTGTGGTCGGTGTGACTCCTGAGTATTTAACGGTGCGCAATGTGCAGATTGATTCCGGGCTCTTTGTCGGAGAAGTACATCTTGGTTCTGCTGCGAAAGTTGCAATTCTCGGCCCGACTGCGCGCGACGACCTTTTCGGTGAAGGTGAAAATCCAATCGGTCAGTCAATACGCATCAACAAACTTGAGTTTAAGGTGATTGGCGTCACTGTCGCAAAAGGTGGTTCTGGTTTTTCAAATCCTGATGACATCATTTATATTCCACTTACCAGTGCACAACGCTACCTCGCTGGTGGTCGTCATGTATCATCTATAGGTATTCAAGCTGAGAGTTCAGAGGCGATGACACAAGTGCAAGAAGACGTCACTGCGTTACTCACAAAGCGACACCGCATTGCAGAAGATGCGGAGGCTGACTTCTCAGTGATGAATCAAAACGATTTACTTTCGACCATGTCGAGTATTACGCAAACATTTACAATCCTTCTCGCCGCAATCGCAGGTATATCGCTTGTGGTTGGAGGTATCGGGATTATGAACATGATGTTGACCACAGTCACTGAGCGCACACGTGAGATAGGGCTTCGCAAAGCAATTGGAGCGACAAAAGCAGATATTTCGAGACAGTTTCTTGCAGAGGCGGTCGCGTTGACTCTCCTCGGTGGCGGATTCGGTGTTGCACTCGGTGCGAGTATTGCATATGGGCTTACGTATAGTGGAGTACTGCAGACAACGATATCACTTCAATCAATCGCACTTGCGTTTGGGGTATCTGCAACTATCGGCGTGTTGTTTGGGTGGTATCCTGCGCGTCGTGCGGCAAGCTTAAACCCGATTGAGGCGCTCAGGTATGAATAGTTATTAATTATTTATTATATAAAAAATTATATGGAAACATTCAAGCAAAAAGAAGTTATCGGGGCACTTGTCGGAGTATTTCTCCTTGGAGGTGCTGTAGGGTATTTTGTAGCTCCAACAAGTGCAAGTCCTGAAGGTGCTCGTGGCCAGTGGTCTGGTCGGGAAGGAGGTCAGCGTGGTCCTGGTATGGGACGAGGGGCGCGTGGAGCTGGGTTTGCAGCAGGAGAAGTCATAGCAAAAGACGAGACAAGCATTACAGTAAAAGCACAGGACGGAAGCACAAAAATCATTCTTGTTACTGAAAGTACTGAAGTTATGAATGCATCGAAAGGTACGATTGCAGATGTCGCTGTCGGTACGAACGTCATGGTCAATGGTGCTCCAAACCAAGATGGTAGCGTCACTGCACAGTCGCTCAATATTCGTCCTGCGGGAATGGCATTTCCAATGCGCGGACAAACACCCCAACCAGTTGCACCTGCGCAGCAGTAGCGTCATTACAACAACCGCCTCAGGCGGTTGTTTTTTGCATGCACTGGAGTACGATTACAGCATGTCAGAATACTATAGCGCACAGCGCGGTGCCGCATGGAACTATGGTGGTAAAAACTGGAAACTGAGTCGTTCAAAAATCGACTTGTTCCTTGAGTGCCCGCGCTGTTTTTACATCGACAATAAACTTGGTGTGAAGCGCGTTCCTGGTTTTCCCTTTGCGCTCAATAGCGCAGTTGACCATTTGCTCAAACAAGAGTTTGACGTGCATCGAGCAAAAGGTGAGCAGCATCCATTACAAAAAGAGTACGGCATTGATGCGCGTCCGGTCGCGCATGATTCAATAGACGAATGGCGACGCAACTTTGGTGGTATTACGTACGTTCATCCTGATACAGAGTTGTTGGTAACTGGCGCGATTGACGATTTATGGATTAATAAAAAAGGAGAATATATTGTTGTTGATTACAAGGCGACCGGGAAAGAAGAGGCAGTGACAGCGCTTGATAAAGAGTGGCATATTGGCTACAAACGACAGATGGAAGTCTATCAATGGCTCCTGCGAAAAAATGGTCTTACCGTTTCAAGTACTGGATACTTTGTCTATTGTACCGGCATGATGGATAGGTCCGCGTTTGATAAAAAGCTTGAATTCGAAGTACATCTCATCCCGTACACGGGAGATGATGCATGGGTGGAGCCAACATTGTTCGATATAAAAAAATGTTTAAATCATGATGCACTTCCTGATGCGCATCCATCTTGTGATTATTGCGCATACTGGAACGCACGTCATGAGCATGAGTCATAGTCATGGTACACTTTTTGCATGGAGTATTTGAATCAACTCATAGCTTCATTCATGCTTTCAGTCTCAGCATTATTTGGGGCGGAGGTACCCACACCTCTTGAGCAGCCGGTGCCACAAGCAACTCAACATGTAAGCACTCAGAGTGAAGCACAGCCAACAGCAGAGGATGATGCGCTTAATACGGCACTGTCCGAACTTCGTGGTGTTCGACAAAAGCTCAAGCAACCAGAAGTTG
>JACCDR010843632.1_pt1 | contig 10356 bp, 13 predicted proteins | sample 7446431 | NCBI WGS metagenome assembly JACCDR01 (sample SAMN15323443, study PRJNA562643) | freshwater metagenome | isolation source: river surface water | place: USA:Blue River Watershed | collected 2017-08-17 | reverse complement strand
GGAGCCGGACGCTTGAAATTGTCATGCCAGCGTGACCCCGTATTTCTCGCTGAGGTAGTTTTTAATGAGCGTCTGGTCTGCGACCGTCAACGCGCGCTCCCAGAGCAGAAGCTCAAACAAGTCCCCCGCCAGCGCGTCGCCGTGGAAGAAAATGTACTGCCCGACGCATGCGCTGCTTGGGTTGGTGGCGTCGAATGTGCTGCCTGCGGTCGAATAATTGGTATTCAGCGCGACCTCTATACCGTTCTGGTAGACGGTGACTGTCCGCGTTGCCAGATGCCATGTCACGTGCAGGACTTCCAGCACCGTCGTATGCGTCCCGCCTTCCACGCCAGACGGGAATGACACGCTATCCGTTCGGGAGCCATCAAAGCGGATTGTGTTGCTGGACGTGATATACATCCCCGCGCGGAGGCTGTCGGAGCTGGCGTTTCCCTGGGCGATGCCGAATATGTTTTGCTGCAATCCGGTCGATGATTTCACGACAGCAAAAATCGTGACGCCCGGCGCTGCGTTGAGCAGGGTCAGCGTGGACGGCTCAATGTAGAAATCCTTCCCGTTGGAAAATGTGATTCCGCGCACCCCGTTGACTGCCACCGTCCCGCGCGCTGGTTGAGAGCCGCCAGTCGCCTGGATGGCGTTATTGATTGCGCCGGTGCCGGTTGCCTTGTTCGCCCAACTGCTGACATTCGCGCCGTTCATCGTGACCCCGGAATCCCCCTTGTACCAAAGGGCAAGCTGCGCCACGGACAGCGGCGTGAATTCCGGGTATATCAGCGACATCAGGCGACCTCGTACATGCCGGACAGCTCTGCGGTAATTGTGTTCGTCAGAACGCCAAGGCTTGTAAGCTCGTATGTGATATCGAACGGTGCTGTTGTAAAAGGCACTTGAGCAAGCGTGATATAAGCCGTGTTCGGACTGATGTAACCTGCGTTCGCGTTCTGCACCGGTGTGGAATTCGATGCCATTGCGTTAATCCGGCTGATCTGGTTGGCGTTGTTGACCGCCGTGAAGGGCAGGCTGATCCGCACGGCATCCGTTAGGGTTGTTTTCGTGATGCTGGTTGTTACCAGCTTGACCCAGAAGAAGCACATCTTCCCCAGGCGGTAGTATCTCCCGACCTGCGTTGAGTAAGTCGCGGCGCTGGGATTGTCCGTCGCCCCCTGTAACGCTGGCGTGAAGCTGACGGAAGCGCCTGGTAAGGGTGGGTTATAGAGAGGCATCAATTACCCTCCGAATAGATGACGTTGCAAGCCGCACCCGTTGCGATGGCAGTCACGGCGGAACGCACGATGAAGCCCGGCGGGGATTCCCAGTACCCCAGCGGCCCGAGCCTATGCCCATTGGATGCCGTCGCCGTTGCCCCATCGAGGCGTAGGAAAACCGGGTTTGTGGCATCGGAATTGCTGATAATGAGCGATGTCCGGTTGGCGTTTGCGGAGACAACCGTTGTGCTGGAGGTGTTCACTGTAACGGCGTTCTGGACCGGCGTGCCGCCATATGCCCCAGCATTGACCTTCAGGCTTGCGGATGCGTCGCCCTGGAGCTGTGCCGTCTCACCGTTTGACAGAGAAGGCGGCGTTGAATTGTAGATCAACTCCAGCGCCCCCCCGCCGCCAGACCCTCCACCGGAGCCTCCTATACCGAGTGTTGACTCCAGGCGCGCAGAATCCATTTCGACAACCCTGACAAGCAGGGATGTGCTGGTTGCTGTGGATCGGATCTTCAGATCTTCCCCCGTCCGGCAGAAATACAGGTAGCCGGAAAGCGGGCTATTCAATGTCAAGTCTGTTGAACGGGTCAGGCTGGTTCCTGATTTCAAGGTCACGGTTGCCGACGTATTTTGGTTGAGCAACAGCCCCAGGACAACAAGACGCATGCCTGCCGTCCCAGTCCGGATTGTGTAATCCGTGTTGATGGTGTCCAGGTTCAGTTCATACTCATAGACTGGCCCGAATCCACCAGCGAAATAAAGCGGAAGCGCGTCCGCCAAAACCCCACTATTTGCCATTTTTTATTCCTTTTCTGCTTCCTTCAAAGCTTCCAATAGTGCCGGATGAGACTTCATGGATTCCGCGATAGCCTGAGTTATCAGTTTCTCCTCAAGCCCCTTGGTCAAAAGCGCTTCGTTCTGGCGCAGGACAAGCTGCATTTGCGCATTGCTTGCGGTCATCTGCTCAGCGAACTGCCTTTGCGCCTCATGATGCCTTTCCTCGCACTTTTCAACGTTCTGCTCCGTCTTTTCTATGCGCATCTCAAGCTTTTCGATAAAGCCGCGCAGGTCGTCATAGTGCCGTTCCCTGCTGCTTGTGAACCACTGGCCTATTTTTGGGATCCATGCAATCAGAGCCGCGCCCAGGGCAGCCGCGAACGCGCCAATGCTGGCGATTTCCTGTATTTCTCCCATTCGCTTTAGGCGAATAACTGAAGTAACGATTGCCGGACCGCCTCTAACTCAGACGGTACGGATGCCCCGTTGATAATGGCCTGAGCGGCCTCAACATCCCCTTGTTCCAGCGCCAGTTTAACGGCGGCTTTTTTTTCATAAAACTGCGCGCGTGCTTCCAGCGGCAGCGTTATAAACACGGCATCCAGCCGCACATTAAGCGGTTCAGGTGGCGGCTCCGCGTTTTCCTCCGCCTGCCGAGTAGCGATTTCCTCCGGTGTCATTTCCACTTCCACGCCGTTTATCATTTTCACGTATCTCGTCATACCCTCACCCCTATGCATTCAAAGGTCCCACTGCTGATATTCCCCGAACTCATCATGAATCGGATTGCATTTACGCCGGACGCCGACCCGACATAGGTCCCTGAGACGCTCGTCGTTATGGATCGTGGTGTCGCGCTGTATCCACCTCCAGCCCCATTGATTGATTTGGACAGAGCGCTACTCGGGTTCGGAAACTCCAGCTTGAATGAATAATGTTCGCCCGTGCCGTTGCCCAGGGTGTTCGTCGGGGATAGTGTAATTTGCGCTGCCCCGGTGGAGTTGATAGCGGTTACTGTCCCACCTGCAGAATCCGAGAGGACCCCTGAATAAATATAGTCAGACCCGCCAGCGGCGTAAGAGCTTCCGCCATTGGTCGAGAACCTACACCATAGCGTTGTCGCATCAGTGACGGGGACGACGTTCTCCAGGCGGAAAATGTAGCTCCGGAAGGCTGAGTTGTCCAGCCCTGTGAAGTCAATGGTCGTCGAGTTACTTGCATTGATGGTAAAGATTGACACTTCCCGCTGCCGTACCATACCGAAAGCCGTGAAAACACCGGAACTGGTGTTCATCACCGTACAACTTTCCCCAGGGTAAAGGCTCAGGGTTGCCACTCCGTTGATGGTTTCCGCGCCGTTCGGGTCGATGGTGATCAGCCCGGTTCCTTCATTGATAATGTGGACGCACCATTTTGTCGCTAGGGAGGAGGAAACCGGGATACTCAGGGTGATGAACCCACTCGCAAGGATGACTTGCCCCGTCCCTGTCGCTAAAGTGGAATTTGTGTTGACGGTAAATGTGCTGGTGAAAACAAGAGCATCCAGGCCGGACAGTGCCAGATTGTAATTCACGCCGCTCACTCGGAAGTGCGGGAAGGTACTGGTAACGCCGAAATATCCATTCGTCCCCGCTGCGGCGCTCACTCCTAAGGTAGTTCCGAGAATGGATCCGCCGACAGTAACAAGGCTGCCTGAAACAGGGTTGATAGTGTTGACGGCAATCGGAGAAGAGAAGCTTTTTGCACCCGTAAAGGTGTAGGTCCCGCCGGAGACAGCGGATAAAGTTGTATCATTTGTGTTGTGGGCGGACACCAGTTGATCCAACTCTGCATCCACGTCATCCGCATCGTTTGGCAGCCCGTTGACGATATCAGCGTCCCGGAGCCTTGATATTTGCGCCATGTTACCCCCTTAAAACGACAGGTTCAGGTATCTGACTTTGATGATCAGCTCAAAAAGGTCTACCGGCTGGCTTACCCCATTCGCCTGAATGTCGAACCGAATATTTTTAAAAATGCCTTTTGGGAAGAACTTTTCTTCCTGAATGTTGGAAGCATCCCATGTTGAGCCGCCCCATGTTGAGCCGCCCCATGTGGTCAATCCTGTTTCAAGGTTGATCGTGTGGGCGCTCCCGTTTTGCGCCCCGTAATTCCGCTTGGTGTTAATCCCTACCGTATACGTGCCGTTTCCGCGCAGGGATATTTTTGCGTATTCAATTTGTTTGTACATGTCTTGCTCAAAGAAGTCCATGTACCCGGTTGTCAGCCTCGCATTGATTGCAGAACCAGCGTAGGAGTATGTTGCGGTGTCGTGCTTGTAGATTTTCCCCGTCTCGTCCCCGTGGTAAAAAACCCCATCGGAATCAATAAACCCTGCTGTTAGATTGAACCCGTTCTGCCGGTACATGGAGTTATCAATCGTGTCGTAATACCAGATCACGTTAGGGACGGTCGCCGTCGTCGTTTGAACAGCGAAGCCCAGCCGCCTATTCTTCCAGTCGTACCAGGAAAAGGCGCTTTGTAAGGCGTTCAGGGATATAGAATTGAACTGGTCGTAAACCTTATCCGTCAACATTGCCTGTTGTAGGTTCACGTTTTTGACCGCCGTGAGGTAGCTTTGAATGCCCCGTGGCGTCAGGAATGCTGCGTTCTCCCCATACTGGATATACTGCCTGGTGTTCGGGATGCCGACATCATGGGATATTTTGATGTAAGTGTAAGGGTTGCCGGTTGTACCGTCTCCAGTGACGATCCCGACGCTCCGCTCTTTCCCGACCACAATCACAGGCGTCAATTCGCCAGGTATGAAAAACTCACCGATGCAGGTGATCCGCTCACCGTCGTTCACATCGCACTGGACGAAGTTCGCTGAGTAGCCGTTAGCAATATCGCCGACGTCTGAGTAGTAGAGTAGCGAGCTGTCATGCGTTCCGCTGAAGCCGAACAAGCGATTTTGGGTGTAAAGCGTTTGCTTGAACCCTGCCACCGTTGGGAGTTCGCCGATAACCCCAAGCAAAAATGAGCCAGTCCCATCCCATACCCTCGGCTCCCCAATGCCATCACAGCAGACCATCTTGTCTAGCGCTGTCTCGAAAGACATGTAACCCAGGCCGGTAGAGGTGAGCAGCGTTACAGTTCCGACAGTCGCAAGGGATGTGTCTAAAATCGTGACAACTTTACCCTGAGAGAACGCCAGTTGGTTTGTCCCATCAGATTTAGTGAACCGGTAAAGCCCGTTGATTTTGTCGGTAGAGCCTGCCGTATAGTAGAGGGTGAACCCATGCGTCTTACTCTGCCCTCCCCGGTTCACGGGTCGCCAGTTTGTGATTTCTCGGAATTCCGTCCTCGCCTGCACGAATGCAGAGCCTAGCTTTGAATTGGGGTCCAAGCTGATGAGGTTATTGTCTTCAGCGACCGTATTCATCCCGCCATTCATACTTACAATTCTGAAGGTTTTTACATCCCCTGGCTTTGCCATCAGAAAGCCGCTGGCATCTGAACAGGCATAGCCTGATCTTTCATTGCTTCAGCGATAAATGGGGCGAACAATCTTTGAATGCCCCCTTCCGCCTGCTCTTTAGACCATTTTCCAATCCGAGCGCCCAGAAATAGATGGACAGATTCAATCAGGACATCCTCATCAGCAATTGGGATAAGGAAAGTGTCCGTTGTCGCTGAAACTACCGGCATGTCCGCATAATGGTAGGCATACAGGCTGTAGTTCTGGTTGGGGATGGTATTCAACTCAAGGGTGTTGCCAAACCTTGTCCATGCCGTCGGCTCCGCCGTTTGGATGGCGTCTCTCCGCCAGCGCGCCAGAAACTCGCGATGGTTCACGGCCTCAAGCTCCCCGTAATGGTCAACCGCTTCTTTCCGCAGATACCTTATTTCGCGCGGGTTGAGCTGCAACGTCGAGAGGCTATAGGTGTAGACGCCGACAGAATAAGGGATGCTGGTTCTTGTCTCAGTAAACCAGTAAGGCCCGGTCTTGTTTGCAAAGCGAATCACGTCGTTAATGGTATCTTTTGCAATATTCCCCGGGAATTCCTGTGTCGTGCTGAAGCTGCTGACTTCATCGAGATTGTGTTTCCGGTAAGCCTCATTCACGATCTCGATAGCGGTAGACCCCATTACTTGGTGTCTTTCTGCCGTTCAATTACCGATTTTAAGACTTCAGCCACGGCATGCGGCACTTCAACTGGCTGGTCGCAAATCACGTCGTATCGTAAGGAGAACGGGGTCCCATCATTCTGTGTCCCGTCGATGCTCACCGTCACGTATTTCCCATCCGGCTTTTTGGTGTAGGCCACGTTTTCAGACTTGATAAAAACAAGCTCATGGCCTTCTTTCACATGTGGTTTTGCTTCCAGCGCGGCCAGTCGTTCTCTGAGAGCAGCATTCTCAGCTTCCAGAGTTTCAACCTGATTAAGAACCCCCTGGTTAAGAATCCCATTGGTTTCATTTTGAGACTGGCTTGATACGTTTTTGATATCTTTTTCATGCTGAATCTTAGGCGTTTCTGCCATTTTTCTATCCTTTCAATAAGCTCAAATCGACTCTATGGATGTTCACAGGCTTTGGCCGGTACAAGTTCTTCAGATGTTCAGACTCTTTCAGGATCTGATAAACGGATTCCGGCAGCTCTGTAGGCTGTTCGATTGGGATGATAAATTGAATCCCGTTCACGTTGACGGTTCGCGCAAAAGACACAGATCCGTCCGGGTTAACAATCGGCTCATCCTCCTCCTCATTCCGCTCAATCCTGAAGCGGACGGTTGGCTCCCCCTTGAAGGATTCCAACGTCTGGAAGTCCTGATCATCGATTTCTTTTTCAATCCCGATGTTGCGTGTTTTGATATGCAGGATCTTTGTTTCGCGATACTGATTCGGTTCATTTTCAACATCAATATGATTCTGTTTTGGTTCCAATTTGATTTCTCCTCAATACCCCACAGCAACGTACCGAGACCATTGGGCCCCGGTACGTGCTGAGGAGAACGATTATGCGGTTGCCCCAGTTTCCAGCCGATACATGAAGTTGTCGTTCAGAATCTTTGCGGTCATGATCGACTTGTAGCCGACAGTCCCACGCTGATCCAGCGGGTCGGAAGTCCCACCCGAACCGATTTGCTTCACGACCGTCTCGAACTTACCCTTGCCCCCGACATCCAAAACACCGTAGGCATGTTGCGCGATTGCGATGCTTCCGTAGACGTCCGCGCCGCCAGAACCCGCCCCGGTGAACACTGGGCACAATGTGCTTTGGATGATCTCGAAGCCAAAGATAGCACCCATGGAACCGCTGAACAGCAATTCAGGCTGTGAATACTGCTGCACCGCTTTCCATTCAGTATCCCGCTGCAAGTCATAGGCTACGCTTGGATGCAGGAACAAAATATATCGGCCTTGACCAATCTTTTTATTTTGCTCTGCTCCTGTGAAGCGGAGGCTGTTATTCCGATCCAGGTTTCGCGCCAGCTTCCGAAGCAGGTCAACCGTGATGATGTTCGTTGCGGCCTGCTGGTTTCGCGCCGTGCCTGTTGCGTACATCACGGACGTTCCGGCGGCCATGATGTTAACCGTCACTGTCTCGATAGACTCCCCGGCCATCTGCCCGAAAACCTGGACAGCCTCCATCACCACAGGGTCGATTCCCATCAGGTCAACGAGGTCCGAAACGTAGTCATACGCGCCATACTGGGAAGGGGTTGCCGTCACCTCCGAAATGCTCAGAGATGTTGCCGTCGGCGTGACCCCTTCTGTCAGTGTCGCCGTGCTTGGCGTGAGCGCATTGAAGCGCCGCCAGTGTACCCGGTTTCCACTGTTTTTCTTGAGGTCTTTCTTCTGCCCCTTGTCATAGAAGCATTGCGCCTGCTGAGCGCGGTACAGTAATTCCCGGTTATAAACCTCAGCCTGTTGTAATGGCTGGGTGGTTAATGTTTCCATGTCCTAAAGCTCCTTAATAGCCTTGTGCTTGTCGCATTACGCTGTCTCTGTACTTGACCCACTCAGAATCAGACATGGCAAACAGATCCGGCTTTTGCGGCTGTGTTGGCTGACCCCCTGTCAAGCTGAGGTTCATTGCCATCCTGGTTGCCCCTTGCGCCTGGTTCTGTACCTGATTCGCTGATGTGACCCCTTGAAGATTGCCTTTTACCATGGCGATACTCGCGTCGAGTGCTTCCGCAAAACTCGCATGCCGGCCGTTCTGCTTATAGAACTGGTCCCCAGCCGCTTGCATTGCGGAATTCCAGTCGATGAACTGTTCCAGTTGCGCTAGTTCCGGATGCTTCGCCCGGCGGTCCTGCACGATGGATTGCTGCTCCATCTCTTGCCGCGCCAAGCGTGTCGCTTCTGAAATCGTTTTTTCCTGAAACCCGAGCGGGTCTTGCACAAACTGGGTCAGAATATCCTCAGGGCTTTGCTTCTGCGCTGCCTGAGGCATGACGCCGGTGTTCTCGGCGACCATCCGACCGAAATCCTGCCGCCAGCGTTCCGACGCGTCCAGTCTCCTTTGCAGGTCGCTGAACTGCTCGGCGGATACTGCTGGCGTCGTTTCAACCTGTGCAGGTTGTGCCTCAACTACGGCTGGCTGCGCTCCCTGGCCTTCTGAAACGCCTTCAACCACTACGTCATCAAAAAAATCGCTCATGGTAAAACTCCAAGGGTTAATAACACTTGGCTTTTAAGGTTTGCCGACCCACCAATTAAGCTGCTGGTGAGACAATCACAATTGGATAACGTCTTCGGAGTCGTCTGAAGCGTCAACCGTGGTATTTAAAAACTCTTTCGCCTTCCGTTCCACGCGGGCGATAACGCCATTGATCGCTTCGTTCGCTCCTTGCACTCTGGCCGCCCGGATGGCGTCGTCCAGTGTCCGCACGTCTGGGACGGTCGCCATGAATGACCGGAGGAGAGGCTCCAGGAACTCAGACCATTCCCGGCGGCGGAGGACCTCCATTGCCAGCTTGCGGATCTGGTATTCCTTGCTGTTGCGGTTCATTTGGCGGTCCCATCATTGGAGGCGGCATCAACATCCCCAGCTTTTCAGTGATTTTCCGAATCATCTCCGGGCCGTCTTTCAGTCCTTCAAGCTGCGAAATCTTCTCAAGGACCGGCTGCCAGATGGGGATAAGCATAGGGTCCATCTCAAAGAACTTCGTTAGCGTTTCTACCTGTGCCTGTTTTGACTGGCTCGGATTGACCGTCACCAACTCCATAGCGAATTGCCCGCTTTTAAGCACGGACAAATCCACGCTCAAGAACTGAGGTCCTGTCATGGGGTTATCAACCCGAACTTCAATGGGTGTCTTGTAGAGGGAGGCGCAGAGGTACATGAAGCGTTCAAGAAAGCGTTGGATGGCGATTGAAACATGGTCAACCACTTCCCTGATGACCGAAATGGAATTTTCCTGGAGAATCTGCAATTCCGTAGCGGTCTTTTTGAAGTCAACATTGGACGAGCCTTGGAATGGATTCTGCGCGCCGCCCACCTGCTGTAGTTCCGCCGCCAGCGTTCCGATAAAATTCATGAGCGCGGCCGGTTCCGCATAATCCCCGGTGATTGGGATAACGGCGTTCTGCGGGTTCTGTGCGCGGAATATGCTTGCCGCGATGCCCCAGGCTGCCGAGGTGTCCACATCTTCGCCGACAACGAACCGGTTCCCCATGCGGGCAAGCAGCTCGATAAGATAGTTGTAAATCATATTGATGAGTTTCTGAAGCTCAAAGATATCCTCTACCGGCCCGATGCCGTACGGGCTTTGAGGGTCTGGCATCCAATCGGTGAAGACGCAAGGGTTCATCCCACGCGGGAACATGTTCGGGTGGAATCTGACCAGTAGCTCCGCCCCTGCGACACCCACGATCATATTCCGATATTCCCCGAAGGCTGTTTTCAGGTAAGGGAAATAGTAAAGGTCATAGTCTACAGTGTCCTCGATGTCCTCAAAGTGAGAAGTCAGGTGGGTTAATTCCGTTGTCCTGGTTTCGTCATGGGTCATATCCGTAATTGTGGACTTGGATAGCTTATCCAGGCGGTCATCCATCGTGTTGAAATAGAGCTTTGAATCTTTGAGTTCCTGCTTCTTTTTCTGCCCAAAATAACCCCAGCGTGACTTCTCCGGGTCCCTGGCGGCTGGGTCGAGATAGAAATGCAGCGGGTTCAGAACTTCAACGTCAGGGATGGGCGGGCGGTCAATCTGCCGGGCGGTGTACTGCATCAAAAGCGGGTCAAGCTCCCACTCATAAATCACATCGTCGCAGATGGTCGGAAGGATGGCTGCGTTCGACATGCAAACCAGGTTCAATAAAAAAGCCCCGAGTTTTTCAGTCATCAGGGCTTCTTTGAAGATGTATTTGAG